>Ga0307479_10000976_pt1 | contig 25841 bp, 20 predicted proteins | sample atmos_gasesECM4C_FD_203743 | JGI IMG/M metagenome (GOLD analysis project Ga0307479, IMG submission 203743) | Hardwood forest soil microbial communities from Morgan-Monroe State Forest, Indiana, United States - atmos_gasesECM4C_515 | ecosystem: Environmental > Terrestrial > Soil > Temperate... | reverse complement strand
GGCCATCGACTGCGGTGCGCGGGCCATCGCAATCTGCGATACATGCGGGCATGTGACTCCGTCAGGCGTGACGGCGCTGATGCGATTTGTGCTCGATGAGATCGTGACGCCCAGCGGCGAGAAGATTCGGGTGGACTGGCATGGGCACTGCGATCGCGGTCTGGCAGTGGCCAATTCGCTGGCTGCCCTGGCTGCGGGCGCGGATTGCGTGCATGCCTGCGCCATTGGCATCGGCGAGCGCGTGGGTAACACGCAAATGGATCAGATGCTGGTGAATCTCAAGCTGATGGGCGTCGAGCCTTGGGCGCAACAGGACCTCACCTGCCTGAAGGAATATTGCGAAACTGTCTCGCGAGCCACCGGAGTTCCCATTCCCAGGAACTATCCCGTTATGGGAGAAGATGCCTTTCGGACCGCTACCGGCGTGCACGCTGCAGCGGTGATAAAAGCCTTCCGCAAGAACGATCTGGAGCTGGCAAATACCGTCTATTCCGGAGTGCCATCGCACTATTTCGGTATGGAACAGATCATCGAGATTGGGCCGATGTCGGGCAAATCCAACGTCATCTTTTGGCTTGAGCGCAAGGGACTCAAGCCAGATGACGAGACGGTGGAGCGCATCTTCCAGAAGGCAAAACAATCGAATCGCACGCTTCTTGACCACGAGATCATGGAGTGTCTGCCGAAAGAGGATGGCCATACGGCCCTGAGTGCAGACTAAAACGGCCTCCATGAACTCGCCCACACGCATCGTCGAAAGAGGAACCGTCTCGCAACGGATCGCGCAGATCGCCGCGATGCGTCCGGTTCACACCGCTTTTGCCAAATTCCTCGTGCGTGAAAATGAATTGCGGCGACTGCAGGTGGAAGTGGCGCGCATTCCGGCCCCCCCATTTGGCGAAGCCACGCGCGCCGAATGGCTGCGCGAGAAGTTTATCGCCATTGGGCTCAACGACATCGAAGTCGATGAGGTTGGCAATGTAATTGGCATGTTTCCCGGTTCGGATCCGGAGTCCCCGGCCGTGGCCGTGAGCGCGCACCTCGACACGGTGTTTCCCGCCGACACAGATATCGAAATCCACGAAGACCGCGACCGCATCTATGGTCCCGGAGTGAGCGACAACGCCGCCGGGCTGATCGCCATGCTGGCCGTGGCCGAAGCCTTGCGCGATGCGCAAATCCGCTGCGAGGCGGACGTAATCTTCATCGCCAACGTGGGTGAGGAGGGCGAAGGCGACCTGCGCGGCATGCGCCACATCTTCGAAACTCCGCGTTGGAGCGCGCGAATTGGCAGCACGATTGTGATCGATGGCAGCGGAAACGATGCCATTATCGGGCAGGCGCTGGGCAGCCGGCGCTTTGAGGTGATCGTCCGCGGCCCCGGCGGTCATTCCTGGAGCGACTTTGGGCAGCCGAATCCGATTGTTGCCGTCTCGCGCATCGTCTCCCGCTTCAGCCAGACTCCGCTCCCCTCATCGCCCAAAACGACCTTCAATTTTGGCGTAATCAGCGGAGGAACCTCGGTGAACTCCATTCCCGAGATGGCACAGGTTAGCATCGATCTGCGCTCGGCTTCAGGCGATGAGTTGCAGCGCCTGGAAGACGAGCTGCGCGGAGTGATCCAGACAGAGATTCCGGCGAGAAGTCGCGATGGGTCTGCCGCTAAACTGAGTTGCGAGCTGAAGAAGATTGGAGATCGTCCTGCAGGAGAGCTTTCCGAAGACGCTCAGATTCTCCAGGTAATGCGCGCGGTGGATGCTCATCTCAGCATTCCGTCGCAACTACGCCGCGCTTCCACTGACGCCAATATCCCCATCGCTTTGGGACGAGATGCGGTTACCGTGGGCGCCGGGGGGACCGGCGGAGGAGCCCACACTTTGCGCGAATGGTTCGATCCTACCGGTCGTTCCCTGGCATTGAAGCGCATTCTGCTCGCCGTGCTGGCGCTGGCCGGCGCTGACTAGGGATCGTCTTGCCTGCCGAAGGTCACATCTGTTAGGCAGGTTTTTCCTGGTGTTTTAGCCGCAAAAAACCCGGTCCCAGAATGAGAATTACGAGCTAAAACCCCACGGTACATGACCTTCCCGCACGTTGCCAGAGGCGTAAATAGCGCATAAAAGTAAAGGTGCACTCTCCCCCACAGAGCGCGCGCCCGGCTCCCTGAAATCCCTGGAGGCTTTATGCATCACGCGGTATACGGAACCGGCTACCTGGCTACGGTGATCTCGTCGTGCCTGGCGGATTTTGGACTGCCTGTCACCTGCTTCCACGAAAACACCTCCCAGGTAAGCTCCCTTGCGCGTGATGAAACTCCTTACTACGAAAAGAACCTGAAGGAAGTAGTTCGCCGCAATGTTCGTTCTGGACGCCTCACGTTTTCGCACGATACCGAGCGCACATGCCGCAAGTCGGCGATGATCTTCCTAGCCGAGGACAACCCCGAAGGAATCGAAGATTCCGCACAGCGACTGGCGAAATTCTGCTCGGATCAACACCTGCTTTTGATCAACACTCCGGTACCGGTAGGGACAGCGTCGCGCATTGAGCGCAGCCTGAAGGCGAGCGGCTCGAAGATGATTGTGATCTCGCACCCGGTGTTCGTGACCGATGGCTGCGCAGTAGAAGATTTCAATTGGCCCGACCGCATCCTGCTAGGCACCAATTCCAGCCAGGCTGTGCAGACGATAAAGATGCTGTATCGTCCGCTAGTCATGCGCGGAGTGCCGGTGATCGTGACCAATCACGAGACGGCGGAACTGGCACGCGAAGCTTCAACCGCTTTCCTGGCCACAAAAGTTTCCTTCATCAACGAACTGGCGACGCTATGCGAGCACGTGAAAGCCGATGCAGTGGATTTGGCGCTGGCGCTTGGACTCGATAAGAAAATTGGTCCACGGTGTCTGCAGCCCGGAACAGCGTTCGGCGGGCCGTTTGTGGAACGAGAGATGGACGCTCTGGCTCAACTCGCCATCGGCAATGGCGTTTCTCTTAAGATTCTCGGTGCAGCGCGCGAGGTGAACCTGGGACTCTGCGAGCGTATTTTCGGCAAGCTCTCCGCAGCGTTGGAATGTGTGCAAGGCAAGCAGGTTGGACTTCTCGGACTGGCATTCAAGCCCAACACTAATTCCGTAGCGGCATCCACTTCCATGCAATTGGCCAAACAGTTGGTGAGCATGGGCGCGCAGGTCCGCGCGTATGATCCCGCAGCTATTGAAGGAGCGCGCGCAGAGCTGAACGGATCGGTCCGCTACTGCGAAACCGCGTATGCCGCAGCAGAAGGCGTAGATGCACTCGTACTGGGAACCGCCTGGTCAGAGTTCCGCACCCTTGATTTCGATCGCATTAAGCGCGTTCTGCGACGTCCGCTAATTGTGGATACGAAGAATATTCTCGACGCCGTGCGTATGAGAGCGCTGGGATTTGAGTACGTAGGTATTGGAAGGGTCTAGAGAACGCCGCTTAGCTCGTAGCTGTTTCCTACTTCACCGACGCATCCCGCCGTCGGACTTTGCGGTAACGCATCGGACGCAACCTGATCCTCTTTGCAATCTGAAAAATAGTCACTTTTTCGGCGGGCCTGTCAGGAGGGGTAGGCATGCGGCGGTCCGCAATCGCGGCCATGCGGAGCAGAGATACCAGGACCAAAGCGGCCAGGGCCCACGCCGCAATCCCAATAAGCCACCACATGACGGCTATCAGATTACCTCGAAGTTAGTAGATGTCCGTTTGCGGTTGCTGGTTTTGCCAATATCTGGTTTTGGACATTTTTAGACCGCGAACAGGGGTGAGTCGCCCGCAGTTGGGCATAGGGTGATCACTGCCTACAGTGCTATTGATCTTTAGAACTGCCCTCCGCAGCTGCACACCTAAAGTTCCCTGCACCAGGGAATCTCGCAGCGAATTTCCTAGCCGCAAGCGGCGAATTCCGCAGATTCTGCCCAAAACCAGCAGATTTCTAGCTCGAACCAGGGAACGGTGCAGGGATTCACGGGAATTCCGTGCTTAACCATTTCTCACAATGGGACTTACCAGGCGTTTTGCGCGTCAGCCCACCAACAGCGCAGGAAAAAACCAGGGAATCCGGTTCCTCACTGTGAGGTAGGCTTCGAACTGCAACGACGGGGAGCCCGCGCTGTTTTCGGATTGTGCGATTTTGACTTTCGTTTCTGATACCTCACTGTGACTGCCGCATCCCTTTGTGGTGCTCAAAGGGTGCGCTAACGATGAACGTCAGTTCCTGACTCGACTTTCTCCCTTTTGAATAAGGCAGCAGAAGAGCCGGCAGGCAAGAAGCCGCGTAGGTCCGCAGCAAGACCAACAAAAATGCTCGCGCGGGTGCTACCGATTCACACGGCATTTAAGCCGGCCTTACCTCTGTCTCGAACTTTTTGAACAAGCTGCTGAACCGTTAAGCTGCTAAGCAACAGAAAAAAGCACCGGCTTCGAAGCTGCGAAGCTGCGTGGCTTCGAGGCTGGACTTTGGCAAATCTAAGCTCTCCTCTCTTTAGCCTGTCGGCGGCCGCGACCTGGGGTGTGGCGGACTTTAGTGGCGGGATGGCGACCCGGCGATCTCCGGTCTTCATCGTTGTTGCCATCGCTCATGCCGCTGGGTTGGCTTTTATGGTGGCGCTCGCAGTCCTGTTTCGGGAAGCGCTGCCTGGACGTATCGCTCTGGTCTGGGGGGCTGCGGCTGGACTCGTCGGCGGAGCAGGGTTGGCTTGTCTCTATCGGGCTCTGGCGGTGGGCAAGATGGGATTGAATGCGCCGCTGTCGTCGGTAATCGCTGCGCTGGTTCCGCTGGTGTTCAGCTTCTTCAGCGAAGGACTGCCGCACGCCTGGCGCATGGCAGGCTTTGCCATGGCGCTGGTGAGCATCTGGCTGATCGCTGCACAGAGAGGCGCGCGCGGCGGATCGGACGGACTCGGCTTGGCGATTGCCGCGGGCGTGGGCCTCGGAGGGTTTCTGCTGTTGATCAAATTTGCAGGATCGTCGGCGGTGTTTTGGCCACTGGCGATGGCGCGCGTAGGGTCATTGGGACTGATGCTGGCGATCATCGCCCTCAGCGGCGGCGAGTGGAGGTCGGCAGCGGGATCGTTGCGCTGGGTACTGTTGGCTGGCTTGCTCGACACTGGCGCGAATGCACTCTATGTAGCCGCAGCGCAGAGAGGATCGCTGGCAGTGGCGGCTGTTTTGTCCTCGCTGTATCCAGCGAGCACGGTGATCCTGGCACGCCTGCTGCTGAAAGAACGATGGTCGCGTCTGCAGGCTGTCGGAATGGTGGCCGCGCTGGTGTCGGTGGCGTTGATTAGCTACTAAGCTGCTGAGCTTCTAAGCCGCCAGCTAAGGCAAACCAACGCAAAGCACAGGGCCTTTTGGAACTTCGCATTCGAAGGTCAGGGAAAACAACACAGGTATCATTCAGACGATCCGTGTGAATCCGTGGTATCCGTGTGAGCATTTGGTGTTGGTTTTGTCTTTGCCGGTAGCCGATGGCCAGTAGCAAAATCCAGCTATCCACGGGTGATTCCCGCAACCCTGGGCGGCTCAGCGGCTTTGCTATACTAAAAACGGCCTTACGCCACCAGTGTGCGGAAGTGGTGAAATTGGCAGACACACCATCTTGAGGGGGTGGCGCCGAGAGGCATGGGGGTTCAAGTCCCCCCTTCCGCACCATAATATTTAGTGCCCGCCTTGGCAGCATCCAGCTCTCCAGCTTGTGTCAAGCCGCTGGACGCATATTCGCAGAGGTCTGAAAGGTAATTCGCTCGCATGATGTACGTGATTCTCGCTATCCATATTCTGGTTTGCGTCTTTATCGTGATCGTAGTTCTGCTGCAGAGCGGCAAGAGCGCCGATGTGGCCGCGGCCTTCGGCGGTATGGGATCGCAAACGGCTTTCGGTCCCCGGGCTGCTTCGAATGTTTTGACCAAAGCAACCACGTGGTCGGCGGTGATCTTTATGGTCACTTCGATCACTTTGTCGGTAATGATGGGGCGTCACACCGGCAGCGGCTCAGTGCTGGAAGGCACAAAACCGGCAAAGCAGACCTCGGCTCCGGCTCAGCCCGGCGCTCCCGCCAAGGGTTCCAACCGCGAGCCTCAGCCGGTGACGCGATAGGATTCTCGGTTCTCGACGGTAGAGACGTTGCATGCTGCGTCTTTACAATTTCGCTTCGCGCGTGAGAAGCCTCCTTGCTGGGAGGCTTTCAGTTTTTGGAGACGGCAAACATTGATTCACGAGATATTTCCCGTCGGATTGTTAGGCTGCAACTGTTCCATCATCGGCGACGAGAGCACGCGCGAGGCGCTGGTCATTGATCCCGGCGATGAGATCGAGCATGTTCTCTCTGTGCTGAAGAAGCACCAGCTCACCGTCAAGCAGATCATCGTTACCCACGCGCACATCGATCATGTTGGTGGAGCGATGAAACTGAAGCGGGCGACGGGTGCGCCCATCCTGCTGAATAAAAATGACTATTCCCTACTGAAGATGCTCGACATGCAGGCCGCATGGATCGGGGCAGCGCCTCCGGAAGCGGTAGCGATCGACCAGAGTCTTGACGATCAGGAAACGCTCCAGTGTGGCACGATCAGCGCAATTGCGATGCATACGCCAGGACACACCGAAGGCAGCATCTGCCTCTACTTCCCTTCCCAGCAGAAACTTATTGCCGGCGACACCCTGTTCGCGGGCAGCATTGGACGAACGGATCTCCCGGGCGGATCGTTCAACAAAATCATTACTTCACTGCATGATCGGGTGCTGGCGCTACCGGATGAGACGGTGGTCGTGCCTGGTCATGGCGCGCTTACAACGATTGGAGAAGAGCGGGAGAGCAATCCATTTTTGGTGAAACGGTAGTGTAGACGAAAGTCTCGCTCCAATGGATAAACAGAGCTCGAGAGCGGCTAAAGCCGAATGGTTTCTGCGGCATTTAATGGCACGGCTGAAGGCGGTGCCCCTCCCTAAACCTCAATGACGCTTGAAGTATTGCACTGCCCGTTCGTGAGCCTCAGCCTTTTGCCTGGTCGCGAAGGTGCCCAGGTTGCGCCGCTTTCCCGTTTTCGAATTCTTCTTTCGGGAATACAGCCGATATTCCCCAGATTTTAGTTTGCGAATCATAATTCGTGGGATGCAGGTGCTGCGGCTCCCGTTGGCGTTTGATGCTACAACACGCACAAATTCAGCCAAGACATCGCGAGAGGTTCTTCGACTCGGGCGTGCGCCTTCGCTCGAAATGACAGATCTGATGAGTTCTTAATTGGCGCAGAAAAACAGGGACTCGCGCTCAGCGAGTCCCTGTTTGGAAATGATTAGTTCGTTGCCGAGGCCGCACCTAGATTATCGCCGACTGTGGCTGGGGCAGCAACGGGAGCGACCGTCTGATAGCTGGGCGTGGCATGGTTATACATTCCGAACAGCAGGTGATAGCGGATCTTCAACACCTCGCAGAGCATCTGGAACGAGTCTCTGACAACGTTTAACCGGCTGCCGTTGTCGTGGACGGATTCCACTCCGATCTCCTTCACCACGAAACAGAAGCGGTCAGCCAGCATCAGCACTTCCGGATCGAAGCCCCAGCGCTCGATGCGTTGGCGGGAGAAGATCAGGCGCGCGGCTTTGCGCTTCAACGCCTTGAATCCGCACTGCGTGTCTTCGAAACGAAGTCCAAGCACGGTCTGCACGAGCATCTTGAAACCGGCGCTGCAAAGGCGGCGATGCCAGGGGGCAGCGACGCGTCCGCCACCGGCATCGATAGCGCGTGAACCGATGGCGATGTCGGCGCCGCTTTCGATGGCGTTCAGCAGTTTGTTCAGTTCCTTAATTGGGACTGACAGGTCGGCGTCGGTCAGGAGAATCGTCTCTCCCAGAGCTGCTTCCACGCCGCGGCGCAAGCTGTAGCCCTTGCCCCGATTGATATGGTTTTGCAGCAGCCGGAGGTAAGGCTTCTGCGCCATGCTGCGAATCACCAGACGCGCAGTGAAGTCTGTGGAGCCATCATCGACTACGATGATTTCTGCATCCAGATTTTCTGTTTGAATGAAAGCGTCCAGCTTATCGAGCGACGCCTCCAGGCGGCGCTCCTCGTTGAAAGCGGGAATAACAATGCTAAGCGAATACATGGGTCACCTTGGGCCTATGATTTGCATCGCTTCCGTCGCCTGGGGCAGTTCCACCGGCCACACGTCGATGGCGTGCACCGGCCGGCGCCCTGAAGCTTTGTTTCGCCGCTTCAATGTAAGAGCTCTCGCAAACGATTGGAGATACTGTCCAACCACCCTCTCCATCGTCATGCGTACCGCTACCGAGAAGTTTTGCTCGGCCATCTCTTGCTGCAGAGTCGGACTCTCGAGTAGATCAGCCAGGATCTTTGCCAGGCTGTCGGGGTTTCCAGTTTCGTAGAACAACATGGCCAGTTCTTCGGTTTGCGCCATGTCGCGAAAGTCGGGGATGTCCGATCCAATGATCGGCACTGCAAACTCACATGCCTGATGGGCTACGCCGCTTGGTCCTCCAGCCGAGGTGTAAGGCAGAACCAGAACGGTTGCGGAAGAAAACAGGTTTCCGATCTCTTCTTCCGGAATGTAGCCTTGGAACTCGATTCTGGAGCAGCCACGCCAGCGCTCGCGCAAGGACTCGATGTATCCCGGGCACACGGGGTGATTTGATCCGGCGATTACCAGCTTTGCGTTGGGGAATTGGTCGGCAATCTGGGCAAAGGCTTCGATAAGTATCTCGGGACGCTTATACGTCCCCCACTTACCGAAAGTAAGAATGCGATGCTCGGGATTGCCGCGTTTGCTGGTGTCGGGAAACTTTGGACACGCCGAGAACACTCCATGCTTGCGTAGATGGACATATTCAGCGCCGTAGTTTTCGAGCAGCAACTTGCGGTAGGACGGCAATAGCACCGTCAGCGATCCGGAGAAGAGCATCAGCTTGGTCGCAACCGTCCCAAATGCACGATAAAGCTGCGGGAAGCGCGTTCCTTTGGAAAGATCGAGCGCTTCAATCACGTGATGCAGAGTAATGTGTGTGTAAAAACCAAACAGCCGGAGCAGAAGCGCGGTGCAGATACCCATAAACGCCGGGATGGGCTTGTCGCCAAAGCTGGAAAAAACAAGGTTGAACCAGACGACATCCGGTTTGTAACGACGGACTGCCCGCAGCAATCTGAACGGAGTTGCGATGGAGTTGAACTTCCAGCAACGCTCGACGTCAAAACCCGGGAGCTCCTCCAATGGTTCGCCGATCTCGTCGGCGAGCACGGTCAGGCTGATGAATTCCCGCTTTGTGAGTTCCCTGGCAAGATGGAAACCGTACTCATTAATGCGCTCGGTGCTAGGAGGAAAAGCGGTGACTAAGCAAACCTTCATAGGGGCCCGTCCGCTAATATCATCAGCGGTATGTTTACAGATGAGGCACTCTGACGCGAAGTTGGCAGCAGCTTGGAAAAAAAATTTACAAGCTCTTCACAAACCAGGAATCGTCCCAAATATGCTCCAAAAGCGGCTGGCGCGAACGTTTGAGGCAACCCGAAACACCCTAGACGACAGTTGGCTTGTAAGTAACTCTCAAAACTCCTCTTTTTGACTCCCTCGAAGTCCGGACCCCTGTGCCTCCTAAGGTCCGGCTTCGAGGAGGCTGATGCTAGAACCGGATCGTGGGTCCGACCGTTATCTTCAGATTGTTCTGTGCCCCGCGGTCGAAGTAGATCTCATCGCCGGCGTCGGCCCGAATGCCAATGGGTCCCAGGAAAAACTCGATTCCGCCGCCTGGATAGAAAACACCGTTCAGATCGGTGTTCTCCAGCCGCGTGGGGAAGGCCCCGAAAGTCACCGGACCGGGAGTTACCCCAAAGCGCAGAAAGCCGCCCTTCGCGAAGAGGAAGGCGCGCACGCCGGACTTGGTACCGAGTTGGAACTTCGGCCCAAGCAGGCCATGAGTAGCGCGCAGATCGGAACGAAATACCGTGGTATTGCCGTTGATGCCAGTTACGTTCTGGGTATTGCTCTGAGCGAAGTCATAGGCGCCATCCACTTCCAGAGCAACGTTGGGATGGACATTAAGACTTATCCGTCCTCCCAGACCGTAGAGGTTAGTGCTGGAGGCCGAAGCTCGGAACATATCGCCAAATACGCCCAGTTCTCCATGGTCCTGCGCAAAAAGCGTAGGCGCCGAAATCAGGGCTGCGATGGCGAGCAGCATAATTGCAAATCGTGTTTTCATGGAACTCTCCCAAATGCAAAGCTTTGTCTAGTCCGCGAGCCAAGGCCCTGCTGTTGATGTCGGCTAAGCCCAGGTTTTACGCGGAGAGATGTTAGATGAGAGGGGCGGCGGCTGCGCGGAGGTTGGCAGCGAACGAGAGTAGCTTCGGCTTTGCTATTTGGGGAACGACTTAGCAACTCGGGAGGGAGATTCAGGCTCCGGGAAACCCTGTTTGCTGGATGAGGATTCACACTGCGGGAGGTGTGCAAATGGACGGAACTCTCGATATCCAGCGCATAAGTAACCGCAGTAGCACGGCCGAGCATTATCAAGTCCGCTATGAGGACGCCATCGGCGAATCGTTTGTGGGCGGGATGAGCAGAGACGAATTGCACGATCTGCTGTATCACAAGTTGGGTTTGAACCTCTCAGACGAAGATCTCGATCGCCACATGGATCGACTGATTGCAGATGGACGGGTTATTTTTCCGGAGATTGAGGTAAAACCGGACGAGCTTGCCGGCGCAGGTTTGCGATATCTGCCGGTAGAAGGATAATCGGCTTTAACTCGAGGCGGTCTGAGGCGCAAGCTTGCGCGCCAGGTCGGCAGCGATTTGCCGCCCGTGGAAGCGGCCATTTTCGATGAAGATCTCGCTGGTGCGCGCGCCCGCAACGATCACTCCGGCCAGGTAAATTCCCGGGACATTCGACTCCAGCGTCTGCGAGTCGCAGAACGGACGACACTCGCCGCCACTGATCTGCACGCCAAGAGATCTGAGAAAGTCATAGTCAGGGTGATAACCGGTTAACGCGAAGACGAAGTCGTTCGCAATTTCGATTCTTCCTGCCGGCGTCTCCAACAGAACCGTGCGCTCGCGAATCTCGAGCACGCTGGAATTGAAGAAAGCCGCAATCTCCTGATTGCGAATGCGATTCTCTATATCGGGAAGAATCCAGTACTTGACGTTCTTATGCATTCCCGGGCCGCGATGGACCAGGGTCACGTGAGCACCGTGTCGCCAAAGCTCTAGCGCTGCGATCGCCGCAGAGTTCTTCCCTCCGATCACCAGCACTTCATTGTCATAGTAAGGATGAGGCTCGTGGTAGTAATGGGCCACCTTGGGCAACTTCTCGCCCGGGATATTCATGTAGTTGGGGAGATCGTAATAGCCGGTAGCCACCACCAGCTTCAATGACCGATGGCCATGCTCGCGGCCAAAACGATCGACGGTATAAACGCGGAAGTCGCCGTCGGCGCCATCGACGCGAACTACGCGCTCATATTGCCGGACATCCAGCGAATAATGTTCGGCAACTTTGCGGTAGTACTCCAGCGCTTCACTGCGAGTCGGCTTCTGGTTGGGACTGCTGAATGGCATGTCGCCGATCTCAAGCAGCTCCGGAGTGGTAAAGAACGTCATGTGGGCGGGATAGTGAAAAAGAGAATTCACCAGGCAGCCTTTATCTACCAGAACCGCGCGAAGACCAATCCGTTGTGCCTCGATAGCACAGGCCATGCCGGTAGGCCCGGCACCAACTACCAGCACGTCGAAGTTTTCGCGATCGTCAGCAGGTTTCATGGGACTACGGAACCACTATACGATGAAGTGACTTCGGACTCGGCTTCACCAGGTGCGGAACGGACCGTCCTGGTGGATCCGGCCGCCTCGGCCGGGTGTTGACTTTGGTTTTGGCGCTGTTACTCCGAAACATTCGCCGGTGCCAAGGCCAAACCCCCGGGCGAGGGCGCCGGTTCCACGTTGCAGCCTGGCTCTTGCCAGCTAGTGGCCAAGTCCCTATCATCTCGCCCAGTCCTGTGGCCTGCGACACAACTGCGATTGGAGTCTCCATGAAACGTGCGGCTATTCTTTCTCTTTTTCTGATTTTCATCCTGCAGTCCTCAGCTCAACAATCCACGGTTCCCGAAATTCCTTACCGCTCTGTGCCCGACTTCCTGAAGCTACCACCCGATATCTTTCTCGGAGAGACTTCGGGAGTCGCCGTGAACTCCAAAGGACACGTCTTTGTTTTCACGCGAGGCAATACTACCGGTCCCGCATACGGAGCCAGCGCGGCCCAGCTTCTCGAATTTTCTGCCGACGGTAAGTTCCTGCGCGAGATCGGCCATAACCTCTACGCGTGGTCCTACGCCCACACCGTGAAAGTCGATAAGCAGGACAACATCTGGGTCACGGACAAAGGCTCGGACATGGTGATCAAGTTCAATCCCGAAGGACGCGTCGTCATGGTCTTTGGGCGCAAGCAGGAAGCCTCAGATGAAGGGACCGGACCGTTGAAGCACGTGAAGCCTCCACTTCCGCCGGTGGACGGAATGTTTCGTCAGGTGACTGACGTTACCTGGGACCCAGCGGGGAATACCTTCATCAGCGATGGTTACATCAATTCGCGAGTGGCGAAGGTCGATCCCGAGGGCAATTGGGTGAAATCCTGGGGAGAACCTGGAGATCAGCCCGGACAGTTCAATGTCCCACACAGCATCGCCGCCGACGCCCAGGGAAACATCTACGTTGCTGATCGCGGAAACCGCCGGATCCAGGTCTTTGATGGCGATGGCAAGTTTCTTCGCCAATTCACCATCGACGTGCCCGTGAAGGCAGATGCCCGTCCTGCAATCGGCAACAAGCCTGCGCAAAGCACGGGTACTATGAGTCCGGGCTCGCCCTGGGCCATCTGTATCACGCCGGCTCCAAACCAGGTCCTCTATAGCTCCGACGCCTTTCCAGGGAGAATCTACAAACTTACTCTAGAAGGAGAGGTGCTGGGCGTGTTCGGGGAATCCGGAAAACAACTAAAGCAATTTGGCTGGATACACGAGATGGCGTGCCCCTCCGAAAACGAACTCTACGTTGCCGAGCTTCTGAATTGGCGCGTACAGAAATTAATTCTGCAGCCCAGCCACTAAGGCGATCCTTGCTGCGTCGAGCCAGTCGCCGCCTGCGGCCGCGCAACAGCCATCATCTCTTTCGTAATTTTCTCCATCAGCCCTTCCTGGTACAGGTTCATGTGATCGCGGCCTTCCAGGTAAGTGAACTTGGCGCGGATACCGGCATCCTGCATTGTCTTCTGCAGCAAGCGTGCAGGCTCGTCAAGGTGGAAGGTATCAATCGTTCCCACTGTCAAATGGATTTTGTCCTGCAACAGCGGACGCAGATGCTCGGCGTTGTTCCTGATAATTGTCGCAATGTCGTACTTCTCCCACGCTTTTGCCACGTCAGGATTGATCTTGCCGTCTTGACGATCGAAGAGCGGTTCCGGAGCGCCGTCCTTTCCGCGTGGGCTGAATACCCACTCGAAGGATGCGGCTTGTCCCCCATAACTCCCGAGCACTGCTTCCTGCCGCGCGAAGTCTTCCAGCGACACGCGATCTTTCCCTTGAATGCGCACAAGCATCCACGGAGAGCCGTCGGGTTTCCGATAAAAATTCTCCGCCGGATTGGAGAGCAAATCGGGACCGGTGAAGCTGTGAAAGTCTGCGGGATCGGGGGCCGTCGGCCAGGTGCCCCCAAAAAACTCCGGATACGCAACCTGCAGCCACAGCACGGCCCAGCCGCCGGACGAGTGACCGTTCAGGAGACGTCCGCTCGGCTTCGCGTCCATGCGATACGTCTGTTCCAAATAGGGAATCAGCTCCTCAGTAAGCGCCTTACCCCATGGGCCGTTGTTCACCGAGTCGGCAAACTCATGTGTGCCGCCGGGACAGTCTTCAGCAAGCAAAACATAGATCATCTCCGGCAACGCACCGCTCGCCATGCCGTCCACAAACGATCGTGCTTGACGTTCCACAATCATTGGGAACGTTGCGCCGAAACCGTGTGTCCAGTACATCGTTGGGTATCGCCGGTCGGAATTGCTTTTATAACTCGGCGGCAGGACGACCGCAGCGTTCATCTCAATCGGTCTTCCCCAGAATGCGGAGAGTGCAGGACTGATGAAATGAATCACATCGACCGAGTCTGGAGCCTCGATTTTGGGGTTTCGAACCACTGTGTCCAGTTCCAGGCGGATGGTGCCTTGGCTGGCAGGGAGGTGTCCGATTTGCTTGACCGGACTGCGGAGATCTCCGCCGGAAAGTCCCGAGTAGGCGTAGTCGTGATTCGTGTCCAGCACCGCCATCGCTGAATAGTCGCCGCTCGGCAACTTTGAAAAATTGGCGGGATAAGCTTTGGCCTCTGGATCAACTTCGATGGTCTGACCGGGCTTTAGATCCTGTACCTCTTCTGCCTCGACCCACACAGAATGGGGATCGACGAAACTTGGCCTGATCTCGTCGCGATCAACTTTCTTACTAGTGACGAACACCAGCAGCCTGCCGCTGTTCTCGCTGGGCAAGTTAGCCGCTAGCGTTACCTTGACCTTCAGGGGCTGGGGCTTTGGGTGAGAGGATGCAGCGGGTGGCTGGGCTGAAAGTGAAAATGAGAGCAGAGATATGAGCAGGAGGAGAAGCGGACGTTTAATCATCAAACCTCAATGCAATCGAGAAATTAAAACCGGAAAAAGGCGAACACTAAGGGCACAAAGGCAAAAACAAGAGGTCACAAAACAATATAGCCTAGGATTTTTCGTGCCCTCTTCAGTCTTCGTGGCCTTCGTGTTCGCCTTTCCCCGGCGTCATTGAACCTTGAGCTTTCTATCGAAGAACTTCGCCGCTGCGTCGTACGAATTCACCCAATCGCGCCACAGTAGCAAGTCATGAATCTCGTCGGGATAGATGATTTCTTCATATTCCACGCCTCGCGCTTTGAGCCGCTGCACGAGATCGACGGTCTGGTCAAACGGAACGTTGCGATCGTCGTCGCCATGAATCAACAGCACAGGCGAGCGCCACTTATCGACCGATGAATCCGGCGAAGAAGAGAACGCAAGGCTCTGCGCTTCTTTCAAATCGGGAGCGGCATCTGCTCCTTCGTTCCGACGTAAGATGAGAGCCGACCAGTCATGAACGCCATGGAAATCGACTCCAGCTTTAAAGATGTCTGAGTTGCGAGCAAGTCCCATGGCAGTGAGGAAACCGCCGTACGATCCGCCCCAGAGACCAATTCTTTGTGGATCGACATTCGGCAAACTCTGCAAATAGTGCGCCCCGGCGACCACATCGTTGTATTCTGCCGCGCCTCTCCACCCGCCGTTGGCAGGCTGACGAAAATCATGACCGTACATAATGCCCAGCCGGTAGTTCACCGAGAGCACGGTGTAGCCAAGACTGGCGAGATACTGATTCTCGGCGTAGGCATTGTGGTAGTAGTACATGTAATGGAAGCCAAGCAGCATCTGCCGGCTCGCGCCGCCGTGAGTGAAGATCAGCGCCGGGCCGCGTCCACTCTGATTGCGGGGAATGAACAGTTGCCCATGAATCGTGAGGCCGTCGCTGCTTTTGAACGTGACTTGTTTGGGCACAACCAATTGTGCGGACGGAAAGTCCTTTGGCAGAGCATCTTTGGCAAGCAATTCCCTGCCCGAATTGGTAATCCGGTAAGGCAGCGCCGGAGTAGTGGCACTCGACCCCAGGCAAAAAACGTGATCTCCGGAGAGCACCGGCAGCCACTCGATGGTGTCACCCTTCGTCAGCGCCCTGGGAGGTGAGCCGCCCCCAACGTCAACCCTCCAGATATGCCGACGATCGACGTCGTCCTGGTTCGACGAATAGACGATGAAACTGCCCGCACCATGTTCAGCAACGGTTACGTCTTCCACGTCGAAATCGCCCGGACTAAGCTCCACGGCCTGTCCGCCCGAAATGGGAATCGAGTAAAGATGGTTTCGATTTGTTTGTTCGGAGACAAAGACGACTCGATTTCCGGCGAAATGCAACGACTCGCCCGCGAAAGGCGGAAGAGAGTCCCGCATATCCGGGCCGCTCTGCCAGATCTGGTGCGCGGAATAAGTGGCAGCGTCTGCGACCCATAAGGACCAGGGCCTGGGCCGAACAGGAATCAGCGGCAGCTTGTTCTCCTGACCACCCGTCCGAATGAAAACCAGTTGTTTTCCGTCCCCCGACCAACGCGGGAACATGTCACGATCGGTACTCGGCGCAATGTAATGGACGTCGCTGAGCAGCGGCGGCTGGTCCTTTTTTCCAGGCGAAGTTGAAGTTTCTCCCGCCGAGAAAGACTGCTCCAGATTGGGAATCAGGTCAGCGATGGCGATCAAGCTGTGTGACTGACGATTTACGCGAAAGGCTAAGCGCTTGCCATCGGATGACCACTGCGGCCAGGAGACATCGCCGCGGATATCGGTTAACTGCTTCGCGGTTACCCCGGACGGTCCATGAATCGGCGCAATCCAAAGCTCGTGCTTGGCCTCCCACGCAGCGTAGCGCCCATCGCTGGAAATTTGGATGTCCTCGCATTCCTCCTGCTCGCATCCCATGTCTCCCAGCAGGCGCGGCTCACCGTTCTCCACTTCGGCGGTCCAGACTTGCTGCTTGGTCTGCGCGGGCAGACTTTGGGGATTTGCCGATCGTCCTACACCGTTCAGCTCCGATCCACGCGCATAGACGATGGTTTTTCCATCTTGGGTGATCTTCAGTGAGGCGATGCGCTGGCCATCGTCGCCCGAATAATGTGTGACCTGCCGTCCCGCATAGTCGGGCGGAGAAGCGATCCAGACATTGTCTGCTCCTTTATTGTTGAAGACCCATGCAACGAAGGACGTCTCGCTCGGCCGGCCGTTTCCCGATGCAACCAACTGCGTTGGGAAGGGAGAACTCATGATTTGGTCGAGGGTGAAGCTCTGGGCGAATGCGGCGATGGAAATGAAAATCGAGCAGGAGAAGAATATCTTGAGCGATTTCAAGTTTGCTCCAGGTCAGGAATTTGCTGGAAATGTCGCATGATACTCGCAGAGCTGCTCGATGCCAAGATTTCCGCCGCAAAGAATGAGAGCGATGTGACTGTCCGGACGAAAATGCTCCCGCAGACGTATGGCTGCGGCCAGCGTGCAGGAGGCTGCTGGTTCCGTCAACACCTTGACGCGTTCCAGCAGAAGCTCCAAAGCCTGCATCGCTTCTTTGTCGGTGACAACCGTGATGCTGGCAAGATGCTCCCTGGCTAACGCGAGCGTAGTGTCGGAAACTGACGGAGCGCCGAGCGTCTTGGCGATCGAAGTCGGACGAATCTCCACCGGATGACCGGAAGTGAGGGCGCGAGCCATGGAGTCTGCACCTTCGGTCTCGACTCCCCAGATTCGAACTTTCCTTTGAGAGCGAATCGCCACAGCCGTACCGGACATTAGCCCACCGCCGCCGATGCTGACAAAGACGTCGGTTAAGTCGGGAACGTCATCGAGAATCTCTAACCCGAGAGTTCCCTGTCCGGCCATCACCAGCGGATCGTCAAAGGGATGGACAAATAGCAGGCCTTGCTGCTCATACTCATGAACCTTGGTAAAGCACTGCGAGATGTCATCGAGCTGAATCACTTCGGCGCCGTATCCACGCGTGGCGTCGATGTAATTTCGCGGCGTGCTCTTCAGAGTGAGAATCACAGCACGGCATCCAAGCACTTTCCCGGCATAAGCGACAGCTTGCGCGTGATTGCCCCCGCTTACCGCAACCACGCCAGATGCTTTGGCCTTATCCAAGTCCGTAAGAATTTTGTTGAAAGCGCCGCGCACTTTGAATGCGCCGGTCGTCTGAAAGATTTCCAGCTTTAAGTAGATGTTCGCGCCGAGCATCTCACTGAGAGTGCGACTGCGCAGGAGTGGCGTGCGCTTTACATATTTGCGGATGCGTTGCTGCGCTTGCTGAATGTCGTGAAGGGAAAGCATTGCGATCTTAGCATTGTGGCACAGGCCTCTTACTTGTGAGTCCCAGTTGAACGCCGGCAATAAAAGTCCGGTCGGAGCAAACGGCTCCGCCTCCCCAATCATGCGACGTCACTCGGCAGCGTGAACGGTTAAAGAAGTCGATCCAGATGGAGTTGTCCGGATCAAACTCGGGTTCTCCCGGACTTCCTCAGATCACCTTGCCAAATCCCGCTTCCGTAAAAACACAGAATCCCTTTACGAGTCTCCGAGCGCACCAACAGCTCCAAAGCTTTTTCTACAATCTCTCGTTTGGTCTTGAGCCCCGTGAGTTTTCGCGCTTTGCGTACCAGTTCTTCGTTAATGTCGATGTTAGTTCGTGCCATGAGGAACTTTGGAAACATCACTCTCGGCAAATTCTGTATCAGGATCCGGACTTTACCCGTGCCGTCTCCACATCATTCGAATACAGCAACCGGTACACCGTCGCGTTGCGCATGATCGCCTGCACATATTCCCGGGTTTGGCTGAATGGGATCGACTCCACAAATTCGTGGATATCCCGATATGGGCCCTGGCCCTGCCACGTTTTCACGCGATCGGATCCGGCGTTGTAAGCAGCCAAAGCGTACTCCACCTGCCCGCCGAAACTGTCCACCATGTGTTTGAAATAACGCGTCCCGAGTTGAATGTTGATTGTCGGATCGGTCAATTGCTCCTGATTAAAATGCCGTAGGCGGACTTCCTTTGCCAGCTTCTTACCCACCGGAGGCAGCAGTTGCATAAGCCCCCAGGCATTTGCGTACGACACCGCCTGCGGATTGAACTCCGATTCTTGCCGAATCAGGCTAGCCACTAAGTATGGATCGAGTCCGTTTGCCTTCGCATAGCGGGTCAGATCGCTCCAATAAGGCTTGGGAAAGAGGATGTCCCAGGCCCACTGCGGCATGTCGGTGATGTCTTCAGAAAAGTATCCGGGAATGGCCCGCTTCAATGACTGCAAGGCTCGATCTGGGCGGTCTTCGTTCAAGTACACACGCGCAATCTCGGCTTTGGCATAGAGCTTGTCCGGTTCCGACTGAAGTTCGCGTACCGCGAAGTCGAACAGGGCTGCATTCGTTAACAGTTGCGCACGGGCGACGCGGAGATCGTCCGAAGGCGCTTCGAAGCTGTCACTTGCGTGGTCGTCCTGAATCGGGATTTTATCCAGCAGGGGATCATGTTTCGAGGCGTTGAAACGGAATCGCAGCCTCTCGCGTGCCAAGTCGGCATAGTAATAGTGTGTAAACCGGCGCAGGATGTATGTGTAGTATTCGCCGGCGCGGTCGTAATCGCCGTCTTCTTCCGCCAGCCGCGCCCGCCAATATAACGCCGGCGGGATCTCCTGGCCTGTGGGATAAATCGCGATCTGCTCTTCCATCAGGCGCTTGGCCTCGTCCTTGTTACCTAGGCGCAGGTTGAGCCAGGCAGCTTTCCAATGCGCATACGGTGAATACTTCCCGTCAGGAAAGAGCTTGAATTGGGCGCTGTAGTCCTCAATGGCATTCTTGTAATCGGGTCGCAGCAGATACATGTTGCTGGCCGACAAGAGCGCTTCCTGCAGCCATGGGCTCGCAGGGAACTTTTGCATCATGTCAGACAGGATTTGCCGCTCTTTGTCGCCCTGATCCTTGCTGCGCGCGATCTCATGCAGGTAATAGAGGCGCTCTGCCTCGTAGTCTTCGCTGCTGGGATCTACGGAATTGAGCAAAGACTCAGCCTGATCCAAACGGTGTGTGTGATAGAGCGTGCCGGCCAGTTTGACCTGAAGTTGACGCTGCAAGGATTGCTGGCTCATGTCTGAACGAATCGTGTCGAGTACGGCGCGATATTCGTCGCCGGCCAGATCGTAACGGTGTCCTTTCATGAGCAGATCGGCACGGGTAAGCCGTTGCTCCAGCGTCGGAGTCGAGACAAATCCCTGGGCAGAGACTTTGAGCAGCTCAATCTGTGCAGTGGAAGCCTCCGGGCTGAGCGGCATTTCTGCGAAAACGTGGTTCCAAATTGAGACTGCTTTTGCGGTTTGTCCCGACGTCGCGTAGGCTCGGCCGAGCGCCAGCTCAACGTCTGCTTTGCTGTCACGCATCGCTTCCAGCATGCGCACGGCTTCGTCGGTTTGACCCGTAGCGATCAGCGAGTTGGCGCGCATCAGGTCTGCCGATCGTTTGAAAAGCGAATCGGGATGTTTCTCGGCAAATCCTTTCAGGACATCGACAACCTGCTGTTGATCCTCAGTCGCCGTTGCGCACTGTGCCAGGAAAAAGTCAGCGTAATCGGAGAGCTCGCTGTTGCGCGCAGCCGCTATCTTCAGCTCTTTCTGCGCCTTGCTGTAGTCCTTGTCCTGGAGGTGGGAATATCCCAGGACCAGATGGGCGAGCGTGCCGCCCTCGTCTGCGCGATGTTTCAGGGCATAGCGTTCAACCCCGGCGTACGCTGCCGGGGTGTGTTCCTCGAGTAACTGCTTCGCCATGGGACGCAAATTGGCTGACTCGACAAAAGCACGATGCAGTTTGCGCTTGTGCGCTGGCGTAATCGGCGTCTTAGCCCGGGCGGAGCTTGTCGTTTTTTTCTTAGCGGCGGCGCGCTTGTGGGCCTGCGAAGCGGACGTCTGCGCATGAAGAGAGGGTATGAGCGATAGAACAACGATCAGAGTTGATAGGAATGTGGAGCGGCAAAGCACAACGAATTGGCGTCCTGATTTCAGCTCCCCTATAGATTAACCCGATATTAGCCAGGAAAGTCGCTGCCCAGCAGAGCGCGGTCATTATCCGCAAGGACTCTCACGATTTCTGAATCGAAATACTTAGCCGAAGCCACGGGAGTACTGCCATAACGCTTGTCGTAAGTCGCCCGGCTCTTCTCGATGTCCTCGCGCAAGACTCTGTAAAGATCGTGGTTCTGTTTGCCCTCGGCGACTTTAGATTGGTTGTACAGCTTGATTTCGTCCACCAGCAGCTTGGCGAATCGCTTGGCTTTCTTGTGCAGCTCCTGTTCCTCGGCAGGAAGATTGTCGATTACCGGCTCACTAGCGGTCGCAGCCTTGGTTGCACTCGATTGCGAAACCGGCGCGTGAGCCGCTGCGGGAGGCGCAGGCGGGGCTGACGCTGCTGGAATTGGGACCGCAGACGCCGCTGCTTCCGCTCCCGAAGACCCCAGATGTTTCCTTACCGCAGAGTGTTCGAGCCACAAACAGGTGAATCGAGTAAGCACTTCGACAGCGGAATAGTCGGTCTGGGTTCCTGCTTCGCGTCCGGAATCGCAGTACAGAATGGCTGCAACCTTGTCTTTCACCACTAACGGAAAGACGGTGGCATTGCCATCCCAAGGATTTCCCTGGCGTTCGATGAATGAGAAATCGAACTCTGTGGCGGCTGCGGAAGCCCGTCCACGGTGTTGAATAGCACGAGAGGCCAGACCTTTTGAGCCATCAAGCGAAAGCCCGCGGATGTTCTCATCGGAGAATCCTCGCGCCTGCCAGCCGGCCAGAGTGCTTCCGCGGACCACAAACAGCGCCGAACGCGCGCTGAATCCCGATACCCCTTCCAGCAGCGCTTTCAGAATGTCGGCCTGAACGGTCGATTCCTGGATAGAAGTAACCGCCGCACTCAACATGCCGCTGGCCGCAGACGCATTTTGCGATGGTGCTGCGGATTTTTCCTGGCCACCCGATGCCAATAACGGCTCAATCTCGCGCAGTACCTGCTCGACGACCTCGCGCTGGAGCTGCTCCAGTTGCCCTCCGAGCCGCCGTGAGACATTTTGTTCAATGTTGCTGCGGATTTGGTTCAGGTCAGCCATTGTTCGAAAAGCGCGTGGTTTTCAGCCGGGATTATAAACAATCGGGTGATCGGCTCATCGGGTGATCGGGTGAAGTAAGTCAGGCATTCGGCAATCGGCACTTCAGCATTCGGCCAGCGAACGTTGGGCGGTAGAAATTCTGACAAAGTCGAGGAACTAGATTGTGCTTATTCACTTCACCCGATCCCCCGATGACCCGATTCTTCCTCATTCCACCACGATTTTCGCCGTCATATCCTCGTGTCCGGGACCGCAGACAATGCTGCAGGCCACCCGAAATTCTCCTTTTTTCGACGTGTCCAGCGCGATCTCGGCAGGCTTTCCCGGCCGTATAGGCTCATTGATTCCCAAGTCCTCGACCTCAAATCCGTGCTTTACGTCTTTCGAAGAGACATCGAGCACGACTTTCTCGCCCTGTTTCACATGAATAACGGCTGGTTCGATTGCGAATTTGCGCATCGTGACCTGCAGATGGACGGCCGCCGGATCTTGTTTTTTCGCGCAGGAGCACACCGCCAGCGCCACGCATAATGGCGCCAGAATGCGAAAATTCATGCTGAGCTCCGGAAAAATAGGCGAATAAACTTAATTCACAAGGAGTGCGTACTACCATTTAAGATAACAGACTTGGCTACCGAGTCTGCCCCATTGGTAAGCACTAACTTCCGCAGTTGGTGGGGTCGGAGTCGACGCTGATATGGACGCCATCGAGACAAAAGTCGCGGAACCACAGACCGAAGAGCTGGTGCTGGTAGATGCCGCCCGGCACGGCGACGTGGGCGCGTTTGAGCAGTTGATCAAGCGCTACGACCGCAATGTGTTTCGCATCGCGCAGCACATTACCCAAAACCGCGAGGACGCGGAAGATGTTGTCCAGGATGCATTTATCAAGGCCTACCAGAACCTCGCGCAGTTCCAGGGCAATTCCAAGTTCTACACGTGGCTGGTGCGGATCGCGGTGAACGAAGCGCTGATGAAGCTGCGCCGCCGCAAGACCAGCAAGACCGTCTCTATCGACGAGGATGTCGAAACCGAGGATGGCTCCATGCCCCGCGAGGTGGCCGATTGGGGTCCAAACCCGGAGCAGCTCTACGGCCAATCCGAGCTGGGCGACATACTCCAAAAGACAATCCAGGGATTACCCCAAAGTTTCCGCACCGTTTTCGTTTTGCGGGACATCGAAGGAATGTCCACAGAAGAGACTGCAGAAATGTTAAATTTGAGCGTTCCTGCGGTAAAATCGCGGCTCTTGAGGGCGAGGCTCCAATTACGGGAGCGCCTCAACCGCTACTTCAAGAAAAGCAAAAGGGATGGGGCACAGCCGCAGTGAAGTGCAAAGACTTTCTTAAAGAGCTAAACGAATACCTGGACGGCAGCATTGACGTCCAGCTTAGAACCGAGCTGGAAGAGCATCTCCAGTGGTGCCACAACTGCTTCGTAGTCTGCAATACCACCCGCAAGACCATCGAAATCTACCGCGACAACGACGTTTATCCCCTTCCGGAACCCATACGCGACAAGCTTCATCAAGCTATCGTCGCCAAGTGTAAAACCAAGCACGAGCACAGCAGCTAGCGCAGTTCCAAAATAGGACTACCTATTTTGGACTGAGTAACTGTGGGAATAATTTGTGAGAGCGCCAGCAGATTCCCTGCAGCAGGGAATTTCGCAGCGAATTTCTTTGCTGCAAAGGAAGAATTCTGCAATTTCTGCCCAAAACCAGCAGATTTCTACTCCCCGGCAGGGAACCGTGCAGGGATTTACGGGAATTTCCGTCCTTACCTGTTCTGTCCTCGAGACTTAGCTCGCCCTTCCCGATCTGGATGCGACCAGGAGCAGCGATTTACCAGGAAATTTTGTTCTTTACTGTATGCCTGGGTCGCGGCCACCAGCTACCGGCTTGGCGGACACTCCCAAAAACCTGTCACCATGAGTCCGCCGCGCGGACGGCATTTTGGGGTTGGGGCCGGCCGCTTACGTCCGCGCGTCAGTCCGGAGAAAAACGAACCCGCTTGGTTACGCCCGCAAGTGATTCTAAACAATGCGGTTAACGGCCTGTAATACAACCGATTTGTATTTTTAATTGGTCTTTCAACCAGCATAGCTACTCTAATCGGATATGAGTGATAAGGCCTTAAAACGTTATTTATTTGCCAGCGACTTCGATCAGACGCTTACATTCAACGACTCCGGTTACGTGCTCAGCGAACTGCTGGGCATTCCCACTGCAGAATTCGAGCGCAAAGCGCAGGGAATGGCGAAGCTGAACCTGGTGCAGCAGGGCGCAGAGCTCGCCTATTTGCTGCTGCACGATCCTGAATTCAACTCCAAGGTGCGCAAGCAGCACCTATACGAAGTGGGCAAACAGATCCGTCTGAAGGAGAACATCAAACTTCTTTACGAGCTGCTGGACGGCAGCATCGAGGGCTGCCATTTCGACTTTTACGTGCTCTCCGCGTCGCCGGTTGAGGTGGTTCACTCGGCCCTGGAGGGCCTGGTTCCCAAGGAGCACATCTTCGGCACTCAGTTTGTCTATGACAGCAACGGCCGGGTCGAACGACTGGAGCGCGCCACCGCCGGATACGGCAAAGTCGCCGTACTCGATCAATTGCAGACCAGTCTGCAGATCGCGCCGGATCACATCGTCTATTGCGGCGATGGCAGCTCCGACATCCACGTTATGCTGCACGTCAACACGCGCGACGGATTCACCATCGCAGTCTCGGAGGCCAAGCACGTGGCCCACATCGCCAAACGGACACTGCTCAGCACCAGCGCAGTAGCCGTACTGGCGCCGATTCTCGAGGAGATCGTCGGCTGGCCACGCCTGAAGATCCGCCAACTGTTCGAGCTGCATGGCCTGCTCGTGCAGGAATGGGACCAGGTCCGCACCGACTGGCTAACCCTCCGCCCCGAAATCGCAGAGACCGCCCAAGCCGTCGCCGCCAACTGACAGCTACGCCCAGACGCCGACAGTACCACCTGCGTAGCGGGGGTCCCCGCGAGCCTGGAGTTGGCTCGTGGGGTGAGCGCGGCGGGTGGGTCGGTGCTGGGCAGTCCCAGCACCGATTGATGTACGTGTTCTTCGTGACCACCTGCGCCGGGGCTACTGGGACTTCCACTTTGCGATACCCATCTTCGACTAGAGACGCGGCATGCTGCGTCTCTACGAAATCGCTCAGAAGCGCCGCGAAGCCTTGCCATCCCAAAGTGTCTTCGGGCACGGAAAAATCGCGCTAATAAGTAAAATGTGCGTAACCGCAGCCGAAAGTGGCCATTCTTAGTGGCTCCTGTCTTCGCTGGTCGCTGGTAGCCGGTGAGCTGGCAGCTTGCTATCGATGGTGGTAGATGTTCCGGAGCAGCCAGAAACTTGTGAGGGCAAACATCATTGCGTAACTAAGAAGATTTGCACTTTTCACCGCACCGAAGAGCCGCTCATGGTGCATAAACCTATCGCGAAATTTGGGCCAAGGCAACGAAAGAGAATAAGGATTTAGGCATTCGAGAAGATTTGTCCCTCCCCTGCTGGCTGGCGAAAAGCAATACTCAAGCTCGTCTCTCTCGACTCCATTTTCAAGCATTGATCATTGATGTTGAGAACGGACACCTCCTCCGGTGCTAGCACGGTGACAAAGCGCACGGGCAATTGCGTGCGTGTTTCAATCACCAAGGAGATGGCAGGTTCCTTCTCCCCGTAGTAGAGAGAGCGCCACCCGCGAATTTCCATTTCGGAGTTGCTGGCAGGGGAAGGAATTCCCGCGACGATCTCTCCTGCTCTTGCAATAGTCGTCAAATGTTGCTGGGCCCATGAAACGCATTGGAACTCACCTGGCGGCGTTTTTAAAATGAGAGTCGAACTCTGTTCCTGCCATGTAAATGGATAGTCGGGAAAAAGCCAGTGCAAGCGGACATTTCCGAAAAATTCTCCAAGAATGTCATCGACAACGATGTATGCGTCCGTATTCGGAAGAGATAGAATCGACCGTCTATGTACAACTCCTAATCTTCGATAGCCGTTGTGCGATGCTTCGACC
>Ga0307479_10000975_pt1 | contig 25878 bp, 18 predicted proteins | sample atmos_gasesECM4C_FD_203743 | JGI IMG/M metagenome (GOLD analysis project Ga0307479, IMG submission 203743) | Hardwood forest soil microbial communities from Morgan-Monroe State Forest, Indiana, United States - atmos_gasesECM4C_515 | ecosystem: Environmental > Terrestrial > Soil > Temperate... | reverse complement strand
CGTGTTTTGCCTTTGGAAGTTTTTCCAGAAAATTACCGCATCCTTGCGCTATATGTCCGCTGAGATATGCAATCAGGACAAAGATGGCGATGACCGCACCTGAGAAGTCCTTGTAGATCACATAAGGCTTTGTTGGCCAAAACAGAGCCCAAAAGAGGACCGTGAGAGCGAAGACGAAGATGACGCCAGGAAGGAAGTAACCGAAGATGTCGTACAGCGTTATCCGAATATCTTTGAGCACAACTACCCCTTGGACTCACAACCGTTTAGGTCCTTGGGTAACCGCCTCGCAGTGTAGGACTACAACAACCGACACGCAAGTATCCTGGTCACTAAGTCCTGGTATTAGGACGAGAAAGACGACGGCTCCGGGGAGCCGCCTTGCGACTTCTTGGGTTCTCAAAAATCTATTCGGGGACTTCCTCGATAGACAGAGCGGTTGGCTGAATCTCCAGACGGCTCTTGAACCTGGCCTTTTTAGGCTAGAATGCCTCCATGTCAAATCTCACCTCTGTACTCAATCAACTGGAGCAGGAACGTACCCGTCTCGGTACTCAACTCGAACGCCTCAACAACGCACTCTCAGCACTGAATAGGACAGGTAAGGGAACCCGCGAAGGAACAATGTCTGCCGCTGGTCGTGCCCGGATTGCAGCTGCTCAACGCGCAAAATGGGCAAAGGTCAAAGGACGGAAAGTTGTTTCCATCACCGCCCACAAGAGAACAATGTCAGCAGCCGCCCGTAGAAGAATCGCAGCTGCACAAAAAGCGAGGTGGGCAAAGTGGAGGAAGACACAGAAAGGCTAAAGAAGGCTAAAGATGGAAGTCGATGAACAACCATGCCGACACCAGCTTAAACGTCCACCGGACCGTCTCACAGACGTTACTGGCGTTCCCGTCCTGATCTTCGAGTGCATTCTTTGCGGGTGTCAGTTCGGAATTACGCTGGACTCAAACGGAGTGGCTGACAGCGAGGTCCTCATCCCGCCGCAGCGCAAGAGTGCCTAGAGTTCTGGAAACCCTACGAAATCCCTGAAATGGTGCGATTGCAAGAAAGCCCCGGGCCCGTTGGGTGCCGACGGGAAGTCCGCTCCGACAATCAAACGGCGAATATTGTAGTCGTACTGTGGCGGTGGTGTCAGTGAGCGCTAAGATTTTTCAACAGTGATACTAATAGGGGCTAAAACTCCCGTGGAAGATTTTAAGGACCCACCGGCACTCCTCGCCAAGTGAGCTTCAGCTTTTTCCCTGATGCAAAGAGTGGTTGAGTTCGAGACCAGGCAACTGGTGTAGAATGTCACGCTATTCCGGGTATGAAAACGAGATTCCCGGACTAAATCGGACTAAAGTCGACTCGGACGCGAGAGCATCGGGTTGCAGTTGGAGTGCTCGATTGGGGTGCGGGAACCTTCACCTGTTGGGCATTGGGAGAGCCACTAAATGAGACCGGAATTCGTCTCCTTTGTGCTTGTAGTAGCCATATCACTCGGGTTGTGGACTGGCTGCGGGGGAGCGCCCAGTTCCAGTCCGTCAAACCCGCCTCCCCAGTCCGGGCCTGTCAGTATCAGCCTCTCGCCGACTTCAGCAACAGTGCCAGCGGGTTCCACGCAACAGTTCGCGGCCACGCTATCGAACACCACCAACACCTCCGTGACATGGCAGGTTGGCGGGGTCACGGGCGGAAATGCAACGATGGGAACGATTTCGAGCACGGGAGTATACACCGCACCCTTGTCGCCGCCTTCGGCTGGTCAGGTCACGGTTACGGCAATCTCAGGCGCTGATTCGACAAAATCGGTCTCGGCAACAGTGACCCCGGTGTTCTCGAACGCGAGCGTCACCGGTTCTTACGTGTTCAAGGTGGTGACGATCAGTAGCACGGGATTCGCCTTCGCCGCAGGCGTATTCACCGCGGATGGAAATGGCCACATCACAGCTGGAATCGAAGATGCCAATGACGCAACAAATGGCCCACGAACGAATATCGCCCTTACCGGGATGTACAGAGTTGGTCCTGATGGACGAGGTACTGCGACTGCATCTACAAGCCTGGGCACGTCAACCTTCAAATTTGTGCTCATATCCAACACAAGTGCCGATCTCATTGAGTTCGACAACACCGCCGCTTCGGGCTTCGTGTGGGCACAAGATCCTTCTGCCATCTCCGGCATCTCAGGGCCGTTTGTATTCGCCTTCCAAGGCGAGGATGCCGATAGTATTACGTCTCTCGGCCCGGCGTCGAGCGTCGGGCAGATTGTGCTCAACGGGTCGGGCTCGGTGTCGGGCATCTTGGACGTAAACGAGAGGGGTACGTTTTCAGCGAACGTGGTCTTCACTGGCAGCTACAGCATTGGATCACAAGGGAGAGGCACGGCCGTATCGGCGGCTTCGTATGGGACCTCGAATTACGTCTTCTACATCGTGAACGCCAAGACCATCGAGTTCCTGAATGTTGACCCTATTCCCGGATTGATCGAGGCGGGAACTGCGGTTGCTCAGCAAAGCGCACCTTTTGGTAATGGATCGCTTGGTTCGAGTGTCTTCTTGCTGAGTGGGGGAGATGCGTCCACTGGAGCGACGCTTGTTGCCGCCGGACGGTTTGATACCGACGGCACGGGTAACATCCAAAACGGAGTAGTCGACGAGAACGTCAGCGGCGTATTCTACGACAGCCTTCCTTTCTCAGCGGGCTCGTACAGCATCGCTTCCAACGGACGCGGTACGATATCCGCGACCACGACGAAGGGAACGTCGACTTTTGTTTTCTGGCTGACCTCGCCGGGGAACGCTCAACTGATTGAGTCCGACACTTTCGGCGCTGCTAGTGGGACAGTTCTCGCCCAGCAGAACGGGGGCTTTAACAATTCCTCGATGCAAGGGAATTTTGCTTTTGCCCTCGCTGGTGGATCCGGTAGTCAACCGTTTGCCGGCTTAGGCCAAGTTGCATCGAACGGAGCGGGGGGATTCACCGGCAATGAGGATGTAAACGTGGGCGGTTCCACGGCTCCTAACGTTGCTTTCACTGGAACGTATTCGATCGGCCAAAATGGGCACGGAACGGGCACTGTTGCCAGTGCCAAAACAACGCCCGTTCGCGAGTTTCTGATTAATCAATCGTCAGGCGTCTTCATCTCTGCCGACCCGGGCGAACCGCTGATTGGCCTGGCGGAGAAGCAGTGTTCCGATTGTCACTGACGTTCACGAAACGGACCGCACCGACCTCCTGAACCGGGCAATGTTCTTCCAAGCAAGCGGCGAAGTCTGCCTTGACCCGGGGGATGAAGACGGTCGCCAACGAGTGGTTTCGCTAGTCAGATTTGCGGTCCCAAGACTCGGTGTGAACTTTGAACTTCAATGGATAACTGATGTGACCGCGATCCACCTGCGAATTTCTGTTCTGCGTGGCATGTCTTGTACCACACCGAGTCCTCGCCTTGTTAAGTTAACATCCAATCCAAACCATCCCCCGTCGATTGCCGAGGCTTTGGGTCTGGCCGGGTCAAATCTCTCAGATCAAGACCACTTTCCACGAAAATGGTCTGAAGCCAGTGCATAGGCGGGGTCTCTTCCTCGATGACAGCACGAGGTTCGTAACCCTCGACTCCCGCCGGTTTAAGGTCCGATACGAGACGATTCCACTGTTTTGCCAGCGAAGTTTCCAGACGGGCGATGTCCTGAGACATTGGATTTCGTTTCGCGGCTTCGTTAACCTCCCTGATTCTTCGTTCCAATACTGCGAGTTCTTTAGTTCGTTTGGAATCTTCTGATTTGGAAAGGAGACGGAAGCGGCATCTACCAAACACCGATCAACGAAATCCCCCTGGTAGGCGGTTTCCCACCGGTTTACTTCCGGGATATGGACGGCGATGGTCTGGTTGATATTGTGCTTCCAGGGGAAATTCTGTACGGAAAAGGCAACTTTCAGTTTGATGCAGTGCCTATCCCATTCTACGAGAACTTCGCGCTGGGTGACTTTGACGGAGATGGAATTCCCGACATTGCCGTCGGGTGCGGCATAATGTTTGGTCAAGGTAACCGAACGTTTACGGCGCTTACGGGCTCTTCTCCACTGCAGGACAGTACACCGCCTTTCCCTACGCAGATCGTGGCCGATATCAATGGGGATGGGAAGGATGACATTGTCCTAGGTGATTCTTCGGTTGGCTCCCTAATTGAAATTTACGTAGGAGCAGGAAGGCAGGGGTTGGTCCAGGACCAGGCTCTACTCATAAACGGATACGCCCCAACAGTAAGCTCAATAACGGTGCGCGACTTCAACGGAGACAACTTGCCAGATATCGCTGTGGGTCAGATCGGAGGCGACGACCTGGTTCTCTTCACGAACGACGGCACCGGCAAATACCAAATCACAAACTACGCCATCGGGGTGAATTCGGTTTTCTCAGTTGCCGCCGACCTTAACCATGATGGGAAACCAGATCTCGCGTTTCTGAACTATGGCTATACCTTCAAGCCACCCACCGTAACGGTATTGCTTCATCAGTAGAGACGTTTTCCTGTGCAGTGACAGCAGAAGGGGAGCCAAGAGTATAGGCAAGGATTTTTATCAGCGTAGATAGCCTTGCTGGGTTTGAGAGTGGGACTGCTGTGATAAAAACGTGATAGTTCCATGCTCATAACGGGTCAAAGTCGATCAGAACGCGTCAAGACCCGTTTCTGGTAAGCGGTTGAGGAATCAGTTAGAGTAGAGAATTGTCATAACCAGTCAGAACACTCCTGGTGATCTTCAAAACCGGCGGCCGGCACCTCTGGTGTCGCCGGTGCGTTCGACTCGCGCACGCTTCCGCCAATCCATCCGCCTGACTTTTCCACACGCTACGGCCATCTCATCTGTCACGATGTCCCCGTAGGTGCTCATCGCGGTCCTGATGTTCGCATGGCGCATTTTGTTGGACCGCAATGCCGGTGCCCGCCGCGTCTAACCCGCTTCGGTCGTTGGATCAACGCAGATGCCCGCGATGGCAGGTTCGCCGGGCTTGCGGCCCTGAGCTGCGATCAAACCATGAAAACTGTGGACCAGCCGCTAACGATTCAATCGGACCTTCGTCTGCGTATCTTAAAGACCCGGGTTGAAGTAGGGGTGGGTTGTGTGATGCGGTCCGGTTAACTTGGTTCTGTTCCTGGGGCGGACGCCTCCACGACATCGAAATGAAAAGACATGGCACCAGGAGCCCCTTGAGACAAGGTTGTGTATGGCATGCATGAGCTTCTTTCCCTTCCTGTGGGGTACATTGTTCCTCGCCTCCCTTCAGGGGCAGCAATCGGTTCCACCAAAAATGGAAACTGGCTACGTGACCTCCAGCGATGGTGTCCGCTTGTACTACGCGAAGGTCGGCACCGGTTCAGAGGTCGCGATTCTCCCGGGGCGGCTGTTTACATTTCCTGATTTTCAACGCCTCGCAAAAGGGCGCACGCTGCTCTTCTATGACATGCGGAATCGGGGTCTTTCAGACGCCGTCATTGACATCTCAAAGATCAGCTTGCAGCAGGACACCGAGGATCTTGAGGCGGTTCGTGCGCATTTCGGGATCGAGAAACCCGACCTGATTGGCTTCTCGTATCTGGGCAAGATCGTCGTTCTGTATGCGATGCGACATCCCAATCACGTCAATCGCCTCATTCAGATCGGGCCAGTCGCACGTAAGTTTGGAACCAAGTTTCCAGAAGCGCTAACAGCCGGAGATGAGGACAAAGTGCCTGACCCAGCCGGGATCAAGAAAATGGAAACGCTCTATAACAACGGCTTTGCAAAGGACCATCCGAAGGCATTTTGCGAGATGGAGTGGAAAATTGAGCAGCAAAGAATGGTAGGCGATCCGGTGAACGCGGGACGCATTCGGAGTCCTTGCGACATGAAGAATGAGTGGCCCGTTCATCTCTGGCCGCATTTTGACCTGCTGCTCGCATCCGACCAGGCGCTCGACATATCCAAGGAATCTGTCGCGCAAGTGACGGTTCCAGTCCTAACGATTCAGGGAAGGAAGGATCGCAACGCCCCATACGGCGGCGGGCGCGAGTGGGACCTGCTGCTGCCCAATGCGCGTCTGATCACGATTGATGGCGCAGCTCATATGTCATGGGTCGAATTCCCTGAACTTGTGTTTCCCAGTATTGATCTGTTTTTGCACGGCCAGTGGCCACCCCAGGCACAACCTGTTAGGAGTCTCGAATTGCCGCCGACGCAAGTACGGCCATGACCATTATCGGATTCACTCCGGCTACCACTCTTCTCTCCTACCTCAATGTTGCGGCCCAATCACGGGCCAACGGAAATTATTGAGAACGCATTGTCAGTGTCTTGTTTGCCGACCCATGCGGGAGTTAATCGCCGGCCACGCGCGCTGCTTGCGCTATGAGGTAATTGCGCTCCGGCATGCTCGTCGTCCGCGCAGCCGCAATTCGGTAGTGTTTGATGGCGGCTTCGTGATCGCCCATCCTTTCAAATAAATGGGCGCGAACGGCGTCGAGACGATAGTGACTTGCAATACGCGCATCGCTGTCGAGAGCCCTAAGCAGTTCGAGGCCCTTGGCAGGGCCGTGCACCATAGCGGCTGCGATTGCGTGATTAAGAGTGACCATGGGACTGGGGGCGACTCGTTTCAGCAACTCATACAGAGCCAGGATTTGTGGCCAGTCGGTGTCCTCTACTCTCTCGGCTTCGTCGTGAACAGCGGCAATCGCTGCCTGAAGCTGATACAAGCCCACTGATGCTCTCGACAGCGCGGCAGTGAGAAGCTCAATTCCTTCGGAGATCTCCGCGCGATCCCACAGAGTTCGATCTTGTTTATCTAAGGGAATCAACTCCTCATCCCGACCGGTTCGGGCTGCGCGCCGCGCGTCGGTTAAGAGCATCAGCGCCAGAAGGCCTGCGACCTCGGGATTATCGGCGAGTAGCGTTTTGGTATTGCGCGTCAAGCGGATCGCTTCGCGCGCTAAGTCGAGTCGTTGCAGATGCGACCCTATGCTGCTGGCATATCCCTCGCTGAAGATCAGATAGAGTACATGCAGAACTGCGGGCAGGCGTTCAGTTCGCTCCTGCAGAGAAGGCAGACGGAACGGTACGCGCGAAGCTTTGATGGTTTGCTTCGCGCGGCTGATCCTTTGCGCCATCGTGGCCTCGGGAACCAGAAAGGCATTCGCAATTTCAGCCGTGGTTAAACCGCCAACCGCCCGCAACATCAGCGCGATTGCCGAGGACGGAGTGAGGGCGGGATGGCAGCACATGAACAACAAAATTAGCGTGTCGTCTGGATCCATGTCGGCCTCGATCTCGAGGGTGGGCGGCAAGCTTTCCGCTTCGGCGGTCACTGCCGTCTCTCTTTCGCGGCGGGCAATTTCGCTGCGCACATGGTCCGTCATGCGGCGACACGCCACCTGAATCAGCCAGCCGCGAGGGTTATCGGGAACGCCCTCCTGCGGCCATTGCGTGAAAGCGGCGATCATCGCCTCCTGCACGGCGTCTTCGGCCGAGGAGAAGTCGCGGAAGCGGCGAGCGACGGCGCCGAGCACCTGCGGCGCAAGTTCACGCAGCAGATGCTCGATCGGAGCGTCGTATTGATGGTCTGCCATCTCGGTCTCTTTCGGCGGGGTGTTCAGAGGCCCAAATCCGCATGGCCACTCAGAACGGGCCGCACTTCAATGGGCATGTTTTCAGGTTTTCCGCCAGGGCCCGGCGCTTGTGAGGCTCGCGCGGCAACCTTATAAGCCTGCTCCGGACTGTCCACATCGATGATCCAGTATCCGGCAAGAAACTCCTTCGATTCTGGAAATACGCCGTCGGTGATCGGTTCTCCGTTTTTTCCGGCCCTGACGAGCTTGGCCTCACTGGGCCATCCCAGGCCCTCGGTCGAAACGAATACACCTGAATCTTTCAGTTCTTTGCTGAATGCGCGCATGAAATTCACATTCGCCTGAATGTCCTCCTTCGACCACCTCGCATATCCCTCGAAGTCGGACTTCTTGCCGGTCATCATCAAAATGTATTTCATATCTCTTCTCCTATCGAGTTCGAAGGTGCTTCTCGCGCCATCGCACCTAGTCGGAACGGGCTAGCGGCCTCGACACTTGTCTATGGGGCCTTGAGTTCATGGGTTGCGAACTGCCGGACTTCGATCGGCATGTTTGTGGGCTTGCCCCCGGGTCCGGGAGCCGCGGAAATCTGTCCCGCTATGGCATAAGCGCGCTCGGAGTTGGCAACGTCGACGATCCAGTAGCCCAAGAGAAACTCCTTCGACTCGGGGAAAACGCCGTCGGTGACGGGCACGCCGTTTTTCTCGCCCCGTACGACCTTGGCTTCACTCGGTTCGGCCAAGCCCTGTGTGGCGACAAACTCTCCGGATGCGGTGAGATCCTTGTTGATGCGCTGAAGAACCGCCATGTGCGCTTCGATATTCTGTTTCGACCAGGCGTGATACCCGTCAACTCCTGCCCTCGAGCCCGACATCAGCAAAATGTATTTCATGTCCTTCGCTCCTATTTCATCGGTTATTTCGTTACGTACTCGGTGCTGACCGTGTCTGTCCATTGGCAGCGCCTATGATCCGCGCTTTCATCCTGTAGTCGGAGCCCCCCTGCCGGTTCTCTACATCCCTTCAAGAAATATTTTCACCGGAAATCAGCAGCCCGTGTCGATTTCCGAGGCCCAGAACCGACATACGAGTGGAGGCGAGGAAATGACACCCGAGGAAATGGTAGTGGACGTTAGCCAAGACTGGGTACTGGCCTGTGACGTGCAGCAAGGCTTTATGCAGACGCCCTGTACAGTTAGCGATTCCTTGGACTATAGCGCCCGCTGTCGTCAAATTCGAGCGCTCGGCGGCGATTGCTACAATTTCATCCCTCTGAAGGGTGACCAATTGGCATTGGTCGTTGGAGATGCATCGGGCAAGGGTCTGGCTGCAGCACTCATGATTGCCAATGTGCAGTCTTCCCTCCGGACGGCGGCATTGTTCACAGGAGATGACTTGGCCGCGCTGCTCAAGGCGGTGAATCACCAGGCATGCTCGTCCTCACTGCCGAACCGGTACGCGACCTTGTTTTACGGCGTCTTCGACAACGCGAAACGAACGCTCCGGTACATCAACGCAGGACACAATCCACCCGTGGTTCTGCGACGCGATGGCTCGGTGGAATGGCTCGAGACCAGCGGGGCTCCGGTTGGGATGTTCCCGGATTCGATATATGAGGAAAACATCGTCGAGCTCGAGGCTGGAGACTTGGTTATCGCCTACACAGACGGAGTCGTTGAAGCGACAAATCAGAACGGGGAGGAATGGGGAGTTCAGGGCTTATTGAGAGCAGCCGTCTACGGAGCGCAACGCTCTCAGAATGCCGGTGATCTCGTCAACTTAATCTTCCATTCTATCGATGACTTCTCTCAAAAACACCAGACCGACGATGCGACCTTGGCAGTTGTGCGAGTAATCTAGAGATTGGGTTGCGGGTATTCTGAAGATAACGCGATCAAGACTTTGGATGCCAAAGGAATTGGCAGTCGAAACCCTGTCCTTGACAGCCTGCCGATATAGCTTGGCGCATCAGCTATTTTAAAAGCTGGTGGGAGGTGAGAGCGGCAGGAAGATCTAGTTCAACCCTCAGGAGTTCTTCGGGAACAAGCTCGTTCAGTGACAACAGACCACAGCGGATCGAATTTTCGATGCTGGAGATTGCCGGCTCATTCTTTCCCGCCCGGTGAGCGAACTTTCTCTTCTACGCCGCTTCGGCTATCGCTGGCAAATGTCACAATCACTTTTCCCTTTTGGTAGTCATGGGTTGCTTTATCCTCGAGGGACGCGCTCACTGTGACTCGATACACCGCCGGTGCGATGGCCTCGAAAGCTGCGCCTTGTGCACGGCTGATTATCCAAGGCGTGCGAAGTTTGAAGCTGGAGGACCCCGAAGGCCGGTAGTCGAAATTGATCGCAAGGACGCGGCCCTCCAAATGCATTCCGGTAATCTTAAGGTCCTTGCTGGGTTCTCCGACCTCGAGTTGTGAGGGTGCGAGCATAATCGCAACTCCGCCCACGTAGCTGAGTGTCAGCAATGTGCTGCCGTGAGGCAGATTGAATTCCATTCTTGCGTGCGAGTCGTGCGGGTGTTCCTTGAGCGTCGCAACCACAGACCGGTTTCCGATCCGTGCACTTCGTATCTTTGCCCCCAATGGGATTTCGGGATCAAATACGATGCCCACGGGAGTTCCTTCATTCTGCAACAGGAGTCTTACTTCGGCCACGGACTGAACCATGTTCATCCTGACATCCGAGGCACCCACGTGCACGTTCCGCAGGGTGACGGTATCCCAGCTTGCCGGTAAGTGCGGAGCAAAGGTGATCCGATTCGACGCGCCGTCTACGTGTAGTCCCAGCAATCCATTCACGGTTGCCGTGAAAAATGACGCGGACGACCAGGTTTGCTCAGGCACGGACTCCAGTTCTTCGTGATAGTAGTCGCCGGCGAGAGCCTCATGCATGTGTCCCAGGGAATCGAGGGAACTCCAGGGGACGAGCGCCCTCCAAATCGGTAGCGCAGTCGCGGGTCGATGCTCCGCCCAAAACGCGGTAGCCGTCCCGGCAGTGCCGATGGCCCAGACACTTCCGCTGGCGTAGGAATTCGGATCGTAGGTGCTGGCACTGGATGCCTTCCCCCTCGTGCCCCAATCGGCTTGAAAATCAGACGAAGCGAGTTGGTCAGCAAGCGAGTTGCGCTGCTCTTGAGAAAACAGAAGTTTCCCTAAGACACTTGCCGGGCCGACGGCACGATCGATCAGTGGCGCTCCGGAACGGGTATAGCCCGTGATCCAAAAGTGCTGCCGTTCGTCCCAGTATCTTTGAGCGATCGCGCGGCTGCCTTGCTGGCTAGCCGCTGCGGCTTGCTGGGCGACCTGCCCGTGCCCCGTGGCCGCAGCGAGATTTGCGAAGGACTGCGCAGCCGCTACCCAGCTTGCAGACAGCGTCAGCTCATCGCTGAGGGCTTCTTGTTCTCGGCTGCCTTCTTTGTCAAAAGGAATGCGTGGCAGTCCATCTTTGGGATCCAGTAGAGCTCGGCAGTATTGATACGCAGACTGCAGGGACTCCCAATTGGCGCTCACGAATTTCTGATCGCCAGTGGCAGCAAAGTAGTCAGCCACCGCAGCGAGAAAATCAAAAGTCAGCTCGACGTGGACGTACATGTAAGGATACTTGGCCCAGTCCAGCCATCCGGCGCTTTGCGACAGCTCGTGCCAGATCATTCCGGTCTTCTGATCTTGATACTTGAGGATGAATTCGAGTTCCTGGCGCGCCCGATCATACTGGCCAGCGGCCAGCAGGCCGTGAAGGGCGACCATCCCGTCCCCGGCGAAAAACCAGTCATACTGCGGACGTCGGGCTTTGCGTGAGGGACCATATCCCGCGACCAGGCCGCATCCCAGAACGGGATTACATACCCAGGCTTGATCGAGTGCAATTTCAGACCAAGCCAACGCGCGATTGGTGTCAGGATCTGGCGTTTCGATTTGCAGTGCATGGCTGAGCAGACTCGAGTAATGGTCGACCGCCGCTTTCTCCAGAGAAGGTCCCTCTTGCAGGAGCCTCTTAGCAATCGCGCTCGGATCTTGCGCCGAGGCGCTGCCCGCAACAATCACTCGCGCTGTCTTGTCCCTGCCCCCTGCCCGAATGGTAAAGGCCAGGCCGGGGGAGCGGCCTACTCGCCGACTGCTGTTGGAAGTTTCGTCATGTGCAACCATGTCGGGTGAACCAACGCTGGCCGTGAATCGATGCGTCGATTCGGAAAGCAAATATGCAGACGCCGCGTCGTTCCACACGGCTTCCTGGCCCCCGAGGGAGGCCGGCCACATGAGATCCAGCACTGGGATGAAGCGGATCACAACATCCACGGGGCGAGCACTTTCCACTTCGTAGGAAATGATGGCGCCCTCTAAATCGAGCGGGACAAAGAGTTCTTCGCGGACTATGAAATCGGGCCCGGCGTAGATACGGGTCAGCCTTTCGGGGCTGTAGATGACGCCCCGGAGTATCGTCTGGCCATCAATTCCCGTGGTCGTACTTTGTGAGCGAAAGGCTACTCTGAGTGAGCTCAGAATCTGTAAGGGATAGGCCCAGATCTCCAGACCATCTTCGGAATAGCCAAAAATGGCCGCGCGTCGTCCATGGACGGAAATGAAGCGACTCGGACCGGTGGAATCGGTACTCCAGGCAAGCGTGCTGACGGCGCGGCCAGTCTCGGATTGAGTCTGACCGCTGAGGTGACTCGGGCAGGCGATCACCTCATGTAGCGCAAACAGCATCGCCATGGCGTGGCGATGAATTTTGCTTGGTTTCAGCATTGGGCTGGCGGCTCGGGTACGTCACATGCCAGGAGGCCGGATATCAGTCATCGAGTGCCTCACGAGCCGTTCGGTACCTCCCCTCGACCCTCGACCAGGGTAACGAAGCGATTGGCGGTTCCCCCCGAGAAACGTTCGGTGTTGCCATTAGGCCACCGAACCTCGATGTGATCGACCGCTGCACTGCTCCCAAGCCCGAAGTGAAGACGCCGGTCGCTACTGGAGATATAGCTGGATCCGCTTCGCACCTCCTGCACGTATTTATGATCCTTAGCAAAGACCGTGACCTTGGCGCCGATGCCGTCACGATTCGACTTTGTGCCCTTTGTGATCACCCCCACCCAGTCGTTTTTATTGGTGGCCTGGTTCACGAGGAGCAGGGGTCGGCCGCTCATGTTGTTCACCACGGCGGACAGGCGGCCGTCGTTCCAGAGATCGGCAATGGCCAGACCGCGACTTGACTGCGCTTCTGTACAGCCGGGTCCGCAATCCTGACTGATGTCCGTGAACTTTCCGTTCCCACGGTTCCAATACAAAAGCCTGGGTTCGCGGTATGTGGATCCGAGTTGGGCGGAATCGACTTCCGGATAAACATGGCCATTGACGGAGAGAATGTCGGGTCGGCCGTCATTGTCGACGTCGATAAACATGGTTCCCCATCCCAGGAAGCGAGTGTTGAGGCCGAGGCCTGCGTCAAAGATCGTCGAAGTAAACGTTCCATCTCCATTGTTGTGATAGAGAGACGATGCATCATCGGAAAAATTTGTCTTGAAGATGTCGGGTCGTCCATCGTTATCGTAGTCGCCGATCGTGGAACCCATGCCAGCTTGCTCGCGACCATCCTCATTGAATGCGACCCCCGCTTGGGCAGCAACGTCGGTGAAGGTTCCATTTTTCTGGTTGTGATAGAGAATGCTCGGCGTGCTGTCGCACGCCACATAGATGTCCGGCCAACCGTCGTCGTCGTAGTCAAGGGTGGAGACGCTAAAGCAGTAGTGCCCATACGTTTTTTCGATCCCACTCGACTTGCTTACGTCGGCAAACTTTCCGCTGCCAAGATTGTGATAGAGGATGTTGGGCGAGGACTCGAGGCCGCGCGGTCCGCACATCACCGGCGTGCCCTTCCAGACGCACATCAATCCGTGTCCCGGCTGAGGTGTCGTCTTGAGGTCGAAGAGCACATAGTTCGCGACAACTAGATCGAGTTTTCCATCCCGATCATAGTCGACAAACGCGCAACCGGTGCCCCAGGCAGTCCCGTCGCCTGCGACCCCGGCGATGGCGGCAACTTCCTTGAAGGTGCCATTACCCTGGTTATGGTAGAGACGATTCTTCCCATAATAAGTAACGTAAAGGTCGTCGAAGCCGTCATTGTCATAATCGCCGACGCACACCCCCTGTCCCCAGCCGGTGAAGTCCAGCCCGGCAGCATGGGTAACGTCAGAGAACGTTCCATCGTGATTGTTGTGATAAAGGTGGCTGGTTGATTGTGTTTTTCCCCCTTTCACCCCGTCCAGGGTTGTGCCATTCACAAGAAATATGTCAGGCCAACCATCGTCGTCGTAGTCGAAAATTGCGACGCCACTGCCCGTCGTTTCGATAATGTACCTCTTGGCGTCCACCCCTCCGTTCACGTTTTCCATGTTGAGTCCAGCCTGCTGGGCAACGTCAAGAAACCAGGCAGGGCCAGGATGCGGAACAATTGGAGCGTAGGGCAAGGTGGAAGTCTTCTTTGTCGATGCAGGCGGTTTCTGGATTTGAGCGACGGTCGCGGCGATGAAAAGGCAGGCGATGAAGATCCAGCAGACACCAAGGCATCTCCCCCGCCCGACCATGAACGAATCGTATCACCACCGCGCCACACGAATACAACCAGCGAGCTTTGTGATTAGAATTGAGGCATGCGAGGTTTTGCCGCTGTATTTTTGTTACTACTCCTGTCTAGCGATCTGTTCCATGGACAGTCGTCCAACCCGGAGCAACCCTCCAGAGCAAATCAGAAAGTCTCGCCCGCACCCACCGATCAAGCTTCTGGGACTCTACCTGCGAAGTCGAACGTCGAGGAGACTTTGGCGGATGCGCACCAAAAGCTGGAACACGGTAAACAGCAGGCAGCAATTGCCATGCTGGAACAATTAGCGACAGCCGCGGGAGGAATGCACCGAGGCGTTCAGCACGAGTTGGGCATCGCCTATTATCGAACCGGCAAGTTGCTCTCTGCCGAACAAGCCTTTGCACGTGCAATCGATGAAGACCCGAGTGACATGGAATCGGTGCAAATGCGGGGACTGTCGCTCTACCGTCTGGGGCGCCCGGCGGCAGCGATCCCGTTTCTCGAACGAGTCCGACAATGGACTCCCAACGCGAACGCGGATGCCAACTACGTTTTGGGATTGTGCTACGTCAATGCGCAGCGTTTCGACGACGCTCGACTCGCGTTCGCCAGTCAGTTTAATCTTTCTCCCAACTCGGGTCCGGGTTATCTTCTACTCAGCAGGATGCTCATGCAGGCAAACTTGCCCGAGGCCGCAGCCGACGCTGCGAAAAAAGCACTTCAACTTACTCCGAGGCTCCCGCTGGCTCACTTCGTGCTGGGTGAATTTTATTTGTTCAAGTCGGACACAGAGCAGGCCCTGAACGAGTTCGACCAAGAGCGGGAGATTAACCCGGCCAACCCCGCCGTTTATGACCGCTTGGGGGATGTGTACACGAGATCTGGACGGTATCAACAAGCGCAGGAGGCGCTTGCCAAGGCGATTTCGCTCGACACATCAAGCACCGGACCGTTCATCCAAATGGGGAAAGTGCTGCTGCGACGGAATGACCCGGAAACCTCGCTGCTCTATCTGCAGCGTGCGGAGAAGATGGATCCCGGGAACTACATGACCCACACTCTGCTGGGTCAGGCTTATCGCAGTCTAGACCGGGAGGAAGAAGCGAAGAAAGAGATCGATATGGCTTCGAAAATTCATGCCGCAAGTGAGCTGAAGTTGCAGCCCGCGCAGTGATTTTTCTTTCGCTCACTACTTGCGACCGAGCACCATTACCAACTGAACGCCTACAGGAACGCCGCGTGTTACCTTCACTCGCAGCAAGGCCTCAAACGGCTTTAGATCATCCCCAGCCTTCATGTGGAGACCGCGCAACAATTCTTCGACGGAATCTTTAGCACAGATGTACTCGACTGCGGCCTCAGTCCCGATGGTCGTGGTCCCGGCCAAAATCATCACATGGCGGGCTGGATTCAGTCCATGGATGAGAGCAACGATCGCATAGTCTTCCACGAGAGGCTGAGACGGGGCGCTGGGATAAAAGACCGACGGCTGCCCTGGCCCCGGGTGGGCGTTCGCAATGCCCAACTCACCTTTATGCGGGCCGGTGTTGAGCCGCTTGAAGACGAATTCCTGGGTTCCCGGAAGATCTAACAGGGTCAGGTTCTCCGCCGGAGAACCCACAAATATGAGGTCGTTGTCTTTGGCGTCGTCCAGAGAGAACAGGCTGCCCCGCTTTACCCGGATGGGATGTTTCAACTGGTCGAAAACTTGATCGAGTTCATGGACCGCCAGGACTTCCCCTACGCCCGTATAGTGATCCAATATAAGATCGCCGGAGTCGCGCGCGGGATCCAAGTAGCGCATGCCAGTCTCCGGTCGCCCTACAAACGCGCCATTGCTGAAAATCACCCATGGCGCATCAGGTCCCGAAGCGAACCTACTCCAGAAAGCGCGCAAAGCCCCAGCCGACGGCAGGTCATTTCGGTTTCCTCCCTGAGCCGAATTGAGCGACAGGTTTGCAACCTCCGCCAAGGCTAGCACGAGCGCAAAAGAGAGAATCACCACTGCGACAATCCACCCGCGGACGTTGTGGCGCGGTCGGCGGCGTTCAACCAGCGGCACAACTTTTCGCTGGGGTAAGGCCACTGGAGCCAGCGGTTCCCGAGCATGAAAACTAAGAGCGTAGGATCCGTTCGGCATTTCGACGATGATGTCGTCGGCCAAGCCTTCATGGGCGTAGTAGTCGAGCAACTTAAGCCGCAGTCGGCCAGCTTGCACCCGAATTGCCGAATCGACTTGTGGGTCGAAGTTGCGCGGGCGACCGAAAACCTCCGTCGCGATTTGATATTCCTTCAGGGGTACACCGGGCTGGGCGAGGGCGTGATCAGAAAGATAGCGAAGGAGCTTGCAGAGCGATTCAGCCTTGCGCAGGGTCTGGCTGTGAACAATTTTTTCGATTTGGTTGAGCTGACGCTCGTTGTCCTCAGCGAACTGGGCTGATGTAACAGACATGTAACGTTCACACCGGACGCCTTCTATCCCCTAGAGAGAAAAGAACGTCCACGTTTCAGTGACGCGTAACTGACACGGTGATACTTCCAAGTGAAAGCAACCACGAGGAAGATCTGATCCGGCGAACATTTGTGATCGGGGCGAAGGGCGGTTCCTGCAACCCCAGCGGGACGCGAGCTACGGAGCTGTTCGTTCATACTACCCCGGTTGTTTGCCCAAGTGCAAGCAATCGCGGACGGCTTGCATGGATTTAGGAGCTTTGTTTTCTTTACCTTCCGTGGCCTTGGAAGCCAGAATCTGCTGCTTAGATGCCAACACCTGCCAAGAGGCTGCTAAACCTTTAGGAGGCTGCAAACATGAAGACGAGCAATGTGGGCAGTGCAATGACCGGTGGTCTGCTTAGGTCTCTACGTCCCACGGTGGTAGCGTGGTGGGCAGCGGTTACAGTGCTCGTTTGCGCGTTGGCGGGTTCACAATGTGCTTCAGCACAGGCTGTCTACGGCTCGGTGTTTGGAACAGTCAGCGACAGCACCGGAGCGGTGGTCCCGGACGCCACGGTGACCGTGACCGATGTCGCCAAGGGCACTTCGGTCGCCGTTCAAACCGATGCGAGCGGGGAATACCGTGTGCAGCACCTCATTCCGGATACCTATTCGGTGTCGGCGGAAGCTGGCGGCTTCAGCAAAGTGACCACGGAAAATGTCGTGGTCTACGCGGACACAGCGCCTAAGGTAGACCTCACACTCGCTGTCGGTGCCGTGAGCGCCACAATAAATGTCTCGGCCGCGGCTCCCTTGCTGCAAACCGAGCACACCGACGTCAATGTGATTTTGAACGACCGTGCGGTGGAGACACTCCCCAATTTGAATCGGAATTTCACTGCCTTCGAGTTGCTCACCCCGGGAACAACCTACATCGGGTGGAATGTCGGCGAGGCGCAAAACCCGCAACGCAGCCAGCAAATTGAAGTCAACGGGCAGCTCCCCTTCGCTACCGGATATGAACTGGACGGAACCGACAATCAGGATCCTGTGATCGGCATCGCTGTCATCAATCCCAACATCGATGCGGTCTCCGAAATGAAGGTCACGTCCCAGAACTACGATGCCGAGTTCGGCAAAGCGGTGGCAGGCCTGGTGACGGCGCAGACCAAGTCGGGGAGCAACAACTTCCACGGGTCGGCGTTTGAGTATTGGCGTTCGGATGCCCTGCAGGCACGCGACCCATTTACCGAGTTCGCGCCCGACCCGCTTACGCACCGCTTCATACCCGGGACCCTCCACAATCAGTTTGGCGGTTCCGTGGGTGGACCCATCATCAAAAATAAAGTTTTCTTCTTTGGCGACTACCAAGGACTTCGGGAAAGAACCGGATCCGCCACGCTGACGACGGTACCGACAGCTCTGGCGAAGAGTACTTGCACCTCGGGTGGCGACTGCAACTTAAGCGACTATCTCGTGGCGCCACCTGCCGGCGCCGGTATTCAAATCTACGACCCTGCCAGTAACGAGACTTCGCTCTCGGGCCGAACTCCGTTTGTCGGAAATATCATTCCAGTGGGACGACTCTCGGCGCCGGCTGTGAACTTCTTCAAGCTGCTTCCTGACCCGAACGTCCCGGGCGCAGGAATTGTCAACAACTACCTTGCCTCCGGCTCCGGCCCGTTCAACACCAACCAGTTCGATGTCCGCGTCGACGATCAAATGTCGGATAAGCTTCATATCTTTGGCCGCTACACCTACTTCGGCTCGGAGCTTTCAGGCGCTCCTTACTTCGGTGCCGCGGGCGGCAATGGCTTCGGCAACGGTGGTTTTGCCGGCACAGATTCAGCGCGCGATCAGAGCCTTGCGGCGGGCGGCGACTACGTGGTTTCGACCCGCTGGCTCACAGATTTCCGCTTCGGCTACTACCGAATCCACCTCAACGAACAGGGCCCTAACTTCAACCAGCCGCTGGGCAACCAGCTCGGCATCCCGAATGCGAATGTCGGCGATCTGGCGTTGAATGGTGGTCTGCCACAGTTCAACATCGACAACGCGAGCAACGGAACCAACGGCGGCGGGAATCTCGAATACGGCACCTCGGCGAACCAGTTCGAGCAGAATGCCAGCCAGTTCCAGTTCGTAAACAACTGGTCACACCAGGTCGGGAATCACAACATCAAGTTCGGCGGGGATGTTCGCTACGGGCTAAACCACATCATCGGACTCGACAATAATAATGTCCGCTCCGGCAACTTCCACTTCGCGGCAATCCGCACCGGCAGCTCCACCTCTCCCGGCCTTGGATTCGCCACCTTCCTGCTGGGTGACACTACCAGCTTTCAGCGCACGCAGACCCAAAATACCAACGCCCAGGAGCGCCAGAAACGAATATTCTCCTACGTCCAAGATCAGTGGCGTTTGACCAACAAGCTCTCGGTGAACTACGGTCTTCGTTGGGAAATTTACTTCCCGGAGACGGTCAATGGTAAAGGTCAGGGCGGGTTGCTTGATCTCAATACCGGGGACATCCGCATCGCCGGCTATGGCCCGTATGGAACCAACCTGAATGTGGAAAAAAGATTCACCACTCTGGCGCCAAGAATAGGCCTTGCCTATCAGATCCTCCCGAAGACTGTTGTCCGTGCTGGCTACGGCCGTGTCTATGGGCAAGGATGGTCAGGCAATACCTATGGCGAGGTTCTGACATTTTCCTTCCCCACCCAGGTCTCCCAGAACTTGAACCCGGCTACGAACGCCGCCTCCGTATTCAATTTGGCGCAGGGGCCTCCAGCCTTCACATTTGCGCCCATTCCAGCCGACGGCAACTACCCCCTGCCAGACGGAGTCGGCGTACCTACGCGTCCGCTTTATATGCGGATTCCCACTCTTGACGCCTGGAACCTGGCCATCCAGCATGAGATTACTCCTACGATGTCGATGCAAATCGCCTACGTTGGCAGCCACGGCATCCACAACATGTTTGACTCATCGAATCAGGCCAGTCCGAACACCCAGACGATCGCGGGATTCAATGACTGCAATCGGAATAATCCCGTTTTTGGATATGGATGCACTCCGCAAGACATTAACCCGGCAACAGGTCATCCCTACACCCAAAGCGATCGTCGCCCCTATTTCAGCGGAGCCGCGCAGGCCCTCGGCGTAGGTTTCGGCCACCCGTTCGGATGGGAGCAGGACTTGCGCTACAACGCCAATCAGGCGACGAGTAGCTACAACGCTTTGCAGGTAAGGGTCGATAAACGATTTAGCGGGGGCCTGCAATTCCTCAGTCACTACACCTGGTCAAAGGCCCTGACGCATGAGTCCTATTATTTCTTCATCGGTCCTCGCGTCGGTTATGGCCCGAGCTACTACAACCGCCCCTCGGCCTTCGTCTTCGCGGGGAACTATGACCTGCCCTTCGGCAAGGGCAAGATGCTTGCTGCCAATGCCCCCCGCTGGGTAGATCGCCTTGTCGGTGGCTATGCTCTGAACGGCAGCTTCACTTGGCAGAACGGACTGCCCTGGACTCCCGGTTATCAAAGCAGCGGACAGGATAATGACATCATCGGATTCCTCAACCGGACTGGATCGGGAGGATTTCCCACGAACGTTGGCTCGCTAAACAAAAATACTCACAAAGTTCAGTTCTTTACTCCTTCCCCTTACGTATTGCAGCCCCCGGGGCAGGCGAACTCAAGCTTTGGGCCGTATGCCCGCCCGCTAGTCGGGACTTTCGGCAATATCGGCCGCGATTCAGTTCTTGGCCCAGGCTACATCAATACCGACTTGTCGGTTTCAAAGTCGGTTCCCTTAAGAGAACAGCTTAACCTGCAGTTCCGCGCCGACTTCTTCAACCTGTTCAACCACGTCAACCTGGGTCAACCAGACTCCTGTGTTGACTGCCAGGATGGCAACGCTGGAACAATCTCCAGTATTGTCTCCTCGCAGGACGGAAGCTCCATGCGACGGATCATGCTTTCGGCGCGGATTCAATTCTGAAGGCGACCGCCATGTGTCGAGAGGCTCTGATCATTGAGGGAGCGCATCAAGCGGCAATAGTCTAGTCGTGTCACGATTCTTGCTATCGTAATTGCCTATGAACGACGGGATGCAAGGGTTTTGGCGCGCGGGCCATGAACGATGCTTTAGGGCCTTGCGAGTGCGCTCCTTGCATGTTGCGCTCGCAATCTTGCTCTCCGTTGCGTCGTTCGGGCAGCCCCTGGTTGGACCCATCGCCCGGGATCCAACCCTGGACGAGATTCTCACTTATATCCATGGGGGATGGGACTCGCTGACTCGCTCGACAAATTCTTGCACCGCTGTTTCGGATACTAAGCTTTCCACATCACCGGTTCTTTATCTTCCTGCGAGTTTTGATCAGCCGAGAGAACTGGAGCAGTTGCAACGCAACTGCGCGCTGACTATCGCGCACCTGCCTCATGTCATTCACCAACTCGGATCCACGGACGTCGAGTCGGTTCAGCCCCCGGGGTTGCTATACCTCAAGAACAACTACGTTGTACCGGGCGGCCGTTTCAATGAAATGTATGGGTGGGACAGCTATTTCATTATTCGCGGCTTGTTGCGCGATGGGCGTTTGGAACTTGCGCGCGGGATGGTGGAGAACTTCTTTTTTGAGATTGAAAACTATGGCGCCGTCCTGAACGCCAACCGCACCTACTACTTGACGCGCTCCCAGCCTCCCTTCCTCAGTTCGATGGTGATGGCTGTGCATCGGGCGCAAAGGGCGGCGGGACAAGATGATCGTACCTGGCTGGAAACGGCGTATCAATATGTGAATCGGGACTACGCTATGTGGACGCGCGATCCACACCTGGCTGGCAACACCGGCCTTTCTCGGTACTACGATTTCGGGGAGGGACCGGCTATGGAGGCTTTGCAGGATGAAACCAACGTTTACCGACAGGTAGCGGCTTATTTTCTCTTTCACCCTGCAATCCCCAAGTACGAGGGCGAAGACGGGGACGTTCCGACCGGCAGAGCGTCCGGAGCGCCTTACTCAGTGCGAGTTTGCGGCATGGGACAAGCCGAGTCGTCGTGCGAGCCGACTCACTTCATCAAACTCATCCCGGACTACTACAAAGGGGATCGGTCGATGCGCGAGTCGGGATTCGATATCTCATTCCGGTTCGGACCTTACGGTGCCGCCACTCATCACTATGCTCCGGTTTGCTTAAACAGTCTTCTTTTCAAAACCGAGAAAGACTTAGAGGAGATGAGCCGCTTGCTCGGCAGGAACTCTGACGCCGCGCAGTGGCAAAGGCTGGCGGAGTCGCGCAGGCAATCGATACAAAAATACTTGTGGGATGAGCGGCAGGGTCTTTTTTTTGACTACAACTTCGACACAAGACAAAGATCGACCTATCGCTATGCCACCACGTTCTACCCCCTGTGGGCCGGATTGGCCACCGAGGAGCAAGCCCGCGCCGTGGTGAAGAACTTGAGCACATTTGAGAAAGCAGGCGGCATTGCGATGAGTGTCCAGGAGACGCAGGGACAGTGGGACTATCCTTTTGGCTGGGCGCCGATCCAGCTGCTCGCCGTTGAGGGCATGCGCCGCTATGGCAACAAGGCGGATGCAGACCGGGTCTCGACGAAGTTCCTCGCGACGATACTGACGAACTTCGAGCGCGACAAGACGATTCGTGAGAAATATAACGTGGTGACCCGGTCTTCAGAGACCATCGTGAAGGCGGGTTACTCCGTGAACGTAATTGGATTTGGTTGGACCAACGCCGCTTTCCTTGAGCTCCTGCACGGACTCCCGCCCGAGAAGATCAAGGATGTGGTCGAAGCCGTTGCACCGGCAAGGGCCTCGCAGTAGTCACGCCACTCCGGCGTCCGCCCCGCCTTCCCTTAGGAGAGTCGATGAATTCAGCTTCCCTTGCTGTGGCTCTGCTTCTCTCTTTCAGCCTCACTGCCATTCTGCAGTCAATCGATCAGGCGACCGATCGCCCATCGGCCTTGACCGAATTCGCGTCCGAAAACAGCGTCCCCCTCAAGATTGTGCGCGAGGCTATTCCGTCCCGGCCATTTACCGTCGTAGGCCCGCGCGGGGCAATCCTTGGACAGCAGGACGGATCTTTCGAAGCATGGGTCTTTCCGTGGAAAATTTTCAGCAACCTGCGCATCAGTGCGGAGATGCAAAACTATCCCGTGCCCATCGATGTGAACGAGCAGGCCGCCGTGATTGAGGTCTGCCCCGATCACACCACCATTACTTTCTCCCATGCGAACTTCACGTTGCGAGAAATTCTGTTTGCACCCCACAATGCTCCCGACGGAACAGGTGTCTTGGCATTCTTCGAGGTCGAAGCCGTGCGGCCGGTCACGCTTACCTTTCAATTCACTCCCGAGATGAAGCGCATGTGGCCCGCGTTGTCCGACGATCGCCCATCTCCGGAATGGGTGAAGACGCCGTCCGACGGATTTTACGTGCTGCATCTGAATTTCCCAGATCATGCGGCGGCGGTGGAAATACCTGGGGCCGAACCCGGCATCCTGGCTCCTTACCAGGAGCGACCGAAGACCTACCCCCTGCAATTGATTGTGCATTTCGACCCAGTTCACGAGCGCAACAAATGTTTTCCCTTGCTGTTCGCAACCGCGGATACCGTCGCAGATTCAAAGCGCGCCGCGCTGGCGGAAACGCTGGCTGGCCTCGAGCGCTCCTGGCAATCGTTGTATAGAGAAACCGGGGTCTACTACCAGAAGTTCTTGGCAGAACATCTCATTATCGAAAGCCCCGACAAGGAATTCGATGACGCATTCTCCTGGGCACAAGTCTCAATCGAGCAACTCAAGGTGCAGACCGGCCATTCTCCAAGCGAAACGGCCCTGGTTGCGGGATTTTATCCGTCGGGGGATTCTGCTCGACCTGGCTTTGGCTGGTACTTCGGCCGGGATTCGCTGTGGACACTTTACGCGGTAAATTCGTACGGCGATTTTCAGCTGACGCGCGACCAGTTGGAGTTCTTGTTGCGCCGGCAGAGCCCGGAGGGAAAGATCATCCATGAATGGGCCCAGACCGCCGACCTGGTGGACTGGAAGAGTCTGCCGTATCCGTTTGCGTCGGCAGATGCAACCCCACTGCTCCTCATGGCAGCCAACGACTATCTGCAGATTAGCGGCGACGTAGCGTTTCTAAACTCTCACTGGGGCTCTCTGGAAAAGGCCTGGGGGTTCGAGCGCTCGCACGATTCCGACGGGGATGGCATTTACGAGAATACTGAGGGGTCCGGGTGGGTGGAATCCTGGTTCCCAAAAATGCCGCATCAGGAGATTTACCTGGCCGCGCTCGATCAACAGGCGAGTGCGGCGTTCTCTAACATCGCGAGGGCGACCGGCCATACCCAACTAGCGGAAGACGCGCGGAAAAGCGCGGCACACATCGCTCAACAGTTGGAAAGGGAATACTTTTTGCCGGAGGCGAACTTCTACGCGTTCAGCCGAAATGCCGATGGAACTCCGGACGCGAGCCCCACGATCTATCCCGCAGTGGCCGCCTGGGACGGAACCTTCAACCTGTCGCGCCCCGGACAAATGCTAAGTCGGTGGGCGTCACAGGAATTCTCCACCGACTGGGGCACGCGTGATTTGAGCCCAGCCGTGAGCTTCTACGATCCCATCAGCTATCATCAGGGAAGTGTATGGCCCCTGTTTACGGGGTGGGTCTCACTGTTCGAGTATCGCAACGGTCGGAGCCTGGCCGGGTACACCCACCTCATGCAGAATGCAGATCTCACATGGGCACAGGACCTGGGAGCGGTTACAGAGCTGCTCTCCGGCGAGTTTTTTCGATGGTTTGGCCGCAGCACGTCGCATCAGCTTTGGTCTTCGGCCATGGTCGTCACACCCACGGTTCGCGGGATGTTCGGATTGGAATGGAACGCGGGCGAGAATGAACTGATGGTGACTCCAGCACTGCCGGCTCAGTGGAATGAGGCGAAGATCCTCGGCGTGCCCCTAGGCCAGTCCCGCATCGCCGTCGAGTTGCGGCGGAATGGATCGACGCTCGCAGTGCGCGTTGTCGGCGAAAGGTCGCGAGCCATCAAGCTGAGGTCCCGGGTGGCTGGAGCGAAATTCGAAAACGGAGAGTTACAGATCCCGCTTCCCGCTGCAGAAGCGGGCATTGCGCACGGCCTGCCCGAAGCAGGCGCGATCACTTCGCAGATGAAGGTGCTCGATCAACAAACGTCTCCCCATTCTTTGCGGTTGCGACTTTCCGCTCCCGCGAACAGTTATCAAACGTTATTTCTTCGCCTCAACGATCCGAAGATTCACCTGCACGCTGAAGGAGTAGAGGTATCCCCTGACTCCGTTCAGCTACGAGTGCAGTTTCCTTCGGGCTCTGGATACGTCGAAAAAATCGTGACCCTCGCGTGGTAGTTACGATCGCACAAAACGAGATGCTGTTGAGAGTGCGCCCGTCGGCTACGCGTTTTCAGGCCCGATCACTGTTCGTCGGGACCTGAAGCGAGCCATCGGCTCCTCCAAAGGCACAGGATGTTTTCCCCCTCAAGAAATGCAGCTAGGTAGGTCGTAGAGACGTCGGTCCGGAATGCCTGACTCCCAAGCGGCTCTTTCGCCATGCCCCTTGTAGTCGGACAAGAGCATCGACGGTATTCGTGGACTTGCGAAACGTATTGGGAAAAACCCAAGAATTCCCTCCACTGAGTCAGCGTATTTCGGCAATGTTTCGTGAGCCAGACGGGTGGGGCTCCCGCCGAGTTTTCGAGGCACCGACGAAAATGCCGGGCTCAGACTCCAAATCGGGGTCAGGCCGTTTCTCTTGAAGCCGCTAAGCCCCATTCTCGAATCTTCATCCTTAGAAACGTATCCGCTAGCCGTTCGTTTAATCCTGCTCAACCTCACCTTTAGAATTTCGAGTTTGACTTAGGTTTGCGATTGGGCCTAACTTCCGTCCGCAAGAGTGGATTCGAATTGCTGATGGGGTATCCGTTTTCATGGGACGACGCATTCGAGCGTGAGCGGTTGAATCTAGCCGCTTTTCGCGAGCGTAGGTTGCTCTGTGAACAGTGGGGGTTTCAGAATCCAACGCGAGGAACAATCTTATGTCTGCGAGAGCGTTTCGATCGACAGGCGCTGTGAGCCTCTTTGCGGCTTTGTGGCTGGGACTTTGTACCTTCGCCATTTCTGCCTACGCACAGATTGGTAACGCGAACCTCGGCGGCACGGTCACCGACCAATCCGGAGGCGTCGTCGCCGGCGCCCACCACAC
>Ga0307479_10000974_pt1 | contig 25905 bp, 27 predicted proteins | sample atmos_gasesECM4C_FD_203743 | JGI IMG/M metagenome (GOLD analysis project Ga0307479, IMG submission 203743) | Hardwood forest soil microbial communities from Morgan-Monroe State Forest, Indiana, United States - atmos_gasesECM4C_515 | ecosystem: Environmental > Terrestrial > Soil > Temperate... | reverse complement strand
GCGCGAACTGGTAGTCGCCGCCGACCTGCACGCCGCCGAGGAAGCGGCCATTGGAGTTGTTGCCGGTGCTAAGGCCGCTGAAATTGTTGCTGCTCGAGAACGCGCCGCCGAGATGAGCGCCGACATAGAAGCCGGTCCAGTAGTAGATCGGCGCCACATAGGCGGGAGCCTTGCCGTAATAGGCGCGCCCGCCGAGATCGGCCGCGGTTGCCGACTGCATCGCGCCGAGAGCTGCGAGCGCCACACCGGTGAGTAGAATCTTCTTCATTGCTTTGTCTCCAACACATCAATCGAGAGACGCCGCATGCGGGCGCCATCCATGCGCCTGCAAATAGCCCGGTTTTGAATAAAAAGCTGTCACCGGTCGAGCACAGCAAGTCCCAATCCAACCTATTGGAAAGTAAACGTTTTCTGTGCTTAACGGCCTCCTAATCAAGGCTGAAGAAAGGCTTAAGAATGACGGCTCCTGTGCCCGTTTGAGACAGTGGCGTTAAGACTTGGTGAGCGCGCGAAGCGGCTTGCGCGACGGTGCCGGTGAGTTCGTTGCGATCGACGATGTCGTCCATCACAGCGCCGCTTGCGCGCTCAGCGCGCTCCTGCGGCGGACTCCGCGCTGGCCACTCCCTGCCCCTCGTCGCAGCGCTTGGGCGCCTCGTCTCCCTTGTTGGCGCAAAAGCGCGAGATGGCGCGGCCGTTGAAATAAAGGGTGCCCGTGTAGAGGCCTCCCAACACCACGCCGTCGAAGACATACGGCAGATCCTGCTGGCGCAACACCATGCGCGGTGCTTCGCTGTTCCAGTGTCCGGACAGCGTCGATTGGATCGGTGCACCCGACGCGGCATCGCGACCGTCTTCGCGATAGCTGCCATCGTCTTTCATGCGCCAGGTGTAGACGTAGCGCGGGAAGGCGTCGGGAATGATCGCCGTCCACACGGTGATCGAGGCTCCCTCGCTGGTCTCGCGCGCCAACGACCGTTCCGCGTGCCCACACCACGCCACGACACACAAGACGGCGAACAGCGAACGCATCATGACCTGGCTCCGGGAAAATCCAGCCTCGGAGCCTTAGTCGCATGCGTCAATGCAAGAGTTCGGCGGTGCAGGCGTTCACGCCAATATGATCCTGCAACCGGCTCGCCAGCGCGGGCTGCCAATTCGCCGAGATGTGAAGGGGGCGAGGAGTAACAGCCGCGTCGTCACAGCGAACTGCGCACCATGTCGTCACTCCAACGAACTGGGCACCATGAAGATCACATCCCTTTTTCGCGCGCTCGCGGTCTCGCCGCTTCCAATCCCGACAGCCTTGTACGCGGTGCCTCTCCGGCTCATCGTCGGCCTCGGTTTCGCCGAGCACGGCTATGCAAAGCTCGCCCGCGGACCTGACGCCTTCGGCATGATCCTGCACAACATCGGCTTGCCGTTTGCCGACTTGCTCGGCTGGGCCACCGTCGCGGTCGAGATCGTCGGTGGCCTGCTCGTCCTGGTCGGCGCCTTCGTGCCCGTCGCCGCGCTGCCGATGATCGTCGTGCTTGTGGTGGCGATCGTGACCGTCCACCTCTCCAACGGGTTCAGCTCGGTCAAGCTGCTGTCTTACGATTCGACGGGCGCGCATTTTGGTCAGCCGGGCTATGAGACCGATTTGCTCTATCTGGCCGGACTGCTGGCGCTCTGCATCGGCGGCGCCGGCCCGCTCTCGCTGGACGGATATTTGAGGGGCCGCCGGAGCGTCGATCGCACGGCGTAAGTCATGCGAGACGCAGCGATCGTGCCAACATGGACGAGAGGGCCCTTACGCGGGGACCTCGCCGGAGCGATCAGCCTGAATCTCGGCGATCGCCGTCTTGATGATCCCGCAGACTCGCCGAACCTCGTCCTCGGTCCAAGCACGAGGGTGGAGGGCGACCGCTGTCTTCAGCGTCTGAAAGACCTGAAAGACCGGCTCGGGTGGACGCATCCCGCCCACGGTTTTCGCCATGATGCGCATCCGGCTCAGGAGCCCTTCGATGGCCGGCTGCTCCAGCTTGAGAATCTCGCGACCCTCATCCGTGATCTTGAACAGCTTCCTGGCGCTCTCGGTGGATGTCCCTTCGATCTGCCCCATGTCTTCCAGCAGGCTGAGGATCGGATAGACCGATCCCGGGCTCGGCGAATAGGCGCCGCCGACGAGCTGCTCGACCGCTTTGATCAATTCGTAGCCATGGCGCGGCTTTTCGCCGATCAGCCAGAGCAGCAGCATGCGTAGATCGCCAGGGCCGAAGAAACGACCGCCGCCGTGGCCGAAGCTGTGCCGTCCTCCGCGACCCGAACCATCAAAAAAGCCGCGGTGGTGCCGCCCGCCCCTTGAGCCGTGATCGCGTTCGCTCAGCCAAACATCATCCGGCTCGCTGGTGAAGCCGCGCCGGCGTCGATGGCGGCCGCCAAACTCGCGATCGATTGCGCCTTCGTGCTCGTGCCGCCGCCGTCGGTCTGATTTCTCATGATCGTGTGTTCTCATTTGATATAATCTCCGTTTGATACAAACGATATATCGTTATAATGCATCGCTTGTCAAGCCGACGCGGCGAAGCGCGACCTGCCAGGAGGTCAAGTTATTGAAAGAAAACGAGTTTGATACCGTTCGGCGATCCAGCGCGGGCGCGACGGCCGTGTCGCAATCCCGCGCTTCCTCAGGCCGTTATTCTATGGCGCTGGAGTTTCTCGCATAGCGCCGGAATTTCGGCCGCCGGGACTGGCCGGCTGAACAGGTAACCCTGCACATGCGTGCAACCATTGGCCTGAACCCCGTCGAATTGCTGCGCCGTCTCCACCCCCTCGGCCGTGGTCGCCATACCGAGAGCCTGGCACAGCCTGGTCACGGACCGGACGATCGCTGTCGCGTCGCCGGAACGGCGAAGGTCGTGGATAAAGGATTTATCGATCTTCACGCGATCAAACGGGAATTTGCGCAAGTAGCCGAGCGAGGAATAGCCGGTGCCGAAATCGTCAAGGGCGATGCTGACGCCGAGCGCCTTCAGCTCATTCAGCAATGCGAGCGTCGCTTCGGAATTCTGGATCAGCACCGTCTCCGTCATCTCAAGTTCGAGCCGATGGGGTGGCAGTCCGGAAGCCCAAAGCGCCCGCCTGACGTCCTGCAGAAGATTGCCGTTGATGAACTGCACCGATGAGAGGTTGACGGCCACGCTGATCCGCTCTGGCCATTGCATGGCATCGGCGCAGGCCTTTGCCAGTACCCATGCGCCCAAAGGCCTGATCAGGCCAATTTCCTCGGTCACCGGAATGAACTCGTCAGGAAGCACCAACCCGCGCTCCGGGTGTCGCCAACGTATCAGTGCCTCGAAGCTTTGGATCCTAGCGGCGTGCGTGTCCATGATCGGCTGATAGAAAAGTTCGAACTGTCCGATCTCCAGGCCATGCCGCAGGTCCCGCACCAGGGCCGAGCGACGCTGCATGGCGGCGTCCATGGCGGGTTCGAAGAAGCGGAATGTGCCGCGTCCATCAACCTTGGCGCGATAGAGCGCGAGGTCGGCATTCTTCAGAGCGGTATCCGCAGCTTCGCCGTCGCCGGGCAACATGGCAATGCCGATGCTGACCCCGATCGCCGCCTGATGGATATCGAGGTCGAATGGCTCGGCCAGCCGCGCGACCAGCCGCTCGGCGAGGGCGATGGCGGCGGCCGGTTGCTCTGCGCCGGCTTGGATGATGGCGAACTCGTCGCCACCGAGCCGTGCAACGGTGTCTGTCTCGCGGGTTTCCTCACGCAGCCGAACGGTAACGGCCTGCAACAGCATATCGCCGACCGGGTGCCCGAAGCTGTCGTTGACATCCTTGAAGCCATCGAGGTCGAGACAAAGCAAGGCACAGGACGCGCCCCGCCGGGAGCGAATCAGTTCTTCCTGCAGTCGACTCTGGAACAGCAAGCGGTTGGGCAGTTCGGTGAGTGCATCATGCTGCGCCATATAGCCGAGTTGGGCATCTGCCTCGGCCCGCAGCCGACCTGCGTGCTCCTCGGACAGGGTTCGCTGGTTCCGCATATGGCGCGCCATCAGCAGGCCGATGCTGAGTACCGTGAGTTCCAAAAGCAGCGTGGCCCCGATCAGATAGCTCGTCTGCTTGCGCCATTCCGTAAGGGCGCTCCTGACCGTCGTTGTGGTACCCACGACCAGTGGATAGCGCTGCAGCAGGTGAAAGGCCATCAGTCGATCCTGGCCATCCACGCTGCTGGTGCGGTGCAGCAGACTGCTGCGCTGGCCGGTCCGCCGCATTTCCGAAAAAGGTTCCACAGGATTGATCTGCGGGCCATTGCGCGCATCGACGGGTGGGAAACGCGCCAGCAGCCTGCCGTCGTCGCGGCGCACCAGGATGGTGGTGTCGCTGCCGAGGGAAAGGCTCTTATACAGCCGCTCGAAATAGGCAAGTTCCACGGCGCCGAGGATCAAGCCAAGGAACTGCCCATCCGGCCCGGTTACCTTTCGGGCAAGATGCTGTGTCAGGGTTCCCGTTCCACGGTTGAAGACTGGCTCGCCGAAGTATGTTGTTAACGCCTTGTTCGTCTTGAGCGCATTGAAGTAGTCGCGGTCCGTCAGGGTGACAGACGGAGCCGGCCAATAGTGACTAAAATTCAGAAGGCTGCCATCTGCATCGACTGCGATGAGTGCGTCGAGCTGCGGAAGACCGTGAATACGGCTACGCATGTCCTCGTGGGCCGCAAGGCCGGTCATGTGCTGCCGAAATTGCTCGGGGGATTTTACGCCATCGGTCTGAAGGCGCTCGACAAGGCTGTCCTGCACCAGTTCGACTGCCTCAAAGGCTCGCTCTGCCTGGTCGGCAAGCACCAGCGCCAATCGTTGAAGCTCCTGCCCGTTGTTATCCAAGGCGTTACGGCGCAATTGGGAGACCAATAGTCCAGCGCCGACGGCAAGCATCACACCGAAGCTGAGGGCGACAAAGATGGGCGCACGGTCCGAGAAGCTGAGGGACCAAGCGCTGTCTCTACTCGGGAGGACATCGTGGGGCACGGCACCTATCGTTAAGAAGTCGTTCAGATTTCTATGCGTCCGACGCAAATCGCATGGTGGACGATCCAACGTGGGCTGGCCCAACCGGAAAGTTATCTAGCATGCGTGGAACAAATGAAGCGTTACGATGGATTGGTCTTCGCTCGGCAAAACGCGCGGCGGGATGGTGCTGCCAGATGGGATTGAACCATCGACCTCTCCATTACCAATGGAGTGCTCTACCACTGAGCTACGGCAGCATGCCCGGGATCGAAAGAGAATCGGCCCGAAAAGGCCCCAACAGGCGGGCCGGTTCTTGCCACAAGCCCCCCGCTGGCGCAAGCACGCGGTAACCCTGAAAAAGCCCCGAAATGGGGCGGAAACGCTTCAAGCCTCAGCCGCCTGCGCCTGCTTCCGTTGGCCAAGCTCTGGCCCGTTGCGGTTCCCCGCCTCTTCCGCCAGCGCCGTGAGCGCTCTGGCCCGGCGGGATCGTGACCTCGAATTCGGTCATTTCGCGGGATACACAATGCGTTCCGGATAGCGGAGCCAAAAGGTCCCGATCGGAGAGGCGATAAAGCCATGCCGGCCGTCGAGGGTCTTTTGTAGGCTCAGGCGCGAGCGCATATTTTCGCCCGTTGGCGATTTCTCGCAGACGACGGAATTAAGACAGGTTCACGATGATGGATCAAAAGGACAAACGCGAGGGGCAAGGCTCGGCGCGCGCGAAAGATTCAAGGCAGGATCGGCTCAAGCTTGCGCTGCGCGAAAATCTCAAGCGGCGAAAATCGCAGGCGAGGGAGCGAGACAAAATGACCGCCGAGCCCTCGCAGGACCACGAAGCCGTACTACATCAGGGGGCCGTAAAAAAGCCGGGCAAATAGCTAGCTTCCGGCGTGCGGGAATGCTCCTTACCCTGCGGGGTGCGCTGGACGCGCGGCGTCGAAGCATATTTGTTGGTTGCATGGGTGAGAGACGAGCATGGCCGCAGAGAACGGATCGGCAAGCGCGACCAGCGTAGGTGCAGGCAGGGTATTCCCTCGTCTTGCGCAGACTTTTCCATCGCTGACATCGGCCGAAATCGCGCGGATGCGCCGGTTCGGCGAGCTTAGGTCTTACAAGGATGGAGAAAGACTGTTCCAGACCGGCAAGCCGGGTCCTGGAATGTTCGTGTTGCTGTCCGGCCATGTCGCGATCACCGAGCGCGACGGTCTGGGCCATGTCACGCCCGTGATCGATCAGGGGCCGGGGCAATTCTTGGCCGAGATCGGCCAGCTTTCCGGCCGCGTCGCGCTGGTCGACGGCCATGCCGAGGGCGAGGTGGAAACGCTTCTGATCCCACCCGACAAATTGCGCGCGCTGTTGGTCGCCGAAGCCGATCTTGGCGAGCGTATCATGCGAGCGCTGATCCTGCGCCGGGTCAGCCTGATCCAGGGCGGTGTCGGCGGCCCGGTGCTGATCGGGCCGTCGGATTCCACCGGCGTCGTCCGCCTGCAGAGCTTTCTCACCCGCAACGGTTTTCCGCACCATTTGCTCGATCCGGCAACCGAGGGCGACGCGGCCGAGATGATCGCGCGCTATTCGCCGTCCCCCGCCGACTGGCCGCTGGTGGTGGCGAGCGACGGCACGGTGCTGCGCAACCCGAGCGAGAATGAGCTTGCGCGTGCGCTCGGCATGATAGGTGGGCCGCGCGGCGACAAGATCTATGACGTCGCGATCGTCGGCTGCGGCCCGGCGGGACTTGCGACCGCGGTGTATGCGGCATCCGAGGGTCTGTCGGTGGTGGTGCTGGACACGCGCGCCTTCGGCGGACAGGCCGGCGCCAGCGCGCGTATCGAGAACTATCTCGGCTTTCCCACCGGCATCTCGGGTCAGGCGCTGGCCGGCCGCGCCTTTACCCAGGCGCAGAAATTCGGCGCCGACATCATGATTCCGATCAGCGCGAAGGCGCTCGATTGCGCGCGCAACGACGGCGCCTTTGCGCTGGCGCTCGAGGGCTGCGGGGCGTTGCGGGCGCGCGCGGTGGTGGTCGCAAGCGGCGCACGCTACCGAAGGCCGGAGATCGACAACCTCGACAAGTTCGAGGGCCGCGGCGTCTGGTACTGGGCCTCTCCGATCGAGGCGCGGCTCTGCGCCGATCAGGACGTCGTGCTGGTCGGCGGCGGCAATTCCGCAGGCCAAGCCGCCGTGTTTCTGTCCGGCCACGCGCGGAAAGTCCATATGATGATCCGCGGCGGGGGCCTCGGCGCCAGCATGTCGCGCTATCTGATCGAGCGTATCGAGGCCACTCCCAACATCGAATTGATGTTCAACACCGAGGTGGTCGGGCTCGAGGGCAGGGATGATGGCATGCTCGAGCGCGTGCGCTGGAAGAGCCGGCTCTCCAGCGAAGTGATGACTTTCGACAATATCCGCAACCTGTTCCTGTTCGTCGGCGCTGATCCTGCCACCGGCTGGCTCAGCGGCTGCGGCGTCACGCTCGACCGCGGCGGCTTCGTGGTGACCGGGGCGCAATCCGAGCTCAACCTGGGCCGTCCAATATCGTCGCTTGAAACCTCCGTGCCCGGCGTGTTCGCGGTCGGCGACGTGCGTTCGGGCTCGGTCAAGCGGGTCGGCGGCGCCATCGGCGAGGGCGCGCAAGTGGTGGCCGCGCTGCATGGATTTCTCGGCGACGCGGCCAAGCCGGCGTTGTAGCGGAGAGAGATGCTGGCAATGGCAAAGAAGAGCTGCACCCACATCGCAGGTATCCACACCGTGACGCCGAGCGCGCTCGGTTGCGAGGAATGCCTCAAGAGCGGCAGCGTGTGGCTGCATTTGCGGATCTGCCGCACCTGCGGTCACGTCGGGTGCTGCGACGATTCTCCCAACAAGCACGCCACCAAGCATTTTCACGCCACCCAGCATCCGATCATCGAGGGCTACGATCCGCCGGAAGGCTGGGGCTGGTGCTATGTCGATGAAGTGCTGTTCGACCTGTCGAGCCGAAAGACTCCGCACAACGGTCCGATCCCGCGCTACTATTGAAATCTCTTTCAACGAACAATGAGGACAGCAATGGCGCAGGCGCCGCAAAGCAATTTCGCCGACGTCAATGGCGTCAGGCTGCATTACCTCAGCGCGGGCAAGGGCGACCCGGTCGTGCTGCTGCACGGTTTTGCCGAGACCAGCCATATGTGGCTGCCGTTGATATCAAGGCTTGCCGGCAGGCACACGGTGATCGCGCCGGACCTGCGCGGTTTCGGCCAATCCTCCGCGCCCGATGACGGCTACACCAAGAAAGCCATGGCGCAGGACATCCATGCGCTGGTGCAAAACCTCGGCTACAACCGTATCCGCCTGGTCGGCCACGACATCGGGCTGATGGTCGCCTATGCCTATGCCGCGCAACACCCCGCCGAGGTCGACCGGCTGGTACTGATGGAGGCGTTCCTGCCCGGCATCGGCGATTGGCAACAGGTCTGGCTGCTGCGCGATCTCTGGCATTTCCACTTCTATGGCAAGACGCCGCTGGCGCTGGTTACCGGGCGCGAACGAATTTATCTGGAGCATTTCTGGAACGACTTTGCCGCCGACCCGGCAAAGTCCGTGTCCGAAGCCGACCGCAAATTTTACGCGAACGAATATGCCAGAGCCGGGCACATGAAGGCCGGAATGGAAGTTTTCCGTGCCTTTGCGCAAGACGCCGACGACTTCGCGGGGCTGGCAGCGACCAAGCTGCAAATGCCGTTGCTGGTGCTTTCGGGAGAAAAAGCCGGTGGGCCGTTCCTGATCGAGCAGGGCAAGATGGTGGCAAGCAATGTCGAAGGCCTGCTCGTCACGGGATCGGGCCATTGGCTGATGGAAGAGGCGCCCGATCAGGTGATCCCGAAACTGGTGGAGTTTATCCGCCGCTAGATTTCCTTCGAAGCGCTGCTTCCCTGTATGACAATCATGCAAAAGATTCGGGCATGCCCCCTGGCTTTTTTGCCAGGTGGCGCATGGCTGAATTGCCGCGGGTCTGCGCGCGCGCATGTGGCAATTTTCAGGGCGGAGTCGTAGCATCGTTCGAGTTGTGCAATTGGGGAGCGTGCCATGATGCTGGGTCTGAGCCTGTCTGCCTTCACTATTCTTCACGTCATCATTAGCCTGATCGCGATCGTTGCGGGCCTTGTCGTGATGTTCGCAATGCTCGGATCGAACGCGATGCCGGGCCTGACAGCGATCTTCCTGTTGTTCACGATCCTGACCAGCGTCACCGGCTTCATGTTTCCGTTCGAGATGCTGCTGCCCTCGCACGTGCTCGCCATTCTCTCGCTGGTGCTGTTGGCGATCGCCTGCATCGCGCTCTATGCCATCAAGCTCGCCGGTGCCTGGCGCCCGATCTATGTGGTGACGGCGCTGGGCTCGCTCTATCTCAATGTGTTCGTGCTGGTGACCCAGATATTCCTGAAGACCCCGGCGCTGCATGAGATGAACCCGGGCAATCCGCCGAACGGGCCGGTATTCGCCGTCGCTCAGGGCGTGGTGCTGGTGTTTTTCGTCGTCATGATTGTTTGGGTGTGGCGGCGATTCAAGCCGACGCCGGCATAAGCCAGATCGCGGGCGCGACAACGCGGGCGATCAACGCAGGATCGCCCGTATCGCGGCAAACGTTCGCTTCACCAGGGCTTCCGGCTTCTCGCGCGCGCCTTCGGCGGCCCAGAGCTCGCCGCCGATCCGCATCGCACCGGTCGCGATCATGGCGACCAGCCGGGCCTGGAGCCTTTCCGTTTTGTGGCCGGCGCGCTTTTCGAGCGCCGCCGCCAGCGCGCGCTCGAGCTTCTCGTATTTGACCTGATCGCGCGCCTGCAAAGCCGGGTTGTCGCGCTTGAGTCGCGCCATCGCGATCGCTTCACCGGGCTCGCGCTGCCCGGCCATTGCGGAAATGGCGTTCTCCGCGGCCGTGAGCATGGCTTCGCCTGCGGGCCGCGCTTCGACGGCGGCAATCAAGGCCGCGGTGGTCTCCTCGTGCCAGGCGAAGACCACGTCTTCCTTGGAAGCAAAATAGTGGAAGAAGCTGCGGCGCGAAACGTCCGCGGCGGCCGCGATGTCGTCGAGCGTGGTCGCCTCGAACCCGCGCTCGAGGAACAGCGCCATCGCGGCCCGGGTCAGCCGCTCCCGGGTTTCCTGCCGCTTGCGTTCCCGCAGGCCGGGAACGCCGGCGCTGGTTGCGGGTTCTGCCTTTGCTGGCCGTAACTTAGCCTGTTTGCGCACGGTCGCCGACCAACCTCAATTTTCACCTCTTGCAAAGTTGCACTTGGTGCACATTTACGTCCGAGCGGTCGATGTCGCAACCGATTCGAGCCTCAAGGAGATATAAGCATGACCGACTGGACCACTGCAGACATTCCGCCGCTCGAGGGCAACACCGCCGTCGTCACCGGCGCCACCGGCGGCCTCGGCTATGAAACCGCGCTGGCGCTGGCAGGTGCCGGCGCCACCGTGGTGCTCACCGGCCGCAATGACGCCAAGGGACGACATGCGCTCGATGGAATCCGCGCCCGATTTCCCGATGCTGGGATCGCTTACGAGACGCTCGATCTGGCCAGTCTCGCTTCCGTCGCCGATTTTGCCGCCCGCTTCGCTGCCAGCCACGCCGCGCTCGATCTCTTGATCAACAATGCCGGCGTGATGGCGCTGCCGACGCGGCAGACGACGGCCGACGGTTTTGAGATGCAATTCGGCACCAACTATCTCGGCCATTATGCACTGACCGCGCGGCTGCTTCCCCGGCTTCGCCGCGGCAGGCAGCCCCGCGTGGTCAACCTGTCCAGCATCGCGCACCGCTCGGGCGCGATCGATTTCGACGATCTGCAGGGCGCGCGGTCCTATCGTCCCTGGAAGGCATACAGCCAGTCGAAACTGGCGATGCTGATATTTGCGCTCGGGCTGCAACGCCGCAGCAATGCCGCGGGCTGGGGCGTGACGAGCACCGCCGCGCATCCCGGTTTTGCGCGCACCGAGTTGATGGCCAATGGTCCGGGCGATACGGGTCTGTTGCGGCTGATCAACCAACTGGCGCGGCCCTTTATCAGCCAGTCCGCGGCCGAAGGCGCGTTGCCCACCCTGTTTGCCGCGACCTCTCTGCAAGCCAAGGCGGGTGGCTATTATGGTCCGAACGGATTCTACGAGTTGAAGGGACCTCCGGTACCGGCGAAGATCATGCCGCAGGCGACAGACGCCGCGGTGGCGGCACGGCTCTGGGATATCTCCGCCGCCCTGACCGGTGTGTCGTTCGAGCAGTTCGCGGCCGCCGCCTGAACGTCAACGCGACGACGAGAGGGGGAAATCGCATGAGGGTCATCCTGTTCGGCGCCACCGGCATGGTCGGGCAAGGCGTGTTACGCGAATGCCTGCTCGATCACGGCGTTGAAGGCGTGCTCGCGGTCGGGCGCAGTCCGACCGGACAACGCAACGCCAAGCTGCGCGAAATTGCCCACGACAACTTTACGGATTTCTCCGCGATTGAATCGCAACTCACAGGCTACGACGCCTGCTTCTTCTGTCTCGGCGTCTCTTCGGTCGGCATGAGCGAGGAACGCTACCGGCATCTCACCTACGACATCACCATGACTGCTGCGACGACGTTGGCAAGACTCAATCCCAGCATGGTGTTTACCTACGTCACCGGGCGCGGTACCGACTCGAGCGAGAGCGGCAGCCTGATGTGGGCGCGCGTCAAGGGCAAGACCGAGAACGACCTGCTCAAGCTGCCGTTCAAGGCGGCCTACATGTTTCGCCCGGCCGGCATCCAGCCGTTGCATGGCGTGAGATCGAAGACCGGCTGGGTCCAGGCGATCTATGTCGCAACCGCGCCGTTGCTGACATTCTTCAACCAGGTTGCCCCAAAATACATGACCACCAGCGAGCAGCTCGGCCGCGCCATGATCAAGGTCGCGCGGGACGGCTATCCGAAACCGGTGCTGGAAAGCGAAGATATCAATCACCTGTGAAACGTGATTGCCTGATTGTCGTGCACCTCATGTCTCGATTGTTGCGCCGCAATCGTCCGGACGATCGGCGCTTGCCGGAAAATCCAGTTGCAAGCGAGAGGCGCGAGCCTAAGATCGGAGAAAGTCCCACCGCGTGAGTGGGCGAATGTCGCATCGATAAATCGACAAAAAAGATTTGGCGGCGCCGCCTGCCGATCGGCGGGCGGGGCGACAGGGAGGTTGCGATGTCCAACGAGGCGCACGCGTTGCCGGCCGACTCGCGCCGGCAGTTCCTGAAAGCGACGGCATTCGGTGTGGCGGGGGCCGCGCTGGGGGTGCGCCCCGGCTTCAGCGCACCGAAAACCATGTCGATCATGCACGAGAATTCATTCATCAAGACATTTGATGAGTATTTCCAGAAGACCCTTATCCCGGCCTACGAGAAGCTCACCGGCATCAAGATAAAGTACGAGTTGGTCAGCGTCGGCGGCCTGCAGACGCGTGTCACCACCGTGGCGGAGACCGGAACCGGTCCGGACATGACGCTGAACTTCTTCAACTGGCCGTTCCTCTACGACGAGAAATACGTCGACGTCGGCGATGTCGCGGAGGAGGCCGGCAAGAAGAACGGCGGCTGGCATGACGCGGCAAAAGAGGCCGTCGTCGTCAATGGCAAGTGGAAGGCGATCCCGTTCGGCAATGTCGGCCAGTTGATGAACTGGCGCACCGACTGGTTCAAGGAGGCCGGTTACGACAAATTCCCGGATACCTGGGACGAGCTTCTGGAGGCCGGGATCAAGCTGAAGGCCAATGGGCACCCGTTTGGCTTTGAGCTCGGCCACGGTTTCGGCGACAACCACGGCTGGCTCTATCCGCTGTTGTGGTCCTATGGCGGGCGCGAGGTCGAGCCTGACGGCAAGACCGTGGTGATCGATTCGGCCGAGACCGCAGCGGCCGTCGATTTTGCCCGCACCTTCTTCCAAAAAACCATGCTCGAGGACGTGCTGGGCTGGACCGATCCCAACAACAACAAGGCCTATCTGAGCGGGCAGATATCCTGCACCAACAACGCCGAGAGCATCCTGTGGGCGGCGAAGCGCGATTTCCCGGAGATCGCGGCAGCCACCGATCAGTCGCTCAATCCGAAGGGACCGGCCGGGCGCTTCCACATCCTGGCGCCGTGGAGCCACTCCATCTTCACCCACACCCCGGATCAGCATGCCGCGAAAGACTTTCTGCGCTGGCTGATGGAGCCGGCACAGATCGGCGGCTGGTATGCCTCGGCCGTTAGCTACTACGCCCCATACCTGCACGCCTTCGACGACGCGCCGCTGTGGCACGTCGAGCCGCGCAACATCCCGTACCGCGATTCGCTCGCCACCTCGCATCTGCCGGGCTGGCCGGCGCCGATCAGCCGCGCCTCGTCCGAGAGCGTCGCCAAATACGTCGTGGTCGACATGTTCGCCAAGGCGTGCGCCGGCAAGTCGACCAAGGAGGTGATCGCCGACGCGAGCGCGCAGCTGAAGCAGATCTACCGGCCCGCTTAGGCATGTCCGCGCACAGCGAACCGATAGCGCTTCCGGCTATCCGCCGGCGCGTCCTGCCGGCCTTGCGGAACTGGACCGAGCGCGAGGACGTGTTCAGCTGGCTGATGATCCTGCCGCCGATGGCCTTCCTGATCGCGCTGGTCGGCTACCCCTTCGTCTACGGCATCTGGCTCAGCCTCGAGAATCGCCCGGTCGCCCAGCCCGGCACCTTCATCGGGCTCGGCAACTTCTTCAGCGATTTCCGCGATCCGACCTTCTGGCAGGTGGTGCAGAACACCTTCGTCTATACCGGCGCCGCGACGCTGTTGAAAATGGTGGGCGGCCTTGGACTTGCACTGGTGATGAACCAGGCCTTCCCCATGAAGAACCTGGTGCGCGCGGTGCTGCTGCTGCCGTTCATCGTGCCGACCGTGTTGTCGACCATCGCCTGGATGTGGATCCTCGATCCATCCTTCAGCGTGATCAACTGGCTCCTGGTGCATGGCGGGATCGCCGCTCGCGGCCCCTCGTGGCTCGGCAATCCCGCACTTGCCATGGCCTCGCTGATCGTCGTCAACACCTGGCGCGGCCTGCCGTTCTACGCGATCACGCTGCTCGCCGGGCTGCAGACCATACCGCCCGAGCTCTACGAGGCAGCGACGATCGATGGTGCCAGCGCGCTCGATCGCTTCCGCTACGTCACCCTGCCGCTGCTCAAGCCGGTCGTCTTCATCGTGACCATGTTCTCGCTGATCTTCACGTTCTCCGACTTCCAGCTGGTCTATGTGCTCACGCGCGGCGGCCCGGCCAACGCCACGCACCTGTTTGCGACCTATGCCTTCGACATCGCCATGAGCGGCGGACAGTTCGGTCTCGGCGCTTCCGTCGCGCTCGCCATGCTGCCCCCGCTGGCGCTCCTGATCGTCGCGCTGGCGCTGTACTTGAGGAGAGCGTGATGGTCGAGGCCGGAGGCTGGCAGGTGCGCGCAATGCGGCTGTGGCTGCCGCTCGGCTTCTTTCTGATCTTCGCGCTGTTTCCGTTCTATTGGATGGCCGTCACGTCGCTGAAGCCGAACCAGGAGCTGTATAACCCGCAAGTGATGCCCCTCATCGTGCATCACCCGACGCTCAAGCACTATGTCGACCTGCTCGGCGAGACGGATTTCCTGACCTGGACCTGGAACACGATGCTGGTGGCGACGGTCTCGACCGCTATCTCGCTGGTGTTCGGCGTCATGCTCGCCTATCCGCTGGCGCGAATGAATTTTCCCGGCAGCGCCCTGGTCTCGTTTGCGGTCGCGGCGACCTATCTCGTGCCGCAGCCGCTGCTGTTCATTCCGATGGCCGAGATCATCGAGCGGATGGGGCTCGGCAACACGCTGACCTCCGTCATCCTCACCTATCCGACCCTGCTGATCCCGTTCTGCGCCTGGCTGCTGATGGGATATTTCAAGAGCGTCCCGCGCGAGCTGGAAGATGCGGCGCGCATCGACGGCGCCAGCCGGCTGCAGACCATGTTCCTGGTGTTCCTGCCGCTGTGCAAGCCAGGCTTCATCTCGGCCGGCATCTTCGCCTTCACCTTGGCGCAGAACGAGTTCCTCTATGCGCTGATCTTCCTGACCGACACCTCGGTCCGCACCGTGCCGGTCGGCGCCATCGCCGAGTTGATTCGCGGCGACGTGTTCTATTGGGGCCAGCTCATGGCGGCAGCGCTGCTCGGCTCGATCCCGGTCGCGATCATCTATTCGTTCTTCGTCGAGCACTATGTGGCCGGCCTGACCGCGGGAGCTGTGAAGTAAGCGCACAGGAAAAGCGAGGATATCGATCGGACGTCATTTCGCGCTGGACGTGCGTTCCGGAATGATGGATGAAATCTCCCATCAAATCGCCGCAAATTTCAAGCCTTTGCCATCGCAACTGGCTTCGCCGTATCCTTCATCAAATCATCAGGGTGGAACACGCGCATGGATCGCATTCGTATCGTCGGCGGCAACAAGCTCAACGGCACCATCCCGATTTCCGGCGCAAAAAATGCCGCGCTGCCGCTGATGATCGCAGGCCTCCTGACCGAGGAGACGTTGATCCTCGACAACGTGCCGCGGCTTGCTGACGTCGCGCAGTTGCAGCGCATCCTCGGCAATCACGGCGTCGACATCACCTCGGTGGGCAAGCGCGTCGGCGACCGCGAATATCAGGGCCAGACCTTGCATATTTCCGCAAGCGACATCATCGACACCACCGCGCCCTACGAGCTGGTGTCGCGGATGCGCGCGAGCTTCTGGGTGATCGCGCCGCTGGTGGCGCGGATGCGGCAGGCGCGGGTGTCGCTGCCGGGCGGTTGCGCCATCGGCACGCGGCCGGTCGATCTGTTGATGATGGCGCTGGAGAAGCTCGGCGCGGATATTTCGATCGACCGCGGCTATGTCGTCGCCATGGCGCCGGATGGCTTGCGCGGCGGACGGATCGATTTCCCCAAGGTGACCGTGAGCGGCACCCATGTCGCGCTGATGGCCGCGAGCTTGGCGAGAGGCTCGACCGTGATCGATAACGCGGCGTGCGAGCCGGAAATCGCCGACGTCGCCAGTTGCCTGAACAAGATGGGCGCGCACATCCAAGGCGCCGGCACGCCGCGCATCACGGTCGAAGGCGTCGCGAGGTTGCACGGCGCGCGGCACACCGTGCTGCCGGACCGGATCGAGGCCGGCACCTATGCGATTGCCGCGACCATGACCGGCGGCGACGTGCAGCTCGCCGGCGCCCGGCCCGAGCTGTTGCAATCGGCGCTCGACGTCCTGAAGCGGGCCGGCGCCGAGATATCGGTCAATGACGAAGGCATCCGCATCGCGCGCAACGGCGCCGGCATCAGGCCGGTGACGGTGTCGACCGCGCCGTTTCCGGGCTTCCCCACCGACCTGCAGGCGCAACTGATGGCGCTGATGGTGCGCGCGCAGGGCGCCTCGGAAATCACCGAGACGATTTTCGAAAACCGCTTCATGCATGTGCAGGAACTGGCACGGTTGGGCGCGCGGATCAGCCTTGCGGGCGAGACCGCGCGGATCGACGGCATCGCACAATTGCGCGGCGCGCCCGTGATGGCGACCGACCTGCGCGCCTCGGTGTCGCTGGTGATCGCGGGGCTTGCCGCCGAGGGCGAGACCATGGTCAACCGAGTCTATCATCTCGATCGCGGTTTTGAGCGGCTGGAGGAGAAGCTCAAGGCCTGCGGCGCCTCGATCGAGCGCATTAGCGATTGAACAGGCGCGTACGAGGGTGGTACCGGTTTTGCGAATACGCGAAAACTTGAGGAGTTCCGGTGGCCCCCCAGCTCAAACTGATCGCGCTGGATGAAGACGATCTCGCGGTGATCTCGGCGCACGTCCAGGACGCGCGCGTGCAGGCCGCCGATATCATCTGGCGGCAGGGCGAGAAGCGGCTCGTCATCGGCATGAACCGGCTCGACTGGGAGCAGACGTTGGCGGGCGAAACCACACCGCGCCGGCTGATCGCCGCCTTGCGCTTCGACCGGGTGCTGTCGTGCAAGTCGCGCAACATCGATCTCGACGCGCCAGAGACCGTGCTGGACCTCGTCGGTATCGAGTTCTACCCGGGCCAGGACCCCGGCGGCAGCGCGATATTGCTGTTTGCGCAAGGCGGGGCGCTGCGGCTCGACGTCGAATGCCTGGAATGCGAGCTGACCGACCTCGGTACCGACGATCTCGCCGAGGGCGGCGGAGGGCCATGGGGGCGGGGCGGCTAACCCGACGGCGTCATTCCGGGGCGCGCAAAGCGCGAACCCGGAATCTCGAGATTCCGGGTCTGGTCCTGCCGGACCATCCCGGAATGACGGAGTGCTGAAGGGTTGACGGCGGTTGGCCGCCGCGCCATTGCAAGTGGGCTTGCAACCGAATCCCGCCGGAAAGTCCTCCAAATGCCCGTCCGACTAGACCGCTCCAGCGCCGATTTCGACGAGCGGTTCGGCAAGTTCCTCGCCGCCAAGCGCGAGGTTTCCGCCGACGTCGAGGCGGCGGCGCGCGCCATTGTCGAGGACGTCGCCGCGCGCGGGGATGCCGGGCTGATCGAGGCGACGAAAAAATTCGACCGGCTCGCGCTCGATGCCAAAGGCCTGCGCGTCACCGCGGCCGAAGTCGACGCGGCGGTGAAGGCCTGCGATGCCGCGACGCTCGAGGCGCTAAAATTCGCCGGCGACCGCATCGAGACCTTCCATCGGAAGCAAATGCCGCAAGACCAACGCTTCACGGATCCGCTCGGCGTCGAGCTCGGCTGGCGCTGGAGCGCGATCGAATCGGCGGGGCTTTATGTTCCCGGTGGCACTGCGGCTTATCCGTCCTCGGTGCTGATGAACGCGATACCCGCCAAGGTCGCGGGCGTGGCGCGGCTGGTGATGGTGGTGCCGGCGCCTGACGGCAAGCTCAACCCGCTTGTGCTCGCGGCGGCCCATCTCGGCGGCGTGTCGGAAATCTACCGTGTCGGCGGCGCGCAGGCGATTGCCGCGCTCGCGCATGGCACCGCGACCATTGCGCCCGTCGCAAAAATCGTCGGTCCCGGCAACGCCTACGTCGCCGCCGCCAAGCGGCTGGTGTTCGGCAAGGTCGGCATCGACATGATCGCCGGCCCCTCCGAGGTGCTTGTCATCGCCGACGATACCGGCAATGCCGACTGGATTGCCGCCGATCTGCTGGCCCAGGCCGAGCATGACGCAAGCGCGCAATCGATCCTGATCACCGATTCCAAACGGTTGGCGGAGCAGGTCGAGCGCGCCGTCGCCTCGCAGCTCACGACCTTGCCGCGGGCGCAGATCGCCTCGGCCTCCTGGCAGGATTTCGGCGCGATCATCCTGGTCGAGAGTCTCAGCGAGGCCGTGCCGCTCGCGAATGCGATCGCCGCCGAGCATCTGGAGATCATGACCGCGGACCCGGAGGCATTCTCCGCGCAGATCCGCAATGCCGGCGCGATTTTCCTCGGTGCCCACACGCCGGAGGCGATCGGCGACTATGTCGGCGGCTCCAACCACGTGTTGCCGACGGCGCGCTCGGCGCGGTTCTCCTCGGGGCTGGGCGTGCTCGACTTCATGAAGCGGACCTCGATGCTCAAATGCGGCCCCGAGCAGTTGCGCGCGCTGGGGCCTGCGGCGATGACGCTCGGCAAGGCCGAGGGGCTGGAGGCCCATTCGCGTTCGGTGGGGATGCGCCTTAACCTGCCATGACCAGGCCGCCCACCCAGGATGACCAGGACAATCGCATCGTCGCGGTGACGCTCGATGAAGAGTCGATCGGGCGTTCCGGGCCCGACATCGAGCACGAGCGCGCGATCGCGATCTACGACCTGATCGAGCAGAATCTGTTCGCGCCCGAAGGCGCTGCGGCCGCAGGTCCCTTCACCCTGCATATCGGGATCACCGGCAACCGGCTGATGTTCGATATCCGCCGCGAGGACGGCACGCCGGTGGTGGCGCATCTATTGTCGCTGACGCCGTTCCGTCGGATCGTGAAGGACTACTTCATGATCTGCGACAGCTATTATCAGGCGATCCGCACCGCGACGCCGGACAAGATCGAGGCCATCGACATGGGCCGCCGCGGCATTCACGACGAAGGCTCGCGCACGCTGCAGGAGCGCTTGAAGGGCAAGGTGCGGGTCGATTTCGAGACCGCGCGCCGGCTGTTCACGCTGATTACCGTGCTTCACTGGAAGGGTTAACCCCTTATGGCGGCGCCATCGCGTGCGCGCAATCCGCAATCCGTGTTGTTCGCATGCGGCTTCAATAGCGTGCGTTCGCCGATGGCGGCGGCCCTGTTGCAGCAGATGTTCCCGCATGCGCTCTATGTCCGCTCCGCGGGCGCCAAGAAGGGCGAGCTCGATCCGTTCGCGGTTGCCGTGATGGCCGAGCTCGGTCAGGACATTTCCGCCCACCGGCCGATGACGTTCGAGGAACTCGACGACTGGGAGGGGCTGAATTTCGACCTGATCATCACGCTGTCGCCGGAGGCGCACCACAAGGCGCTGGAGCTGACGCGGACGCTCGCCGCCGACGTCGAATACTGGCCGACCCACGACCCCACCGGCGCCGAGGGCAACCGCGAGCAGAAGCTCGAGGCCTATCGCGAGGTCTGCGACACCCTGTTGCTGCGCATCCGCAAGCGGTTTTCCAAGGTCGGCGCCGCGAGCGGATGAACAGGCCTTCGCCGGAGCGACGAAATTGGCAGGGCGGCGGTATGCCTTCCCGGGTTGTGAAAAGACAGGCCTTCCGATAGGTTCCGCGCGCGCTCATCCCCCCGAATCCCCTGCGAAAATCCGCATGCTTGGCCGTCCCAAATTCGTACTTGCTTCCGGCTCGCCGCGACGTCTGGCGTTGCTCAATCAGGCCGGCATCGAGCCCGATGCGTTGCGTCCCGCCGACGTCGACGAGACGCCGCGGCGGGGCGAGCTGCCGCGTGCCTGCGCCAACCGCCTGGCGCGCGCCAAGGCCGACGCCGCGCTCAAATCCGTGCAACTCGACGACGAGCTGCGCGGCTCTTTCATTCTCGCGGCCGACACCGTGGTCGCGGTCGGCCGCCGCATCCTGCCGAAGGCAAACCTGGTCGACGAGGCCTCGCAATGCCTGCGGCTGCTCTCGGGCCGCAACCACCGGGTCTATACCGCGATCTGCCTGGTGACACCGCGCGAGGCCTTTCGCCAGCGCCTGGTCGAGACCCGCGTGCGCTTCAAGCGCTTGAGCGAGGACGACATCCAAGCCTATATCGGAAGCGGCGAATGGCGCGGCAAGGCGGGTGGCTATGCCGTGCAGGGCATCGCGGGATCGTTCGTGATCAAGATGGTCGGTTCCTATCCCAACGTGGTCGGACTGCCGCTCTACGAATCGGTCACGCTGCTCGGCGGCGAGGGTTTTCCGATCCGCTTCGGCTGGCTCAATGCTTCCGGCTGAACCCACCGGTGGGGCCGGCGGCGGCAAGCCGAACAAGTGCCCGATCTGCGGCAAGCCGGCCGCCGAGCCGACGCTGCCGTTCTGCTCGCCGCGTTGCCGGGATGTCGATCTGAACCGCTGGTTCAGCGGTTCCTATGTGATCCCGGCCTCCGAGAGCGACGATGAGGACCTGGAATAGGCGTGATTCTGCAAGCATTTGCCGATCGAGCCAGACGGCTAGACAGCGCCGCTCCGGCCCACTATAAACCGCCCGCTCGATGGTCCTCCTCCTCTTCCTGGGGCCCTTTGAGACGCCCAGGTAGCTCAGTTGGTAGAGCATGCGACTGAAAATCGCAGTGTCGGTGGTTCGATTCCGCCCCTGGGCACCACGTAAGTAATTGATTTTGTTCTGAGATTTCTAATATTCAGCTGACGAACATTTCGGGCCCAGTCGCCATTGCAACTCTAGTGCAACCCAGCGCTCATTTCCGGGCTACCGGATCGCCGAACGACGCCCTGTGTTTCCCGGAGAATGGGTCAGCGGTAGTCATCGCGTGCCGATACGCTGCATAGCTGCTGGCAAACGGACCGGTTGCCGGCCCTTCCGGCGCTGATCCGCTACGGCGCGACCACCAAAACCAACCAGCCCCGCCTCTCCCGAACGTTTCCAGCGTGCGGTCGGCGTAGAATATTTCGATGCTGACGCCGGTCTCCGGGTTGATGTCGTAAAGCGGCTCTCGGGCCGCGCGTTGTTTTGGGTTTGAAGTCACGGCATGCCTCCTCTCAATGGGAGCCTCCGAACACCGCGCCAGAAAGCCATCGGAATGGATGCGCGCGGTCGCTAAGATCGGGCTCATCCAAAGGCCGCATCGGGCTGCATCGACAGCGCGGGGCGCGCAATTCTACCCCCCGGGGAGCATGGACCGGGCCCCCGTCCTCGCGCGCGCGAGAGGGAGTTGAGAAATATCCCGGGGTCAAAAAGGGCTGTTAAGAAAGTATTAAGGTTTTGACGGTCGAGCGGCTAAGCTGCGTCACGCGCGTCGGACTGATGTGGGCAATAGATGACGACCGTGGAGGAGGCTCACGCGCGTGCCTTCGGTCGGAAGGGAGGGGCGCTGATATTCATTGACATTGAGCCGGATGAGTGATCGGCGCCGCTGGTACGCTGGGATGTAGGGCGGGCGGGTGTGCGGGCTATCAACCTAAGTGCGGTCCTGCTACTAGCTCGACACGATTTTACACGCTGCAAAAATCCCAGTTATTTGTCGGCCGATTATGCTAAGTGAACCTGTCATCAAGCGACTTACCCTCTCCCGTCATCTGTTCGAGATGGCGATGCGTAGCGCTAGACAGGAACAAGAGGTTGCCAATGCTGCAACCGTAAATCTCTTGCAAGATGCAATTGAGATTTTCTTTTTAGCGGCATTTGATTTTCTGAACGTCGCGATTGCTCAGCGAACTGACTTTCCGCAGTACCTTGACAAGTTGAGCGACAACATGGGCGGCGATCTTCCATTCCGTCGAAGATTGCTCGAAATCAATCGAGTACGAGTGCATTCAAAGCATGAGGGTATTCCACCGAACAGGAAGGAGATCGGTGGCTACGTTGCGGACGCACGCAAGTTTCTCGAACAGACGTGCGAAAAGGTTCTTCATGTCGATTTCTGGACAATTAGCCTCGTATCACTGCTCGATGACGGTGAACCCAGGCAGCTGTTGCAGTCCGCAGAGGATGCTTTCAAGGCCAAAGACTACATCAAATGTCTGGTTGAGTGTCGAAAAGCCTTCTTCGTTTCGTTTGAGAGCGATTATGACAAACAGAAAGACTTGAACTCTTCGGGAGGAATTTTGTCTTCTAGCCGAGCCCCCTATTACGCGAGAAGCAAAGAATACATTAGAAAGAATGTCAAAGACCCCTTCGAGTACGTTGTCCTAGATCACCAGAATGTCGACGCCGAGTTGATGAAACATGGAATTGATACCGTTGGGTTCTGGAACGTTTGGCGACTTACTCCGCAAGTTTAGACACAATAAGGATGATCCGTGGATCGTTCAGCGGCACCCCGTAAAAGAAGCGCAAGAGAATTTGAGTGAAACAGCCGCGCACGTTCTTTCCAGTATGATGTCCATATTGTTGGCGCGGCAGGACAGCCAGCGCATGGCGAAGTACATCAATGCGATTACCTACACCGACGCTCGCGTGAAGAGCGGTGCGACCCTCTACACCAAGGCCGACAAGAACGGAGACGTTGCAGGTACGCTGCCCGCAAACGCGGAGAATTTCAGTATTCAATACGGAACGCCTGGTCTCAATGACGACGATACCTACTGGCACTCCATGTACTTCGAAGTGGGCCCTCCCATGGTTTTAATTATCGGTTATATCGTAAGCGATGTTTTGAGGCCGCCTTCCGGCTGATGCGGTGATCTGCGAGCCTACGGTTTTGGCGCTAACCGTTAGGCTTAGAATGGACACAGAGCATAATGCTATCACCGAGCCGGTACGCCGGCTGGAAGTCTTCACCGGGGCCGGTCGCCGGCGGAGGTGGAGCAACGAAGACAAAGCGCGGATTGTTGGCGAGATTGTCACGAGCGGAGACTCGGTTTGTGCCGTGGCTCGGCGTCATGGATTGTCACCGCAACAGTTGTTTGGCTGGCGCCGGCAGGTGCGAGAATGCCATGCCGAGCCTGAAGGGAAACACCCGCGGTTTGTGCCTGCAGTGGTGGATGCGCCATCGTCTGCGCCCGCCGTTCGCCGACAGCGGAAGGCGCCACGGTGCGAGGCCGAGCCTGTGGCCGGTCTGATTGAAATCGAGATCGCTGGCGTGACGGTGCGGATCGGGCGCGGTGCGGATGCGACCATGATCGCCGCGGTCCTTCACGTCTTGAAGGTGGGCCGATGATCGGCCCGACGGGTGCGGTCCGCATCATGGTCGCAACCAAGCCCGTGGACTTTCGCAAGGGCGCCGAGGGGCTGGCGACGTTGGTCCGCGAGGCCATGAGAGCCGATCCGTTCTCTGGCGCGGTCTATGTGTTCCGCGCCAAACGCGCGGACCGGATCAAGCTGATCTTCTGGGACGGGACGGGGCTTTGCCTGTTCGCCAAGCGGCTGGAAAACGGCATCTTCCGCTGGCCGAAGATTGAGGACGGCGTGATGCGTTTGTCGGCGGCGCAGCTGTCTGCATTGCTCGAAGGGCTGGACTGGCGGCGTGTTCACGAGACGCGCGAGACGGTGACGCCGGCGCAGCCGGGCTGACGATTTATTGCTGCGGCGAAGTGAATCAGGCGCGTCGTGATCGTCGCAAAATGCTGGCGAATATGATCTGATTTGATCATGCCAAGCGACGCATTGCCTGATGATTCCGAAACGCTGAAAGCGATGCTGCTCGCCGAGCGGGTCGAGAGCGAACGGCTGCGCCAGATCATCAAGGAAATGCAGCGGCATCGTTTTGGCCGAAGGGCGGAGACGTTGCCTGCGGACCAGATGCTGCTCGGTCTTGAAGACGTCGAGCAAGCGGCGGCAAGCGATGAGGCGCTAGCAGATCAGACGGCTCCTGCTGAACGGGCTGCTCGGGCTCACAAGCGCCGCACCAACCGCGGCTCGCTGCCGGCGCATTTGCCGCGCGTTGAGATCGTCGTCGACATCAATGACAAGACCTGTCCGTGCTGCAGCGGTGAGCTGCACCGGATCGGCGAGGACAAGAGCGAGCGGCTGGACATGGTGCCAGCGCAGTTCAGGGTACTCGTCGCCATCAGGCCCAAATATGCCTGCCGGGCTTGCGAGAATGGTGTCAGGCAAGCCCCGGCGCCGGCGCGCCTGATCGAGGGCGGCATGCCGACCGAGGCCACCATCGCCCAGGTTCTGGTGTCCAAATATGCCGACCATCTGCCACTGTACCGGCAGGCCCAGATCTATGCCCGCCAGGGCGGCATCGATCTGGATCGCTCCACGCTGGCGGACTGGGTCGGTCATGCGGCCTGGCATCTGCGCCCGCTGCACGAACGCCTGCTCGTCAAGCTCAAGCAAATGCCCCGGCTGTTCGCTGACGAGACGACGGTGCCGGTGCTCGATCCCGGCCGCGGGCGCACCAAGACCGGGCAATTATGGGCCTATGCGGCCGATGACCGGCCGTGGGGCGGAGTCGATCCGCCGGGCGTGGCCTATGTCTACGCACCCGACCGCAAAGCCGAACGGCCGATCGCCCATCTCGAGGGCTTCAAAGGAATCTTGCAGGTTGATGGCTATGCCGGCTATCGCAAGCTGGCCGAACGTGGTGATGTCCGGCTCGCGTTCTGCTGGTCGCATGCGCGGCGCAACTTCTATGAACTCGCTACTCCCGGCCCAGCGCCGATCGCCAGCGAGGCCCTGCAGCATATTGCTGCACTCTACGCCATCGAGAAAGACATCTGTGGCCGCGGCGCCGACGAGCGCCACAACGTCCGCCAGCAGAAAAGCCGGCCGCTGATCGATGCCTTTGAGCTGTGGCTGCGCGCAAAACTGGCCCTGATCAGCCAGAAGGGCAAGCTCGCCGACGCCATTCGCTATGCCCTGTCGCGCTGGGAAGGCCTGACCCGCTTCATCGACGATGGCCGCATCGAACTCGACAACAACACTGTCGAACGATCGATCCGTCCCATCGCGCTCAATCGCAAGAACGCACTGTTCGCAGGCTCCGACGGCGGCGCCGAGCATTGGGCCACCATCGCCTCATTGATCGAGACCTGCAAACTCAACGACATCGATCCGCTCGCTTATCTCACCAACGTACTCACCAGGATCGTCAACGGTCATCCCAACAGCGATATCGATCTGCTGCTTCCCTGGACCTACCGACGTCAAGACCTCAAGGCCGTGGCCTGAAAACCACGCTTACGCGGATCATGATCCGCCATACGAGCTAGCATCGACCCCAAGTGCGAGCGCTTCGTTTTGTGAGCTGCCTTGTAGTCGGAGTTACGGTGACAGCACCGTAACTTCGCTTGAGGTCCACTGTCATAGCCTTCCCAACTGCGACTGGTCCAGCGCAACCCGAGACAAATACGTCAGCCGCGGTCGTCGACGCGCCAGCTAGTGCCCAAAAGCAGCTGTGAAGCCCTCATGCAAGCAGACGTAAAATCTAGCCCGTCAACCCGAGTGAACATCTTGCGCGCACCATCCGTCAGGGGAATCTCAAACGACTGTGGTGTAATGGCCACTTCGCTCATTGCTGCACTAGTGTCCGACTTTGCCGTCTTGTTGGTGTTCCGATCTCGCCTTTTAGCAATTTCTGCAATGTCGGGAAGTCCAATGTTTGCCGTCGGCAATGCGTTCAGCGCGTCTAACGATCTCTTTTCGAGTTCAAACGTCATATCGGCACATAGCTCGTCGAATTTGTCGTCGACCCATTGAAGTGCATCGTTTATGAGCAATTCTAGATTTGAGTAGTTTGCTTGATTAAGCGTAACGCCGTGGGCGGAAAGCGCGATGATCTTTTCGACTTTAAATTCTTTCTTCCCACTGTTTAGCGCTGCGACGGG
>Ga0307479_10000973_pt1 | contig 25905 bp, 23 predicted proteins | sample atmos_gasesECM4C_FD_203743 | JGI IMG/M metagenome (GOLD analysis project Ga0307479, IMG submission 203743) | Hardwood forest soil microbial communities from Morgan-Monroe State Forest, Indiana, United States - atmos_gasesECM4C_515 | ecosystem: Environmental > Terrestrial > Soil > Temperate... | reverse complement strand
CTATCCTCGGTATCTGCTAAGGCCTGCAGAGCCTGAACGTCTACCGGAATGGATCGCTCATTCAACACATCCCAGATTTTCTGCCGCAAGAGCTGCGCATGCGCGTGAATCACGAAGCAGGAAAGGCCGTCCCGGTCGCGCATGCGGTTGAGATCAAATGCGATTCAAAGCTGGCGGAAACTATTGGGAACAATGCGGAATGGTACAACTTCACAGGCTTAGAAAAAACGGAGGGATCCTATCAAGGCACGGCCTTCAGCCGTGCCGAAAACTCCATCAAGAATAACCAGGCTTTAGCCGCTAAGGGAAATAAACTCGTAATCCCCGTGAACTCGTCCCATCATCAATCGGCCGACGTAATCGGAAAAGGCCTGCGCGTCTCCGCACGCTGCGTCGACGATGGCATCATCGAAGCGCTCGAGGGCACTGACGCCGATCATTTCGTCCTGGCGGTGCAATGGCATCCGGAGCGCTCGGTTGACGCAGACAAACCATCCCGCTCTATCTTCCGCGCGTTAATTCAAGCCGCGGCAAAGTAAAACTATTTCGTCTTCTTGCGCGGCTTCTTCGGATCGCTCCGTCTTTCAAGCAACACCACCACGTGCGCAATCGCCGCGTTCTCCAGATTGAGCCCCTCAGGAGTCTTTGCCTTCAATCCCACACAATCGGGAGGGACTTCCAATAATTCCGCGACATGGGCACGAATCGCTACCGCATGCGGGCCTATCTTCGGCGCTGCAAGAATCAAGCTGGAGTCCACATTCGCCACTCCATATCCCGCATCACGCACACGCTTCAACGCCTCGCGCAGGAAGACTACCGAGTCCGCACCTTTCCAATTCGGATCCGACGGCGGAAACAAAGCTCCGATATCCGGCGCTGCCACGGCGCCAAGCAGCGCATCGGTAATGGCATGCAACAACACGTCGCCGTCAGAATGTCCGCCCAGACCTTTATCATGCGCCAGCACAATGCCGCCAATCTTCAGCGGAATTCCAGAACGGAATTCATGCGAATCAAAACCGTAGCCGATGCGCGTCGTTGGTCGTTTGCCGCTTGTCGTTCGCATTAAGCGTCAGCGCCGATCCGTAGTCTTTAAGTAGAACTCCGCCAGTTCCATATCCGCTGGAGTCGTAATCTTTATGTTTCGAGGTGATCCCATCACCACCGCCACGTCGTGCCCCGATCGTTCCACCAGTGAAGATTCGTCGGTCCCCATGAAGCCGTCCGCCGAGGCCTCATCGAATGCCTTCTTGATCACCGCATAACGAAAGCCTTGCGGCGTCTGTGCCATTACGATGCCCGCGCGCGGAATCGTAGCTTTCACAAGCGCGCCCTCGGCCGTGCGCTCGACTTGCTTCACCGTGTCGACGGCCGGCAGTCCTGCAATCGCCGCGCCATATTTCTTCGCCGCCTCGATCACTTCTTGAATGATGTCTTCGGTCACGAACGGGCGCACGGCATCATGCACGAGGACAATGTCACCCGCCGCAACGGTCACGGCATTCAGCGCACTCTCCACCGATTGCTGTCGATGCTCTCCGCCCACTACCAATTCTACTTTCTTCTTTAGAACGTCCTTCGCCTCTTCCTCTAGCCGCGCCCGAAATCCCGCAATCTCGTTCTCTCGCAGCGCGATCCAGATTTCACTCACCATATCGACGGCGGCAAACTTCCGCAGTGTGTGAATGAGAATTGGAGTTCCACCCAACTCGGTGAATTGCTTCGAGGGTAGGGCCTGCTTGGGCTTGCCTTTGGTTCCAACGGGCATCGGGGCCATCCGGGTTCCAAGCCCCGCAGCCGGAATTATGACGATCACCTTCATTGCGGGCTGTAAGTATACGAGGGCAGCCGTAGGAGTTCAAATGCAAGCGGCTCCCGGCCGTCTACAGCAAGCACGGTAGGTCGCCAGTCGCCGGCTGCGCAAACCGCGAATTTTTTGCATGACGAGTTCCTGCCTGCGGCGGCTCGAACCGGGCGCAATGTCGAGAAAGCCTCGCCCATCCAAAGAGTTACCACGCCTGGCTCAGTCCAAGCCCAAGCTGGCACGCGACGTGCACTTGCAAATGGTGTTCGGACTCGCGGGAGCGATGCACTTGAAGTCCGAGCAACCTTGCAGTCAAACCCTGCACCTACGAGTGGCCATGAAAATTGTAAAACTCCGTTTCTGGATCGAAATGCTGGGACTCGCCAGCGCTATTGCTTGCGTCCTGGCGCTCTTCCTGGCGACGCTCGGAGCTGCCGCCGGAGCCGCTGGCACAGAATCTGAATCAGGTCAGCCGCAATCTTCCGCTGTTCCTCCATCGGTTCAGCCTCAGTCCTATGAGGGCATCATCACAGATACTCATTGTGGCGCAAAACACTCTGCCGCCGTTGGGATGGCTGCAGGAGACTGTACGAGAGTGTGCGTACACGGTGGAGAGCACTTCGCTCTGGTGAACGGCGACAGAGCCTACATTCTCGAGGGCGACCAAAGCGCTCTGAAGCAGGCAGCGGGACAGCGCGTCAAGATAGTTGGCACTCTCAGCGGCACCACGATTTCAGTGGCCTCGGTGATGTCAGCCGCCTCCTAAGGCAGGGCCTCAAGGTTGGGACGGTTTAGTCTCCACCAGCGTATTCGGAACTACTGTCGCCGTCCCCGTGGCTGGAATAACAGGCACCACCGGCTGAATCGTCGCGCTCGTCCTTGCAAAAGCACGTTCATCCCACTTGCCGAAGATCATCTTTCCGGCCGTAGTCTGCAACACCGAAGTGACCGAGACGTCGATGGTTTTTCCGATCATCTTCCGCGCATTGTCCACCACCACCATGGTGCCGTCATCCAGATAAGCGACACCCTGGTTATATTCTTTGCCTTCTTTCAGGATGAACACCTTCATGATCTCGCCGGGCAGAACGATCGGCTTTAACGAGTTCGCCAGCTCGTTGATATTCAACACCTCGACTCCCTGCAACTGCGCCACCTTGTTCAGGTTGAAGTCGTTGGTGATGATCTTGCCTTCATACACCTTCGCCAGCTCGATCAGCTTCAAGTCCACCTCGCGGACGGCAGGGAAATCGTCCTCCACGATCTGGATCGACAGAGTGGCCATTTTCTGCAGCCGTTGTAGAACGTCAAGGCCGCGGCGGCCGCGGTTGCGCTTCAGGGAATCGGCCGAATCCGCCACCAGTTGCAGCTCCCGCAACACGAACTGCGGCGTGACAATGATGCCGTCCAGAAAGCCGGTCTCGGCAATGTCAGCGATGCGGCCATCGATGATCACGCTGGTGTCGAGGATCTTGTAGCTTTTCTTCCCTTGTTTCTCGCCGCCAAAGATCCCGCCCAAAGCAGACAGGTTCAGAAGGTCGCCTTTGCTTGCGCCCACGACCAGACCCACGTATGCCATCAGCAACATCACCAGAATTTGGAGGAAACTCTGGGTGTTGCCGGCGGGCACACTCGTGCGAATGACCAGCGCAAACAGGTAGGCACCGCAGATGCCGAGGATGCTCCCGATGGCCGCACCGATCAGCCGCTTCAGACTTACCGTCCGAAGCTTCCATTCGAACAGGACGATGCCCGCCCCGACCAATGCGCCCACGCCCGCGTCCTGCGGTTGGGACAGCCGGAAAGGCTCAATGAAATAGCATGCAACCGAAACCACTATGACAAAAAGAAGACGTACAAGAATTAAATCCACCCTATGACCTCCCCCAATGCAGCACGCCGACCTTGGTCGCGATGCACTGGTGCCTTCTTCCCTCCGCCTCCGGACGGGAATCGGCATTTCGACTATGCAGGGCGCGCAAGAATTAGGGGGATGAATGTACGCCCCGTCCCGGCCCGTGGAGGCGTGACCGGGAAGGCTCAGTAAACCAACGCCAAGAGTATATACCCGATGGTCAACAGCCAGCGAAGAAACCTAGCGAAGAAAGCTGGTGAAGAAACCCGAAGCGACCAGCCCCGTCCGACTGACCGCCTGCTAAACTTCCCTGCTAAACTTCTCTGCATGAAAGCCTTAGTGATCACCAGCCTCGCCGGCCCGGACGCACTTGCCATTCAGGACGCCGCCGAACCCGCACTGAAGCCGTCGCAAACGCTGGTTCGTGTCACCGCCAGCGGACTCAACTTCGCCGACATCATGACGACCACGGGCGGCTATCCCGGAACCCCGCAGCCACCGTTGATCGCCGGACGCGAGTTCGCCGGCAACGAGGACAGTTCTGGACGTCGCGTCATGGGCTATATGCAGTGGGGCGCCTTCGCGGAAAAAGTTGCCGCCTATCCACATATGATGTGGCCCGTCCCCGAACACTGGACCGACGAACAAGCCGCCGCCTTCCCCGTGAATTTCTTCACTGCGTACCTGGGCTATTGGCAGGCCGGCATGACTCAGCCTCCGGTCGCCAGCACAACTCATCGCGTGATGATCCACGCCGTCGCCGGAGGCGTGGGCACCGCGGCTGTCCAGATTGGAAGGCTCCTCGGCGTCGAAATGTATGGCACGTCGTCTTCGGACGCAAAACTTGCACGGGTCAAAGAACTCGGCCTCCAGCATGCCATCAACTACAAGCAGCAAGACTACGAAGAAGCGATCAAGAATCTCACTCGCGGAGAAGGCGTCGACGCTGTCTTTGAAATGTTGGGGGGAGAGCACACCGCCAAAAGTCTGCGCTGCCTGCGCGATTTCGGACGCGTCATCCAATACGGCACTGCCACGGGCAAGCAACCGCAACTCGATGTGCGTGTTTTGTATGCCAAATCCGCCAGCGTTCAGGGCTTGTGGCTCTCCTACCTTTCGCAAAAGCGCGAGGTCATGGAACCGGCATGGAACCGGCTCTCCCAATGGATATCAGATCGCAAGCTCACTCCCGTGATCGGACACGTCTTCCCGTTTGAGCGCGCCAAAGAAGGCTACAAACTTCTGCAGGATGGAAAGAACTACGGGAAAGTCGTTCTGAAGATCACCTAGCCCGTGTAGGGCGGGCGCCCCGCCCGACTGCCGTTGACCTGACCTTAAAAGAATTATTGAGACTCACTGCCGTCCTAAGTACCGGATGCGTCCAGTGAAGGCGCGCCCGTTGCCGTCAATGTAAGTGGGCAACGGATGAGTGGAATCGAGAATTCCATTGGCCAACGTCGCGTTGGCGTGATTCGTAATGTTATCCGCGCCGCCGCGTAGTGCCCAATACCGTCCGAACAAATGAAAATGCTTTTCAAATTGCAGATTTATAGAATAGTAAGCGGGCAGACGAAAAGTTCCCGGAGGATACGCCGCAGGAATCTGTCCCTGGTCGGTGGTAGCTAAGAATGGCAGCCCGGTGCGCGCTTCAAAGGAGTAAACCGCATCCAGTTTGTGGAGAATGGGCAGCTTGAAGAATGGCAAGACTCCCCATCCCACGAAGCGGTTCGGCGTATCCCAGGGATACGGGCCCGGCAACTGCGCGCTCAACAACGGAAAATCCAAACTAAAGTCGAACACCTGGTTCGTATGCGCGCGGGAACGCGTGTAGGCGCCAAATATCTCATACTGCTGGCGAAAGTGGTGGCGCAAGCCAATTTGAAAGGCGTCATAGCGATCGTCGCGTCCGTTCTCCAAAAAAAAGTTGCCGTCGATCGCCCCGTTTACCGTGTTGTACGCGAAGCCGTGTGTGCCGCGTTTTTCCAGAAACTCCAATTTCAGGAATATCGCGTACGGAAGTTTCTTTTCCAGGCCAATGCTCCAATTCAAGTAGCGCGGTGCTGAGAGCGTGTTCCGATTTACTGCAAAGAGAGTTGGAACCGGCACCGGAGCGAGGGCAGGATTTCCATTTGCGTCCGTAGGGTTTCCGTTGGGGTCGAAAAAATAATCGACCCTCTGCCCTTCGAGCGGTTGCTGGATCAGTCCCAGACTCGTGTTGTCATAGATGATGCCAACTCCCGCCGACAGTTTGGTATTGCCTTCCTCGTCGAAAATGTACGTTCCCGCAAGGCGCGGCGAGAAGAGCGACGTTCGCACAATCTCATCCCAATCGAAACGCACGCCCGGCTCAATCAGCAAGCGATTGGTCACAAGCCAGCGATCCTCCGCGTAGACACTGGCTTCATCGTTGTTAGTTGTGGAGTTGTTGCCTCCGGAAAACACCGAATAACGCGCGCAAGTGGAGGGCACCAAAGGAACTCCACTCGAATCGGTGGCGCAGGCCTGCGGCAGTTGGCCGACAGGCGGTTGACCTGCCAGCAAAAACGAAATTGGCTGCCGCGTGAACTGCGCATCGTGATTCAAACGGTCCAGGTCAACCCCAACTTTTACGTCGTGACGTCCGTGCCAATGATGAGGCGGGAGGTAAAGGTTGGCCAGACCCTGCACTCTGCGGGCCAATGTATTCGCGCGCAGATAGTAGTTACCCGCAGCCACCTGGGTCGTCAGAATGTACGGGCCATTGCCATGCGGAGTCAGTGCCACGCTGTACTGGTCGACTCCGAATCCGGTTTCCAGCAGCGCGCCCCCGCGGAAATAGTATTGGTCTTTGAGCGACCCGATATAGGCAGTCTCGGCGTCAGTGGTGGTTGTCGCCTGCGGCTGGAGAACCGACAGCCCGGCATATTGATCGTGATAGTAGTTCGAGAGAAAGCTGGCCGTGACAATGTTCCGTGTCGTCAGATTGGATTGCAGCTTGGCCAGGTTGTCCACGCGCCAGAAGTGGTCGTTATCGGAACCGGACGGCAGTTGCTGAATGATGATGTTGTTGTACTCGCCGTCGAGGGCGTCGATAAACCAGGTGTTTCTTTTGCGAACCGGCCCGGAGATCGTGACCAGAGGAAGCCACTGACCGAGCGAGATCCCCTTGGTGGTTTGAAGGCCGGGAATAAAGTCTGTGGAAGAAACACGAAAGTGGTCGTCGCCCATGCGCGTGTTCAAGGCGAGCACTCCACCGGAACCTTTGCCAAACTCGGCCGGCTCACGACTGGGAGTCACCGCGAGGGAGCGGAAGGAATCGATGCTTGTCCGCACGAGCAGTTGGCCATTCGTCGGCTGAGATACATTGAAGCCGTCCAGCAACACCAGCGTCTGGTAGCTCTCGGCCCCCGCCACATGCGGCTGACCAAAAGCATCCGGAGTGACTCCTGGAACGAAAGTCAGCGCGTTGCGGTAATCGTGCGTCCCGGGATAGGGAATGTCGATGAGTTCCGTGCCGGTAAGTTCCTCCTTGGTCGAGACCTGCGCGGGATCGATAGCCGGCGTAGATTCCGCCACGTTCACCACCTCATGCGCTTCCTGCTGGTGCGAAAGCGTGACGTCGACATTGGCGGTAACGCCGACTCGCACATTGGTCTGAGAGATTGCGTAGTAACCAGTCTTCTCTACGCGGATATCGTAAGTTCCCGCAGACAAGTTGGAAAACTCGCAGCGCCCGGCGAAATTGGTTTCACATCGGACTGGCAGACCGGGCGGCGGCGATTGCAGCTGCACTCGAGCGGACACAACCGCCACTCCGTTTTCGTCGCTCACCGTGACCGCAAGCTTCTGCCCGACAGCGGGGCGATCACGGGAAGTTTGCGGGAAAGACGTCGCAGAAGAAGGCGTCTGTGCGGTTGAAGGCATCACCCACAGCGCAGCCAGTGCTAGCAAGAGCGCATACTTCACGGTTGCGTTCCGCCCGGGCATGGTTCGAGTATGGAATTATTTGCTCCGTCCGGCAAGCCTGTCCAGACGCCTAGCCTACAAATACTAACCCCTCACTTACTATGAAATTCGCCAGCGAGCACAATGCAATCGCGATGACGTTCGCGGCCAGGTAGTTTATGTGTCCCAAGTCCACCATGACTTTCATCAGCGCCAGATTGCCGAGGATGGAGACTGCTCCCGTGGTGAGATTGAATCGAAGTAGCCGTGGCAGCGACTCTCGCCACGACGGCTGCACGCGGTCCGCCCAGGTATACCTCTCGTGCCACAGAAAGTTGTGGACCACTGCCGCTTCCACGGCGAGCGCGGTCGCCGGTAAATAGCTGAGCTGGAATCCGCGCTTCAGGACAAGCAATACGGCCAACTGTACACCGATTCCAAGTCCCCCAACAGCGTTGAACTTCAACCAGCGCACGACGACGCCTCGCCAGCCTTGGCCTGGAACCCCCTGCCGCGCGCCCGTACCGTCCCCCGTCACTAGACGACCCTCTCTTCGCGATAAAGCCGCAACCCGTTCTGTCCGGCGAAGAAGACGAGCATCAACGCCATTCCGGCAAGCCCAATGGCTCCGCCTACGTCGAACAACTTGTAGTACTCGCCAAGAAAATGCACTCGAGGTTTCCAAAACAAAGCCAGGTTGCCTGCCGCCAGCAAAATCCGCAGCTCCGTGGGACCAAAGCGCCAGAACGACAGGCGAAATTCTCCCAGCGTGTGCGTGGCAAGATAGGACTGAATCGAAAGCATCAGGAACGCGACAAGCAGGCCGATCGCGATCCAGGGATGCATGTACCCAGAGACCGCCAACCCGCCCATGAGGGCAAGTGCTCCAAAGCTATCGACCATGTGGTCCACATAAAACCCGTACCGCGGACGCAACTGCTGCCGTACCCGCGCCAGGGTGCCATCGAGCGAATCGCCCAGCCAGTTCAGCACTATAAACAGGATCACGCCCAGCAACGCATATTTGTTCCATCGCACCAGCGCATAACAGAAGCCAGCCCCGATCTGCGCCGCCAGCCCCAAGAACGTCAGGTGGTCGGGACCAATCCATTCCGGCGTGCGCACAGCCAGCCATCGCAATGCTTTTTTCTCAGCAGATGCGCTCCAGCTCTCCTGTACTCGCTTCGTCTCGGTGCGGCTCTCCCAATTCGCCCGCTCGCAAAACTGCGTCGCTCCACTCGCCATATTTGCCTCCGCGATTCGGCGCTTCTGTTCTTGAGCACCGCTCCGACGCCACTTTGCAACGCGCCGCACTTTCAGACAATGCTCTACGGCTCAAACGGTTCTCAAACGCAGATCAACGCGTAAGTGATTGCGGAAATTAATACTTAAGGCCCTACATCATCTGGCGCGAGGAGTCCCGCCCGCAGCGGCGGAGTATCAATCGGAGCATCCATCAGAGTGTCAATCAAGGAACCGTCCAGCGTAGTATCCGCGATAAACAACATCCGCGGTACATGCGTCTGGTAGGCTTTGGAAGAAATTCACTGGCCAACTCTTCGTCCGATGACCAAGCCATGACCAAGCTTCTGCGCTTCTTCCGTCCCTCGCACCAGCACACGGCCTTCTCGGCCACGCTGCTGCTGATGGGAACGGTGATGCTTTCGCGAGTGATCGGCTACATTCGTGAGGCCTATATCGCCTACGCCTTCGGCGCGGGAGTGCAGACCGACGCCTACGTTGCCGCCTTCACGTTGCCCGACTGGCTCAACTACATCGTGGCGGGAGGCGCGGCCTCCATCACATTCATCTCCATCTATACCCGCTTCCTCGCCGAGAAACGGGACGCCGACGCCAAAAAAACTTTTTCCGTAGTCATCACTGTGATGACCGCGGTGATGATCGTGGGCACCATCCTCACGGAGATCTTCACCCCGCAATTCGTGCGCTGGATGTTTCACGGGTTTTCCCCGGCGCAGGTGGAACTAACCGTTCACCTGACCCGCATTCTTTTGCCAGCGCAGATTTTCTTTTACGTGGGTGGAGTAGTCTCGGCGGTTCTGCTCTCGCACCGTCTATTTCTTTTCCCCGCCTTCGGGCCGCTGCTCTATAACGTCTTCATCATTTTTGGCGGCGTGGTCGCCGGACGCCGTCTCGGAATCGCCTCGCTGGCTTACGGCGCACTGGTAGGAAGTATTGTTGGTCCATTTCTGGCCAGCGTGATCGGCGCGGCGAAGATCGGCACGGGATATAAGCCATCGTTCGACGTTACCAATCCCGCGTTCCGTGAGTGGGTGAGGCTTTCAGTCCCGCTGATGTTAGGCGTCTCGCTGGTCACCGCCGACGACTGGATCCTGCGCCACTATGCCTCCAGCGGCATCGGCGACATAGCACGCCTGAACTATGCCAAGCGCCTGTTCGCTGTTCCTATCGCCGTACTGGGGCAGGCGACGGGACAAGCCTCCCTGCCATTCTTCGCCCGCTTATTCAATGAGAAGCGGCTGAAGGAATTCGCCACCACGGTAAATGATTCCGTCTACCGCGTTGCCGCCGCGTCGTTTCTCGCTACAGGCTGGATGATGGCCGCCGCCTTCCCGCTGATCGATCTCGTCTATCGCCGCGGACGCTTCCTGGTTTCCGACACGCAAACCACAGCCATCTATTTTTTCTGGTTCTCGCTGTCGCTAGCCCTCTGGTCCGCCCAGGGACTCTACGCCCGCGCCTTCTACGCCGTCGGCGACACGCTCACGCCCATGGTCGCAGTCACGGTAATCACCAGCGCCTCGCTGCCGATTTATTCACTCCTGTTCCACACCTACGGAGTAGTAGGCCTGGCCTTCGCCTCCGACATTGGCATTGGAGCGAATCTGCTGGCGCTGGCGTGGCTCCTGCATTACCGGAAAATGGTTTCGCTAAGAACGCTGCGCTGGGATGAGCTAGGAAAATCCGCGCTGACGGCGGCCGTCGCCGGAGGCATCAGCCTCGAAGTCGCCAGAAGCGTAACTCCCTTCGTTTCCGCCGAAGGGAGCCGCACGGCCGACGTGCTGCAGCTGGCGCTGATCTCGGTAACCTGGGCCGCCGCGACCGCCGTGGGATTGTGGCTGCTGAAGTCCCAGTTGCCCAACGATCTACGACGGCGCAAAACCGCCTATCCTGCAGTGGCTGAAGGCGAGAGCAAGGAGATCATGGGAGCGGGGACCCAACCGTAGTTGCAGAGCACGTGCATCAGTATGGCTGGCCCTCCTGTTGAAGCCGCGAGGTCAGGACCTAGCGATGTGTTATCCTTGCGCGATATTTTGTAACTTAATTCCGTCATGCCTCGTCGTGAATGGACACGCGAAGAGCTTATCGTTGCCTTCAATCTCTATTGCAAGATTCCCTTCGGTCGAATCCATATTCGCAATCCGCTGATCATAGATCTGGCGAAATCCATCGGTCGCACGCCCTCGGCGGTGTCTTGGAAGCTCGCCAACTTCGCGCGACTTGATCCCGCACTAAAGAAGCGCAGCATCGCAGGTGCGACGCATGGCGCACAGGCAGAAGTCGATATCTGGAACGAGTTCAACAACAACTGGGAGAGGTTAGCGTTTGAGAGCGAGCGCTTGCTGGAGAAGTTGGCAGGGCTCGTTCCCACTGGCGAAGAGGAAGCGCGGGAATTCCCGGAGGGCCGGACCCGCGAAACAATCATTCGTGCTCGAATCAATCAGGGCTTCTTCCGCACAGCTGTTTTGGCAGCGTATGGCGCACGATGCTGCATAACGGGACTTTCCATTCCTCAACTGCTGAACGCGAGCCATATCGTGCCGTGGGCTACCGATGTAAAAAACCGGACGAATCCTCGGAATGGCCTCTGCTTGAACGCAATTCACGACCGAGCCTTCGACTGCGGCCTGCTGACGGTCGCACCCGATCTAAAGGTGTGGATATCCCCTAGAGCACGGGGAGCCACAAGGGAGAAGGCCGCCGAAGACTTTCTTTACCGATTCGAAAATGCCTCTATTTCGCTTCCTCGTCGCTTCGCTCCTGACGAGACGTTTCTCCGATACCATAATGAGCATGTGTTTCTCAGCCGATAGAGTTCACGATGGGCAACATTAAATTCCATTATCTCTACCGCGACGGCAGCAACTACAAGAAATGGGCCGACATTGTCTTCTCCAACGCCGACGATTTGCCCACGGAGACCGTCACGAGGGGCCTTCGGGAAGCCTTCTTGGAAGACGGAATATTCATCGCGCACCAAGTTCATATCCCGGAGGTATTCCTCGCTTCCGAAGACCAACTTACGCCGGATGACCATTGCTTCCACGAGTTCGATTCAGTTGCGGCTACTTCCGATGCCCCGAACGATCCACGCGGTCGCTCAATCCGCAAGTTCATGGCAGAGGTTGCCAAAGAAGCCCGGCATGGTTGGCGCGCGTTCGATCCGCAAGACAGGCTGCTACAGCGAGGTTGGCAAATTCGCCCTCGGACTTTCTTGTAAAGCGTAGGATCGCCGGTGAGCAAGATGAGAGCAGTCGCGAAAAACAAAGCGGTAGATATTCGCAAGCCTTGGGGACTCCGCCACCTTTGCGGATGTCGTTGCCGCCCAGCAAGGACGCGAATCCCTGCTACTGGCTCAGTTGGACCCGTCACCCTTGCGCCTGCCCCCTTAGGACTGTATACTTCGCAGACACTGAGCCCCCCTAAGCGCCGTTCGTCGCGATACCAGAAAACATGATGTAGGAAAGGGATTACCCGTGAAGAGATTCTCCTGTGCCCTGTTCGCGCTGCTGTTTGTAAGCTTCCAGCCACTCTTTGCTCAAACCCAGGGACAATGGGCAAGTACCGGGCTGATGCAATCCGCTCGTGAGCTGAACGCCCAGGTGCTGGTGAGCGGCGGAAAAGTGCTGTCTATCGGAGGCGCCGACAACAGCGGCAACATCCTCGCTTCGGCGGAGCTTTACAGCCAGAGCACCGGAAAATGGACGCTCACCGGCAGCCTGGCTGAGGCCCGGGAATACTTTCCCGCGATCGTGCTGAAGACCGGAAAGGTGTTGGTCTCCGGCGGACTGGGAACGAGCAGCATCGTGTTGGCTAGCGCCGAGTTATATGACCCGAAGACCGGAGTGTGGACATCGGCAGGGTCTCTCTCAGTGGCTCGACTTGGCCATACGGCCACGCTGCTCTCCAGCGGAAAGGTGCTGGTCACCGGCGGCTGCCTCGATGACCTCTGCGCCGCCACCACCGGAGTCAGCGAACTCTACGATCCCACGTCGAACACCTGGTCAACGACCGGCAGCCTCGCCACAGCTCGGTCCTTCCAAACTGCCGTGGCCCTGAAAACCGGGAAAGTGTTGGCCATCGGAGGTTCCATTGGCTCCGGCACGGCCACCACTTCCTGCGAGCTTTATGATCCCACCAAAGGCACCTGGTCGAGCGCCGCCAGCAACACCACCGCGCGCTACCTCAATGCCTCAACCCTGCTCACAGATGGCAAGGTGCTGGTTACCGGCGGCGCCAGCGGCAGGTTCCCCATCAATTCTGCGGAACTCTACGACCCGACCGCCAATACCTGGACGCTCACTGGCAACATGACCATCGGACGCTACGGTCACACCGCCAACCTGCTTACCGACGGCACCGTACTGGTGGCTGGGGGAATCGGGCAGTCGATTAGTTGTGGAAAAGCTTGCACCAGCTACATCCCCACCAATAAGGTAGACATCTATAACGAAACCGCAGGCACCTTCACCGCCACGGCAAACCTGAGTCAATCGTTGGCGTACCAATCCACGACGTTGCTGCCTTCAGGCCGGGCAGTCGAGGCTGGCGGCAGTGCGACCACTAGTGTCTGCTGTACGGTCGTAAATACCGCCTCGATCTATACTCCCCTGACCCTGACCTTCTCTGCCACCAGCCTGAACTTCGGCCTCCTGCAGATTGGACTCACCAGCCCGTCCCAGACCGTGACGGTAAACAATGTCAGCAGTCACTCGGTGACCGTTACTTCCATCGCCAGCAGCGGCGACTACGCGGAGAGCAACACCTGCGGCACAACGCTGAGCGCCGGACAGAGCTGCACGATCACGGTGACATTTACACCGACCGCAGCCGGAACCCGCTCGGGAGCGGTGACCCTCAAGGACAACTGCCCTGGCAGCTCCAGCCAGACCATTACTCTGACCGGAACCGGTGAAACTCTGGCGTTGGGATTCACGCCTTCGTCCCTGAATTTCGGCAGTATCGTGGTCGGCTCGTCGAGCACGCTGACCGCGACCCTGACCAACGACGGGTCATCCTCGGTCAACATCACAGGAAGCACTATCTCTCCTGTGAACGGCACCTACACCCAAACCAACAACTGCCCGGCGACACTAGGCGTGCAACAGACCTGCACCTACACGATCGTGTTCCGGCCACCGGACGTGTTCACCTACAAAGCAACGTTGTCAGTCACCAACAGCGCTGGCACGGCGGCAACTTTGGCCCTGACGGGCACCGGGCTGAACAACTAATCATCGCGTTGCATGACGCAGTTCGAGAGAAAGTGGGGCCGACCTGTGCCCCTTCTTTGACTCCCGGTTGCCTTATGGCGCGGCACAATTCTCTCTCCCACGCCTTAGCGAACCGACATGCCCAATACCGCAACCGCTTGAGCAGGACTGAGGCGTACCTTAAACCTGTCCTCGTGTCCGCAGCTGATGACCGTAATTTCGCCGGGATACTCCCTAACCCATATAACTTCTTCAGGATTCACATAGACTTCCATCCCGTCCACATCTTCAAACATTACGAACTCCACGTTGCCTCCCTCTCGATGACCCCTACTAACGATTGTCGCGGACCGACTCCTTACTATCTATCCTGCTGCGTGAATCGGGCGCTCAAGCGCGTCGCTAGTTCTTGATTTCGTGCTAGACTTAGCCCCCTGTGCCGATTGAGCCGCAATCTCTTGGAGGGTACCACTATGAGATTAGGTAAGGGGTGGAGCGCAGTTTTAGCTCGGAAGCCAGTTTCAAGAACGCTCACGTTAGTCATCTTCCTTACGACTATCGGCATTCACCTTGCCCAAGGGCAAACCTACAGCCTGCTCTATCAATTCAGGTCCGGAGGAGACGGCTCTAATCCCGCCGGCGGGTTGACCATTGACGGAAAGCGCAAAGCTTTTTACGGCACTACCAGTTCCGACGGCAAAATGGCCTCTGGTACGGTGTTCAAACTTAATGCTACGGGAGAATCGGTGCTTTATAGCTTTACCGGCTCAGGAGGCGACGGCGGGTACCCATACGCCCCAGGTTCTCTCGTCCTTGATCCTGCCGGAAATCTGTATGGTACAACCCAGGAGGGCGGTATCGTGGGTGGTAATTGCAGCTTTTTTGGGTGTGGAACAGTTTACAGGGTGGATCAGACCGGTCATGAGACAGTGCTATACCAATTTAAAGGAGGCACCGACGGAGCGACTCCATTCGGCGGCGTTGTTCGGGACTCGGCAGGTAACCTGTATGGGACGACGCTGACGGGTGGGCAGTTTGGAGTCGGCACTGTGTTCAAGCTGGATTCTTTGGGAAACGAGACCGTGCTACACACTTTCAGTTTCAACGGAGACGGGTTGATTCCGTACTCCGGCGTGATTCGAGACGCTGCCGGGAATCTGTACGGCACCACGACTTCTGGCGGCACGACTTTTGCCGGGACCGTTTTCAAAATAGACCCTTCAGGAAATGAAACCGTCCTGTACAGCTTTGGCAGCTTCCCTGGCGACGGGGCAACTCCATATTCGGGGCTTGCCATGGATACCACAGGCAATCTCTATGGAATGACGCAAAGCGGCGGTGCGGACAATCTAGGGACTATCTTCAAAATCACCGTGGGTGGCGCCGAGTCCGTGCTTTATAGTTTTGCGACCTCCGGCGATGCGCAAATGCCTTTTCTCGGAGGGCTAGTTCTTGATCCGGCAGGCAACATTTACGGGACGACGCCCAGCGGTGGAGCATTTAGCTTAGGGGCGCTGTTCAAGTTGGACTCCGGCGGCATTGAGACTGTGCTCCACAGCTTCAACGGAACAGACGGCAAGATACCGTACGGCGCCTTAGTTCGAGATGGCAGTGGTAACATCTATGGAACCACTTACGCGGGCGGCGCTCACGGAGGAGGAGTTGTGTTCCGACTGAAACCGTGAGTAATCTGTAAGTGCGACCGACCAATTCGCCGCCACAGTCATTGACCATGGGGCATCTAATCGATAAGTCGTCTCTCAGATCGCAAATCTACGCTCAGACGGTCCGAGCCACAAGAAATAGTCAACAAGGCACTAAGGATCACCAAAAACAACACGGCTGAGATTCGCATTCCGTGCGAATTCCGCCGCTGATCTTTCTTCTGTAACGCCGCGTAGAGGCTGTTACCTTCGGCCATCAGTCCCCGGTGCCGGTAAGCTTTGGTTCTTGCGGGCTTCCGCCGCCATCGTCCTGAATCACAAGATAAGAGTTGCGCTCCCCGGTGTTGTGCGGAGAAAATTTTACGGTGATAGTGCAGCTTGTACCGGCGGCGAGCTGTTTGCCGCAATTATCGCTCACCGGGTAATCGTTCCCAAATCCGCCACCCGCATAAATAAAGTAAGTGAAGTTGAGCGGCGAGCTTCCTGTATTCGTAAGTTGCATCGTCTGCGGCGCGCTCGTCGTTCCTACCTTCGTCGGCGGAAAATTCAGGGACGCCGGCGCCAGCTTGACCACTGTCCCGGCACCGCTCAGCTCAATCACCTGTGGCTTGGAAGAAGCACTGTCCACAATCGAAAGCGTTCCGGTCACTGTGTTTTCGACGGTCGGCGTAAAACTGACGCTGATCTTGCACTGCGCCCCCGCTGCAAGGCTTCCCGCGCAGGCGTTATGCGTTATCTTGAACGGCGCGCCGCTCGCGGTGACCGAGGAAATCGCAATCGGTGTGGTCCCCGCATTCGTCATCTGCGCCGCCATCGGCGTGCTGGTTGTGCCAATCAACTGCGAGGCAAACGTCACCGGAGTGGTAGGAAGGAAATTTACCGTGCCGGTATTGAGCAGCGTAAACATATCGCCGCCTCGAACCATATTCATGACGTCGGGCGTGCCATCGCCGTTCATGTCCCCAACGGCGACATAATCGGGAAGCGTTGCAGTCGCAAAAAATTCTTGGGGCTGAAAGCTTCCATCGCCGTTGCCTAACAGAACAACCACACCCCCGTCCACAGGAACGCCAACAAGAGTGTCCAGAACCAAATCCAGTTTGCCGTCGCCGTTCATATCGGCCGTCGTAATCGAAAAGCCCGAATCGGCGGGATAGGACACCGGTGGCTGAAATGTTCCATCGCCGTTGCCCAAGTATATGTTCACAATGCTGTTCAGGTACGGCGCGACTGCCAAATCCAGCACGCCGATTCCTCGAAAGTCTCCCACCGCGAGCGGACCGACGCCACCAACAAACCCCGTGTACTTTACAGTTTCAGTGAACGTGCCGTCGCCATTGCCGAGAAAAATCGCTATTTCGCCGTTACTGTAGCTATTGGAAAGCGCGACATCGGGAATGCCATCCCGGTTGAAGTCGCCCACTCCGATCCCATTGAGCTGGATACCCCTTCCGAAATCCATCGCTTTAGCGGCGCCAAAGGTTCCGTCTCCGTTGTTCAAGAATGCGGTCAGCGATCTGGTTGTCATGAGCACCAGGTCCGGCTTTCCGTCGCCGTTGAGATCGGCAGCATTGATGTAGTTCGGATGTCCCTGCACACTCAGGGTCTGCGAAAGCGTGAACGTGCCATCCCCGTTGCCAAACAGAACATTCATGTGGGTGTCGCCATCGGTGAGTGCGATGTCGGTCTGCCCGTCACCATTAAAATCCGCGAGTGTAATCGAGTTGAGAATATCCTCCCCGGGAATCGTAATGCGGATGGGCACATGGAAAGTTCCGTCACCCTTGCCCAGGAATATGTCCAGTTCCTTGCTCACCAGCGCCACATCCATCTTGCCGTCGTGATTGAAATCGCCGATGGCCAGCGCGCCGTCGCCGCCCGACCAAAGAAATGTCGTATCGGTGCGAATTTCAAGTTGCGCGTTCGCGGGAGCGCAAAACGCGGCGGCGAAAATAAGGACGACGGCAATTGCGCAGAAATGCAGAAGTCTGGGCATGAGGATGCTCCGGCCGGACGAAATCGATTGGGGGTATCGTTCGCGCGGAAAACCGGCCGCCGACCATCGTAGCACCAATTACCCCATCCAGCACGGCATTTGGCCGCAATCGGAGAGAAGTCGACTCGCAATCGATCCAACGCGGTTGTCGAAGTAAAGCGAATTGATCAACGCATCACTCAGCAAAAAACAAAGCGGCAGAAGTTCGCATCCCCTGCGAACCCCGCCGCTGATCTCTATCTGTAGACGCCGCTATAACAACCCTACGCCCGAGCCCCCACCGCAGCCGGCTCCGGAGCGATTACGCTCTTATCCTCGCCATTGGGCTTCTGCTGCGTCGGCGTTCCGCCCTTGCGTATGTCGATGCCGCCCTTGAAGAAGGCGCCGTCTTCAATCGAGATGCGCGCCGCGACCACGTCGCCGGTGAGCGATCCATCGCTGCGAATATCCACGCGGTCGCTGGCCGTCAGATTGCCGCGCACTTTGCCCAGCACGACGATTTCGCGGGCATTAATGTTGGCGGCCACTACGCCATTGCGTCCGATGGTGACGCGGTTTCCCGCCAGGCTGATCGAGCCTTCCACCCGGCCATCAATGTAGAGCGACTCCGATCCAGTCACCTCGCCCTTGATCACCAGCGATTTGCCGATGGTCGCCTGGTCCGCAGTCGTGGTAGTAGTAGCAGCCGGACGCGGCGCAACGGCGGGTTCACTCGCCATCATTGCAGGCGCGCTCGGCATAGACGTAGTTGGACGCTCTGGCTCGGCTGGACGCCCGGGGGTCTGAGGTTGATTTGTCGGCTTCCACATGGGTTACTTAGTTCCTTTCCTTGTTGGGATTAGGGATCACGTGCCGCACTTGCGTGACCAAATCGAATTGTACTCCGCCGTCTCACAATGAGCACTGTGGAAAAGCTTTATTTTCAACAGGGTTTCCTAGGTTGGTACGTCCTTTAGGAGGCGCCGTGCTTCAGCACTGCTGTCGCCCGGCTCTCCGTTTCGACTCTCGAACCGTGTAAGGATTCCCCGAACGGCACCCTTGGATTTCCCGTTCCACCGGTCACGGGAGTATCCTTTTGGATCGACATTCGTCTAAGGCAAAGATTCACCCTCGAGGAGCGAACCATGCAGGAACCAGCCGTGATTACCGCGCCAGAACTTATCATTGCCCGTCCTCAACCGGACGAGTACGCGCCCTACTACGCCCGCTACATTTCTCTGGTGCAGGGCGAGGACATTCTAAACTCGCTCGACCAGCAGCGGCGCGACACCATGACGCTGCTTTGCGGTCGCGACGAGGAAGATGGCGACTTCCGCTACGCGCCAGAGAAATGGAGCGCCAAGGAAGTTCTGGGACACGTGTGCGATACGGAACGAGTTTTCGCCTACCGCGCCCTGCGCATCTCTCGCGCCGATGCCACCCCGCTCGAAGGCTACGAGCAGGACGACTACGTTCGCAACGGTCCATTCGCCCATCGTCAGCTGAGTGATCTGGTGGAAGACTTTATCGCTGTGAGAAGAGCCACCCTCTCGCTGCTGCGCAATCTCGACGAAGAAGCATGGATGCGCCGGGGTATCGCCAATAAGAATGAAGTCAGCGTACGCGGAATCGCATACATCATCGCCGGGCATGAACTGCATCACCGCAGCATTCTGGAGGAGAAGTACTTTGTGAGAAGCTAGTGTTGTCCGGACAAAACGGCGCAGCATGATCGATGAAATAGATTGTCATCCCATATAAATCAGATTGTCATCCCGAGCGAAGCGAGGGATCTTGGTCTCGCCCATTGCATCCGTGAAATCCGTGCGCTTCCCATGTCCTCACGCGCACTAACCGAACTGCTCCATGGCAAAGGCGCGCACGCCGATCCGATGGCGTGCCTCGAGGACCTCTCCGCCGAACTGGCCGCGCGACAAGTGGAAGCCTTTCCCCATTCCATCGGACAACTCGTCTTCCACATGAATTACTGGATGGACTACGAACTGCGCCGCATTCGCGGCGAGCGGCCGGAGTATCCCGAGCACAACTCGGAAAGCTTCCCGCCGACACCATCGCCCGCCGACGCAAGGGACTGGGACCGACTGCGAGAGCGATTCTCCATCCTGCTAGCCGCATTTGCCGCGTTGGCAAATTCCTCTTCGCAAGAAATGCACCGCCAGATCGAGACTGTTCATGAGGGCGACAAGAAAGTCGCGGGGTCGCTCGAAGCCGTGCTATGGCAGATGGTAGCCCACAACAGCTATCACGTGGGCCAGATCGCAATGCTCCGGCGTACGCTCGGAGCCTGGCCGCCGCGAAGCGGAGGAGACACGTGGTGAAATCGTGGAGACTGACAATCAGCAATTCGGACCTCTGGGTTATGCTGAGAGCTGATAGCTGAAAGCTGAAAGCCCCGCATGCTCTCCGACTCCACCATCCTGAAACACATCGCCCGCCAGCCCAAGCGTTCCGCAGGATTCAAACAGCTAGTTCGCGAACTAGGCCTGCATGGAAGCGCCCGCGGAGAACTCGACGTACATCTTCAGAAGTTGGTCGCCGCGGGGCAACTGGTTCAGGTGGATTCTGATCGCTATGCCCTATCACAACCTGCCACCGACAAGAATCTGGTCGCCGGACGCCTCACCATGCACCGCGACGGCTTCGGCTTCGTCATTCCAGACGCGAGTACCCTGAGTCCGTCGATGAAATCACGGCTGGTGGGCGATATATTCATCGCGCCCCACGCCATCGGTAACGCGATGCACGGCGACCGGGTGCTGGTCGACGTGATCGCCACGCGCCCCGATGGCCGCGCCGAAGGCCGCATCGTGCGTTCCGTAGTGCGCGTTCATCCCACGGTCGTTGGGATTTTTCACTACGGCAGCCGTCACAACTACGTGAAGCCGATCGATAGCAAGATCACGCAAGAGATCGTGATCCCGGCGGGCGCGGAATATCCGGATGTCAAACCGGCCGGCAAGACGCCGGCGCTACGCAAGAAATCCGTCGACCGCGTTCTCGGCGATGAAGCCGCGCTGCACTCCGAGTGGGACGACCTCGAAGGCGTAGTCGTCGACGTCGAAATCACCGACTGGCCAACGCCCACGCAGAATCCGCGGGGCCGCGTTTTCGAAATCCTCGGTCGCCAGGACGACTTCGGCGTCGACGTCGAAATCACGATCCGCAAGTTTCACCTGCCGCATCACTTTCCCGCGGCTACGCTGGAGGAAGCACAGAACGTTTCCTCCGTCATCCCGGCCCAGGAGCTTCGTCACCGCCGCGACTTCCGCACGCTGCCCATCGTCACCATCGACGGCGAAACCGCCCGCGACTTCGACGACGCGGTTACAGTGAGCCATCTCGCCAACGGAAATTTCGAGTTGCAGGTCCACATCGCCGACGTGGCCCAATATGTGACGCCCGATTCCGCGCTCGATCAGGAAGCGCATCTTCGCGGCACCAGCGTCTATTTCCCCGACCGCGCCGTGCCTATGCTGCCGCTCGAACTCTCCACCGATATCTGCAGCCTGCGGCCGCGCCTCGACAGGCTTGTGTTGTCCTGCGTGATGGAAATCGATCCTCACGGCGAAATCGTCAGCTACGAGTTGTGCGAAGGCGTAATCCGTTCCGCCGAGCGCATGACGTACACCGCGGTCAACGCCGTGATCGAAGGCGATGCCGCGATGCGCCAGCGGTACTCATCGCTCGTTCCAACCTTCGAACTGATGCGCGATTTGGCCATGATCCTCAACCGCAAGCGCCAGCGCCGCGGTTCGATCGACTTTGATCTACCGGAACCGGTCATCGAGTTTGACGAACTTGGCCTGATGAAGAGCATTACGCGTTCGGAGCGCAACACTGCGCATCGTCTCATCGAGGAATTCATGCTCTCGGCCAACGAGTGCGTCGCGCAGTATCTGGAATCGAAACGCATCGCTTCGTTATATCGAATTCACGAAAAGCCGGACGCCAAGCGCGTTTACGACTTCGAAGTGATTGCCGCCACGTTCGGCTATTCCCTCGGCGTAGGCCCGCTGCCCATCCAGCGAGTGCAGTTCAAGGGCGACCGCCGTGCCGTGCGTGGCACGGGCAAGCACGCGCATACCTTGGAAGTGCCCAAAGATGTCCACATCACTCCCCGGATGTATCAGAAGCTGGCCGCCAAGATCGCAGGCAAGCCCGAAGAGCGCATCGTGAGCTACCTGATGCTGCGCTCCCTCAAGCAGGCGCGCTACTCGGAAGAAAATGTTGGCCACTTCGCCCTCGCAGCGCCGAGCTACACGCACTTCACCTCGCCCATCCGCCGCTACCCCGACCTGATCGTGCACAGAATCTTGAAACAAGTATTGCGCGAATCGGCGGAGAAACACGACGGAGAAGTTCCGATGGGAGTATTCCCCGCTGAATCCACGCCTATTGAAGAGAAGCAACGTGATGCCGCGTACAGCACCGTGGGAGAGCGGCGCTTCAGCGCCGCGTCAAGCTCTCTACCAGGAAATGGGGCTTTAGCCCCTGGGCAGTCCGAGCGCCCGCGCCACACGGAATCCGCCGCTCCCACGCCCTGGTCAAAACGCCGCGACCATGCCGCCCATCGCGAGTCACTAGCCCCGCTAGGCGGCCCCATCTCGCTCGACGAACTCCACAACATCGCGGAAGAATCCAGCCACGCCGAACGCCGCGCCGACGAAGCCGAGCGCGAACTCATGGAGTGGAAGAAGGTCAAGTTCATGCAGGACCGTGTGGGCGAAGACTTCGACGGCCTGATCACCAGCGTCACCAAGTTCGGCTTCTTCGTAGAACTCACAGATTTGTTCGTCGAAGGCCTGGTCCCGCTAAACACGCTCACCGACGATTACTACACCTACCACGAGAACACCCGCCAGATCATCGGCCAGCGCTCGCGGAAAACGTATAGCCTGGGACAAAGAATTCGCGTCATCGTCGACCGCATCGATCCCGTGGAGAAGAAAATTCAGTTCGCCATTCTGGAAGAGGCACCGGCGAGGCCTTCCCCTAGATTGTCCTCGAAGAAGTCAAAACGAAAAAAAAGAAAAGATAGTTCCGCTCGAAGGTCTGGGACCTAGGAATGGTTCGTGTGGGGACAGCCGCCCTCGGCTGTCCGTCGAGCGAAGCTCGAGGGTTTTCTTCGTCGCTACCAGCACCGGGTCCCGCTCGCTGAAAATCGCATCGCGCTGACGCAACCGCGCTGCTGGTGGTAAAATCCTTGAGTCTAGTTAACCCCATCCGCGGCAGTTGAGAAGCAGCGGGTTCCTTCCTAGTCGGGACGTGGCTCAGCCTGGTAGAGCACTCGCTTGGGGTGCGAGGGGTCGGCAGTTCAAATCTGCCCGTCCCGACCAATTTAGCTTAGTCATTCCTTCGTTCTCTCTCAGCTTTACGGAATAACCTCAAACACCTCGCCGTCATCGCCAAACGGATATCCGCCCCATGCGGTCGTACCGAACAGGTTGCCTCCCACGAATACCAACGGCGTGACCGGCGAAGCTCCGTCGCTCGGTCCGTTGGGTGGACCCTGGAAAGCGTAAAGTACACTCTCCGTCCAAGTTCCCCCGGAGCTGGGAGCGACTTTGAACACGGTTCCACAACCGAACGGGAATCCAGAACCGTACGTGCCGCATACCTTAGTTAAGGCACCGCCCGCCCTCGTTGTGCCATAAACAGCGCCATTGCTGTCGAAGATCAGGCCAGCGGAAGGCTGCCCACCGTCAGACCCTCCCGTGAACGCATAAAGCACACTCTCCGTCCATGGTCCCGTACCTCCCGATGGCGGTGTCAGCTTGAAGACAGTTCCACAAGGGGCAGCTGGGTTGGCAGTACAAACGGGGTTCCCTCCCGATTGCGTCGTGCCGTAAAGTAACCCGGCGCTGTCGAAAAGCAGACCCCCCGATGGACCTGCGCCGTCGGTACCCCCGGCAAAGGCGTATAACGTCGTCAATGTCCAGGGTCCGGTTCCCACTGGCGGCGACAATCGAAATACCGTACCTGGGCTGGATGGGTAATACCAGGTCGTGCCGTATACCGAGCGGGTGCTATCGACGATGACCGGCGCGAATGGATAACCACCGTCGCTTCCGCCCGTGAATCGGTAGAGAACGCTTTCCGTCCAAGCGCCCCCCCTCTGTGCCGGAGGCTGCAAGCGGAAGACGACGCCCTGCTTGCCACTCCCGCCGCCGACCGCCGTGCCATAAACAGCGCCTCCGTTGTCGGTCACCACGCCCCATTGCGGACTGGATCCATCGGTAGTGCCTTTGAACCTGTACAGCACTTTCTCGGTCCACGGACTTCCCGGGATCAGTTCGAACACCACGCCGTGGCCGTTCACTCCACCGACCGCAGTCCCGAATAAGTGCTGGCTACGGGGATCGAGGTACAGGTTTCCTGTCGGCGTCCCGCCGTCAGCTCGGCCGGTAAAAGAGTAGATAATGCTTTCCGTCCAGTTCCCGCCTTCCACCGTGGGCGGTACAAACCTGTAGACGCAGCCCGCGTTATATTTCCCGCCCATTGACGTCACCCCGTACAGCGCGCCGCGGAAATCCGCTGTAAGGCCGCTGCTGGTGCCCGCGCCATCGTTTTTGTTGCTCTGAAATGTGTGAATCACGGTTTCGGTCTGCGCAGAGCTCATCGATGCCGCCGCGAAAACCAGTCCTGCCACCAGCGGAGCCCATGCCAGATATTTGCCCATTGAGTTTTCTTGGAGTGCCATGCGACGAATCTCCTTTAAGAAATTTGGACGGAGTGCGATGGTTCAACCGCCGCAGGGAGGTGGGAAAATCTTAAGTCCATCGCGCATCTTGTGCAAGCTGAAGGATCTTGCAACCTAATCCGTCGACTCTTGCGAAAGAGATTTGTGGGAAGAGTTGCGATTGATGACCCTGCCCAAACTTTGCCGGGATGTACCTCTGATTCCCCCCGAACCAAGAAAAGCACTTCTGACCGGAAGTGCCGTTCCTTGAGAATCGTGGAAAGCTCCACTCGCGTCACGCTCGCCGGCGCGCGGTTCGATCTTTCCAGGACGCACGGGAAAGTAGTTCAACTCGGGGGAATAACCATGTCCGGGCAAGTCATTTTGTACTTCGAGGATCAGGCAGACGCACTGCGCTTCGCGCTGGCCGCAGGTTCCGTAATGGCGGGGGATAGCACCAGTACCACGGACGATCTGGTGCATGAAACTGCCCGCGTCAGTCGGATCCGTCTGGACGCGGCGAACGCGGGCAAGATCAAAAAAACTAATACGGACCGTGTAGCCTAGACAGGACCGCACTCCGCGGCGCAACCGGCGAGCACCTGGGAGTCGATCGTGGCTCAGCGGCCGAGTTTGCGACGAATCATCCCTGCCATACCCAGCAGTCCGGATCCCATAAGCAGCAAACTGCCCGGTTCCGGCACTGGCGATGTGGTGACTTGCAGCTGGTCCACCAACACGTCGCCCGTTCCCGCAGTCACGATCAGCGTGCCCGAATGATGTACTTGCATGTCGGTATACAGGCTGAGAATGCTCGTGGATTTAAAATCATTACTCGACGTGAAGGTGATGCACTTGCCGAACGCATCGCAAACACTACCAGTCTCGCCGGGCTGAATACTCCCCAGCATCAGGCCGATACTTGTAACCTTCTTCGAGAACAAGCCGCTTAGGTTGAAATCAATGCTCTCGCCGGGCTCGATCTCATGATCACAGCTATGCTGAGGACAGTTGTCGAGTCCCAGGCCGGTCTCGTCTCCTCCGCCCACTTTGTAGAAAAGGTTTGTGCTGCCGGTGGCTGTGATTGTGACGCCGTTCGTGGTGTATCCATAGGTGGACGTGCCCAGGCTCTGATTAGGCGCAGTCGCAAAATCCCAAGTGTAGGTATTTGAATTCGCGGATGCGGGCAGCGCCCCTGCGACGATTAGTACGAGAACTGCAATGGCCAGAAACTTCATGAAGTGGCTCTCCAAGACAGATTTACACTCCTTAATCTCTAAGCATGCTGGTCGCCACGGAAGAACAGCCGCTGTCCGGGAGAATCAATGATTTAAGAGGGTGTATCCATCAATTCTACCGGCCTGCATATGAAAAACATTTCCTGACGAGCCGACAGATTCTCTACGCTCCGACAATTTGATTACTAAGGTAATCGTCTGGTGGCTGGCCAGAGATGGAAGCCGAATCAGAAGGAAGTGTCATCCCTCGCGCTGCTAGGAATGAC
>Ga0307479_10000972_pt1 | contig 25905 bp, 26 predicted proteins | sample atmos_gasesECM4C_FD_203743 | JGI IMG/M metagenome (GOLD analysis project Ga0307479, IMG submission 203743) | Hardwood forest soil microbial communities from Morgan-Monroe State Forest, Indiana, United States - atmos_gasesECM4C_515 | ecosystem: Environmental > Terrestrial > Soil > Temperate... | reverse complement strand
CGCTCGGTGCTTGGGTCTAGGTTGCGAACTTACTTCGCCTTCATAGCCACGAGGACCTGCTCTCGTGTCACCGGACCCTGGGCCAACTCGACGTCCTTGGGGGCCTTCGGCGCCGCGTAGCGAAGGGTGCGCCTAATGCCGGACAAGCGGAGTTCCGTGACAGCAGAGACGCTTCCGCGAGTTTCGATAACCAGCATGCTCTGCTCGCTGACCTTCTCGTCGGCGACCAAAGCGGGGATGAACTGCGAGCCTTTGGGGCCGTTGAGCCTGATGGGGGACGAGATGTCAAGGGACTTCATCTCGAAAGTGTAGTCGCCCGCGGGCAACGTGGCGTTCTGCCAGCGAACTTCATGGGGGAGAGTAAAACTGCCTTTGTAAATTCCCTGAGCAGTGGCGGGAGTCGCGCTTGCGCAAACGGCCGCCAACGCGAAGGCTGCGATTACCAGCATGCGATTCCGGAGTGATGTCATAAAACCTCCTTGCGAAGCTTGAGTCGATTGCGGCCTTTCAGGTTTGATTTTGGGTCGCACGCCAATAGAGAGTGCATTCAACGGGCCACGGCGGAAAGAATCAGCGGGCCGTTTGTCGAGTGGGCGCAAGGGGTTGAAGCGCAAGGGGATAGCTTGTTGAATGGGAGGGAGCCGGAGGACTAGCTGTCCTTGCGCAGGGCTGTGATTTCTCTCTGAGCGGATAGAGGGGCTATCCAGTCGGATAGTGTCTTCCCAATGGTTCTTCTCAATCGGCGGCGTTCGCTTCTTCCGTCCACTGCGGCAAGTCTCGTTTGCCGAGCATAGCCTCCGCCGCCCAGGCTCCCAAATACACGGAGAGCGCGACGCCGTGCCCGCTGTACGCTCCGAGCACAAGTACGTTGCGATGCTCGGCGTGCCGCCGGAAAACCGGCTTCCAGTTTTCGGCAATGAGGATCGGGCCGCCCCAGCGATGACTGAGCTGCACCTGATGCAGCGCGGGATGTAGATCGCGTACGCGTCTTTCGAGATCGGCCAGAAGTTCGGCTGCGCGACCTTCCGCTACATTTAGCGTCAGTAATTCACGCCAATTCTCGACGTCAACCAATCCGCACCCAAAAATCACGCGGTTTTCGCCGAAGACGCGTCCCCACAAGTAGGGCAGATCCACGGTATAAAACGGTTTGAGCTGGGCGAGCCCTAGCGATGAAAGCTGTTCGGGCGACAGCGGCTCTGTGGCCACCGCCATCGTCAATTTCGGTTGCGCGCGGCCGGCAAGGCCGCTTAGCTCCAGCGATTCAGCGTTTGTCGCCAGCAGGACCGAACGAGCGCGCACTGGCTTTCCGTGAATTGTCAGGATGGGAAATTCTTCGAGGCTCAGGTTTTGCACCGGTGCGTTCTCAAAAATCAGCGCGCCGCGTTTGTTTGCCGCCCGCGCCAAGCCGCTTAGCATCTTGCCGGGATCGATTGTGCCGCCGGGCACTTCTCGCGTGACGCCCAGGGTACCGGAGTCATTCCACACGATCGGGGAATTCGGCATCACCCCCTGCCGGCCGATCTCGAAGGCGCCGGGAAGGGTCAGATCGCAGTGGACCTGCAGCTCGCGCAAGATGCCGGAGAAGCCCGCCAGCGCATCGCCAAGGCCGGGCAGGCTCCCAGCGGCCGTTTCCGAGAGAGCCATTCCCCCGGTGTGTCCACTGGAGCCTGCGCCGATGTGGCTGCATTCAAATAGTGCCACGCGTTTGTCCGGTTCTAAGTGCCGCAGCCAAGCTGCGGTGGCGAGCCCGGTAAAGCCGCCGCCCACGACGGCGAAATCAACTTCTTCCGGCAGCGCTTGCGACTCGCAATGGAAATCAACGGTCCAGGGTGGAAGGCCCCATCCCGGCGTTCCTGGCCAGTATGGCGGGAATGTCGTGCCCATATATGTGTCACCGCACGGTTACGATTTCTGCTTTTCTCCTGAGAGGCGGCGGCCCAAGGCTTCGAGCGCGGTGTCCAGCGTTTGCCGCTTTTTCCAGAAGTCTTTCCATAAATCGCCGACTGTTTCTAGCCGCGACGAGATAGTTTTGATCGTCCAAGCGTCCGGATCGATATTGCCATTCATAAGCTCGTCCGCGGTCACGGGCGTCGAAACAGTGGCTCCAGTGTGGGCCCTTGCGGAATAGACGGCCGCCAGCGGCTTGCCCTTTGCGTTTTGCAATGCGTCGAGCAGGACGCGTCCGGCCGGGCGCTTGCGGATGCTGCGCTCGAGCGTGGTGTCTCGCGGCAATTCGGCGGCAACGAGCTGGCTAATGATTTCGGCGAAAGTGCGCGTCTGCGCATACTTGTAAATCGGTTCGAGGGGCACGTAAATGTGAAACCCAGTGGCGCCGGAGGTTTTTAGGAAGCAGACCAGGCGCGTGGAGAGCAGCACTTTGTAAATCGAGCGCGCCACGCGAAGCACGGTGCTAAAGGGCGTCTCTGGAGTGGGATCGAGATCGAAAAAGACGTAGTCGGGATCATCCTGATGGTCGAAGCGGCTGGACCACGGATTGTGGTCGATGCACCCGAGATTGGTGAGGAAGAGAAGGGAAGCGCGGTCTTCGGCCATGACGTAATCCATTTCGCCGCCGCGCTCGTCGGAATATACGGTGGCCCGCTTGATCCAGGCCGGAAGCGACTCCGGCGCTTCCTTTTGGAAGAAACTTTTTTCTTCGATTCCGTTCGGGTAGCGCCGCATAACCAGGGGCCGGTCCTTCAAGAAAGGAAGAATATGGTCCGTCATGCGGTAGTAGTAGGCGAGGAGGTCGCGCTTGCGGATGCCGGACTCCGGAAAATAAATTTTGTTCAAATGCGTGAGAGCGAGCGTTCTGCGGTCGACCTGCAGACGCAGGCTCTCCGCCGTGCCGTGCGCCAATTCCTCAAAAGCTGCGTCGCGCGCGGGAGCTTTGGATTTCGAAGGCTTGGCGGCCGTGGGTTGCGGATCTTCGACGCGCTCGGGTCGGGCGGCGGCGAAGGTACATTCCTCGGGGGTGCGGTCCTTACGGATGGCCAGGAAGACGGGGGCGCGCAAGTGATTGTCCTCCGTCCAGTTCGCGAATTTGATGCGAGCAACCATCGCAGGCCGCACGCATTCAACGTGTTCGCGCAACTTGGGAGGATTGCGCAAGGGCGAACGCGCAACGCGCAGCTTTTCGAGTTGTGCGAGCAGATCTTCTTGCATTTTTTGATCGAAGCCGGTGCCGGCGCTGCCGATAAACTGCAAATCCTTCTTTTCGTCGTATAAGGCGAGGACCAGCGCGCCAAAATACTGGCGCGTGCGCCGCGGAGCGGTCCAGCCGACTATTACCGCGTCGAGCTCGTTGACGATTTTGAATTTGAGCCAGAGGCCTGTGCGATTCCCAGTGTAGGGACTCTCGATCTGCTTTCCGACGATTCCCTCCAGGCCGTTCTCCTTCGCCACGGCGTACAGTTCTTTGCCGTTTTCGAGCTGGTGCTCCGAATAGCGCACGCGGTCGTCGCCGCGGAGCATCTGACGCAGCAATTCCTTTCGCTGCAGGAGCGGGGTTTGTCGCAGATCGAAACCATTGCAATAGAGCGCATCGAAAAGGTAGTAGGTGAGCGGGATCTCTGTGATCAGCTTGTGCGAAGGCTTGGTGACACCAAAGCGGTTCTGCAGCCTCTGAAAATCACTGCGCCCGTTTTCGTCCAGCGTAACGATTTCGCCGTCGAGGATGGCGGTGCCGGCACGCAAATGTTTCGCTAGATCCTGAAACTCAGGGAATTCCGCGGTGACATCGCGCCCGGAGCGGGCAGATAGGCGCACATTGCCATTGTCCACAAACGCGACCGTGCGAATGCCATCCCACTTGATCTCGAAAAGCCAGTTCGGGTCGGAGAATGGTTTGTCCGCGAGCTTGGCCAGCGTGACGGAAATCTCGCGCGGCATCCGGGCGCTGCGGGCTCCCGGCAACTGCGCGGGATTGGGTGGAGTGGAGTCCTGATCGGATCGTTTCTCCTTCTGCGTTTTGGGCAGGGGGCGGCCGCTGACCACGGATTCGCCGTGTTCGTCCACATTCCACAGCGCGTCTGCGTATTCGTCGCGGTGTTTGATCAGCAGCCATTCGTTTTTGCCTTGGCTTCGTTTCAGTTTCACTAGGACAAAACTTCCATTCAATTTCGTGCCGTGCAAGCGAAACTTCAGCTCGGCGCGTCCGAGCTGTTCCGCTGCACTGAGCGCGCCTTCCGGTTCGTAGGTGCCTTGGTCCCAGATAATGACTTCGCCGGCGCCGTAGTTTCCTTCCGGGATCGTTCCCTCGAACTTGCGATATTCAAAGGGGTGGTCTTCCACCTGAACCGCCAATCGCTTGTCCTCGGGATTCAGTGAAGGTCCTTTGGGAACGGCCCAGGATTTCAGTACGCCGCCGACCTCAAGGCGCAAATCATAGTGAAGACGGCGCGCCGCATGCTTCTGGATAACGAAGACCTTTTCGTCTTTGCGAGCTTTCTTCCCGCGAGGTTCGGGGGTCTCCGCAAAGTGGCGCTTGCGATGGTATTCCGCGAGTTCAGCCATTGTTACCGCATTATAGTGCGGCACGGAGCGCCATCTGCTCTAAAATATCTATCGTCGAGCCTGCGGTCGCCCTCGCGAGTTCAAGCGCGAGGCACCGTTTGACCTCCCGTTGCTCATCCGCTATAGTCATGAAGCGGGGTGGAGCAGCCTGGTAGCTCGTCGGGCTCATAACCCGAAGGTCGTCAGTTCAAATCTGACCCCCGCAACCATCCGAATGCGCCAGTCCTAGAACTGGCGCGTTCGGGCCAGTTCCTAGCAAATCCCAATTCCCCGTGCCAATCTTCTGCGTCTTTCGTGGGCGTCATGCGGACTTCACTCAGATGTTTCTGTAGCTCCGCTTTCGCCAGAGTCGTGTCGCGGTTCAACTGGGAGCGCAAATCGGAGATGCCTTTCTCGACGAACTGGCGAAGCTCGCAGAGCTGGCTTCGATTGAGGCAGAGCTCGCCGAAAGCAAACGATTAGTAATAGCCTTCAATTCCTTCTCGCGCGCTGCGATCTGCTGCATCAATGCATCGAGCGGTCCGCCGCGAGCAATAGCGTCAGCAAAGCGCTGTATCTCGCCTTCGAGCTGCTCCTTTCGCCGGCGAAGGGCTGCGAGATCGTTCGACATGCTTGAAAGCGCGGCGCGTAGCTGTCGGCCAAATTCCGCCACGGTGTAATCGATCACCTCTGGCCGAAGCAGCTCGCGCTGCAGGCGTCCCAACAATCGTTCCTCCAGAACGTCGCGGCGGATATAGAGATCGGTTTCGCAGGTGCCACGGTTGAAGTAATTCGCGCACACGTACTTTTTGTGAATGTGTGTCCCGCCGCCCACCGATTCAGCGACGACGTCCATACTCTGTCGTCTGCTGGAGCTCTCACTTCACTGCCGCGATTGCAGCCGGTAGCTCTGAATATGAGCGCTAGCACAACGAAAAGGGCAACCCATGAAAGGAGAATGACAACCCAAGCGGACCACGGGTGCCGCTTGAGTGGGGATACGCGCCTTTGTACTGATACTGAGGCTTTCGCTCCACCTTGCGCGCCGATTCGTTCTTGTGCGTCCATCTCATCGTGCTCCTTCTACGGGCTTTTCATCTTCAGTTCGGCAGCAATTTATTAGAGGCATTCCCCTGATTTTCTCCTTTCGCGCCAGACCTAAACGTTACGCATTGCACGTCACGCGACTTTGCGAGCTAGCCCCTTGCACATGTGAACCTCGGTGCCTCGCTCGTCGAACGAGACCTCGGGGTCACCTCTAAACCGACGTGGACACGCCTGCTCCTCAGGGCAAGCACACATCAAAAATCGAGGTCCAATTGGACGACTGGGGTGTTATCGAGATAACGTTCTCGGCAACTCGTCGTGCAACTCAGCTGTCCCGATTCGCGGTAGTACAGAGAAATGTCGAGCTGTTCGCCCTTCTTCGCTCAAAGAAAACCGCAAAACTGTATACAACTGTACAGACACGAGTCTTCACAACGTCTAGGATTCACTACGCAACCTTACGCGGCTGATCCGCAATATCCATCCCAGGCCATGCCTTCGTTGACTTAGCGGCTCGTCACGGTTTTCCGCCAAAAGATTGCATGAAATTCCTGGGCCAGTGTGGAAGTGTCTCGCGACAAAGACAGAAAGGTAAAAAAGTATGCCTCTCCTTCAGATTCTACTAACCCTGATAGTCGTGGGCGTCCTGTTGTGGCTGGTGAATCGGTTCATCCCTATGGCCGGTAGCATCAAGTCCATCTTGAACGCGGTCGTGGTTATAGGCGTGGTGCTCTGGCTCCTCGACGTATTTGGGTTGTTCCACTCCCTCTCACGTATCCGCGTTGGATAGTAAACGCGGCTGATCGAACGCACCAGAGAGTGCTGCGGGTCGCGTTACCGGAATTAAGGATCGAACCTGGCACATGCGAAGTGCGGCGGGCGCACGAGCGAAAGTTAATGGAGAACAAATGTTGAAATCATTTCGAGTCATTGTTACATCGGTTGTGCTTCTACTTCTCGGATGGACTGTTCCGGCCAAGGCACGGCAAGACAAACAAGAAGAAAAGGCTAAGCCCGCGCAGCGCGAGCAACAGGCTCAGGCTCCGAAGCAGCAGCAGCAACAGCAACATCAGCAGCAGACTCAGGCCCCAAGGCAACAGCAGCCGCAACAACATCAGCAACAACAAGCTCAAGGACAACAACAGCGTCAGCAGCAGCAGCAAGCTCAGGCTCCAAGACAGCAGCCGCAACAACATCAGCAACAGCAAGCTCAGGGACAACAACAGCGTCAGCAGCAGCAACAAGCTCAGGCTCCAAGACAGCAGCCGCAACAACATCAGCAACAACAAGCTCAGGGACAACAACAACGTCAGCAGCAGGACAACTCAGCGAAGCAGCAGCAGCAAGCTAGAGGGCAACAGAATCAACAACGCCAACAGCGGCAACAGCAGGACAACTCTGCAAAACAAAATCAGCAGCAAGCCACGCGGCAACACGATCAGCAGCAGCAACAACAGCGTCAGCAGCAAGGCAACTCTGCGAGGCAGCAGCAAGCCAGAGGGCAGCAGGATCAGCAACGTCAGCAGCAGGACAACAGGTCCGCCCAGCAACGAAGCCCATCTCAGGTACATCAGCAACAGGTCGCTTGGCAGGGGGATCGTGCCCAGAGTTGGCAGTCTCAGCATCGCACCTGGCAGCAACGTGGTGGTTACAACGGCTATCGAGTTCCGGATAGCGGTTTCCGTGGCTCCTATGGCGAGTCTCATGAGTTCCGCATCTACAGTCTCCCCGTGATGTATGTTGGTGGGCAACGCCGGTTCCAGTACGGCGGGTATTGGTTCGGTCTGATTGACCCGTGGCCAGAATACTGGTCCAGCGATTGGTATGACAGCGATGACGTCTACGTGGACTACTACGGTGATGGATATTATCTGTTCAACCGCAGATATCCCGGAGATCGCATTGCCATCAGCTTCTACCTGAATTAGAAGCGCGGTGATTTGCAGCGTGGCTCGGCCCAGCGCGTGGAAAGCCGTCAAAGCTGGCGGCCGTTGGGTCGGGTGCCTGAGTCGAGACACGTGAATTCACGAAGGAGAGAAACGATGCTTGGAACTATCCTGGTGGTCTTTTTGATCTTGGCACTCTTGGGCGCCTGGCCCCGGTGGTCGCACAGCCGCGACTGGGGCTATATGCCGACGGGAGGCGTGGGTCTCGCTCTGCTTATTGTCGTCATTCTCGTGCTTCTTGGCCGTATCTAGGCTTTCGCGGAGGTTCAGCAATGGACGAGTCCAAACGACGTGTAGTCAAGTTTCTCGAGAAGGAAATCAAGACGTACACAGCGTTATCTCTATTTTTGTCCAGGAAAGGCATCAAGGAACAGGTGCGCGTGGGAGAGAAAAAGGTCCTTATTAGCCCGTCGTTTTACAAAGAGCGAGTGAAGGAAGCGAAGAAACTTGTTTATGAACTCAGAAAACCAAATTAGGATGCTACTTCCGCAAGGCGCCACTCCGTGTGGCTGGTGCCTGTGGGGCGCTCGCATCGTGGCGCTACTTCTGCTCGCGCTGATGTGCAGCAGTACCTCGTTCGCTTATTCCGTGCTCACGCACGAGGAAATCGTTGACCTGCTGTGGACCGATGAGCTGCGCCCGCTTCTTCTCAAGCGATTTCCAACGCTCACGGAAGACCAGCTCAAGGAGGCGCACGGCTACGCTTATGGTGGTGCCGTCATCCAGGACCTCGGCTACTATCCGTTTGGCAGCGTGGAATTCAGTAATCTGGTGCATTACGTACGCAGTGGAGACTTCGTTCGCGAGCTGCTGCTGCAGAGCCAGGATGCGAACGAGTACGCCTTCGCCCTCGGTGCGCTCGCGCACTATGCCTCGGATATCGCAGGCCACCCGGCCGTCAACCAAGCGGTTTCCATCCAGTACCCGAAGTTGCGCGCCAAATACGGAACTTCCGTCAGGTACGCGCAGGATCATACCGCGCACCTGAAGACGGAGTTCGGATTCGACATGGTGCAAGTGGCGAAGAATCGTTATGCGTCGCAGCAGTATCACGATTTCATCGGATTCCAAGTCTCCAAGCCCCTGTTGGAGCGGACTTTCCCCATCGTTTACGGAGTGGAGTTGAAAGACGTGCTGACGCACGAGGATCTGGCGGTCGGTTCCTACCGCTTCGCCGTAAGCCGGATGATTCCGGAGATGACCAAGATCGCGCTGCGAACCCACAAGAAAGACATGATGCGGGAGACCCCCGACTTTGCGAAACGCAAATTCCTGTACCGTCTTTCGCGCTCCGATTATGAAAAGGAGTGGGGAAAGGACTACAAGAAGGACGGATTCAAGACTCGCCTGTTTTCAATTCTATTGCGATTTATGCCGAAGATTGGTCCCTTCAAGGCCCTGGCGTTCAACAACCCCACGGCGCAGACGGAGGATCTGTACTTCAAGAGCATCAATACCACCGTCGACCAATACCGCATTTTTCTCGAACAGGTTCGCACCGACTCACTGGAACTTGCCAACGTTGATTTTGACAGCGGCAAAGAAACCAAGGCAGCCGAATACTCACTGACAGACGACAGCTATGCAAAGTTGTTGGGTCAGTTGGCGGATCGGAAGTTCGATCTAACATCACCTGACCTGCGCGAGAATATTTTGAACTTCTATTCTGACCTCTCTCTTCCTCTGGAAACCAAAAAGGATTCTGGTCACTGGCAAAGCGTATTGACTGCCCTGGATCAATTGAAATTGATCACTCCCGCTCCGATTCTGGCCGCCAGCCCGGCAACTCTGCCTTGATTGTGAGTCAGAACCGGGTCGCAACCCTGGGCATCCACCGCGCGAAGATAGTAAGCGCAAGCCATCCTCCAAACAAAAAGCGAATGTGTGCGTAAGTGAACAGACATCGTTGCGGGTTGACTCTAAGATGTACATGTAGGAAAAAACAAAAAGCCTTTCGCGCAGGCCCCCCAGCACTTCTCGTCTGATCGTCTCGGCTTCGTCCTACGTACCAGGCATTTAGGAAAAATTGCTCAAGTCTTGGGAGGAAATTCGGATGAAAATTGTAAAAGCATTATTCTGTTTGCTCGCAATCACCATGTTCGGCGCTACGGTGTTGTCCAGCGCTCGCGCGGATACATGGGACAAGAAAACTGTCGTTACCTTCAGCCAAGCCGTGGAAGTTCCCGGGAAAGTGCTTCCCGCCGGGACGTACACCTTTCAGCTCTTAGATTCGCCTTCCGACCGTCACATCGTTCAGATCTTTAACGCGGACGGCACCCACATCATCGCTACCATCCTCGCCATCAATAACTATCGCTTGGAACCGACCGGCGACACTGTCATGAAGTTCAGCGAGAGACCGGGCGATTCTCCCGAAGCGCTGCGCGCTTGGTTCTATCCTGGCGACAACTTTGGACAGGAATTCGTCTATCCAAAGGTTCGTGCGATTCAGTTGGCGCAGACGACAAAAGTAATCGTGCCGGCCGTTGCTGTCGACACGCTTGACGACAACACGATAAAGACAGTTCCGATCGTCGCCGTCACGCCCGACGAAAAAGAAGTAGAAGTAGCCACGGTCATCCAGACCACTCCGCCCGCAACTCCTGCCGCCGCGGAAACCGAAGAACTGCCGCAAACAGGAAGCGTAATGCCGTTGCTCGCACTGCTTGGTGCCGCATTCATCGGCCTTGCTGTCGGTCTGAAGCTTGTTTTAAAACTCGCTTCGTAACCCTGGGCACCTCCTCCGTGTCGCGGACGTGATGCCATATCACGTCCCGCGTCACGAGAAAGTTTCTTCGTGATCTTCACTCTAGATTCTTACAAGCGGAACAGGGGTCGCTTTTTCCTGGCGCCCCTTTTGCTTTTTGTTGGCATCACCGCCGCCTCACCATCTCTCACGAAGCGCTCCACTGCCGTGGACAGCCAGGCAAAAATTGCCGTGACTGCTAACCTCGTTCTGCTGCCTGTGAACGTGACTAACGCAAGCGGAGCATTCGTCTCTGGTCTCAAGCTGCAGGACTTCCGTGTCTTCGAGGACGGGAAGCTCCAAAACCTCACGGTATTCGAGCAAGGAGATACTCCTGTTACGGTGGGGCTCGTCGTTGACCACAGCAGAAGCATGGGCCTAAAGCTCCCAGGTGTCGTTATTGCGGTGTCCACCTTCGCACATTCGAGCAATCCACAAGACGAAATGTTCGTGGTGGATTTCAACGATGACGTGTCGATTGAACTCATGAAGGGAAAGCCATTTTCGAGCGACGTAAAGGAGCTGGAAGGGGCCCTCACGGCCGTCTCGGCGCGGGGGCGAACCGCGCTCTATGACGCTGTGGGTGAGGGACTCAACCATCTGCAGTATGGCCGCTGGGGGAAGAAAGCGCTGATCGTCATTAGTGACGGCGGAGACAATGCCAGCCACCTCAAATATTCGCAGGTGCTGGTACGGGCTCGCCAGTCGCAGGCATTGATCTATTCCATCGCTCTATTGGGCGCGCAGGACGAAGAAGAGAATCCAAAGATCCTTCAGCGGCTCTGCAAGGACACCGGTGGAGTAGCGTTTTTCCCTGGACCCAAAGATCGCGTCGCGGACATCTCTAAAGAGATCGCCCAAGACCTTCGCGAGCAGTACACGCTCGGGTATGTACCGCAAAACATGAACGGCATGAGTTCGTTTCGAAAAATCGAGGTGAAGGTCACTGCGCCAGAGTATGGCAAGTTGCGCGTGCGAACCCGGCCGGGCTACTCCCCTACGGCGGACAGGCAGGCCACGTTGCAACCGAGATCGCGGACGAAATGACTCTCCTGTCTCATGAAGCGCGAGGAATGTCGCCAACCCGAACGCACATCCTACGTGGCGCCTGCTACTTTTTCCTGTCGCTCGGCGTACTCGCGCTGGGCTACGCGGGCTTTGTCTTCGCTGACTCGCATGTGTATCAGGCCCTCGAAATGAAGAAATTCAAGCAAGCAGGCCTGCTGTCGGAACCGCACATCTTGGTGGAAGGCGAGACGATTGGTGAAATCCAAGTACCCCGATTGGGGCTCAACGCTATGGTTGTACAGGGCGACTCCTCCGCTAACTTGCGGCGCGCGGTAGGTCACATTTCAAAATCGGCTTTGCCTGGAGAATGGGGAAATGTTGCCGTGGCCGGTCATCGGGATACTTTCTTCCGCCCATTACGCGGCATTCGCGTAGGCGACGAAATCGATTTCGCGACTCCAGAGCGCAGCTTCGAGTACGTCGTGGAGTCGATTCAGGTCGTTGCACCGGATGATGTTCAAGTATTGGAACCGTCGACCGGCCACGACTTGACGTTCGTCACCTGCTTCCCGTTTTATTTTGTCGGGCCGGCGCCCAAGCGTTTCGTCGTCCGTGCCCGCGAGGTGGCTGGGACTTTGCGCGAGCAGCTTGCTAAGGAATGAGGGTTTGAGGGCAGACTTAGCCAAATAAGACAGAAAAGTGTGCTCAAGTGAACAGACAGGCAGTTTCACGTCGGCTAGCATGAGTCATTAGGGAAATTGGGAAAACGATATGAAGCCGATCATGTGGGTTGGAATTCTCTTAATCGTGTTAGGCGTGCTGGGCGTCGCCTATCAGGGATTCAATTACACCCATCAAGAAAAAATACTCGATGTCGGCCCGATCCACGCCACCGCGGAAAAACGCGACAGAGTGTCTATTCCGCCGGTGCTCGGCGGGCTCGCGCTCGTGGGGGGAATCGTCTTGGTCGCCGTTGGAGCGAAAAAACATTCTTAGTTTCGCAACTACGAAAGTGCCCCGCCTGAGAGTCGGGTGACGCATAGCCCTCTCTTAACTTGAACGGAGTTGAAGGTCTTCAGCCCGAGGTTGTCAGACGTAAACGTCAGCAAGAAAAGTTTGACCGTGGAGGTTAGCAATGAAACGATACTTAGTTGGAGCAATGTGTCTTACTCTCATAGCAGCCGCAGTATATGCCAAGAAATTGAATAACGAACAGAAACGCCTAGAAAACTGCGGTGTTGTCATGCAAGAAGTGCTCAACATCCCCGACAGCATTCCCAAGGAGCTGTTGGAAAAGGCCGAGTGTGTCATCGTGATTCCGTCGGTGCGCAAGCTTGCATTTGGAGTAGGCGCGAGCTACGGGCGTGGCGCGATGGTTTGCCGCAAGGGCGAGAAATTCAATGGATCTTGGGGAGCTCCCGCAATGTACGCGTTAGAAGGCGGCAGTGTAGGCTTTCAAATCGGTGGAGAAGCTACCGACCTTATCTTACTGGTGATGAATGACAGAGGGATGGAATCCATTCTCAGCAGCAAGGTTAAATTGGGAGCGGATGCTTCTGTTGCCGGAGGACCCAAGGGCCGTGATGCTTCCGCGGATACCGATGCCTGGATGCGAGCCGAGATTCTCAGCTACTCGCGTTCCCGCGGTGTGTTTGCCGGCGTCTCCCTCGAGGGATCCACCCTTCGCCCCGACGATGAGGCAAGCGAACAAGTCTATGGTCATGCAATCAAGGCAAAGGACATCGTGAGAAGTGAGACGATGGGCGTGCCCGAAACAGGCCGTCACCTCGTCAACACTCTCCAAAAGAGCGCACCTCACAACGAATCTGAGCGCGCTTCTAGGTAGTTGGTTACCAGCTTGCCGGGATTTTTCTCATCTCGGCAATGCCAGTCTTCAGAGAGACAAGGACAAACTGCAAAGGTCGATTACCTTTGCGGTTTGTCCTTTGCCTTTCAGATTATTGCGCGTCAACCATCCGCCTGAAGTGAAGGCTAGTTGCGAATGCATGCGACGAGTACTGTTCGGCACTGCCCCCAAGGGATCATTTGTGACGTCGGTCGCTGCCGTGTTCCGAATGGCCGTTGGCGTCGAGCCAGCTCAGGAGAGAGCGAATGCTGCCATACGCCAGAGCAATACTTGAATCCGCAGCGCCATAGTAGAGATTGATAGTGTCCCCGTCCGCGGCCACGGTGTAGCCGCAAGGGAATACGACATCTTGGACGTCTCCATGACGCTCGTACTCCGCCTCTGGCGCAAACATCCAGGAATCCCCGCGGATCAAACACTTGTCTGGCTGTTCAAGATCGAATAGGGCCAGACCCAGTCGATAGATGGAGCTCGACGGCGTCCGTCGCACGCCGTGATAGATCATCAGCCAGCCTCTCGCAGTCTCAATCGGCGGCGGCGACATGCCAATCTTGTTGGCATCCCACCAGGCGCCACGGCGGGCTTCCAGCATGAGCTTGTGACTTCCCCAATGACGCAAATCGGGAGAGTACGAGATCCAGACGTGCGCCCCGAGAGGCGTCATGGGCCTGTGGATCAAGGCCCAGAATCCATTGATCCTGCGGGGCAACAGAGCGGCGTCCTTGTCGTCTGGCGGCATGACGACACCAATTCTTTCGAAGCTACGAAAATCCTCTGTCAGGGCCAAAGACACTCCGGGACCACCGCGAGAATAGGAAGTGTAAGCCACAGCAAATTTCTTCAGTTCTGGCATGTAGGTAATGCGTGGATCCTCGATGCCCCAGATTTCCTCAGGGTATTCGTCGGGATTGGGTAAGAGTGTCGGCTCGCGATCGATCCGCCAATCATTGACCCCATTCACCGACCGAGCCGCGCACAGGTGTGAGAGTCCGCGACGATCCTCTACGCGGCAAAGCAGCAGTGTCGAACCATCCGGCAGAAGAGTTGCACCAGCGTTGAAAACGCTGTTAATGGAATACGGCCAATCCTTTCCCGTCAAGATTGGATTAGCAGTATGCCGGCAAAACAGCGTTTCGTATTGTTTCATTATTGGCTTCATAGAGATTTTCACGGCGCTCGTTGCTCATTTTAAAAACTAGCCGCCCCATTTCAGAGCTTGTTCACCGTGCAGTCCGTTTTTTCCAACTTACGCATTTCCAAGAGCGCCATCAGAAAGGACAGAGTGGACTCCGCTCCCTGATTCTCGTTTGCCCGATCCGGGTGCAAGCCGTCTCGACAACCGCCGGTAGTCGGATCGTAAAGAGCGATCTGAAGATCGTTGTCTCCCAAAAACCAGTTGAACGCGGACCACGCCTCTTTGCGCCAGTGGCCCTTGCCCGTCGCGCGGTAGGCCTGCGCACATGCTGAGACAACCGCGCAGGCTTCGACCGGTTGCTGATCGAAACGCGCCTTTTCCGTTTTCTTGGAATAGAACCCTTGCGATCCGACGGGCACGAAATGACCCTTCACCTCACAACGCTGAATCGTGACCAGCCAATCCAGGGCTTCCAGTCCCGCCGAAACCATCTCTTCGTTTGCGGCGCGCATCCCCGCTCGGATGAGAGCCTGCGGCAATCGGGCATTGGAATATGCGAGGACATTTTCAAACCAATTCCAGTCGTCGGAATGGTTGACCCGATAGGAATTCAACAATCGACTTGCCAAAACATCGGATGCCCCGAGCGCAGCGCGATCCCCTGGGAACGAGTCGAGATACTCCTGCACCCCCAGCAAGGCAAAAGCGCAGGCACGAGGACTCTTAAATTCGATGGCCGCAGGAACCGCCAATTCAAACATGCGCCCTGCGGCTCCTCTCCATCCCACGTTATTGGATCTGCCGAGAACGGTCCCCAATCCCCACAATGCTCGCCCGTGACTGTCTTCCGAGCCCTCCGATTCCTGCCATTGGCGTTCGTAACTCAGACAGTTTCTGAACCGTCTGGTGGTTGGATCAAATGCAAGCCACAGGAAGGCGAGATACCGCGATGCTAAATCGGTCACTGCTGGTGCGCGGGCTCCGCACTCTTCCAGAAGAATGGCTACGATTAGTGCGCGGGCGTTGTCATCTGTCGTGTAGCCCTCTGGATAGTTGGGAACCGCGAAAACTGCATGCTCGAGGATTCCGGTGTGGTCTGTCATTCGATACAGGTGGTCCAACTTTATGGCGGGAAGGCGGTCGAGCGCCTTTTCCGTGTTCTGCGCTGAGAATGTAGCGCGCGGATTTCGGAGGCGCTCGTTGTATATGCGTTCAAAACTCTTCATATACTTCTGGGCTACGCGATTCCACACCATGTCTCTGGCGTATATATAGGCGCGTTTCCTCATGGCATGCCTTGCGGTGTCGTTGTCAAGAAGTTCGACCGTTTTTGCGGCAATGGCTTCCGGGTCATCAAAAGGAACGAGCGCGCCGCGCTCGGCATCCAAGAGCTCGATTGCATGTAAGTAGGGCGTCGAAATGATTGCTTTGCCGGCGCTCAAAGCATAGGCGAGTGTACCGGAAACGACTTGCGCTTTGTGTTTGTAAGGCGTGATGTAAATGTCCGCCGCGCCGATCAATTCGACCATTTCCTGAGGGCTCACGAAACGATTGCGAAAAATCACGCTACCTTCAACTCCGAGATCGTGCGCCAGTTTCTGCAAGTAAGCGCGGTATTTGTCGCCCTCACGCCGCAAGACATGCGGATGAGTCGCACCGGCAACCATGTAAATAACATTGCTGTGACGCGAGAGAATTTTTGGCAGAGCCTGGATGACGTTTTCTATGCCCTTATTTGGCGACAGCAGGCCGAACGTGAGCAGGACCTCTCTTCCTTCCGTTCCAAACCCATCCTTGTAGAAATTAGGATCAGTGAAAGGCAAATCGGGGATACCGTGAGGAATCAGGTCGATCTTGTCGACCGAAACGTGGAATACTTCCCGCAGGATTTCCGCGGAGTGCTGGCTCATGACGATCAAGCGGTCTGACAGGGCCGCTATCTCCTCCATCACGACGCGTTGGTCAGGATTTGGATCGCGAAGTACCGTGTGCAACGTGGTTGCGAAAGGCATTCGCAGGCGCCGTAGAAGCTCCAGGATGTGTCCGCCAGCTCGTCCTCCAAAGATTCCATATTCGTGCTGTAGGCAAACCAGATCGATATTGCTGAAATTTAGGAAGTCGGCAGCCTGCCTGTAGGAAGCCAGGTTATCTTCGGACAGCTCGAATCGCACTCTGGCGGGATAGGTATAGCCCTCTTCGGTATCGTTAACAGGGAGTGCCAGAAGCTCCGTCGTACCGTATTCCGCGTGGATGGCGTCGCATAAATCAGTTGTGAACGTCGCGATGCCACAACGCCTCGGAAAATAATTCCCCACGATCGCGATTCGATTGGGGAGTGCGGGCCGCGCCAGTACAGGTGTCAGTGTGCTCGGATTTTCTGCCAATACGAGAGACTGCAGCTCAATCAGCGCTACGGTTTCTGTAAGAGGCATTATTTTCGGCAGCGACAATCGTTTTCCAGTAAATCCATGACTTGCGGAAAAATCTCCGCGTGAACTACCCAAGAACGATTCGCCCTGGATGTGCTTTGACTATCGGGCTTTCTGCCGAAGAGGGAACACGGCCCGGTTCACAGAAAACATTTTTCCGATTTACTCGTGTAAGACAACGGTCAGCAATGACTTGTTGACCTTGATTTTGCCGTTGTATTCGATGAAGCCCAGTTTCCTGAATTTGTTCATGAAGAAATTCACGCGCGAACGCGTGGTCCCGATCATCTTCGCCAGGGTCTCTTGGGAAACTTTCGCCAGGATGCGATCCGGCTGTTCTTGCTTTCCATACCGTGCGAGCAGCAGAAGCGTGCGCGCCAGGCGCTTTTCACTCGAATTGAAGAGTTGATCGATCAGGTCCTCTTCAACTCGGATGTTGTGCGAAAGCATGTAGGTAATGAAATAATCGGACAACTCATGCTCTGCGTGAAGTACGCGCAGCAGTTCGTTCTTGTCGATGACGAGAATAGTGCTCGGCGTAATCGCTGTAGCGGTGCCCATCCGGACTGACTGGCCCGCCATGCATCCCTCGCCAAAAAAGTCATTCGGACCAAACATCGCGACGACCGCTTCCTTTCCGGAACCATTAACCACAGAGAATTTCACGCCGCCCTTCTGGACGTACATGACGCTGTCCGCTGCTTCGCCCTGTGAGTAGATCGATTCGCCTCTCCGGAATTCCGCTATTTTTCTTGCCACTCCTGAGGTATCGAGAAACGCCTGTGTGTCGAAGGCGTTGATTCTCTTTGAATTTGTGAATTTCTTCATTTTCATATTCCAGTGGAGACGCCGCTCTTCAAGAGCGCTCGGCGGCCGCTCGCTACCTTAACAAGATGGCCCGGCTCAGAACTGTCTCAAACAGAACACCGCGATTAAATAGGTGATGTCTCGAAAGAGACAGACTCCAAGTCGTTAAATCCGTATATTCCCATTCGTTCCCTTACCCTCCCCCCGGCTTCGCGGGTAGAAGCGTGGAACGCCGTGTAACTGCTGAAGAGGAGAAGCTAATGCACAAACTGATGGTTAGCAAAATTTGGATCTCGGCGTTCCTGCTGGCCGTTCTGGTAGCCGGATGCAGCGATTCGGACAAAACTCCAGGAGCTGGGAACCCCGGCGCCCCCCTGACCCCGCCCACAGTGACCTTCGTAACCCCGCCGGCGGGCTCGACAGGCGTTTGCCCCAACAATGGCCTTATCACCGCAACATTCAGCAAGCCGATGAACCCTGCGACGATCAACTCTCCAGCAACGACGTTTACTTTGACCTTAAACGGCGCGAGTGTGTCTGGGACGGTCACCTACGTTGTAGCGACCCAGATCGCCACCTTTACACCCTCGGCCACGCTTGCCCCGAACACCACTTTTAACGCCACGATCACCACCGGGGCGGCTGACACCTTTGGCAATACGCTGGCGGCCAATTTCCTCTGGAGCTTCACGACCTCTCCTCCTTGTCCCTCGGCCGCCGCGGTTAATTTGGGAGCGGCCTGCACTTTCGGGATTCTGGCCGCCTCAACGGTCACGAATACGGGCGGCACCCATGTTACCGGCCCTGCACCTAGCGGAGATCTAGGACTGAGTCCAGGAAGTTCGGCGACTGGCTTTCAGGACCCGCCGGCGAACACTTATGCCCCCGCGGGGACGGGAACCCACACCGCCGGGCCGGGGCTCGTGAGCGGGATCATACACTTGACGGATGCGCCGCCGTCGCCCAACAACGCCGCCGACGCCCAAGCCGCCTTGACCGTCGCGTATAACGACCTGGCTGGACGAACTACGCCTGCTCCGACTATTGTGGCCGGAGATTTAGGCGGGCTAACCCTCGCCCCGGGGCTTTATAAGTCAACGTCCACGTTGGGGATAACCGGCACCTTGACCCTTGACGGCCAGGGCAACGCGAATGCTGTCTGGATCTTCCAGATAGCTTCCTCACTCACCACCTTAGGCAGTAGCTCAATTGTTCTTGCTGGCGGGGCCTCTGCGCACAACATCTTCTGGCAGGTGGGCAGTTCAGCGACTCTGGGAACCAACTCTACCTTCAACGGAAGCATCCTGGCGCTCACATCCGTCACGCTTACCACCGGCGCGACGCTGAACGGCAGAGCGCTGGCACGAAACGGCGCGGTCGCGTTGGACACCAATATGGTTACCGTACCTGCCTGTCCATGAGGTATTCGATAGTGAGACCGGCTTGAGGCTGGTCCACTACCGGTCAGGATGGAAGAGCAAGATTTTACGCTGTCGAAGTTCGGAGGAACATTCGCATGTCATCTCAATTAAAGAGCCATCCTGGTCGGGTCTTGGCAATGCTGCCGGCAATGATTGCTGTCCTGTTTATGTTTGCCACCCTCGCCGTAGCTCAGGACCAGCCTGCTCCGAAGTGGGAGCTGTTCGGCGGATATTCCTTCTTTCAGCCTGGCGCGGACGTGCACGGCCAACTTCCAGGAGCATTGTTCCCCTTAAGCAGCCGAATGGAGGCGAATCCTCGCGGCGTTGGCTTGAGCGCTACTTATGATTTCAACCGCTGGTTTGGGCTCACCCTTGATACCAGCACCCACTGGGGCAGCGGTGAAAATGGTCTACCCAACAGAATTGACGACGCCGCTTTTTCCAATCTCTCCATCGGACCAAAGGTTACGTTCCGCCACACCCATTTTTCGCCATTTCTTGAATTCTTAGTGGGCGACCATCGTCTTATGCCGGATGCCTTCCACGATATCGACAAGTTGGGGTTCATGGTCGGCGGCGGTCTTGATATCAACCTGTCTAATCATGTTGCCCTGCGACTGATCAGGGCCGACTACGTCTATTCGAATTACCAGTATGGTTCTGCGGCCGTAGCGCCCCGCACGGAAATTCGGGGCCTAAGAGCACAGGTTGGCCTGAATTTCATGTTCGGTGGCGGAACGCCGCCAGTGACACCCAGCGCAGCTTGCTCGGTACAGCCGACCGAGGTCTTTGCCGGCGAGCCTGTGAACGCGACTGCCAGCGGATCTAATTTCGATCCCAAGCGCTCGGTCACATACAGCTGGAATGGCACTGGGGTGAAAGTTGCGGGGAGCGATGCTTCCACGCAAATTGACACCACAGGCTTGCAGCCCGGCTCATACGTAGTTACAGCCAACTTGAGTGATGGCAGGAAAAATGGCTATGCATCCTGCAGTGCCAGGTTCAGGGTGAAAGAACCCCATCCACCCGTGATTGCATGCTCGGCAGACCCGGCGAGCGTTCGAACGGCTGGGAGCTCAACGATCAACTCGAACGCCAGCAGCCCGGATGGCCGCAGGCTGGCATACAGCTACACTGCAAGTGCGGGTGAGATCTCCGGCGACGGTAGTACCGCCACATTGAATACGCGGGGCGCACAACCAGGGAGTATCACGGTCACTTGCAACGTCAGGGATGACCGCAATCCGCCGCTGACCGCCTCGTCCACCACCGCAGTGAACGTGGAAGCTCCGCCGCCTCCTGCTCCTGAGATCAAGCAGTTGGAAGCCAGGCTTTCCCTCCATAGTATTTACTTTGCAACGGCTCGGCCCACCGCTGATAATCCCCAGGGTGGCCTGGTTGACAGTCAAGCAGAAATCCTGAAAACCCTCGCCGAGGACTACAAGAATTATCTGAAATACAAGCCTGATGCCCACTTGATCCTCGGTGGCCATGCTGACCCCCGCGGCTCGGAGGAATACAACAAGGGTCTCACGGAGCGACGCGTAGGACGCACCAAGAGCTTCCTGGTGGAACACGGCGTCCCCGAAGACCACATTGAGACGCGGTCTTTTGGCAAGGACGACAACCTGACTGAAGAACAGGTAAAGGAACAGATCGCTCAGAATCCCGACTTGACACCGGACGACCGGCAACAAATGCTGAATAATCTACGAGTGCTGGTCCTGGCCAACAATCGGCGCGTAGACGTCACCTTGAGTACCACCGGACAACAGTCCGTTCGTGGGTACCCGTTTAACGCGAAAGACTACTTGGCGCTGATCAGCACCAAGGGTGGAGAAAAAACCCGGCCAGCAAAGCCGCCGGCAAAGAAAAAGCCCTGAAGGTAACGATGGAACGCAGACAAGAATTGATAGGCATTAGTTTTAGGCTATTACCTCCTCGGTAGACGCATGTCCCCAGCTCCAGGAGCGTAGCTATATAGGAGGAAGTATGAGATTTCGTGGTTTCTGTACGTTGCTTCTTGTTTTAGCTGTTCCGTTGTTGGCACCCAGCGCCTATGCGAACACTACTCTGCTTAAGACTGCGGATGCTTTTGCGGTTCTGGCTGGCTCGACGGTGACGAATCCGACGAATTCTGCTGACACGACTATCATCACCGGAAATCTGGGTGTCTCCGCAGGAACCGCGGTTACTGGCTTTCCCCCCGGGATTGTGAACGGAACGATATATACCGGAACCAATGCGATCGTAGAGCAGGCTAAAATTGACCTCACTGCTGCCTTCATTTTTCTAGCAACCCCAGCAGGTACCACAGAACCTAGTAACCTAACTGGACTGAACCTCGGGCCGGGCGTCTATTCTGTTGGCGCGGCGACTTTGGCGGGAACTCTCACTCTCAGCGACCATGGCGTCCCCGGTTCGATATTCGTTTTCCAGATGACTTCGCTGACCACCCAACCCAACTCGAAAATTAATGTGAGCGGTCTCTCTCCAAGTGACAGCCTTTTTTGGGTGGACAGCAGCTCTGCGACTCTCGGTGTCAACAGCGTCTTCTACGGGAATATTCTCGCGGCCGACTCCATCACGTTCAATCCCGGTGCAACGGATCTCTGCGGTAGAGCCCTGGCGGAAACTGCTGCAGTAACGTTTTCCGGACAGGACCCGACTTCATTAATTCAAAACCAAGTCTCCATCGGCTGTTCAGGTAATCTGGCTGGCAGTAACGGCTTGGGCGGCGGCGGTAGTACCGCGAACACCCCGGAACCCGGTACCTTATTCCTCGTCGGGTTTGGTATTTTCGGTCTCCTCGCCTTATTCAGGCGCGTAGCCTAGCCGTTCTCGGCACGAGAAACCGTAATTGGTACTCGCAGCATATGCGAGACCTTTCCCCGGGGAGCCCCCCGTCGCTAAAGACGGACGCATTAATCCTGGAACTCCAGCGGCGACCGAGAACGGCGGCCATCGGAATTAGTTTCCGGCCATGGATCTCGCGGCGTTCTGGCATTGAGGGTCCCGATTGTATGTAGGTGGCTAATATAGAGAATCTCGCCTCCCTGTTACGAAGATTCCCTCGCAAGTTGTACAAAACAGAACAGCTAATTGCCCTGAGCTTGTCTACGATGTAGGTATACGGCGAGAGATAGCGACATTTGCCGGGATGCAAGGCTGGGCCGGGCGATATCCCTCCTCTCGCCGTTCTCCTCAGCCAAACCCTGGAAATGGCCTTTCATTCCGAGCCGAGCGAGAAGGGGAACCCTTGGATCCGCTACGAAAAAGCCATCACGTATCGCAATTCTCCGGGCTGCTCCTGGGGCTTAGTCTATCTTCCTACCACGTGCGGGAACTTCTGGTCTGCTGGTTCTTCTTCAGCTTCCTATTTGTCTGCGTGATGCTGTTAATTCTAAGCGGCAAACTCGCTGTTTACGCCGGACAAAGCCTCACGGTTTGGGCCCGGACGGTAGCGGGAATGACGCCGGCACTCTCGCTCGGCCGTTCCGAACTTCCCCTGAAAGATATCTCGGACGTAAGAAACCTCAAGTAACCCTCGGCCCATCGTCGCGATCCTTCCTCCCAGAATGAAACCCCTGCTCCGCTTCGTCCTTCCAGCGGTAATAGAGCGTTTGAGCAATGCCATATTCTCAGAGACGTTTCCACTCTTCAGCCCTTCCTGCAAAATCTGCCACTTCTCTTACTGCGATCGATCCACAGGCGGTTTTCTACCCATGTTGGCTCCGATTTGGAGGCCCTGATTTTACCTGGGTAGGTCGTTCAGTTTTAGCGGGGAAGCACTACAACACGGACATTCTGCGGAAGCGGAACGCGAGGCTGCGCTCGCTGTAAAACAGGCGATGGCGATTTGTTCCCAGTTGTTCCCAATATCGAGAACGGGAACGACTCTGCAGCGGTACATAGGCGAAGGAATTGTTACGGCTCAACTCGTAACCATAAATAAGAAGGGCGTTTAGAGGATTTGCCTCACCCCGTGGGTTCAATTGGAATCCTGGGCCGTATATCCAGGAAGAGCCAGATGCTCCCGTTTACTCGCTCACGTTCCACACGTACAAGAAAGTGGCGTCGCTAGCGGTGGCAACTCTGCGCCCTTCCTTGCGAGTTGCGCGATTTAATGCGGAGCGAACTTTTGCCTTGGACAGCACCAATTCAACCAGCGGGACCTTGAGCGCGGACCCAGGCTTTAGGCGATCGAGATCCCTCAGGATGGTGGTGACAATCAGTTTGTGTTTTCCCTCTCGACCTTGCGGAACATCCGCTTGCACCATGGTCTTGAAGTGCATGGGCAGGGCTTTCTTCTGAGCGCCGTTCATATAGTCCCTCCTTCGCGATGGCGCGCTAAACAAACGAGACGCTATCGTATCTCATCGTAGCGAGTCCTGCAAGTAACAATCCAGGGGCGTACAAGCACAACGGCGATTCGCCGCGGAGCCATGCGTGCCCCCTCCCGGACTCACGTAAACGGGCAGCATTGCCGCGACTAACGCCACACTTAGATTTCCAAAAGATATGACCCGTAAGTCACCGGGCCTGCTACCGTGTTGGCAAGTTGAGAAGGTTGAAATGCTCAGGACGAAAACACATTTCGAGCAAGTTCCGCTGAAGACAGTCCGAAAGATTGTTGAAGAACAAATTCAGCGGGAAACATCAAGCGAACAGGATCAGCACACATTTTCTCAGGTGGGAGTGAACACAGTCTATGAGTCCAAGCAACAACAAATCCAAGAGCATGCCCCGGAAGAAGGCCGCATTCGATGCCCAGGCGTTTCTAGATTCGGCTGGCGTGGCGAGGAAGGTAAAACAGTTCAAGAGAGCAGAGACTATTTTTTCTCAAGGGGCCCCCGCCGAAAGCGTCATGTACATACAAGAAGGCGGCGTGAAGATTACGGCGGTTAGCGCAGGCGGCAAAGAGGCAATCATCGCCATCCTGGGACCCGGCCATTTTTTTGGCGAGGGGTGCCTGGCCGGCCAGGCGTTCCGCATGGGGAATGCAACTGCGATTACACCCAGCACCGTGCTGGTGATTGACAAGAAAGAAATGCAACACGTGCTTCACGAACAGAGTAACCTATCCGATCTGTTCATCAATTTCGTGCTGACCCGGAACATCCGAGTGGAAGAGGACCTGGTGGATCAGCTATTCAACTCGACGGAGAAGAGGCTGGCGCGCACGCTTCTGCTCCTGGCCCGGTACGGCAAGGAAGACCAACCTCAGAGAGTGCTTCCGAGAGTATCGCAAGAGACGCTGGCAGAGATGATCGGCACAACGCGCACGCGGGTCAATCTGTTCATGAACAAATTCAAGAAGCTGGGCTTCATCAAGTACAACGGCGGAATCGAGATTAATACTTCCCTCTTGAGCGTTGTGTTGCACGACTGACTCAAACATCTGTGACTGTGGACAGGCGAAACTAAATCTCGCCCTCTGCTTCGTTGTGACGTTTGATCGCAACTGCGGCCAGGCACGTTGCCCGTTCGATCAACGGAACATCGCTGGAAAATGGGCTGCTGCGAGGAGCACAAGAGTACATCTCCAGAGATCCAAGCAATTCGTCATTGCCATTAACAACATTCGCAGAACAGAACTTATACAAGCCAAAAGGTGCTGCGCTGCTGGCAATCGCGGCGAGATCGGTGGCATCGTCATTGGGGAGGGAAAAGAACGAAATCATGTTGCCAATCTCTGAATTGAGAGCGTCGCAGATTTTATGCAGGATTTCCTGGAGAGGCGCACGGCCTGAGATCGACTGGAGAATCTGTTCTTCCGCTCTCAACAAATGCTCAATTTCGCTTCCAGGATTGCGCTGCAGCCAGCGTTCTTGTGTTCTGTCCCGCAGCGGGAAATGATTGTCAGCCATCGAAGCTCCTTGTTGCCGCATCGTGTCGGTCAGGTCGCTACTGCCGCTTTAGGTATGACCGGCCCGAGCGGCTCTTGGTTGTTTGTCTTTCATCGCATAGAGGGCGCGGTCTGCCGCGAACAGCAGCGTTCCGATGGTATCGGCATCTTTCGGATAACTAGCTACTCCTACGCTGACGGAAAGGGACGGCTCCTCGGCATCTTTCGCGAGAAGGTCGCAAATCCGTCGCGCTACTAAGGTGGCAGCTGCGGCGCCCGTCTCTGGCAGGACCAGCGCGAACTCATCGCCCCCTTGCCGTGCGGCGGTATCTATGGACCGGCAGCAGTCGGTCAAGGTCTGCGCCAGCCTGCAAAGCGCGCGGTCTCCGGTGAGGTGGCCAAATCGGTCGTTGATCTCTTTCAGTCCATCGAGGTCCAGCAAGAGAAGAGAGAATTCCCGTTCGGTACGCTTGGACCGGCAAATCTCTGCCTGTAACAGCTCAAAGAGGCGGCGGTGATTGGCCAACCCCGTCAGCGAATCACTCGATGCTTGGTGGCGCAGATGATCTTCAAGGGCGCGCTGTTCCGTGACGTCGACAACGATGATTTCATAACCAACAAAGTTCCCTCGGTCATTATAGACACCGCGGCCGCTGAGCTTTGCTTTGAGAGTCGTTCCGTTTTTCCGCTGCCACTCCATTTCGACAGGTTCGATTCGCATCGCTTCGTGGGATCGGCCGGCCGATGGCGTTGCTGGACCGAGATCGAGGACGACCTCAAACGCATTGTTTGCTGCCAAGAGTTCCTCTCTGGTTGCGTAGCCGAGCATCGTTACCAGGGCCTGGTTGACGTCGAGGAACTTTCCTTCCGCATCGCACCGGCATATTCCGTAAGTGGGATTGTCCGCCAGCGCACGATACAGCGACTGCGAATGTCGCAGGGCCTTTCCGGCTGCTTCCAGCTCCGTGCGCAACTCTCTCTCGTTCAGCGCGCGGCGAATGGCCATAGGTAACTGAGCGATATGTTCTTGTTCAACATAATCGAAAGCGCCGCAAGAAATTAGTTCCGCGAGGGATTTGCTTCCCATAGCGGTGGTCACGAAGACAAGGGGGATGTCCTGTAGAGTCTGCTGAAGCAGTTGTAAGGCCTGCGAG
>Ga0307479_10000971_pt1 | contig 25909 bp, 15 predicted proteins | sample atmos_gasesECM4C_FD_203743 | JGI IMG/M metagenome (GOLD analysis project Ga0307479, IMG submission 203743) | Hardwood forest soil microbial communities from Morgan-Monroe State Forest, Indiana, United States - atmos_gasesECM4C_515 | ecosystem: Environmental > Terrestrial > Soil > Temperate... | reverse complement strand
GTGCGGATGAGTTCCGAAGTATTCTCCAAGGCGGCATCGATTACGTTTTGGACGTTGACGGGCTGCAACTCGAAGCGGCTCTTATCGCGGCGGGTCGAGGCAAACAGAAGTATCTGCTCGATGAGCTGGCGAAGCTGTGCAGCCTGCGTCCGGATTGCATTCCCGTATCGGGCGAGCTGCTCCTTGTCCTGCACCACGCCGTCCACGATATTTTCGGCGGCTGACGAGATCACCGTAACCGGCGTGCGCAACTCGTGAGAAACGCCGGCGACAAAGTCCATCTGCAATTGGGCCAGCCGTAGAGCGCCACGGCTCGCGCGAATCAGCATTGCCATGGTCATCGCGAGCACCAGCAGGATGCCGAAGCTCAGCGCCAGGTTCCGCTGGCGGAGCCTGCCGACAACCGTTTCCAGCGAGCCTTGGCGATTTTTTACCAGCAGTTGCCAGCCTCCGCTTTCGGGACCACGCCTGCCGCTGAGAATGAAAGGAGCAGCCCAGGGAAAGTCTTCCGCGCGCGTGGATTCGGCGGGCGCCTCCGGACCGTTGCGGAACCGCGGCATGGCCGAATCTATCGAGCGCTGGGGTCCAGAAGGCGCTAACAGATCGAGCCTGGCATCGGCCTCGGCACGGGAGAGCCGGGCATTTGAGGAAAACAGACTTTCCGGCTGCTCCGCGCCGGCGGTCACAGTCACGTCATAGCCCAGAGCATCGGAAGTAGGAAAATATCTTTGCGCCAACAGGGGAAACAGTTGCTTGGCGAAGTAATCCTGGTTGAGCACGAGGATGATTCCGCGAAGTGATCTCGCGACTTTGAAATGCTCGCCAAAGGGCATGCCGACAGGATGTATCAAAGCGGGAATTGCAGCATCGATGAACCAGGGTGGGCCGCGATGTTCCGGTGGCCCCCCGAGCCCCCCATATCTCATAAATCCCTTGCTAACAAGAGGCGGCTGGTGATGTGCGTCCCGTGGCCTTGGTTCATGGCCGTCAAAGCGCATGATGAACGTCGAACCGGATATCTGTTCGCGCAGTCCATCAAGTTCCGGTGGCCACGCACTCTCGTCGAAGGCCTTGGCATTGAGCTTCAGAATTCGCGGAGGGGCATCGGAATCCCGCTCAATCACATAGATCGCCTTCACCATGCTCGCGTGGGCGCCGGCGCTCTCCCATTGACGGATCGATGCGCCATACCTGGCAAGGTCGCTCGCGGAATCCTCCCCATTCGGGAAGCTGGAAGTGAGGTTGGAGAGTTCCCGGATGAAGTCCTGGCGAAAATCCAGCATTGACGAGGACAGGACTGCGCGCATCCTTGCGGTGTAAGACTCGCTGACCTCATTACTCCAGCGATATTGCAGCGTGCCAAGGGCGATGAGAATCGCGGTGAGGCCCACCATCAACATCGGCCACAAGACGCGTTGTTTGTACAAACGCTTCATCAGGAAGAAGTACTGATAGAGGGAGAGAGCCAGGCTCTGTCCCTCTATCGTTCATTTTAGCGATTGGGATGGTTAAGGATGCTCAAAACCCATGGGTCCGGGACCGCCATGGCGCATCATCGGCCCTTGCGATTCCATTTGATTCATCTTGCTCTGCTGGTCGGGTGTGAGGATCAGATAGAGAGCCGCATCGGCCTTAGCTTCCGTCGCCGTAAATTCAGAAGTCAGGTTGCCGATGGTGGTGGCCGCCTGGTTGATGCCGTTTGCATCGTTGGTTTTTACTGCTGTTCTCAGACTCTCATGCGCTGTCGTCATGCTGTCGTGCAGACCGCTCTGAGAAGTTGCAGCCGTCGTGAAGATGGTAAGCGCCTGCTGTTGTTGTTGCGACGTGAGCGAGAGCTCCTTCGTGAGGAACTGAACGCGATGTTGTGCCATGGTCGCCGGGTCTGGCGGACCCATAGGCTCACCGGAAAGATTCTGAGCGACGAGGGACTGCACTGCCATCGCCAGGATTGCAAACGTTAACGCGATTGTATGTTTTGGTTTCATGCCTTTCTCCTGACCATCTGACGTAAGTTTGGCCACAAACGAGGCGCTGCGGCGGTAAAGTCGTTGTAAAAACTGGACACAGGGTTCGCCGGCACTTCAGCTAAAAGCCGATTTCGTCCAGACATAGCGGGAACTCCTGCCGAAAGCGTGCCTTTGAAACGAATGCCACCGCGCCGCAGGCACGGCAATCGGCGCGCAATTCAGGAGAATCCTCCACCGACATCAACATCACCCGGATCTGCGGAAAGCAGCAGGAGATGATGAGAGCAGCATTCAATCCGTCGAGGCGAGGCATGTCGATGTCCATCAGGACAAGATCGGGATCAAGTTTGGCCACCATTTCTATCGCTTCAATCCCATTCCTGCCGCGCGCCACTATATCGACGTAATCGTCACGCTCGAGCAGCGCGCAGATTACCTCGAGAAACGCAGGAGAATCGTCGATTACCGCGATGGTGAGCCGCCTGCGCGCCGGTTCGGGTCGCGAGGGCAGGCTCCGAGTTTCAAGAATCAGTTCCTCAGCATAAGCCAGCATTATGAATTTCTCCTTGCGTCAAAAGATTTGTTGTTCCTGAGTCTTAGACGAAAAGAGTGCCGCGATTTTGCGTAAAGGGTTTGCAAACAGATGTAAGACTACGTTGGTAGAAACGCAGTCTCGAGTCTCACGCAGCCATCGAACTGTTTCGGAACTCCGAAGAACCTTTCTTTCTAACTCATTCTTTACACCGACTTTACAGCGAGTTTACGCAACCTTCGATTGAGCGCGTGTTCTATTGGGGCAAGGCCTGATTGCCAGTTGAAAAATGGCATCGGCCTGAATTCATTGCTGGGGGTTTTCATGGCTGTTGGCAAGCTGAATTCTTCGTCGTTTTACTTCGCACACCTACAATCAGCGCCTATTACGCGGACCTCTACAAATGCAAGACTCGCCGGAAGCCAAGGACCTGTCTCATCTCCTCAAACTCTTGCGCAGCGAGTGCAGGGATGGATTGTTCCCATATTGACTTTGATCGGCACTGCGGGAGCGATGTGGTTTGTTGTGACCGACGGCTGGTTTCGTTTATTCGGTTTCTGGTCGTTATAAGGAAGCGGTAGCACAGATTCAGGAAGGGAACGACTTCCAGAGGCTGCGGAAAAATGGTTCCGGGAAAGCCTAACCGATGCCGCAAGCCAAGATTTCAGGGCCGTAGGCCCGATCGCGAAACGTAAGCCCACGGCGCAGGCCGTGTAAGGCCGAAGCCGTGGGTATGTTTCAAGCATGACGGAGCGCCGTAGGCGCGGCACTAGACTTGCGCTTTGGCGCGAGTTTGGTCCCGCGCCGCTGGCGCTCTCACGTTTCATTTCGGCACCCACGGCTCCAAGCCTGCGGCTCTCCGCCGTGGGCTTACGTTTCGCGATCGGGCCTCCGGCCCTCGACGCATGGCTTGAGAACTGCGGTTATATTTTTAACGGGAATTTTTCCTCAGGCGCTAAAGCGCAAAACTTGAAGGGACCCGCTTGGACGGCACGACTGAAGTCCGTGCCCTTCCCTAAACCTTTTTCTGGCATTTTTCCGCAGGCTGTTCCAGTCGTGTCCACTATCCGGCGAGTCTCTCCACTGTCTCTCTTTCGCCCGTCTGCAGGCGATCCAGTTCGGCGTAGAGTCCTTCGTCGCGCAGCAGTTGATCGCGCGTGCCCTGCTCGACCAAGCGGCCGTCTTTGATCACGAAGATTACGTCGGCAGAGCGGATGGTCGAAAGCCGATGCGCAATGGTGATGACTGTTTTGCCTTCCATGAGCCGGTCCAGCGCCTCGACCACCAATTTCTCGGAAGCAGAGTCGAGTCCGGTTGTGGGCTCGTCCAGAATCAGGATCGGAGTATTGCGAATGATGGCGCGCGCGATGGCGATGCGTTGGCGCTGTCCGCCAGACAGCGTCATGCCACGCTCCCCTACGATGGTGTTGTAGCCTTCGGGCATGCGGTCGATGAACTCCGAGGCATTGGCGAGCTCCGCTGCGCGTAGAATTTCCGCCCGCGTGGCCTCTGGCTTGCCATAAGCGATGTTCTGCCAGATAGGCGCATGAAACAGGACGGTCTCCTGCAGCACGAAGCTGATCTGCTGTCGCAGCGAACGTTGACGGAACTGGCGCACGTCAGTTCCATCGATCTTCACAGTTCCCGAAGTGGGATCGTAGAAGCGCGGGATGAGGCTGATGATCGTCGTCTTGCCTGCGCCGGTCGGCCCAACGAAAGCGGCTACCCGCCCCGGCTCAATAGTCAGGCTCACGTCTTGCAGAACCGGAGTCTCCGGCGAGTAAGAAAAACTCACGTGATCGAACTCGATCTTTCCTTTGAATCGCGGAGCCGGCTTGGCTTTTGGCGAATCCTTCACTTCCCGTTCCGTTTCCAGAATTTCCTGGATGCGCTCGTAGCCGACCAGCGCTTTGGAATACGTGTCCGTCATCTTGGAGAGCTCCTGCATCGGCTTGTACATCTTTCCGAGATACAGGAAAAAGACCACCAGCGACCCAGCCGAAAGCGCCCCGCTCAATACCATGCGCGCGCCAAACCACAGCACCAGGAAGGTTCCAACGGCAACGATGATCTGCACAATCGGCGCCAGTTTGGCCTTCAGACCGCGAGCGCGCAATGCGATTTCCACGCCTTCCAGGCTCTCCTCTTCGAGACGCTTCAGTTCATAGTCTTCGCGCGCGAAGGCCTTGACCACGCGAATCGATCCCAGCACCTCCTCGATGACGGAAACGATCTCCCCTTCCTTCTTGCGCACTGCGCGCGACGCTGCCTTGATGCGCCGGGTGTAGGTATAAACGATGGTGAACAACACCGGAGCCACCGATAGCGCAATCAGGGTGAAGCGCCAGTTCAGGAACAACATCACGCCTATCATCCCGAGCAGAGTGATCAGGTTGATGAGCGTTCCCAGCAATCCGGAGGTGATGAAGCTTTGGATGGAATCAATGTCGCTTGTGACCGTGCTGATCAGGTCGCCGGTGCGCTTGTGGTCGTGGTAAGAAAGCGAGAGCCGCTGCAGATGCGAATAGAGAGCCCGGCGAAGATCGTGAGTTACCCATTGTCCCACGCTGGTGGTGAGATATTTCTCCGCATAGGTGCAGACCGCATCGAGCACAGCGATGCCAAGCACCGCGAAGCAGGCGAACTTCAGCACCGCCATCGGATTGCTGCCGGTAAAGCTCGCGATGAAGTGATTCAGCCAGCCGCCGCTGTTCTTTGTGTGCAGAACATTGTCGAGAACGATCTTCAGCGGCCACGGTTCGAGCAGGTCGGCGGCACTCTCGCCGATTACGGCGACAAATCCAAGAACCAGCGCGCCCAGGTGCGGACGCAGAAGCGTACGAATCGTCACGGGTCTCGGCGAAACCGGTTTAGACTTTGCCGCCTGAGCGAATTCTGCTGAACTGGCCAAAGACTCTGCTCTCTCTTCCAACAACTCTCGACGAAGTTGTAGGCAGGGGTCTCCCCCTGACCGCTAAGTGCTGCTCTGGTTAGATGCAGATTTGCACAGTGCATTTCTCGCAATTGGGCAGCTCTGGTTCTTCCCTGGTTCGGGGTCGTGGCCGGTTTAAGAAGGCGTCGTGCGAGCCTTGAATTGGTCTCAGCGCGAGAGCCAGCCCGCCGTGGGGCGCGTCCCGACGCAGCCACCGTTACACTACTCTCAATGAAATCCGTGATCGTCGGCACGGCAGGGCATATCGACCATGGCAAGACCACGCTGGTGAAGGCGCTTACCGGCATTGATGCCGACCGCCTGGAAGAGGAGAAACGGCGCGGTATCACCATCGACCTCGGCTTTGCCAACTTGGAACTAGGCTCCGACTCAGGTGAGAAGCTGCGACTGGGATTCGTCGATGTTCCCGGACACGAACGTTTTGTGCGCAACATGCTCGCCGGCGTCGGCGGCATTGACATCGTGCTCCTGGTGATTGCTGCCGACGAAGGTGTAAAACCGCAGACGCGGGAGCACTTCGACATTTGCCGTTTGCTGGCCATTCCGCGCGGCATCGTTGCACTCACTAAAGCGGATACCGTCGATGCGGAAACCCTCGAAGTCGTCCGGCTTGAGATTGAAGATTTTCTCCGCGGATCCTTTCTAGATTCCGAGCGCACGCCGATTGTCCCCGTGAGCGCGATTACCGGAGCGGGAATCGATCAGCTCAAGCGCGAGCTGGCTCGCATCGCCTCTGAAGCCGGCGCCAGAAATGCCAACGCCCTTCCGCGCCTGCCCATCGATCGCGCATTCGTCATGAAGGGCTTCGGGGCCGTGGTGACAGGCACGTTGATCGCCGGTGCGATCCGTCGCGAGCAGGAACTGGAGCTCCATCCCGTGGGAAAGCGCGTTCGTGCGCGGGGAATTCAAGTCCATGGCGCGGCCGCCGAGCTGGCGCACGCAGGAGAGCGCACCGCTGTGAATCTCGCTGGAGTTGCGACTGAGGAGCTCGCGCGCGGCATGATGCTGGCCCAGCCAGGGACGCTCGAACCCACTCGCCAGATTGACGTTCGCCTGCAATTGCTGCCCAGCGCCAAGCCGTTGCGGCATTTGTCGCGAGTGCATCTGCACTGCTTTGCCTCGGAGACTGTGGCCCAAGTCCGTTTGCTCGAAGGCAAGCAGCTCGAGCCTGGCGGCAGCATGCTGGCGCAACTGCGCCCAGCAGAGCCGCTGCTGGCGATACCGGGCGACCGCTTCATCATCCGCCAGTTCTCGCCGGTGATCACCATCGGTGGAGGCGTCGTGCTGGATGCATTTCCCCTGCGTCGCAGCACCAAACAAATCGACAAAACACGAGACTTCCTGACCAAATTGGAACGCGCCAGTCCCATGGAAGCCTTGTTGCTGCGAGTCGAGCGGCGCGGCATTGAGGGTTTACGACGCGATGCCGCAGTCAAAGAGAGTGGGCGCCCGCGCGTTGAGATCGATGCCGATTCGCAAAGGCTGCTAGACGCAGGACAGGTGCTCGCCGCCGGCGATCTGCTGCTGGCCAAGAGCGCGGCCCTGGACGCGGCTAAGAAGCTGCTGGCTGAAGTAGAGGCGTTTCACAAAGCAAATCCGCTGGTGGCGGGCGTCGCCAAGGAAACGCTGCGCGAGAAGCTTGCCCTCGGCGAGACGGTTTTCTCTTTCATGCTGACACAGCTCAGCGCAGGCAAAAAAATCGAGATTCAAGGCGAACAAGTGCGACTGGCGGGACGCGGTGTGACGATGAGCGCCGACGAAGAGCGCGCTCGAAAAACCATCGAGCAGGCATTCCTATCGACCGGGCTCAAAGTCCCGCTGCTCAAGGAGGTTCTTGCCTCGCTCTCGATCGATCAAGTCCGCAGCCAGAAAATCGTTACCTTGCTGCTGCGCGAAGGAGTGTTGGTGAAGCTGGGCGATGAGCTGATCTTTCACCGTAGTGCGCTGGAGCAGTTGCGTAAGCTGGTCGCGGCCGAGAAAAACAGGAGTTCCAAGATCGATGTTGGCCGGTTCAAGGACCTGATTGGCGTCACACGCAAGCACGCCATCCCCTTGTTGGAGTATCTGGACCGCGAACGCATCACGCGCAGGCTGGGAGATGTGAGGGAGATCCTTTAACGACGTTCGATCTGCCCTGACAACTTGCCTCAGCATTTCCAGGCGGGGAGGCATCCGACGGGGCAGATCGTAGCTCCAGCATAGCGCCGTGCGAATCTGCGCTTGTATCTCTACCGTGACCTTTCTGTTTTTTGCCTTTGTGCCCTTCGTGTTCGCCTCTCCGGCCCGACGAATTTTCCTTTATCTCCCCACAACATGCGGCCAAACAGGCGACATCTAAGGTTTAGCCGTGCCAGAGCAGCCACGACCATTACCGATAAGCTCGTCGGAGCCGCCGCAATTCGCTCCCGAACAGGAACAACTGTTTCGCGAGGTGCTTCGCATCCTGACTGAACAACGCGTCGGGTACGCGGTATCGGGAGCGTTCGCCCTGCACGAGCACACGGGAATTTGGCGCGATACCAAGGATCTGGACATTTTTACGCCGCACGATCAGATTACCCGCGCAATGGAGATTCTGAGTGAGCGGGGCTTCCCGACTGAAATCTGCGATCCCGTCTGGTTATACAAAGCGTGGGCTGGAGAGTATTACGTCGATCTGATCTCGGGCATGAGCAATGCGGTGATCCGAGTGGACCAGTCCTGGCTCGATCGCGCATTCGATTCCCAAGTACTCGGCATTCCGGTAAAGGTGCTGGCGCCGGAAGAGCTGATCGCGTCCAAAATCTTTGTCGCCTTCCGGGAGCGTTTCGATGGCGCCGACATCGCGCACATCGTCTATGCGGCGGGAAACAGCATGGACTGGAACCGGCTACTGGCGCTCGTCGGGGATCATTGGGGCATGCTGCTGTGGGCCTTAGTGTTCTTCCAATACGTTTATCCGATGTCGAATGCCGTGCCAAGACTGATTTGGGACGAGCTGCTGACCAAGTTCCGCGCGTACATTGAGAATCCCGATCCCAAAGCTCCATTCCGGGGAAGCCTGGTGGATGAAAAGATGTTCGCCATCGACGTGCGCGAGTGGAAGCTGAAAAACGTGATCGACGATTACCGCAGCAAGGCCGAGCCGAAGCCGGGCGTGGCAGCAGAGCCGGCAGCGTGAACGTGGCCGAAAGGCGTTTCGAGTTTCAGGTTTCGAGTTTCAAGTTAACAGCCAAAAGCCGACTTAGCGGGAATTCTTCGCTGAAGTCTTCCAACTCGAAACTTGAAACTCGAAACTTGAAACGTTTTCGCGCACAACGGGAATTCCGAAAGCACGAACCATGCGAATTGCCGCTTTAGCCGATCTTCATTTTTCTCCCCAGGGCTACGACCGCATCCGCGAAGCCATGAACCGGCTGCGCGACGAAGCCGATCTGCTCATCATCGCCGGCGATCTGACCAACCTGGGAAGGCCGGAAGAGATGGAATCGATGCTGGCTACTTTTGTGCGGCTTCGTGTCCCCATTGTCGCTGTGCTGGGCAATCACGACTTCGAGAGCGGGAAGCAAGCAGAACTCGCGAAGATGATGACCGCCGAAGGGGTAAAAGTGCTCGATGGCAGCGGTTACGAACGGGACGGCATCGGCTTTGCCGGGACCAAAGGCTTTATTGGCGGTTTCGGACGCGGTGTGCTCACCGCATTTGGCGAGCCGGAAGTGAAGGCCTTTGTGCAGTCCGCGATTGAGGAGACGTTAAAGCTCGAGCGTGCCTTGTCGATGCTTAGGACGGAGAAGCGCATCGTGGTCACGCATTACGCCCCCATCGTGGACACCGTTCGAGGAGAGCCTGAGCAGATATATCCCTATCTTGGCAGCGGCCGTCTCTCCGAAGTGATCGACCGCCATCAGGCCATCCTCGCCGTGCATGGTCACGCCCATCACGGAACCCTCGAAGGCAAAACCACCGGCGGCGTTCCCGTCTATAACGTCGCCCTGCATCTGCTGATGGCGCGTACGCCGCCGGCGCCGTATCGGTTGTTCGACGTCTAACAGCCGAAAGGCGTTTCGAGTTTCAAGGTTGACTGGCCAATCTCAAGCAAAGCTGTTACCCGTGGCCTTTAAGGCAAAAGGACGCCAACTTGAAACTTGAAACCTGAAACTTGAAACGCCTCTTGCCTCTCGGTTTGACATAGGCGGAAAGCAGCATTTAACTTCGCAGACAGTTCGGAAGGAGTCGCGATGCGCCGAGCTGTTCGTTTTTGTTTGTCCCTGCTTGTTGTCCTTGCCTCTGCTGCTGCTCTCGCCCAGGATCTGGCTTCGTTTGAAAAGAAGATCAGCGTCAAAAAGCTGGCGAACGGTCTGACCTTTGTAGTCTGCGAGCGTCACGAAGCGCCCGTCTTTTCGTTCTATACGATTGTCGATGCCGGTTCGGCCCAGGACCCGAAAGGTGAAACCGGCATGGCGCACATGTTTGAGCACATGGCGTTCAAGGGCACGACCTCTATCGGCACCAGCAACTACGAAGCGGAAAAGGTTGCGTTGCAGAAGGAAGAGGAGACATATCAGGCGTTGCAGCGCGAGCGCCTGAAGCGCGTTGGGCGGGATCCTAAGAAGATCGAGGAACTGGAAAAGGCATTCCACGAAGCTGAGGAAGAAGCCGACAAGTACGTCAAGAAAAACGAGTTCTCCGAGATCGTGGAAGGCCAGGGCGGCCAGAATCTGAACGCCACTACCGAGGAAGATCAAACTTCATATTTCTACGCCATGCCTGCCAACCGGCTGGAGCGGTGGGCATACTTGGAATCTGAGCGGTTCCTGCATCCGGTGCTACGCGAGTTCTATCAGGAGCGGGACGTCGTCTATGAAGAGCGGCGCATGCGGACCGACTCCAGTCCCTTCGGCCGAATGCTCGAACAGTTTCAAGCCACTGCTTACCAGGCGCATCCGTATCACAACCAGAGCATAGGCTGGCCGTCGGACATTGAGAACCTCAATATGACCGACGCGCAAAAGTTCTTCGACACTTATTATGTCGCGGCGAACATGACCATCGCGGTGGTGGGGGACGTAAAGTCGGACGAAGTGTTTGCGTTGGCGGAGAAGTACTTCGGTCGTTTGCCGGCAAAGCCGAAGCCCGAAGACCTAATCACTAACGAGCCGAAGCAGGTGGACGAAAGGAATGTAAGCATCCCTGAGCGCTCGCAGCCGATCTATCTCGAAGGCTACCATCGCGGCGACTACCTGGATAAGGACGATGCGGTGTACGACTTTATCTCCGATCTGCTCTCTGACGGGCGGACGTCTCGTTTGTACCGGTCGCTGGTGCGCGACAAGAAGATCGCCGCCACGGCCGTAGGCTTCACCGATTATCCGGGCATTAAATATCCGAGCCTGTTCGGTTTCTATGCAATTCCCATTGCGGGACATACCCCTGCTGAGCTGCAGAGTGCCATTAAGGAAGAGATCGAGCGGGTGAAGACGCAGGACGTTTCCGACGCTGAAATGGAAATGGTGAAAACCCGGGCTAAAGCGAATCTCATTCGCGGTCTGGGTGACAACGAGGGCCTGGCCGCACAGCTCGCCATTAATCAATCGCGCTATGGCGACTGGCGCGAGCTTTTTTACAACATCGACCGCCGACTCAAGGTTTCGAAAGAGGACATTCGTCGCGTGGCCAATGCGACCTTCACTCCTATCAATCGAACCGTCGCTATCGTCCAGACAGCTTCGCCCACGAATCCTACTGGCGAAAAAGGGCCGGGAGGGGAGCAATGAGCGCGATACTCGGTTTCAGGAAAGAATTCGGCAAGGACCTGCGGCCACCCTCGGCCCGGTTTTCGCGGACACGTCAACAACGTTTAGAGGAACGTAAATGCTGCTTATCGCTGCCCTGGGATCCTCGTAATGGAAACAAACACCCGCGCGAGGGCGCGCGTCGGTCCTTGTCAATAAGTAGTCTGCTGGCCTGCATTGTGCTTTTTTCCAGCCTCGCGCTTGCCCAGCAATCCTGGCAGCAGATATCGGTTCCTCCTTTGCCCCAGTTCAATCCGCAGCATCCCACACGCGTGCAATTACCGAATGGCATGGTGATCTTTCTCCAGGAAGATCATGAGCTGCCTCTGATCAGCGCGACAGCGTTGATAAGAGGTGGTTCCACTATGGAACCGGCAGAGAAGGTCGGCTTGGTTTCAATCTATGCGGCTACCTGGCGGACAGGTGGAACCGAGAAGAAGACTGGCGATCAACTCGATGACGAACTGGAAGCCATGGCGGCGAAGGTTGAAACCGGAGGCGCGAGCGATTTTACTTCGGTGAGCCTCAACTGCCTGAAGGAGAACTTCGATCAGGTGTTCGCAGACTTCATGGATGTGATGCAGCATCCGGCGTTTCGCGATGACAAGATCGCGCTATCCAAGCGGCGTCTTGAGACCGGCATTGCCCGGCGCAACGACGAAGTCGAGAGCATCGCCTCCCGCGAAGTGGCCAAGCTGGGATACGGCGAGAACAGTCCTTACGGCCGCGAGATGCAGTATTGGACGGTGGAGGCGGTCACGCGCCAGGATCTCGTCGATTGGCACCAGCGCCATTTCGCTCCCAACAACATTATCTTCGGCATGGTTGGAGACTTCGATTCGAAACAGATGGAAGAGCGCCTGCGCACGGCCTTTGGCGGGCTGCCTAAGGGCGCTCCCTACGTAGCTCCAAAGATTCCCGTTCCGGGGGCGAAACCGGGAATCTATCTGGCCGAGAAAGACGACGTAAACCAGAGCGACATCAGCATGATCGGGCTGGGCATCCGGCGCGACAATCCCGATTACTTCGCCGTGCGCGTGATGAACGAGCTCTTTGGCGGCGGCTTCTCCTCGCGGCTATTCAAGAACCTGCGTTCCAAGCAGGCGCTGGCCTACGAAGTAGGCGGCGGAATCGGCGCCGCATATAACCATTCCGGGCTGATCGACATCAGCATGGGTACCAAGAGTGGCTCGACGGCGAAAGCGATTGAAGGGCTGTATCAGCAGATCGACGATCTGTTGAACAACCCGCCTTCAGAAGACGAAATCAAGCAGTCGAAGGATTCCATCCTCAATGGCTTCGTTTTTGCTTATGACTCGCCGGAGAAGATCCTGAATGAGCAGCTTACCTACGAGGTTTATGGTTACCCCCTGGACTTTCTCGAGCGCTTTCGCGCTGGAGTGGAAAAGGTCACGATCGCGGACGTAAATCGCGTCGCCCACAAATACATCGATAAACAGAAGCTGGCAGTGCTGGTAGTGGGTAATCCGAATGAGTTCGATAAACCGCTCACGACGTTCGGTCAGGTAACGAAACTCGACATCAGCATTCCTACGGCGCCCCCGGGAGGCAAAGCGGTGGCAGCAGCTAAGCAGTAAGGCGTTTCAGTAAAAGCGTTCCAAAAAACGGCGTTTCAAGAAAAGGCGTTTCAACAGCAAAATCTGACTGAGCCGAAGTAGTTGAAACGCTTTACCCTGAAACGATTCTTCTTGAAACGCTTCTCCTGAAACGCCTTTTCTGCTCGCCAACCTTTTCTGTAGAATTCTGCCGAACACACAGGAGAGCCCCATGAAATCTCGTCTTATGTTTTCCGCAGTACTTTTTGGCGTGCTTGCGTTCGCCGTCTCGGCGCAAGCCAAGGGTAAGGGCACAACCGTCCAGTTGAAGAACGGACAGGGCGAGGATGTTGGCACGGCTACGCTGAGCTCGGCGGGCAAGAAGGGAGTGAACATGAAACTTGATCTCAAGAACCTGCCGCCGGGAGAGCACGCCATCCACATTCATCAGACTGCCAAGTGCGATGGACCAGACTTCAAGTCCGCCGGCAGTCACTTTAATCCTGACAACAAGAAGCATGGCTTGGAGAATCCTGAAGGCCATCACGCCGGTGACATGAAGAACATTACCGTGGGCAGTGACGGGACTCTTAAGGCGACTATCAACGATCCTGATGTGACCCTAGGCGCCGACAGTCATTCGGCATTCAGCAATGGCGGCACCGCCCTGGTGATCCACGAAAAGGCTGACGACATGAAGACCGATCCCGCGGGGAATGCCGGCAATCGGATCGCGTGTGGAGTAATCCAGAAGTAGCTACGAATTCCGACGATGCATTCTTGAAGGCGTTTCGAGTTTCGGGTTTCAAGTTTCGGCAAAGCCAGTTTCCAAACGGCAAGGTTCTTACCACAATGTGTGAATTGGGCTTAGCCGAAACCCGAAACTTGAAACTCGAAACGCCTTTTGCCTTTGCGACTCTGCCAATCCCGTTGCATCCAATGTGTTAGGCTTTTCTATGGACCTCTGCCGCCAGGGGATGGGTGTGCTCCGTCCTGGCGAAGCCAATTGATGTCCCCGCCTATGCCCTTCGGGCCAAAGGAACAAAGCTTTTGATCGGAAAGATCATCTCCAAGGTCATCGGGACCAAGACTGAGCGCGAACTAAAGCGCCTGTGGCCCGTAGTGGCGCAAGTTAATGCCTTCGAGCCCGAGATGCAGAAACTCTCGGATGCCGAACTGCGCGCCAAGACCGAGGAATTTCGCCAACGCGTCCGCGAAGCGGTGCAGCGAGCGGCCCCCAATGAAATCGATGAGCAGGAAGCGAATCCTCTCAAGGCCAAGCGCGATCCTGTCCTCGAAGAAGCCTTAGACGAAGTTCTGCCGGAGGCCTTTGCCGTGGTTCGTGAGGCTGGCCGGCGTGTGCTGAACATGCGCCACTTCGACGTGCAACTTATCGGCGGCGTTGTTCTGCACCAGGGCAAGATTGCAGAGATGAAGACCGGCGAAGGTAAGACGCTGGTTGCTACTCTGCCGGTATATCTGAACGCGCTTGCCGGGCGCGGCGTGCATGTTGTCACCGTCAACGACTATCTGGCGAAGCGCGACTCGGAGTGGATGGGCAAGCTGTACACCTTCCTTGGTTTGTCTGTCGGGGTAATCGTCCACGACCTGGATGACAACGAGCGCCGCGAAGCTTACGGCTCCGATATCACTTACGGCACTAACAACGAGTTTGGCTTCGACTACCTGCGCGACAACATGAAATTCGATCTCAAGGACTGCGTGCAGCGCGGGCATCACTTCGCCATCGTGGACGAAGTTGACTCGATTCTCATTGACGAAGCCCGCACGCCGCTCATCATCGCCGGCGCCAGCGAGGAATCGACCGACAAGTACTACAAGGTGAACCGCATCATTCCTTCGCTCGAAAAAGGCGAGGAGATTCAGAAGAGCATCGAAGAGACCATCTTCACCGGCGATTACGCCATCGATGAAAAGCACCGTACGGTCACCGTCACCGAGCAGGGCTGGGAGAAAGTCGAGAAGATGCTGAGCATCGGCAACATCGCCGATCCGGAGAACTGGGGATGGAAGCATCACGTCGAGACGGCCATTAAGGCCCATGCACTCTATCGCCGCGATAGCGAGTACGTGGTAAAAGATGGCGAAGTAATCATCGTCGATGAATTTACCGGCCGCATGATGCCCGGACGCCGTTGGTCCGATGGCCTGCACCAGGCCGTGGAAGCGAAGGAGAACGTAAAGATCGAGCGCGAAAATCAGACGCTTGCCACCATCTCTTTCCAGAACTACTTCCGCATGTACGGCAAGCTTGCCGGCATGACCGGTACGGCAGAAACGGAAGCTGCGGAGTTCGAAAAGATCTACAAGCTGGAAATCGTCGTGATCCCGACCAACAAGCCGCTGCTGCGAGTTGAGAATGCTGACATTGTCTATCGCACGGAAAAAGAGAAGTACTTCGCGGTAGCCGATGAAATCCAGAAGATCAACGACGAGGGCCGTCCAGTATTGGTAGGCACTACTTCGATCGAGAAATCCGAGCGCATATCCGACCTGCTAAAGAAAAAAGGCGTTAAGCATTGGGTACTGAACGCCAAACACCACGAGCGCGAAGCTGAGATCGTGGCCCAGGCTGGACGCCCTGCAGCCGTGACTATCGCCACCAACATGGCGGGACGCGGTACCGACATTCTGCTCGGCGGCAATGCGGAATTTCTTGCCAAACAAGAGTTGCTGAAAAAAGGCCTGGCGCGCTCCGTGGGCGCGGCTGCCGGGGAACTTGCGCCGATCGCGTCGTCGGCAAGCTTGACGCGTTTCTACTATCAGGGCGCCGAGTACGAGACGGAGACGCAGCAATGGGAAGAGGCACTGGCGCGATATCAGCAGGACATCCAGGCTGAGCACGAAAAAGTTATCAGCGTGGGCGGCCTGCACATTCTCGGTACTGAGCGGCATGAATCGCGGCGTATCGATAATCAGCTTCGCGGGCGCGCCGGACGCCAGGGCGATCCCGGCTCCTCACGGTTCTATCTCTCGCTCGAAGACGACCTGATGCGAATTTTCGCCAAGGAGTGGGTATCGAACCTGCTTCAGCGCCTGGGCATGGAAGAAGGCATTCCGCTCGAGTCCAAGATGATGTCACGGCGAATCGAAGCCGCGCAGAAGGCGGTGGAGGGGCAGAACTTCGAGTCGCGCAAGCACCTGCTCGAGTACGACGATGTGATGAATAAACAGCGCGAGGCCGTCTATGGCCTGCGCCGCCAGTTGCTGGAGGGAATCGATCAGAAGGATTTGATTCTCGAAGATTACGTCTCCAGCATCGTAGGCGACTTGTTGGACCAGTATGCGCCCACCAACCAGCATGCCGAGCAGTGGGACCTCAACGCCTTGAAGCAGCAGATATTTACGCGTTTCGGCGTCGATCTGGCAACGGAGGGAATCGATCTCGACAAGCTGAACCGTTCCGAATTGGGAGACACGATTTTCGGCAAGTTGAAGGAACGGTACGAAGCCAAAGAAAAGCTTATTGGTTCGGACGCCATGCGCTATCACGAGCGCATGATCATGCTGAGCGTTCTCGACGGCCAGTGGAAAGACCACTTGCTCAGCATGGACCATCTGAAGGAAGGCATCGGCCTGCGTGGATACGGTCAGCACGATCCGCTGGTCGAATACAAGCGCGAATCGTTCGAGATCTTCGAAGCGATGATGCAGCGCTTTCAGGAAGAGACCGTCCGCTATCTCTATTTGCTGCAGGTGATCGAGGCTGAACCGCACCGTCAGCCGGCGCCTCCCGTGCCCAGCGGCCTGACGATGGATGGAGTGCCGCTCGATCCAACCCGTCCGCTGGCGCCTCCTCCGGCCCATAACGGGAACAAGCGCGCGGCCACGTCGATGGACGACATGGAGCGCGAGTTCATGCGCAAGAAAGAACGGGAGCTCCAGGCTGCGCGCATGGCCGGCGCAGGCGAAGGAGGCGGAGTCCAGCAACGCCGCGTCGGAGACAAGATCGGACGCAACGATCCTTGCCCATGCGGGTCAGGGAAAAAGTACAAGAAGTGCTGCGGGGCATGAGGACAGTCCCATTCGGCGCCGCGTGGAAACGCGATATTTACCCTACCTCCACCAGCCCATATCTTCTCTGCCAGTGGGTTTTCAGGTGCTGCATCACCGTACTTCGTTCCGATTTGGAAATTTGGGTTTCTTCCGCTCCAACGATGCGCTGAGCTTCGATACGCGCAAGCTCCAGCAGTTTGCGGTCGCGGATCAGGTTGGCGACTCGCAGGCTGGGAGCTCCGGCCTGTTTCGTGCCGAAGAATTCGCCGGGGCCGCGCAATTCCAGGTCAAGCTCGGCGATCGCGAATCCGTCTTGGGTTTTGACCATGGCATCGAGCCGGCGCTGTCCTTCAGGCGAGATCCTCCCGCCCGTCATCAGCACGCAGTAAGACTTGTGAGCGCCGCGCCCGATGCGTCCGCGAAGTTGATGAAGTTGGGATAGGCCAAAGCGCTCTGCATGTTCGATGACCATTACACCGGCATTCGCCACATCGACTCCGACTTCGATGACGGTCGTGGCCACAAGGACATCGATTTCGCCGCGCTGGAAGCGCGCCATGACAATTTCTTTTTCATCAGGAGACAGGCGTCCGTGAAGCAATCCAACGCGCAGTTCGGGAAAGATCTTCTTGCGCAGCTCTTCATACATCGCGGTCGCTGCCTTAAGGTTCAGAGCATTCTCTTTTTTAAGTCGTTTCGGGCGAGGAGCAGGAATTCCCTTTAAAGAAATCTGCTCCGATCGTCGAGAATCGCGTGATCTGGTGATCGGGTGATTGGGCGAAGTGAAAGCAGACTTTTGCAACTCGTCTTCGGTTGCTTGCTCGAAACCCTCCGGCTGTTCCCCGCTGCTTTCGATCACCGGATAGACGACATAAGCCTGGCGTCCCTGGCTTACCTGTTTTCTCACGAAGTCCCACACATCTGGAGCGCGTTCATCGGACACACAGCGCGTTGTGATCGCCGTGCGCCCCGGTGGCAGCTCGTCGAGGATGCTGGAGTCGAGATCGCCATAAAGCGTGAGCGCGAGCGTGCGCGGGATCGGGGTGGCGGTCATGACGAGGACGTCGGGCTCGAAGGAATCGGGTGACCTCACCCCAGCAGCCGCAACAGCGGCGCCTGCCGGGGGCCCCGGTGATCGGCTGATCGAGTGATCGGGCGAAGTAGGACCAGCGGACACCCGGCCGGGGGTGGCCGGATCCACGTTGGGGGCATTGTCGCTGGGCTTGCGCATCAGGCGCCAGCGCTGCATCACGCCGAAGCGGTGTTGTTCGTCCACGACAATCAAGCCTAGTCTGGCGAACTCGACCTTCTCCTCGATGAGGGCATGAGTGCCAATCACAAGTTGCGCGTTCCCCTGCGCGATGTGGCGCCGAGTAGTGCGCTTTCGTTCTTCCTCGAGCGAACCGGTGAGAAGAACAACCCGGTATCCATGCGATTCAAGCAGCCTGCGCGCCGAGAGGTAATGCTGCGTAGCCAGAATTTCTGTGGGCGCCATCAGCGCTGCCTGATACCCGTTTTCAATGGCAATCACGGCAGCCTCGAGCGCAACCAGGGTTTTGCCCGATCCGACGTCGCCTTGCAGCAGGCGGCGCATGGGCATCGGGGCCTTCATGTCTGCAGCGATTTCGGCCAATACTTTTTTCTGCGCGCCGGTTGGCCGAAAGGGGAGAAAGCGCTTGATGGCATCGCGCACCGCAGGACTGAGTTCGAATGAGATTCCGGTGCGGCGGCGAAAATTGCGGCGCTTGAGCTCCAGTCCTACTTCGAGGAAGAAAAGCTCTTCAAAGATGAGGCGGCGGTGCGCGGGAGTGCTCCGGGCCTCCAGGTTGACAAAGCTTTCTCCCACATTAGGAAAATGGGCCTGCTGGAAGGCGTCGCGCCGGGAGATGAGCTGCATCTGGCTACGTACAGCGGTGGGGATGCCGTCGGGGATCTCGGGCGAGAGTTCCTGCAGCACGCGGTGCATGATGTTGCGGAACCATCGTGAATTCAACTTGCCGGTCGCTTCGTAGATCGGCACGATGCGTCCGATTTCGACGGATTGCTCCAGGCGTTCTTCCAGCAAGCCTTCCGGCTCGTCTTCGCTGCTTCCCAGAACTTCGATCTGCGGCTGCAGGAGCTGCAGTCGAGCCTTGGCTTTGCCCCATCCTTCCTCCACCTTGCCATACAGCGCGAGCATCTGTCCCGGCTTAAAACGATCTTTCAAGTAAGCGCCATGAAACCAGGTACAGACGATCGACTTCATAGCCTGTCCGACAATGAGTTCGAAAATGGGCATGCCGCTCTTTGTGCGGTAAAGATGCGAGGCGCGCACTTCGGCAATGATGCTGGCCATCTGCCCGGGCTGCAGCTCCGCGATCGACTTGGGATTGGCGCGATCCTCGTAACGGAACGGCAGGTAGTAGAGCAGGTCCTCGATCGTGGAGATGCCCTTCTCCGCAAGCACCGGGGCCGTGCGCGGCCCGATCCCTTTCACGTACTGGACGGGAGTATGGAGTTCGAGCATGAAGAGAGTGAGGCGTTTCAGGATAAAGCGTTTCAGGAGAATCGTTTCAAGAAAAGCGTTTCAAATACCACGGCCCCAACACCGCATGATGCTGATAGCGTTCGTTGGCGGTTGAAACGCTTGTTCTTGAAACGCCTTGAAACGCTTTATCCTGAAACGCTTTTTCTATTTTATGTGCGGACTCTGCGGAGTAGTGCCGTGCGACCGTCTCGAGGCCTGGGCGACATGAACGTTGAACTGAACAGGAGCCTCTCTCGGTGGATAGCAGGCATTATCGCTGCAGGCTTGATATCTCAAGGAGCCGTGTACGGTGAAGTTCCCGGAACTGGCAGTGTGAGCTGCGGCCAGCCTGGCCTTTACATTAAAGTCGCCGGAATAGACGCTCAGTTTCTCCGCGGGGTCGAACGGGAAAGATATGTCTTTGCCCAGAGGATACGTAATCCCGCCTGCAGCCAGATCGGTAGGCAGATCGAGCTTGAGAGTCGTGGGAATCAGGAGTTCCGATTTGGGCTGATTTGAGTTCACGTGAAACCCTGGCTTCACGCGGAAATGAAGCTCTACTTGTGTTGGTCTCCCGGGGAGGATGGTCGCGGCGGAGGCGCCTTCGAAAGTCACATACACGCGCGCCAACTTCGGTTCGTCGGCAAAAGCGAGAGAACACACAAGCAATAAGACTGAGAGCGTCAATCGCCAGGACAAGTAGGAACCTCCTCAGCGCGCGAATCTAGGACGTGGCTTTGGCGCCATTGCTGGCGGTTTCCGCGTCGGCCTTGTTCTCGGAGAGAGCTTTCTTGATGTTGTCTTCAATCTCGCTGCGGCTCACCAATCCCAAAGCGGAATCGATAATCTTGCCACCGCGATCGATGTAGTACGTGGCGGGAAGTCCCACCGCGCCGTATGCGTCTCCGACGGAATCCTGTCCCTGCAGGATGGTGTAATTCACGCCCATTTCCTTGGCGTACTTCGTGATGGTGTCTTTGCCGGAGTCGTCGAGCGCGACGCCAACGATCTCCAGGCCCTGCGGTCCGTACTGCTTCTGCAATTCGACCAGCCAGGGCATCTCCACCTTGCAAGGACCGCAGAAGGTAGCCCAGAAATTCAAGAGCACAGCTTTACCGCGAAAGTCAGAAAGCTTTACCGGTTTGCCGTTAAGATCCTGCAGAGTGAAGTCGGGGGCCTGCTTGCCTTTCGCATCGTTGGCTTGCAACGGTTCGGGATTGCCGATGACGGCAGAGTCTTTGGGAGCGCGGGAGCTGCGGACCCCGGCGTAAATCATCAGGGCTACAACCAGGGTGACTACCAGGATGGCAACGGCGTTACGTTTCACAGCAAACTCTCCCAAAAGAAATCATCTCAGTTTCTGCCTTATAGTGCAAAGCGGTTCAGGAAGCCCAGGTACCCTTGAAGTAGCGAAAAATGACGGGTGACGAACAGGGCTCCTATCACGATCAGCAGCACTCCACTGGCTACTTCCACGGCATGAAGATGACGGCGGAACCTTCCATAGAAAGCCAGGAACCTGTCGATACCAAGCGACGTGAGCAGGAAAGGCACAGCTAGTCCAAGCGAATAGATGCCCAGCAACAAAATGCCTTTCGAAACCGTACGCTGCGAAGCAGCGATCGTGAGTATGGCGGCCAGTATGGGGCCGATACACGGCGTCCAGCCGAAGGCGAAGGCGAAACCCACGAGAAATGAGCCCCAGGCGCTTTTGCCTGCGCCTACGCTGTGCATGCGCTTGTCCGCATATAAGGCGCTGATTTTCAGGATGCCCGTGAGGTGCAAACCAAAGATGATGATGATGCCCCCAGCGATCTGGCCAATCAACCCTTTATATTCGCGCAGTAATCTGCCCACCGACGTAGCCGCCGCTCCCAGCATTACGAACACCACAGTGAACCCGAGTATGAACGTGATGGAGTTCACCATTACCGTGCGCATGCGATTGGCGCTCTGTTCGCTGCGCAAGTCGTCAACTGAAGCCCCCGAAATCAGTGAAATATATCCCGGGACGAGCGGGAGGACGCAAGGCGACAAAAACGACGCAAGTCCCGCGACAAAAGCGGCCAGGGCGAGAGGAAGGCTTTGCATAAGAAATCTATTCAGTCTAAGTAGTTCGGAACGGCCATGTTTTTGTTGGCTCGAAACACTGCCGTTCTAAGCTATTATGGGCGAACACCTGCCCGAAGGTTACAACAAAAGTACGCATACGAGCCGCCAATAGATGCAAGATCGCTGGGGTGAGATTGTACCCCTTCGGGAAAAACCTTACTCGGGAGGGCCTGAGTGTCCGCGACTCCTGCTAGCGTTCCTGCTCCGCTTTCCATGCGAGAAGTGTTAGGCATCGCCGGTTTCAAACGGCTATGGCTGGCGCAAGTGGTAAGCATCCTCGGAGATTTTCTTGCGATATTCGGCGTAATCAACCTCATCACCTTCAAGTGGCACGGCACTCCGCTGCAGGTGACGAACGTGCTGATTGCCTACATCATTCCCATCACCATTGTAGGACCGCTGGCCGGAGTCTTCATTGATCGCTGGAACGTGAAGCGAACCATGATTGCCAGCGACCTGATTCGAGCGGTGCTGATTCTGGGACTGGTTTTCGTTACGCGGCTCGAACACATTTACGTGGTCTTCATGGCGGTCAGCACGGTATCGAGCTTCTTTGGTCCGGCACAGTCGGTGACGCTGCGCACGCTGGTGCCGATGAATGGGCTGATGGCAGCGAACGCTCTGATGTCCCAGGCGTTTTACACCATGCGCATTCTCGCTCCGGCGGCAGCCGGTCTGCTGGTGTATGCCCTGGGAGAAAATTCCTGCTTCTATCTGGACACCGTCAGCTTCATCTTTTCCGCCGCCATGCTCTCGACGATTGCAGTGATGCGCGTGGTAAGCGCTAAGGCAGCGACGGAGAAGTCGGTCGGTTCGCTTATGAAGGACTACACCGCCGGCAGCCGATTCATCCTGACGCATCCGGCGATTTCCTTCGTGATGATCTCCATGATGACGGCCATGTTCGTGATGAGCTGCTTCAGTCCGTTGATTTCCGTGTATGTGCGCGACCAGCTCCACGCCGGAACGCGCTCTTTCGGCATCATCAGCGCAATGATAGGCGTCGGATTGATCGCCGGCACGCAGCTAGTCAATGCCGTAGCCAAAGGATTCTCGAAAAAACATGTCGCCTTGTCGGGGCTCTTCGGACTGGCATTCGCAACCTTTGTGCTGGCACTCTTTCAGCGGGCCTGGATGGCCGGGCTGAGCATGTTCGGCATCGGCTTTGCCATCGCTTTCATCATCGTTCCGACCCAGACGCTCATGCAGCAGGAGACGCCGCACGACATGCTCGGTCGCGTAAGCAGCAGCTTCATGGCTGTCTTCTCGCTGTCGCAACTTCTGGGCCTGGTGCTCTCCGGTTCTTTGGCCGACTGGATTGGGGTGCGCCGCCTCTTCCTGGCGGCCGCGGTGCTGCTCGTCGTGCTTTCGACGGCTGGGTACTTCTGGCTGCGTGAAGACAAGCCGAAGGCTGAGGCTGTGGCAGCGGCGGTTTAGAACGGTTCCTCGTAGAGGTACAGGAAATTTCCGTCAACCTGTCATCCTGAGCCGTGCTTTTCGGCGAAGGACGTTGCGGTTGGGGTTGATTTTGCCGTTGGGTCTTCGCCCGCAACGACAAACGCAACACCAAGAGCAACCGCAAGGTCCTTCGGCCAAAAGAAGGCCTCAGGATGACAAGGCGTTTAAGCTTGCGACAGTAGAAGTGGGGCGCTCTTCTTCTCTCACTTCTTCCCATACTCATACTTGTACTCAGTCACCCCGTTCCCAGATTGGTACCGAGTGTTGTACTCCAACAGATAGTCGAGTGAAGAGCGGTTCAGCGGATATTGCGATCGCGGCGGGTTGGGATACGTTCCCATTCTGTGGAACGGCAGTGGATCGACGGTAAAAGCGTCGGCTGCGTAAAAGTCCATGTCCTTCACAAACCCGTTGGCATAGAACAGGTAGTCACGCTTCCATCCTGCGGGTAAGGGCGGCAACGCGGTACTGTCGAAATCGAGAATGACCTCTTCCCCCGATCCAAACACTACGAACTTGTCGTCGGCTGCTTTGAGCAATGGCAGCACATCGCCGTAACGGGTGTATGCCCCGACGTGGCGGGCGTAGGGACCGGTTAGGCTGACGTCCTCGTAGGTGTAATGCAAATCTCCGGGGAAGGGTTCTTTGACGCGCGGATATCCATGGAAGTGAAGGCGCGCCGCGGTGAGCGGCGCCTCGTGTATCTGTACATTTGGGTCCGGCGCGCTGTTGTCGATCAATACACCATCCCAGTAGATCTGCAGATTGGTAACGATGCGGATCTTGCGCGTACCTGCGTTGAGCTTACCCGTGAGATCGACTGTAATTGTTCGCGGCAATCCTGCTGGAAATCCCATATCGTCGATCACGCGCTTCCAGCTTCCGTCGGCCTGCTCGGCTTCGAGATAGGGCGGCATCACGCGTATGTTCGCTTGATCGGCGGCATACATTGAGTTCGCAGTGAAATATTCCGTGAAACCATTGAGCAGCAGGTGCAGCGGCCGCAAAGCGTTCCATTCGCCGAGATCGAGCACCAGCGAATGCGGTTCGGCAAAACCGGCAAAGTGCAGCAGCTTGAATCCGGTGAGGTACTGACGATCATGCGCGAGGAGGGACGGTAGAACGTCGCGACCACGGTCGTCCCAGGCTCCCACCGGCGCATGTGGATGCTGCGCGGTGATGATCTTGAATTCGGGAAATGGCGGATTCGCGACGAAGCGCTCGTTGGGATATATCTCCGTGGTCGCAGGATGATCGACCGCCATCAGCCGCGCCTGATCGAGATAGTTCACCTCCTCCATCGGCTCGGCGAAAGTGAAGCTCAGGCGGCCATCGCGCGCTTGTACGCGCGAGCCATCCACTTTGACGTATTCGTCGGGATCGGGAAGATCGCGCTCCTTCGGTGCGATCCAGTGTCCAAAGACAGCGGCGCCAATCACGTCGGAGATCAACTCATAGCGGCTGCCGTTCCAGGCAAACAATACCGGGCAGGAACTGCCGCGGCGGTCGATTTCCATTATTTCGTGAGGTTGATTAGCAGCAAGATCGATCTCATCCTGATAGACGCCGGTCGGCCAGAGCAGGCGCACCACGTCGGCGCGCGTCTCCTGGCCAAGCCCAGCGATGATCTCCGATGGTCCCTGCGCCAGATATCCGCTGCTGCCCGCCAATTCCCATTTCTGCTGCATCTCGCCGGCGAAGACTTCAACCTTTGTTCCAAAGGCGCTCTTGTTGTCGTTCAAACCTTGGAGCGAAATGCGCAACGAATGGTTCTTCGTGCCGCCTTCATTGCGCAGCGCGACCAATGATCCTTCCATGTCGCTGATGAGAAGGTCCGAAGCACCGTCTCCGTCTATATCTGCGGCAACCAAGGCTGCCGGGAGGTTCAGCTTGACTTTGTCGAGACCGACGGCTGATGTGACATCCTTAAAACCACTCGGTCCCTCATTGCGGAAGAGGCGAATCTCGGAACCGCGATCCGTTTCACCGACGACAGCCAAATCGATCCAGCCATCGTTGTCGTAATCGAACGCCGCGAGCCCGTAGGCACGCTTCCAATTCACATTCGGGAGCTGCACCGGCACGAATTTCCTGCCATCGATATTTCGCCAGAGCGACACTCCCGTGCCATCCGAATGAGTGAAAGCCAGATCCATCCATCCATCTTTGTTGAAGTCCAGGGCAACCACGCCAACAGAGTTCTTAGGCATACTCGGCGGAAAGAGATCCGCCGTTTTGAATGGCCCCTCGCGCGGATTTAAGTGAACGCTGGGACCTTCGAATGAGGTGAGCACCAGATCGATGGCGCGATCATTGTTGATATCGCTGGCCAGCATCATTCCCGGGCCACCGCCTTCCAGCGCCGTCTCGACGGTGACGTCGGTGAAGGTCTTGTCCCCATTGTTCCGCAGGAGAACATTGCTCTGCCGCTTAAGAGAGGTGCCCGCCAAAGATCCGGCGCCGAGTTCGCGGGTGACATAGAGATCGAGATCGCCATCGTGGTCATAGTCAACAAACGTGACCGCAATAGTATTTCCTGGAATGTCGATATGAGCGGCCTTGGTTTGATCGCTGAACTTGCCACCGTCGTTGTGAAGCAGTAACACGCCGCTCCCCGTGCTTAAGGCAATGTCCGGCTTCCCGTCATTGTCGTAGTCGCCGATGGCGCATCCGACTGCGCCCCTAATACTGTCTAATCCGGCGCTCTTGGAAACATCCTCAAATCTTCCTTTGCCACGATTCAGAAACAGTCCGACGTGCCCGGCGCTGCCGGTGTTAGGGAGAAGAACGTCATTATTTCCATCGCCATCGATGTCGAAAACACAGATCCCTGTCGGGAAAACATAGCTTCTCCTAGCCCATGGATCCCCCACCGGTAAGCCTGATTCCTTTCCCATTTCGACAAAGCGCACTGGAATCGCCGGCAGCACGGCAGGTTCACCGGCAATCACGCGGGCCAGCGATAGTGGTCCCTGCTCTCCATAGATCTGGCTGATAGGAGATCCGAGCTTCTCTCGTGTCAGTTTCTGGAAACGCT
>Ga0307479_10000970_pt1 | contig 25910 bp, 31 predicted proteins | sample atmos_gasesECM4C_FD_203743 | JGI IMG/M metagenome (GOLD analysis project Ga0307479, IMG submission 203743) | Hardwood forest soil microbial communities from Morgan-Monroe State Forest, Indiana, United States - atmos_gasesECM4C_515 | ecosystem: Environmental > Terrestrial > Soil > Temperate... | reverse complement strand
CATTCGACCTTAACCGAGACCTCGCTGAGATGGGAATGCCGCTGGCCTTCGGCACCGAAGCCGATTTCTCAGGCATGAACGGCAAGAGCAAGGATCTTTTCCTTTCCCGCGTTGTTCACAAGGCCGTTGTGGAAGTGAATGAAGAGGGAACCGAAGCAGCCGCTGCTACCGGCGGCGGAGTGGTTGCATTGAGCGTGCCTCGGCCTCCCCTCGACTTCCGTGCTGACCATCCGTTTTTGTTTCTCATTCGGGATACTGGTTCGGGCGCAGTTCTTTTCATGGGCCGACTGGAGAATCCGGGCAAGTGAAAGACCGCAAGAACGTCTTCCTCTGATTCCAAAAACCTCTCCGCCAGCAGCTCCCCAACTGAAATTGATTCGTCAGCACGACCGATGGCGGATCCAGGCCTTCCACAAAGACTTGTTAGTGGAAGGGGCGGCCGCACGTTGGCTTGCTAACTGGGCGTCGCACTCTCGTTGACAATCGACGGAAACGGCTCTAGCATCCAGCCGGGTTGGCTGGGCCGTGGCCATTCTGGTGCGCCGACCCGAAAAGAGGGTTCTCTATGGCAGTGTCATACAGCGGCAACGAATTGCCTAAGGAGCGCGCGTCATCGCAAGGTTTGTGGAAACGCCGCCTGGCCGTGTTTGGGAGCCTTTTTGTTCTCGTGGCACTAGCCATGGCGCAGTACCGCAACTATATCTACCAAATATCGTGCGATCGGATGCAGCGCGACTTTGGAGGTGGCTCGGGAGGAAGGAATGTAGGCGAGGCCGAGTGCGAATCCGGCTTCGTGGCTGTCGCCTTCCACGTTAGAACGGGCGAATATTTCAATCAAGCGTGGCTGGACTGTGCTCCGTTACGGTCGGACGGCACGTTGGGCGAAGAGCGCAGAATGACGGTCAGAGCCGGTAGCGCCGGCGGCAATACCGACCACAGCGCGGAATGTTCCTCCGGCCGCGTGCTCCGCGGCGTCAGAGGGCGAACCGGAGAGTCCGTCGACGAGGCGGTGGGCGAATGCAGTTATCTCAAGGACATCGGTGACCGATTCGAGGCCCCCAGCACCGACCTAACGGCCGCCATTATCAGACCGAGACCAGGGGGAAAACCAGCGGAAGCTGCGTGTCCGGCGGGGTACGCTATGATTGGCTTCCAGTCAAAGAGCGGAGAGTGGATCGATCACCTGTGGATCCTGTGCTCTGAAATTCGGCGCACCTACTAGACGCTGGCCCGTCCTCGAGATATTTCCAGTGAGGCATGGGTTCTGCGGTTCTGCGGGCTCTGCTGGGTGGTCGTATTGGGAAAGCTCTTTGATGCGAGAGGCAATGGCCTTGAATAGCTCTTGGCGCGGGTTCCCGAACTCGTCTTTCAAAGCTAGGTCAAGCCTGGGCATGCGCGTGGCGTTCCTTCTCCATGAGGCGTTCCGCCCAGACCCTCCCCAACCAACCAGAGAGCAGCAACACAATCGCTCCGCCACCGCCGAGGCTGGCTATTACTCCCAGCACAATCTTCAGAACGTCGTAGCCGCTCATGCTCAAACATTGTACCCACATTCAGCGGCGCCACGGTTTAGCCTGAGGCACTACCCCCCGGCTCTCTCCTGCCGGCGAAAAGTGCAGGAGAAAATTCTTTCGCGAGTTGATCGGTTGACAGAAACTACTTCGCCCTGCCTAGGATGTATCAGAACAACTCGAACTGGATAGTTCGCCGGCGACGGTCAGCGAGCGACAAGGCGGGGCACTTCCTGGCCCCGCTTTCCCTGATTTCACAAAACAGGAAGGTCATACAGGAAGTGACCCGTGCAAACAGATCGTCCGGAGACACCGAAGCAGCTACCTTCAACCAGCCGCAAACCCAACAATGTCGCTAGCCAGCCGGATCCGCAGGGAAACAACCTGGGCGAGATCTGCCTCGATTGCGGACCTCTCGAGGCGGACGACACAGAGCCTTGGAGACCTGCTATCGATGCACTTAAGAAAATCCATCGGGTACCGAGAGCTGCAGATCTCCATCCAAGCCTGGCATTCGCCGACAAGCCCTGGCCCTCACTGACCTTCGGCATGGTATTCGACGCTGTTCTTGAGTTACTGCGGAGAAGCCGATCGGTTTTCACGGCCAAGGGATTCAAGGTTGATGCTGATCCTGTGAACCCTCTGGGAGACGGCAAGAGCTGGGCGCTTGTTATCGAACCCCAAGACAACCTACCAAAAGGAGCAGATCCTCTCGAACTAGCGCGCCAGTGCCAATTGGAATGCGCGCAAGGCACTGCCGAACCGATGTGGAATGGGCAGACAATTTTGGTCCCTCTGTGGGATTCGGAATGCGAAGATGCGATCCTTTCGCGCGCTCCCCAAAAGCGGAATACCGCCTTTAAGACCCAATCTCGTGGCGCTCGAAGCCAAAGAAAATGGTTTGTCGACCCGATTTTGAGAGAGAAGGGCTGGTCGTCTCTCGAATGGGCCTCTGAGTCCCATGTAGATTGGCATACAGTAAACGACTATCTCAGTGGTAAGACCAGGCCGTATCCGTCCACGCTGAAGAAACTAGCGGGAAGCCTCGGCGTGAAGCCTGAGGATCTGCCTGAGTAAACGCTTCTCCTGCGCGCGAAGACTCTCCGAAACCTTCCCAAACCTTCCTAATGACTTCCCGACTGCACTCACGCTAAAAACAACAACATTGTGAACGATGGCCAGGCTGGGCGATTCCAGGCTGGCGGCTTCAGGGACCCGGCCCAACCGGAAGATTCGTGAATCGCGATAAACGAAACGTGTGTCCATTGAGGCGAGGATTTCTTGCAAGTTTGTGAGCTCAGTGCATCGGACGTCGCCGGGTTAGAGCAGGCCGGCGTGAAACCGGATTGTCGCCAGCACAATCACCTTCGGAAGATGGATGCTGAAGAACGTGTGAGATCCAAGCGATTCCGATGGATCGGATCCAAACAGCGGGCAATAGCAGCCACCTTAGTGGCGACCGATCGGGGATATGACAACTCATTCGGTCCGAACGATGATCGCGTGCCGGTCATAACCAAGTCGGGTGCCTTCCTAACATTACAGTTACTTCACGGTGGGGAGAAGAAGAAGTAAGCGGGGGGATGATCATGAGTCAGGACCTGAGAGAGCTTCGTGCCATGGCCGGGTTTACGCAATTCGATGTCGCGAGGCGATCCGGCGTTGATAGATCGAAGCTCAGCTTAGCCGAGAACGGCCATGTCGACCTTCGCCCGGAAGAGATCGTCGCAATTAGGAAAGTCTTGCTTGAGCGGATCGAAAGCAGAGCGGCCGAACTTAAGGGTGTGCTCTCGGGCAAGGAAGCAGTGGCTGTTTGAGAATTTCAGAAAGGAGCAAGGTGGAACTCAGGCACCGGTCAAGGAAGCCCCAAGTTCCACCGATAGCGAATGTCGAACTTTCCGCTTTGTAGCACAACATCGGTCGATGCGCAACCAGGTGTCATTCCAAATTGCTTCGCCGAGGCAGAGCAGTTCTTGGCGATCGCGATCGCTCGCATCGAAGAGGGGCGATCCGACAGCACGGCCCGAGCGCTTAGAACCTGCGACTTGTTGATTGATCTTCTCGAGGGAGCCAGGGTGCCTCTCCGCAGACTCGGGGGCCTACAGTGACCTCCCCAACGACCAAGAGCCAGCGTCAGCGGATTCTTGATTTGTTGCTCGGCGCCAAGGGCCAGGAGGTGCCGAGTGTTGCTCTTTCGCGGATCAGTTTACAGTACGGTGCCCGCGTCAAGGAGCTGCGAGAATTGGGCTTCCGGATCTCGAACCGAACAGTGCGGCGCGCTGGGAAGGTGCACGGTTACTTTCACCTTGAGTTGGGGAATGCACCACCACTGACTGCGGAGCCACTGCCTGAACCATTCCAGCCACCTTTGCTCGCCGATACTCCGCAGCGCTGGATCGATCCTGAGGAAGGAGGACGTCCGTGAAAGAGCGTCCACCAGCCTTCCAGTTTTACCCACGGCAGTTCGCCGCTGATGAGCAAGTCATGGGGATGGATCTCGACGCCATCGGCGCCCACATCCTGCTCATGTGTTATGCCGCAGCGTCGCCGGAGCGATGCCGGATACCATGCCGGAATGATGCCGAGATGCATTCCATCCGCATGCGACTTCGCAATCCGTCGGACGAAGCGTGGGAAAGAATCAAAACGCAGCTTCTGGCTGGCGCTTGGAAGGTCAGTGCTGATGGTCAATGGTGGGAACAGGACGGCCTAAGACGCACCTTCGTGAAACAGAAGGAGTTCTCAGAAAAACAAGCCCAGAAAGCGAACGCCCGCTGGAGCCGGGCGGATGCCGAGAGCATGCCAGACGCATGCCGACGTGATGCCGGAAGTAGTGCCGTATCGATGCCGGAAGTATGCTCTTCATCTTCATCTTCTTCTTCAAATCTAAAACCCCCCTTACCCCCCTTGAACCCAACAGAAGCGGCTCAAGCCCTCTGCCAAGTAAGCGGGTGGTCGGGCCCTAAGATGATCTGGGCTTTGAAAGACGCGATCGAGTACCAATCGAAGCGCATGCCAGAGTCGAGCCTCGAGCAGGTCGGCGAGTGGCTCGTCAAGGCCTATCGGCACCATGAGGCCGCGAAGGGTAAGTTCGCGGTCGGCCCGCAACGATTCTTCAGCGAAGGCCGCTATCAACAATCCAAGCCACCTGAGTCTGCTGCGCTCTTCAACCCGGCCGAAGCCACGATCCAGCAACTGATGGCCGAGGCAGGTATGTCGCGAGACGAAGTGGTGGCGTCTTTCACTCCGATGCCGCAGGTGAAGCAATGAACGCTCTGCACAACGAAGACGCAGAACGCACGGCCCTCGGATGCGCACTTTCGGACGAGCAGAGCCTGTATCGCCTACTACCATTGCTCGAGGCGCAGGACTTTTCATTTGACTCCCACCGCCGCATCTACAGCGTAGTTGTGGAATTGGCGGAAGCTGGAAGGCCTGTGGATGAACTGACGGTTACGAATGCTCTGATCGCGAAAGGGCAGCTGGAGTCCATTGGTGGAGTCGCTTACGTTGCCACACTCAGCAGCAAGGTTGATGCTGGACTCGCAAGGGTCACCAACATTGAGCACTACGCCGAACTGATCCTCGAAAAGGCGCGACGCCGCCAGGCGCGAGCAGCCGGCCAGTGCCTGGTCGGGGCAGCCGATGATATTTCGGTGTCGACTGCTGAGTGCTTGGAGCGAATCCAGCAAGCCCTTCTCGAGATCGAGGCAACCTCCGGACAAAAAACCGCGCGTCATGTGCAAGACATCATGCCCGAGGTACTGCGGGAACTGGAGACGCAGGCAGCAAACCAGGGCCTGGTCGGTATGCCGACCGGCATCCCGTCGCTTGACCGCGCAACAGGCGGCATTCGCAAAGGCGAATTGTGGACGATCGGCGCCCTACCCGGAAGGGGCAAGACGGGACTGGCTGTGCAAGTTACGCTGGCAAACGGAACTGCACGTGTACCAACACTCGATTTCAGCCTAGAGATGCAGGACCTGGAAATCGGCAAGCGTTTCCTGGCGGCGAAATCGTCCGTACCAGCGATGCAGATTCGTAACCCACGGATGATCAGCCAAGACCGCTGGCTTGGCCTTGCAGAAACCGCCGCAGAGATAGCCGCATATCCGATCTACGTCGACGCTCGCCCGTCGCTGAAGATTCAGGAGTTACTAGCCACCGCACGGCTCTTCGTCCGGCGTCACCAAGTGCAGCTCATTGTGGTCGATTATCTCCGGCTGGTTAACGCGCCCGGACGCGACCTTCGCGATCGTGTCGGCAACGTAGCTAATGCGCTGCGGCAATTAGCGAAAAGCGAGCGCATTGGAGTCGTGTTGCTGTCGCAGTTACGGCGCCCGGATGGCGGGATCAATACCAAGCCATCCATGCTGGACCTGAAGGAATCCGGTGACATTGAAGCGCACAGTCACGTAGTGCTTCTACCCTACTTGCCGGTTGGTGAAGATGGCCGGCCGATTCCAGACGAGCAGTTTCTGATCATCGGGAAGAACCGTAACGGTGGACTTGGCTCGCTACCGGTGTATTTCGACGAGAGGCGGTTGCAGTTTCTTGACCGAGCCGAACCGCCCAGGAACATGCCGACACACTCGGTCGACTACTCGAGCGGCATCCACCAGAGAGAGCAGGACTAGAGACCGATGACAGCGACATTGGTGCTTGGTACGGTGCCCCACTTGAAGGAGATTGCCGCCCTGCTTCGTCAGGCCGCCGAGGAGTCCAACAGCGCCTTCCACGAGAGGAAGTTGCGTCGACTCGTGACCGGCTTTGAGGGACTCGTGCAGCCGTTCGAGTGCATCGCGTCGAGCTTAGACGTGCAATCCGAGCCTGAACTCATCGGGGCGCCGTTCCTGTCACTGAGCGAAGAGGACAGCGCAGAGGAGGCCGAACAAGAAACTCAACCATGAAGGAGTTTCTCTCGAAGGGCCGAAAGCACCATCGCTCCCGATGAGGAATCAAAGGTCGGTCTTAGACGCTCTATCTCTTTTGCGTACGCCGCGAATAGAGCTGGGGCGTGCTGCTGAAATACCCTCTCAGCGGCAGCAGCCTTCAGGTCCAGATCGTGGCACCCTTCCGCCAGATTCGCCAACACGTGGAGTAACTGCTCAACAGTATCGGACTTCATAAGGTTCTCCGTGAGGATCTCAGCGTAGCTGAATCCACGGGGTGGTGTCACCCCTGCCGCTTAGCGGTGAAAAACGGTCAATAACGCGGAGTTGAGCGGTTCCCTTAGCGGCACCACGAGACCAAGCGAATGCGATGCAAAAAGACGAAACGCGACGGAAAACGATGCGGAGCCCGGGCGCTAACTGGAAACAAGTTCTGCGCTTTGCACGCCGAGCCTGGGAAGGCTGCCGAATTGGGAAGCCGGGGAGGTCGCCGGCGAGCGGTCTCAAACGATGCTGAGAACGATCCGCTCCCTCCGGGCGAACTACCGCAGACGGCCGAAGGGGTGCGTGACCTTCTGGCTGAGGCGATATCCCAAGTCCGCCGGCGCAAGCTGGACACAAAGGTCGGGAACGCTCTGGCCTATGTGGCTTCTAGCCTCTTGCGGGCCATCGAACTCTCCGATTTAGAGAGCCGGTTAAGGGCGCTCGAGGAACGGAATGATGGTGGAAGCAATGGCAATTAGGAACCGAGTCGAGCGGTTGGAACAAGAAACACGCTTCCAGAACTGGCTAAAATTCCAGCGCTATCTTGAATATCTCAGCGATGACCAGCTGGAGCACTTTGTGGTTTTTGGGTTCTGGCGAGCTCCCCAGCCATCAGAACCGCCGGCGGGGAAATGCCGAGTGGACTCGCTGTCCCGGAAGGAATTGATCAGACTGTTTGAGGCCGACGAGCGGAAACGTGCAAAGTTCGCCCATCGCAGCGACGTGGAGAAAACATTTTTCCTTAATCACGCGCACTGGCCAGAAGAGGCGTGCGACGAATGCGACTGCCAGCAGCCTTGGTCGGACAAATTGCGGGCGCACTACTCAAGAACCACTGGGACGGAGGGAGCGAGTGTCACCTAGATCTCAGGACTCCGGCAAGGCGCTGGCGCGGCTTGAACTGCAGAAACGTCACTTGATGCGACAGCTCACAAGCGTCGATCAGCGGAAGGGCGCGATCCTGAAGCAACTGGCAGGGGTCGAGTTAAAGAAACGCAAGATTGTGCGGAAAGAGGAAACGTAAGAAGCTTTGCCGTGTTGCTCCTGGGTTGGGCTCGGTTGGTCATTCAGCCGGGCCCGTTCCTTTTGGGCCTCGGGAGCATGGGCGGGAGTGGCTGGGCAACAGGGAGGAAAATCAAATACAGGAGAAGCAACAATGGCAACGAAGGGACAAGATGTCATCTATCTCGACGAAATCGGCAAGGAGCACGCCGCTCTCGTGACGGCGCTCAACCCGCTAAACGAAGGCTACTTGACGCTGATCTACATCGATCCACATGCGCCAGAGTCGGCCAACGTGAAGAAGCTGTTCGACGTACGGCATATCTCGAAGGTGCAGGAAACGAATCCCGCACTGCCGACCTATCACTTAAACGCGTGGAAAGACGTCGACGAGTCCCACACGGCGCTGCCGTCCGACCACCCGGCCCTCGACAATCCATTGGCGCCGGTCGACGTCGACAAGAACGGGAATCGTATTCCCGTCGCGCGGCCAGAATATGACGCCCAGGTTGCGGCGCACCGGGCCGAACACTCTATCTAAATCCAAACCAGGAGAACATACATGCTTGCACTCAGAAACGCGGAGCCGAAAAAAGTGCGGCCAACTAGGCAACAGGTCGAACAGATGCACAAAGCAGTTCAGAAATTGCATGATCAGCTTTTCAAACAGAGGTTCGGCAGGGATCCGGAGCCTTGGTCATGGACAGATACCTCGGCCCTAGACAAGGCGGTTCAAACGATGCCGGCGTGGACAACGGAGGAGGTCCTGAATCTGGTCAAGAACCATTTTGAATCAGCCGGGATTCAACCTGAACGGCCTTATCTCTGGTTTCCGCGACTCGGCCAGTATTACTACGGCGCGTTAGCTGCAGACGGGATTCCCAAAAGCTCGCACGCAGCGTCGGCTGCCGAACTAGCCAGCAAATTGGCTGATGCTGCTCGAGTAGCGGCCGAGACGAAGGCTGCAGAGGAAGCCAGGGATACCGAGGCAATCCTCCGTCGCGCGATGTCAAAAGTCATGCAGGACCTGCGTTGCCGCGGATTTGACGTCTTCACTCCCATGGGACCGGCGACGTGCGAAGTGCTGGCTACTCGTAAGAATGCGAGCACGAAGACGACGCCGGCTCTCCGGATTCGTATCGTGACGCCACCCGGAAGAGTCGGCAGCGACCCAGGTTTCTATCAGGCGCTGGTTTCTCCAGACCAAGACCTACAGGTCGATCCGGTGGTCTACTTTCCCCCGCTGAGCGACTAGTGGCTCAATGTACCTAAATTCATCGATTGAAACCCTGTGAAAAATGCCGGTAAACACGACCTTCTCCGCGACTCCAACATTTACTTGGGACCGCGGAGACCCGTTGACTTTTGTTCTCGTTCTCACCGGCAACGTCACGTCGAGTACGTTCGACATGACGATAGCCGCCCCGAGAGGAGCGCACTTCAAGTTTGTGATCATTCAAGATGCAGTCGGCGGGTGGACTTTCGCCTGGCCTGGTATCTGCAAAGGGGCGTTGCCGGTCGGCGGCGCCCCTAAACAGATCACAGTACAAACGTTCATTCTCTTGGATGGCCCAGTCTTGGTAGCGGCCGGACTGCCAGCGGTTTTCTGATGAGGGAGCAAACAACATGGAACACACAGCAGGCCAATTGAGGCGCCAGCGCTTCGTGGAAGATCTGGGCAAGTTGCACGCTCCGCCGGTACCAACGCCACCCGCACCTAAGCCAGAGTCGAAACACCCCCTGACACCTGCGAAGCTCCGTGCCCAGCTCGTGGAGGAATACAAGGCCGCGCACGACGGTGAAGCGCCTGACCGGGATTGGATTTTGACACAGATGTTCAAACGCTCCGGGGTGGACGCTGTAGCGGAACCGCGGCTCAAGCAGACGGGCGGGGTGTCACCAAAGCGCTAGCCAGGGCGTGGCGCTGAACAGAGGATTGTGGAAGGGCTCTCGACGCGCATACGGCACAACTTGGGCGTCGTGATTGTTGAGGGTTTTTGGAAGATCGTAAGTTCGAAAAACATTTCTTTTCTGAACGCGCAGGACAGCGAGGGTCACCGGGAACGGTGGCCCTTTTTGCTGGGAGCACAATGATCAACAGGTCTCAACTAGATACCACTGAGTGCACCCCACAAGGTGCATCGGCCTGTGATAGTGTGCCCGCCGAGGCGAAGACTGGCGCTCGTATTCCGACGGAGGAAATCGAGCGCATGGCAAGGAGACGATTTCAAAATCCGAAACCCAGAATCGAAGGCATGTTCTGGTACTTGCGGCCTTGGCAGAACACGCCTGGCGTCGCAAGAAAACGAGAACGCATCAAGTTAGCCCCCGCCTCCACGTGAAGATAGCTGCCGAGAGGTTGCGCCGCATCAACCGGGGTCTTGTCTCGACCGGCTCCGGAGTGAACTTCACAACCTATACGGAAGAGACTTACCTTCCAACCGATTTGCCGCTACTCGCGAAGGGCGTGCAGAGCACCTACAAGGGCATGATCCGGAAATATCTCAACTCGGCCTTTGGAGACTGCGCGCTACGGGACCTAACGCCGCTCACTCTGCAGCGTTTCTTTTCAGCAATGCCAGCGCGGGATATTTCGTACCCGACGATGGTTAAAGTTCGCGACGCGCTCTCGAGTATTCTGCGCTCGGCAGTGCGTTACGAGTTTCTGGAACGGAATCCACTCGAGAAACTGCAGCTCCCACCGGACAAGCGCGGCATGATCGATAAGCCGCGGCTGACGCCGGGGGAATTTCAATCCCTGTTGCTTCTAATGCCCGAACCCTACGCCAGCATGCTTTACGTCTCGGTGTGGACCGGGCTTAGAGTAAGCGAACTATCCGCGTTGAAGTGGAAATGCATTCACGACGATTCGATCTCGATAAGACAGCGTTATTCCCGCGGAGACTGGTCTTCGACCAAGACCGTGGCGAGCGCTGCTACGATCGCGGTCGAGCCGCATGTGATTGCGCGTATCCACCATCTCAAGACACTGACCGTCGATGTGCGTGCCGGACGAGCTGTTCGACATCACAAGGTGGTCAAAAGCCACGGCCCCGAGGATCTGGTATTCCAGTCGGTCTGGAAGGGAAAACCCATGAACGCTTCGAACGTTCTCAAGCGCTTCATGAAGCCCGCCGCGGAGAAGCTACGGCTGGGCCCGGTGAATTGGAGAGCACTCCGCACTAGCTGCGCGACCTGGATGGTTGCGGCGGGAGCCGACCCGAAATCGGTGCAGGGCCAGATGCGGCATTCCCGCATCTCGACCACGCTCGATATCTACGCGCAGCTCGTTCCCGATGGCCAGAAAAAGGCCGCTGCGAAGCTGACGGAATACGTAGCCGAGCAGGTTGAAAAATCTGGTCCGATATTGGTCCAATAAAATGGCGGTTTCTGAGCGCAAACCGATGTTCGAGACACGTGAAGTCGTTGAGAAGATTGGTGGAGCTGACCGGGATCGAACCGGTGGCCTCCTCGTTGCGAACGAGGCGCTCTCCCAGCTGAGCTACAGCCCCACTTGCGGGTTGAAACGCTGGAGTAGCCTTGATTTTACCAGTGTTGGCGCGGTTCAACCAAGGGTTGCGCACCAAGGCGTTACACACACACGGAGTCTGGGCTTGCGCGGGGCGCCGTCGACCGACGGTCGTTCGCGCCCGTCTATAATGGGGGAGTGACCTCGTCTGGCGTTGTTCGACAGCTCGCTTCGGCGGATTTCCCGACCCGCTGGGGTAATTTCCGTATTTATGGATTTGAAGGCGTTTTCGGGGAGGGCGACGAACGCCGCAAAGAAGAAGCGGTCGCGCTGGTGATGGGCGATGTTTTCTCGTCGCCCCCGCTGGTCCGCATCCACTCCCAGTGTCTGACCGGGGACGTGTTCGGGTCCCTGCGCTGCGATTGCCGGCAGCAACTGGAAATGGCGCTTTCGTTGATTGCAGAGAACGGTGCCGGGGTTCTTCTCTATGAGCAGCAGGAAGGCCGGGGCATCGGGTTGATGGCAAAACTTCAGGCCTACGAATTGCAGGACGCCGGGCTCGACACCGTGGAGGCCAACGAACGCCTGGGCTTCAAGGCTGACCATCGGGTTTTTACTATGCCTGCGGAGATGCTCAAGGCGCTTGGCATCACCGAAGTGCGTTTGTTGTCGAATAATCCTGACAAGGTCGCGGCGCTGGAACTGGCGGGCGTGAAGGTGGTGGAGCGCGTTCCCTGCGAGGTTGCGCCCAGCCCGCATGCCGAGGGTTACCTGAAGACAAAGAAAGAAAAGCTCGGCCATCTGTTCAGCTCGCGTTGAAGACTTCCCTATCTTTCCGGTACTTTCCTTGCCGCGTCCGGGCGCGCGTGTTTAAATCCGTGGACTGTCATATCGATGATGCTTCGTCCAAAATTCTCGCTGGCGGTCGCCGTGCTGCTGGCGTCGGGCATGGCGTATTACTACTTCGCGCTGCTGATCCCGCAAGTGCGCGCGGTGCATGCGTCCCACCAACTGGCTGGTGGCTTCTACTACGGGGGAGACCTCTACCCGATCTGGTTTACCGCACACGAGTTGGTCTTCCACCACCGCAACCCGTATACCAACGAGATGACCCGCGATATCCAGACGGGACTTTTCGGGCGCACCCTCGACCCGCGCCGGCCTGGCGACCCGCCTGAACACTTCCGGGCTTTCTCCTATCCGCTTTATACGGACGTAATCGAAGCGCCTCTGACCTGGCTGTCGTTTCGCCAGGTGCAGTTTGCCCTCGCTTTCGCTTCTCCATTGCTGGTGGCCGCGGGGGTATGGCTGTGGTTGCTGGCGTTCGATCTGCATGCCGGTGCGGCCTCGACTACCGCTGTGCTCCTGCTGACGCTGACCAGCTACGCGGTGCTGGAAGCGCTCTTCGCGCAACAGCCGGCGATCATCGTCGGGGTGTCGCTGGCGGCGATGGCTGCTTCTCTGAAGCGCGAACGCTACTTGTTGGCGGGCGTTTTTCTTGCGCTTTCGGCGATCAAGCCGCAATTGATGCTGCTGCTTGCCATCTGGCTGCTGTTGTGGGCGGTCAGTGAGTGGGGACGGCGAAAGACGCTGATCTTTGGTTTTGTGCTGACTCTCGCCCTTCTTTTGGGCGCGAGTGAGCTGGTACTGCCCGGCTGGTTTGCCGACTGGCGGGCCGCCTTGGTGGAGTACCGGCACTACACGGAACCGCCGCTGGTGCAGTTCGTCCTGGGGAAATGGCTGGGCGGCATGGTCGAAGTCGTGTTGCTCGCGCTGTGCACTGGAGTCTGCTGGCGGACGCGGCATGCCGCGGTCATGAGCCTCGAATTCGCGCTGACGCTTTCTCTCGCCCTGGCCGTCACGATCGTCACCCTGCCTACGGGAGGCGCGGTCTACGACCACATCCTGCTTTTGCCAGCAATCCTTTGGCTGTACTCAAACCGTGACCTGATCCTGCGTGCTTCCCGGACGCTGCGGCTGTTCGTGGTGCTGGGATTGATCGTGCTGAGTTGGCAGTGGATTGCCGCTTGCGCGGTCGACATCGTCGTGTGGTTAATGCCTGCCTGGCGCAGCGCCGCAGAGTTGCTTCTGTTCCCCCTGCGCACGGCAGCTCCTTTGCCTTTCGCCGTGCTCGCCGCTCTTGTTTATTTCGCAATCGGGACGCGGCGCGAGCACGCCCCCGAACCGGCAATGCAAAGGTCTCCGGTGCCGGCGTGAGACTTGGCCGAAGGAGTGATTTCATTGCCGCAAAGCGAACCTCAGCGGCTAAAGCCGGTATTGAGTTCGGGGCCTTACGGCCCGGCTAGGAGCCGGGCCTTTCAAAACGAGGCGATAGCCAGCAGAAGTGCAAAGAGCGTCCAGGGTTCTTTCGCAGGCGATGCAGGTGCGCCTTATCGCTGTCCAAGTACTCGCGCCAGTCGTTTGCGGTTCTTCGCGGGAAGGGTGCGCAGCGCGGCGCGGGCTAGCGCCTGGTAGACTTCGCCCGCTCCTGGGACATCCCGCAATACCTTTAGATGTTGCTTTACCGTGGCTGCATCGCCGCGCACGATCGGGCCACTAAATCCGCGGGCGGCGCCGCGCGAGGCATAGTTTTCAACGGTCTGTCGAACCATGGGCAGCATCCGCTGTCGTGCCTGCCCGGGATCCACTCCTGCCGCCTCTGCGACGCGCTCACCCATCGCCAAGAGCGCGGTAAGCAGCGGAGACACGAATGTTCCCCAGGCGTGATACATCGCTTTGTCCTGTTTCCGGATGGGAAACACCTTTCCGCCCATGGCCACAATGATTCGCTGTACGACGCGCACGGCGGCCGCGTCGCCTTCCACCGCGAAAGCGACACCCGAGAGAGAAGGCGTCACTCCTGGAACGAACGTCATCAGCGGATGCGCGGAAACCACCTTCGCTCCCTGGCGCCGCAGCATTGCCAGTTCGTCGCTGCCGAGCGCGCCGCTGGAGTGAATGGCCACCTTCCCCTGCCACGATATGTGGTCGGCCAGATCGCGCGCACAGCCGGCAATCTCGCGGTCGGGCACGCAAAGCCAGACCACGTCACCGAAGATTTCCGATTTCTTCAGCACGGTTACACACGCACCAATTTTTCGAGCGAGGGCCAGGGCTCGCCGCCGCGACAACTTCCCTGGCCGCGACACGATCTCGCTGATCGTGTATTGCGCTGCCCGCAAGGACATAGCGAGCGCCATTCCCAGATTCCCTGCGCCCACAATCGCGATCGTGGGCTGCTTTGTTCCTGCTCCGTGCGGTATTGCCGCCTTCCCTGTCATCGCGGCCCAGCATAGCAGTGCACAAGGCGACCGGAAAGGTACGCTGCGGCTTGCCCCTGACGAGCAGCGTCCAAAATGAAATTCCCCTCTTCGGTCGCTTATATTGTTTGCATGCCAAAGTCTGTCCGTTCCAAAAGGAAGTCTGCCCGCGTGCTCTCCTCTCGGCTGGTTTATAAGGGTCCCGTGTTCTGGGTCACGTCGGAACGTGTACAGGAGCCTTCGGGTGTCCGGGTGCTGCGCGAAGTCGTGCGTCACACGGGGTCGGTCGTCGTTCTCGCTACTCGTGAAAATCGCAACGAACCGCTGGTTCTGCTGGAACGCCAGTACCGCCACGCGGCCGAAAGCTATCTTTGGGAATTGCCTGCTGGCCGCATCGATAAAGGGGAAAAGGCACTGGCGGCCGCCAAGCGTGAACTCCTGGAGGAGACGGGATACACCGCCAAGCGCTGGAAACGCATCCTCAAGTTTTTTGCGAGCCCGGGTTTCGTTGCCGAGCCCATGACAGTCTTCTGGGCGCAGGGCCTGACGCCAGGCCCGGCCCAACCCGAACCCGACGAGGTCATCGAGCAGCACCTGCTGCCGCTCTCGAAAGCGGTGCGGATGATTCAACGCGGCACGATCCGCGATGCGAAGACCATCTCCTCGGTGCTTTGGCTGGCCCTCCACAGAAAGGGCGTAAAATCCCGCTAATATAACCATCTCCTGTGACTTGGTTCCCCATGCGCACCACTCCCATACGCACGGCCCCATGCGCACCACCATACGCACCATCTGTGAGTTAGCTCCTTGACAGCCCCACCCCTCCGCCGCACAATGTGTCGCAGATTTCGGCAAGTGGACATAGTGGACATATTGGAGCCCTGTATGGAGTTTTGGAGTGAAAGGCTGCTTGCCGGAGGGGGCGAAAGTGGAACGTCTGAAAGGTACGGTGAAATGGTTTAACAACGCGAAGGGATACGGTTTCATCGGTCGGGACGATGGAGCCGATGTTTTTGTGCACTACAGCGCGATCACGAGCGAAGGTTACAAGAGTTTGCAGGAAGGCGATACCGTCGAGTTCGAGATTACGCAAGGTCCAAAAGGGCCCCAGGCAGCCAATGTTACAAAGGCTGCTTGAGGTAACGCTTTAGTTCAACAGAGTCTCCCCAATCTGGCCTGAGGACGCCTGCTGCAGTTCAGGCCGGTTTCATACTTCCCTAGCGTCGTTGGGAAATCCCGTCCTTAACACCTCCTTTCTCTTCGGGAGCAAGTTGTTTAATCTGTTCTCCTCCATGGACAACAAGGCCATCGCCAATTTGCTCTACGAGACCGCCGATTTGCTCGAAATCGACGGCCAGGATTCCTTTCGCATCCGCTCCTATCGCAATGCCGCCCAGGCCATCGAGAATCATCCGCAACGCATTGCTGACCTGATCGCGGAGCCGAAGAAAGTTCTGGAAATATCCGGCATTGGAAAAGGCATGCTGGCCAACCTGCAGGAACTCTTCAAGGATGGCCGCTTGTCGACACACGTCGAACTGCTCGAGAAGTATCATCCGTCGATGCTGCAGCTGCTCAAGATTCAGGGTCTGGGTCCCAAGACCATTGCTCTCATCTGGAGCGCCTATAAAGTCTCCGACGTCGACGGAGTCGAGAAGCTGGCGCGGGCCGGTAAGATTCGCGAACTGCCCCGCATGGGAGAGAAGCACGAGCTGAAGTTGATAAAGGCGATCGAAGATTACCGGCGCATCGGCGGCCGCTACCTGATCGACACTGCCGAGATCGAAGCCGAAAAGCTCAGCAAACACATCGCGACGCTGGCGGGCATCGACAAGATCACGCCCGCGGGCTCACTGCGCCGCGGACGGGAAACCGTGGGCGATCTCGACATCCTGGTCACGGGCAAAGCCTGCGTTGACGACGGACTGCGGGCCGCCGCCATCCAACACATCGCCAAGTATCCGCCCCTGATGGACGTGATTGCCAGTGGCGATAACAAGATCAGCTTCCGCGTGCGCAGCGGGATGCAGGTCGATGTCCGCCTGCTGCCGCCCGCGTCGTTTGGCGCGGCCATGCAGTACTTCACGGGCTCGAAAGCGCACAACGTCGCCCTGCGGCAGCGCGCTTTGAAGATGGGTTACACCCTGAGCGAATACAGCCTGGCCTGGCTCGAGACCGAGGAGGCAGTCGCCGGAAAGACCGAGGAGGAGATTTACGCCAGGCTCAAGCTCGACTACATTCCGCCCGAGATGCGCGAGAACCTGGGGGAAATCGATCTGGCGGCCGAGCACAAGCTCCCTGACCTGATCACAGCCGCCGACCTGCGCGGCGACGTTCACATGCACACCGTCGAAACCGACGGCAAGAACACCATCGAAGAGATGGCTGAGGCGGCCCGACACCACGGCTACAAGTACATGGCCATCACCGACCATTCCAAGAACCTGGCCTTCGCCAATGGCCTCGACGACCAGCGCGCGCTCGCGCATATCAAGCGCATCCGCGAGGTGAGCGAGCGCATGAACGGGATTCAGATCTTCGCAGGCATTGAGGTGGACATTTTGGGAGACGGCGAACTCGATCTGTCCGACGAAGTGCTCAGCCAGATGGATGTGGTCATCGCCAGCGTGCACTCGCAGTTCAACCTGGACCGCGCCCAGATGACCGAGCGCCTGCTGAAAGCCATCGAGAACCCGAACACTTCCATCCTTGGTCATCCCACGGGCCGGCAACTCCTGCGCCGCGACGCGTACGCCGTGGACATGGACGCCATCCTGAAGTCGGCGGCCAAGCACAAAGTTGCGATGGAGCTGAACTCCTACCCGGAGCGCCTCGACCTGAACGACGTGCACCTGCGGCAGGCGAAGCAGTTGAGCGTGAAAATCGTCATCAACACCGACGCGCACCATACCTCTCACCTGGACAAGATCCGCTACGGCATCCTGCAAGCGCGCAGGGCCTGGCTGACGAAGGACGATGTGCTGAACACACTACCCGCGGCCAAGTTTGCGAAAGCGATGAAGCATGCCTGGTAGAAGCGCGGGCGATTAGACGACCCACAGGCCTTCTCGACCGAGGAGACTTCTCAGAGAGATAGAGCCCGCCCGGATTTTCGAGCGGGCTCCTTGTTGGGTTTAGGTAACGATCAACGGCCTCATCATGTCGTGCTCTTCGTGCTCGAGGATGTGGCAGTGCCACACGTACTCTTTCCCACCCGTCCGCGGGCTCACGGCATTGCGCATGGCGGCCGTGGGCAGGTTGGGCAGGTTGAACTGCATGGTCACCGTGGTGATCTCTCCCGGATTCATCCGTACCGTCTCTTTCCATCCCAGCTCGTTCGGGTCAGGGGACTCGGTTTGCCGGTGTAGGCCCAGTTGCTCGGGTCTCCCTGGAAACCCTGCCTCTGGATCACTTGCACGTTAACCAGATGAAAGTGAATGGGATGGGTGTCAGCGGTGAGGTTCATGATCTGCCAGACCTCGACGGCCCCGGCCTTGGGATTTTCAGTGACGGGATCAAGGTAGGCTCGGCCCCACGTGGGCAGCCCTTGGTTGTTGGCGCCGTTCTGATCGAATGTTCCGACAGTTTGGATCAGGCGGCCAAATTCGTCGAAGTCTTCGTTCAACGTGAGCTGGCGAGTCGGAGCCCCCGTGAATGGGAATGCAGGCGTAGAGGGATCGCCATCGTTAAACAAGAGGCCCGGTTGGTCCCCGTTGAGGAAGCTGGTTCGCAGCTTCCTATTCAAAAGCTCCAGCCATGCGGGGGTGCTCATACTGTCGCCCGCTCCCGCCGTGACCTCGATTTTCAGTAAGGTACGCGTGTTGGGACCGTGGCCCGGCCGCGTGGCCGGCGCTCCGCCCACTGCGCTCTGGTCGGAATCGCCAGTGAAGTAGTCGTTCCGGGGATCACCTCCCGGGAACGGTCCGGGCGCATCGTTGTACAGAATGAAGGTGGAGCCCACCGGCGCGCCGTTGAAATCGATCACGACGTCCGCCCGTTCCGCCGGCGACAGCAACAGGTTGAATGGCCCGTCCGGCAGCGCGGTGTTTCCCGAAAGATCGCCGGGAGCGAGCGGGAGCGGAGTTCCGTTGAAGTGCGGCGCCACGCCCGGCAAGAAACCGCCCTCAGAACCCACCTGGTAGATGACGGGACCGGGGATTCCCACATTCGCCTCGCCCGGATGCGATGAATCCTCGGCATACAGGTTCAAGTGATAGAAGCGCGCCTGCGAACTGTTGAGGAGGCGGACCCGGACCCGCTTCGGCGGCACGCTGACCTTGGGATAGACGCCGCCGTTGATCACGATCGTGTCGAAGAAGGCTTCGGGGATCGCACTTACCGGAAGCGGAAGTGGCTTCGTCCCGAGCGAGGGCGGATTCATGGTCGGTCCCCAATCCCAACGGCCCTTTGGATTCGGGTTTCCACCCTGAAAGGTGTTGACCTCGTAATCGTGTGGGTACCAAAGATCGGCGGGATCCCCCCAGCGCCAGTTGCGATCCTGCCTGAGGATATTCCTCGGCACAAAACCTTTGTCCTGGATCACGAGGGGAATCCCGATCAGAGCGGGCAGCAAACCTGAACTGACTAGCGCACCCTCGAAATCGTCGGTGATGATGTACGCCGAGACAATTCCCGCGTACGCATTCAGACGGGTAATGCCAACGGCGTGGTCGTGGTACCACACCAGCCGGGCGCTTTGGTCGTTGGGATAGTAGTACGTCCCCGTACCCGGAAGCGCCGGAAGGCCAGGCACGTTCATGAAGCTGGTGCCGAGTTTGCCGGTCGGCGTATCCGAAGAAGGTGGTTTTCCCGGGCAGATCGGGATGCATCAGTTCGTTGAATTGCGCGACCGCTACGTTGTACAAGTCGGTGGCTTTTCCAGCGAAGTTCACCGAATGTTTCGTGGCCAGCGGAATGTACTGGCCGATCTCGTTTTTGGCTGACGGCCCCAGGCCCGGCAGTGACGTCACAAACTTGCGGAGATTGGTTGGCTTTGGGCGAAGGCCCACGCGCGTCCTTTCCCCAAGCTCTGGTAAAAAGCGGCTCCGGCACCAGCTAACGCGGCTTTCTTCAGGAATTCTCGTCTGTTACTCGCCATGTCGCCTCCAGTCGTCTTTTCTGCGGAACGAACAGACCTCTCCCACGTCCTCGCATGCCTGCGAGGCTTGGGTTAACCGAGGTTGTTATGCCAATGCAGCGCGGAGGGCACGAAGTGGCGCTCGTTGCTGCAGCTGTGTTAGTTCCGGGTCGGCGACACAAAACCGTGTGTATGCGAGCGATTCTGCCGGCCACGCAACCGTGGTGGGCTGGGGGAACACCCAGCTCACCAACCTCGTATCCGTGGACGGCAACCTCACCACCAACACCTGGGGGAAACCCGCGGTCATTTCCGGTTCCGACCAGTTCCCGAACTATTTTGACTTCGCGATGAGCTCAAGCGGCACTGCGATCGCGTTCTGGAGCGTCGCCGGCAACGGCGACAACACCACCTGGCGGGCGGCCACGCGCAGCGGGTCCGGTGTCCCCTGGAACGCTCCCGCCACGGCCGGAACCTCGTTCGACGGCGGAGGCGTGCCCGAAGGCGTCGCCGTCAACGCTGCGGGCCAGGCGGCGGTGGTCTTTCACGGTTACAGTTCGGATTTCCTGACCTACATCGAGTACACCAACACGTACCAACCCTGAACACCCTGAGACTAACTTTCCAGCGGCACGACGGTTGCCGGCGCCCCAGTCTTCGGCTTTCTTTGCGGAGGCTGGGGTCTCTTACTTGGCGGGTCGGCAGGTTCTTTCGCGATCTCGGCCGTTTAGGATTTTCCCTGCGAAGCGCGTAAAATCCGCAGACGAGACCCCCATGCCAGACGAGACCCCCGCTCCACTGCCTCCGCCACCCGCTGCCGCAGTACCACCGAAACCGGAGACGCCACTAACGAGCAGGCCGCCAGCGCTCGACCTCGGTCCCGGAGTCGGTATCCACGTCACCGAGGACATGGCTACCCCGGAGCGCAAGCTGCCACCCGCCAAGATCGTGCTGATCGCACTTGGCGCGCTGGCGGTGGTGCTGGCCGTCTATGGCTTTCTCAGCCGGGCCAAGCCCCAGGGTGCGGGTTCGGTCGACAACATTGCTGCGATCGAAGTTCCTAATCAGAATTCCATGCTGGTGGCGATTACGGTCACGCTGCATAACAGCGGGGAGAAGCCTTTGTGGATTCACAATATCCAGGGCAAGCTGAAGACGGCAACCAATGAATACTCCGACGATGCCGCGTCCGCAGTCGACTTCGACCGCTATTTCCAGGCGTTCCCACCGTTGAAGCAAGGCGCCATCGCTGCTCTGTTGCCTGAGACCAAGATCATGCCCGGGAACAAAGCGCGTGGAACGGTGATCGTGAGTTTTCCGGTCACGCAGACGGAGTTCGACAAGCGGCAATCGCTGAGCGTGGTCATCCAGCCTTATGACCAGCCCCTGCCCGTGACGCTGACGAAGTAGCGCCGACTTGGCGCCGGCAGGCACGGGGAGCGTGAGTGACGCTCTAGTTTTTTCTCTGAATTCCCTTGCGGCGGACGAGGTGGCTGTCAGCCGTGGGCTTAATGTCGTCGTATTTCAAAAAGCTGATGGACCCGTCGATCTCGAGCACACCGATCGCGACCTGGTGATAGCTGGCGATGCCGTGCTCTCGCATGGCGCACTCGAGGGCATCCATGCTCACGTGCTCTCTTGCCATGTGCGCCTCGATGACCTGTCCATCATGAATCAGCATCGAGGGCTGGCCCTGGATGAATTTACGGAAGCGGCGGTTCGCGCCTGCGAGATTGGCGATCAGGTAGTTGAGTGCCAGCAGGACCGTCGCGGCCACCGCCCCGCCCAACAGCGAGGTATCGGGACCAGTCATCGCGTTCTGCACGGAGTTGCTGAGGAGCAGAAGGAGCGTGAGGTCGAAAGGCGTCATCTGGCCGACTTCGCGTTTGCCGCTGAGGCGAACCCCAGCCAGGACGAGGAAGTAAATCACCCCCGTCCGCAGTGCGATGTTGAGCAGGACGTGCCCCGAAGCGGGAAACATCGCTGGACTACTGGTTGGCCGCAGTGGGCGAGGCGGTCACCGGCACGGGCGCGTTCTTCGGCGTGCTCACGTAGCCCGTGGCTTTGTTCTTGTCGAGCGTCCATACCACCATCTCGTAGAGCAGGTGGTCGCGGCCGGTGTAGAACTGGATGGGCTCGTTGACGTTACGATCTCTCTTCTCGATGGTCTTGTCGTCGGACGTCACGTTGAGCGAAAACTTTCCCCGCTTGGGATCGAGCTTTTTCAGCTGAAGGCTGACGGTCGAAACCGGTTGCGGTTTGGCGCCCTTCAGGAGCGTGAATTCGTAATAGTTGCGGTCGCCCCTGTGCTTCAGGGCTTCGAGGTCGTCGCGGGTTTTGGCGACCAAACCACTCTGCAGACCGAGGTCGCCGATGGTGCTCTCCAGCTTGGCCTTGGTGGCGGCGAGTTCCTCTTTGGTGGACGCAACGTCGGTTTTCACTCCGCCCACGTCGGTCTTCACCCCAGCCACTTCCCCGCTGACCGCGCTGATCTGCTCCTTCTGTTCCTTCGCCAGACGTTCTTCGGCGGCCCGTTGGGACGCCTGCAGCTGGGCAGCGCGCGCGGCCAGTTCTTTCTTTGTGATGCCGACTTGCTGGCCCAGTGTCTCCGCCTCGGCTTCGGCCGACTGCATGCGCTTGGTGAGGTCGGCTACCTGTGTCTGGGTCCCAGCCTGGTCCTGCGTAAGCTTGGCGAGACGTCCGCGCTGATCGATCAGCAGGTACAACGAGGCTGCCACGTAGATCGCCGCCAACAAAAGCAAAAGCCACTTGCCGGTGTTGCTGCCGCCACCGTCGTGCACAACCGTAACCTGATCGTCCTGCTCGGACATAGATTTCCTCCGCCATCGTGGAAAGGGATACGTTTATTGTTGAGCAGAACTCCCATGCTGTCAATTGCTTCGCTAGGTGCGATCAAGCATTGCGTTTACAAATGACATTTGTCATCCGGGAGTCGTGATGATCTGCACTGGCAGGCCAAAAGCGCTTCCGCGATGATGCCTTCGCTGGCGGCCGGCGTTTCGAGCGAGCCGCCACGAGGTACGGAAGTCATGATCGCTGAAATCCACATTCCGCAGAGCAGGCCTGGCAAGCGCAGGAGTGAGGCTGTGGTCGCCCGCCTGACAAACGTGAGCAAGAATTACGGCGAAATTCGGGCCTTGCGCCGCGTGGCTCTCGACGTACACGCGGGAGAGGTAGTCGCGGTCCTGGGGCCGAACGGCGCGGGAAAGACCACGGCAGTCAAACTGCTGCTTGGACTCGTCGCGGCAAACTGGGGCAGGGTGTCGGTTTTCGGCGGGGACCCGCGCAATGCCGAGAACCGCATGCGCACGGGCGCGATGCTGCAGGTCGGGCGCGTGCCGGAGACGCTCCGGGTTCGCGAGCACATCGATCTGTTCTCGAGCTACTACCCGAATCCTCTGCCCATGGCGGAAGTTTTGCAGGCGTCTGGTTTGCAGGGTCTCGACAAGCGGCCGTTCGGAGAACTCTCGGGCGGCCAGAAACAGCGGCTGCTGTTCGCGCTGGCCATCTGCGGCAATCCCGACCTTCTATTTCTGGACGAGCCGACCGTCGGTTTGGATGTGGAGGCGCGGCGCGTACTTTGGGATGAGATTCGCAGGCTCGTGGCCCGCGGCAAAACTGTGCTGCTGACCACACACTACCTGCAGGAAGCCGATGCCCTGGCGGATCGCATCGTGGTGATCAATCAAGGCGCGATCATCGCGGAGGGAACCCCCAGCGACATCAAGGCACGCACCGCGGGCCGTCAGATTCGATGCGGTTCCAGCCTGCCCATCGCCGCGATATGCAGCATTCCGGGGGTGCTCGAAGTACGGTCGGACCGCGATGCCTTTGTGATCCGTGCTGCCGACGCCGAGAGCGTGGTCCGCGAACTCCTGATTCGCGACCCGTACGTCTCGGGACTCGAAGTGACCAGCGCAGGCCTGGAAGAAGCTTTCCTGGCCCTGACCCAGGACAACCATCAACCGGAAGCCAGCCGGAGGGTCTCATGAGTGCAGTTCCGACGACGTTGCCCAGCGCGGCGATCCAGCGGTCGCTGAGCCACACGCTTGCCATCTACGCCAAGGAAACCAAGTACGACTTCCTGGGCCGCCTGCGGCTGCCGGTGTATTCCATCTCGACGGTGATGTTCCCGGTGATGTTTTACGTCCTGTTCGGGTTGCTGCTGAACCGGGGGCACGAAGTGGGGGGCGTGAACGTCGCAGCCTACATGATCGCCACTTACGGGACGTTCGGGGTGATGGGCGCTTCGCTGTTCGGATTCGGGGTGGGCCTGGCGATGGAACGCGGGCTCGGCTGGCTGCAGGTCAAGCGCGCCAGCCCGATGCCTCCGTTTGCTTACTTCGCCGCAAAGGTTGTGACGTGCATGGCGTTCAGCGCGATCATCGTGGTGCTGCTGATGACGCTGGGAGTGCTGTTCGGAGGCGTGCACTTCAGCGGAGCCGAAGCCCTCAAGCTTCTCGCTACGCTGGTCGTGGGATCGGTGTGCTTCTGCGCCATGGGCTTGGCCATTGGATCTTTTGCCGGACCGAACTCCGCGCCGGCGATTGTGAACCTGCTTTACCTGCCGATGTCGTTCGCCTCGGGGCTGTGGATTCCGATCGAGCTGCTGCCGAAGTTCCTGCAGCGCTTCGCGCCGATGCTTCCGCCTTTTCACCTGGGCCAACTGGCGCTGGGCGTGGTGGGCGCCGGGCAGGGAGTGCCCCTGCAGCACTGGGAGGCGTTGATCGGCTTTGCCTTGTTGTGCCTGGGGATTGCGCGTATCGGCTTCCAGCGAGACGAGCGGGCCTCGGGCTAACGACAAAGATTTGCGAGATCAGGAGCCACCGATGAGCACCCGAACCAAGAACATAGTCTGGACGGTCGCCCTGGCGCTGTTTCTCGCATTGGCGATTTATGGCAAGTTGCCATGGCTGGGCCTGGTTATTCCCGGCGCGGTGCTGGTCTGGTACGGACTGGTGACTTCAGGCACTGAGCGAGGAATTGCGGTACGAAAACAGGGCCGGAGTGACCTACACTAAGCGCATGAATCTCGGCTTCAAGAGGCAGGAGGCGAACTGGGTTCCCGGATGGGTGCCCTACATCTGGCTCGCGTACTTGATTTTTTTCCTGTGGGACCCGATTGTTTACCACGCGAGCGCGCGGCAATGGGCGATCATCGGCGCGGGACTGGTCGCGTTCCTGTCTTGTTATTTCGCTTTTTTTCATACATGCCGGCCCTGGAACCAGGTCTGTATCGCGGGCATCGCGGCTCTCGGCGTGATCTACGCTCCCTTCAACGGCGGGTCGGCCTGCTTCTTTATTTACGCCGCGTCGATGGTGCCGTTTGCTCTCGAGACGGAACTTGCTGCGGCCCTCGCCATCGCCGCCCTCGTAGCCACGGCGACGCTGGAATGGTGGCTGCTTCAAATCTCAAATGGCTTCCTGTTCCCGGCGACTTTTCTCTCCACCTTCATTGGCGCAGGCAACATTTTCTTTGCCCAGCGCAGCCGGCACATCGAGAAACTGCGCAAGGCGCAGGAAGAAATCGAACACCTGGCCAAGGTGGCGGAGCGTGAACGCATCGCCCGCGACCTGCACGACGTGCTTGGGCATACGCTCTCGCTGATTACGCTGAAGTCTGAGCTGGCCGGGAAACTTTTCGATCGCGATCCGGCACAAGCCAAAGCCGAGATCCGCGACATCGAGCAGACGGCCCGGCAGGCACTGGCCGACGTCCGGCAGGCCATTGGCGGTTATCGTTCGAAGGGACTGGCGGCCGAAATCAAGCAGGCCCAGCACACACTCGAAACCGCCGGGGTCGAGGTGGAATTGGAATCTTCGCCTGGGACTTTGCCGGCCACGCAAGAGAGCGTGCTGGCTCTGTCGTTGCGCGAGGCCGTCACCAATGTGGTACGGCACGCCAGCGCCCGGCACTGCCGGGTGCTGCTGGAGCGTGTGAACGGGCATGCACGCCTGCAAATTGAGGACGACGGGCGCGGCGGATACCAGGTCGAAGGCAACGGGCTGCGCGGGATGCGGGAACGGGTGGAGGCTCTCGGCGGCAAGGTATATCGTGACACGACTAAAGGCACCCGGCTCGAGATCACGTTGCCGGTGCCATCGGAGGCTGCGCCGGCTTGACGCCGAATCCCAAGAGCGGGCGGAAGACGATTCGAGTCGTCATCGCAGAAGATCAGGGGATGGTGCTCGGGGCGCTGGCGGCGTTGCTGGAAATGGAAGGCGACATTTCCGTTGCGGCCCGCGCTCTGGATGGCCAGGAAGCGCTCGACGCTGTTCTCGCGAACAAGCCTGACGTTTTCATCACTGACATTGAAATGCCCAAGATGACGGGCCTGGAAGTGGCCGCGGAACTCAAGCGGCTGCGCACCGGGACACGGGTGGTCATCGTAACCACGTTTGCGCGGTCCGGGT
>Ga0307479_10000969_pt1 | contig 25944 bp, 18 predicted proteins | sample atmos_gasesECM4C_FD_203743 | JGI IMG/M metagenome (GOLD analysis project Ga0307479, IMG submission 203743) | Hardwood forest soil microbial communities from Morgan-Monroe State Forest, Indiana, United States - atmos_gasesECM4C_515 | ecosystem: Environmental > Terrestrial > Soil > Temperate... | reverse complement strand
GCTCAGCACACTGCACATTGCGGAAGGACTGAAGTCCAACGGATTTGGCCGTGTGGTCACGTGCGAATACGACCAGAAGGTTTTTGCGTCCGCGCGGAAGCGGTTTGCCTCGTCAGGGCTTGGCGAATGGATTGAGGCGCGGAATGAATCGAGCCTGGAGATACAGCTGGACGGCAGAATCGACTTGCTATTCTGCGACAGCGACGCGCCATTGCGTGAAAAGGAAGTTCGGCGCTTCCTTCCCCAGATGAATCCGCATGGGTTGATCGTCATGCACGATGCGAGCTCGGCCATGAAAACCGTGCGCGAGGCAGCATTGAAGCTCGAAAGCGAAGGATTGCTTTCCATGCTTCTGCTGCCGACGCCGCGAGGCCTTGTTTTGGCGCAAAAAAAAGAAGGGCGCCGCTGAATGCGCCCTTACCCTCGAGCCGGTAATCGAATGTGAATTATTGTTCCTGTTTGTAGACCTTTCCCTCCTTCATTACGAAATTCACATGCTCCAGGACGCGAATATCGGATAGAGGATCGCCGGTGACGGCGATGATGTCCGCATACTTTCCGGGCTGCAGTGAGCCAAAGAGATTTGATTTACCCAGCAGGTCCGCGGCATTTGTTGTTGCGGATCGAATGGCTTGGATGGGCGTCATGCCGTACTTCACCATGAATGCGAATTGACGGGCGCTGAACCCGTAGGGGCACACGCCGGCGTCCGTGCCAAACGACATTTTCACTCCTGCGCGGACCGCCTTTGCGAAGCGCTGACGCTGAGCCTCCCCGAGGTCGCGGTCGTGTTCGAGAAAATCCGGAGGAATATTGCTCTTCTTGCCTTCCTCCTGGATGCACTCTTCGTCATATATATCCATGTCGAGGTACGTGCCGCGCTCTTTGGCGAGTGCAATGCCTTCGTCGTCGATAAGCGTGGCGTGTTCGACGGAGGCGACGCCGGCGCGGATCGCATTCTTAATCCCTTCGGCAGCGTGCGCATGGGCTTCGACACGAAGGCCGAAATTCCTGGCTTCACTTACGGCGGCCACCAGCTCTTCGGGAGTGAATTCGAGAGAGCCGGGATTGCTGCCATGCGTGAGCACGGCTCCGGTAGAGAGCACTTTGATGTGGTCAACACCGTCGTGCGCCAGTTGGCGGACCTTCTGACGCACTTCCCAGGGGCTGTTGGCCTCGCCATAACGCAAATCCCACGGGAGCTGAATATCCGGCGCGAAGCCGGTCATGGCCCCAGCGCCGCCGGTGATGGTGATGTAGGCTCCCGCGACGAACATGCGGGGGCCGACGATGAATCCGCGTGCAATCGCGTCACGCAGGGCGATGTCGCCCAGCGCGCGGTAGACGCCAACGTCGCGAACCGTTGTAAATCCGGATTCGAGGAAGACGCGTGCGTTGGGCACGGATTCAAGAGCAACCTGCGCGGCGGTTTTTTTAAGCTGGGCAACGGGATCGGTGTCGCGCGCGCCGTCAGCCAGATGCGTGTGACAGTCAATTAGTCCAGGAAGCACGGTCATTTTGGAAAGATCGATAACACTGGCGCCTGGGGGAATGGGGAGGTTCTCGCCGACCGCCTGGATCTTTGCGTCGCGCACAAGAATGATTTGGTTCGCCAACAGGTGTCCGGATTCGACATCCAAAAGCTTTCCCGTGCGAATGGCCGTGAAAGTTGACGCCGCGGGGGATTGCGCTTGCTGCCCAAAGGAGGAAATCGTGGCGCAAAGCGTCAGAAAAAGCGACCAAACCATTTTACTTGGCACAAAAATCCTCACGGGAATTTGTTTGCTACCGATTACAACATCTGGCGGAGAACGTACTGCAAAATGCCGCCGTGACGATAGTAGGCAACCTCTTCCGGTGTGTCGGCGCGGGCAATTACGGTGAATGTTTTTTCCTTGCCGTCGTCCGATTTCGCGCGGACCTTCAGCTCTTTTCGAGGAGAGAGGCCCGTGACGCCTTCGATTTCGAAGACTTCATGGCCGGTCAGGCGCAGAGACTCGCGGGTTTCGCCCGGCTTGAATTCCAATGCCAGAACTCCCATGCCGATCAAATTGCTGCGGTGGATGCGCTCGTAGCTCTCTGCAATTACGGCGCGTACTCCGAGAAGACGCGTGCCCTTGGCGGCCCAGTCGCGCGAAGAGCCCGAGCCGTACTCTTTGCCGGCGATTACGACCAGCGGCACACCAGCTTCTCGATAGTGAACCGCGGCGTCGTACATGGACATTTTCTCGCTGCCCGGGAGGTACAGGGTCCAGCCACCTTCTGTGCCGGGCGCGAGCTGGTTGCGGAGGCGGATGTTGGCGAAAGTTCCGCGCATCATCACTTCGTGATTGCCGCGCCGCGCGCCGTAGGAGTTGAACTCGTGCGGCTTGACTCCGTTCGCGATGAGATATTTGCCCGCGGGGGAATCGACGGGAATAGAGCCGGCGGGTGAAATGTGGTCCGTGGTGACGCTGTCGCCGAGAATTGCGAGGACGCGCGCTCCGTGAACGTCCGCGAGCGCCGGCGGATCTTTCGGCATGTTTTCGAAATAAGGCGGCATCTTGATGTACGTGGATTTTGGATCCCAGCGGTACAAGTCGCCTTCGGGCGTGGGCATGGACTTCCAGTGCGCGTCGCCTTCGTAGATTTCGCCGTACACCTTGCGGTACATGTCCGTGGAAACTGCCGAGCGCACCGTCGTTTCCACTTCCTGCGGCGTCGGCCAGATATCGCGCAAGTAGACCGGTTTTCCCATTGTGTCTTTGCCCAGCGCTTCGGTAGTCAGGTCAAGATCCATGCGGCCCGCAAGAGCATAGGCGACCACGAGCGGCGGCGAAGCGAGATAGTTCGCGCGCACCAGCGGATGAATGCGGCCTTCGAAATTGCGGTTGCCGCTGAGGACCGCCACGGCCACGAGATTGTTATCCTTGATCGCGGCTCCGATGGCTTCCGGCAAGGGACCACTGTTGCCGATGCAGGTTGTGCAACCATACCCGACGAGATGGAACTTCAACTTTTCCAGGTAGGGCATCAGGCCCGACGACACCAGGTAATCCGTCACGACTTTCGAGCCCGGGGCAAAGCTTGTCTTCACCCAGGGCTTCACGTGCAGACCACGGTCGACCGCTTTTTTCGCGAGCAGGCCCGCGCCGAGCATCAGGGACGGATTGGAAGTATTCGTGCAACTCGTGATGGCAGCGATGACCACAGCGCCGCTCGAGAAATCGAAGGAGTCACCGTTGTTTCGAATGGCGATGTGTTTGTCAGGGCTGCCTTCGACAATTTTCGTGAATGAGTTCTTCGCCTGGCGCAGCGCCACGCGGTCCTGCGGGCGCTTTGGCCCCGCGACAGTTGGCTCGACCGAGCCGAGGTCGAGTTCGAGCTTGTCGCTGAAGGCCGGTTCGGGAGTGGCGTCGGTGCGGAAGAGCGATTGTTCCTTGCAATACGCCTCGACCAGGGCGATCTGCTCGTGCGGCCGCGCGGTAAATCGCAAGTAGGCCAGCGTTTCGGCATCAACGGGGAAGAAACCCATCGTTGCGCCGTACTCCGGAGCCATGTTGGCGATGGTGGCGCGGTCCGGCACACTCAAGCTGGAGAGTCCGCTACCGTAAAACTCCACGAATTTTCCGACGACGCCTTTCTTGCGAAGCATCTCGGTCACGGTCAAGACGAGATCCGTCGCTGTTGCGCCCTCGCTAAGACGCCCGTGCAGGCGGAAACCCACCACCTCCGGTATCAGCATCGAAGACGGCTGGCCAAGCATGGCCGCTTCTGCCTCGATGCCGCCGACACCCCAGCCGAAAACTCCGAGCGCGTTCACCATCGTGGTGTGCGAATCGGTGCCGACCACGGAATCGGGGTAGGCCTGCACTTTTTTCCCGGAAGGCACGGCGCAAACGACCCGCGCGAGATATTCGAGGTTTACCTGATGGCAGATGCCGGTGTCCGGCGGGACCACTTTGAAATTCTGGAACGCAGTCTGACCCCACCTCAAGAACGCATAGCGCTCCACGTTGCGCTGGAATTCCATTTCAGCATTTAGCCCGAAAGAGTTGGCATTCCCGAAGCTGTCGACTTGAACGGAATGATCGATGACCAGTTCGGCGGGGAAGAGCGGATTGATCAGCTTCGGGTTGCCGCCCATGTGCTTGACGGCCTCGCGCATCGTTGCAAGGTCGACCACTGCCGGAACACCCGTGAAATCCTGCAGCAGGACGCGCGCTGGCATGAACGCGATTTCCTTTTGCGCTGCCCCGGGAGTCCACGTGGCTAGCGCGCGAACGTCGTCGGCCAGCACGAAGCGGCCGTCTTCGCAGCGCAGAAGATTTTCGAGCAGAATGCGGAGGGAGAAAGGCAGTTTTGCCAGGTTGGAAACGCCCTGCTTCTCAAGAGTTTCCAGACGGTGAATTTCGAAGCTCTGTGCCCCGACATTCAGAGTGTCGCGCGTGCCGAAGGAATTTGCCGCGGATAGAGGCATTCTCGCCGTCCTTTCCCTGCCACAGACAGCCCTCTATGATAACCGAAATCGATTCCGGGCGTCGGGAAGCTATACTGGTATCAGCATGAACATTGTCCTGATCTCGACCTATGAACTTGGGCGGCAGCCATTCGGGCTGGCCTCGCCGGCGGCATGGCTGCGTAGGCGCGGGCACGGCGTCGTGTGCCTGGATCTCACTAGGCAATTGCTCGACGAAGCGGCGATTCGAGCGGCCGACCTTATTGCTCTTTATCTGCCTATGCATACGGCAACGAGACTTGCGGCGCAGCTCATTCCTAGTTTGCGCGAACGAAATCCGCGGGCCAGTCTCTGCTGCTACGGCCTCTACGCGCCAATGAACGCGGAGTACCTGCGTTCGCTGGGAGTCTCTACCGTTCTTGGCGGCGAATTCGAAGAGGGACTTGTTCATCTAGCGGAGCGGATCGCTTCGGGCGAGCGGAACCTGGCGAGGGCACAGGAAGAGCCGATGGTGTCTTTGCAGCGGCTGGCATTCGAAGTTCCGGATCGCACGGGGATGCCCGGGCTCGAGAAGTATGCGCACCTTGTCATGCCCGATGGGGGCTACCGCATTGTGGGATCAACCGAAGCCAGCCGCGGATGCAAGCACCTCTGCCGGCACTGCCCGATCGTGCCCGTTTACAAAGGTGTTTTCCGCATCGTTGGCCGCGAGGTCGTACTTGGGGACATTCGCCGCCAGGTGGCCGCGGGCGCGCAGCATATTTCGTTCGGTGATCCGGATTTTTTCAACGGCATCCGCCACGCGATGGAGCTGGTCGGTGCGTTTCATCGCGAGTTTCCCGAGGTCACGTACGACGTCACCATCAAGATCGAACATCTGCGCAAGTATGAAGACAGCGTGTCCAGGCTGAAGGAGACCGGATGCCTGTTTGTAATTAGCGCGGTCGAATCCGTGGATGACGCTTTTCTGAAGATTCTAGATAAAGGGCACACACGCGAGGATTTTCTTCATGTTGTGCGGAACTTCCGTGAACTCGGCGTGACTCTTCATCCAACTTTCGTGCCGTTCAGTCCGTGGACGACCATGGATTCGTACCTCGACTTGCTCGAGGTGATTCAGGCGGAAGGGCTCGCCGAAAACGTCGCTCCCATTCAATTGGGCATCCGCCTGCTGATTCCAGAAGGCTCGCGCCTGCTGGAGTTGGAAGAGGTGCGGCGGCTCGTGGAATCCTTTGATCCGCAATCGCTGGTCTATCCGTGGAAACATGCGGACGCGCGACTCGATGAGTTGAGCGAAACCGTGCAAGCTCTCGCTGCGGAGGGTGATCGCAGAAAAGAATCCCGGTCCGTTGTCTTCCAGAGGATCTGGAAAGCCGCACATGATGCTGCCGGGCTGGAGACCCCCAACATTCAACAACCGAAGCTCTCAGGTGCCGCGGTGCCGTTCCTGAGCGAGCCGTGGTATTGCTGCGCGGAGCCGACGCGCGACCAGTTGATCTCGATTGGCGGAGCGCACCTGAAAATTGAAGAACCTGTTGTTGTTGCCGATGGCTTTGTGTGATCACTCTACGTTCGGCTAAACCCCAATGTCTACGCCAAGAAAACGATTGCTGCTGTTTGCAAGCAAACTGGGTTATCAGACCCGCAGCTTCGGCGAGGCCGCCGAGAAGCTCGGTGTCGAACTCCTGTTTGTCACCGACCGGTGTCATCAACTGGAAGATCCCTGGGGTGACCGCGCCATCGCAGTGCATTTCGAATCCCCTGAAGCGGCGGCACATGCCGTTATGGAATCCGAGCGCAATCAAGAGATAGATGGGATTCTCGCTCTCGGCGACCGGCCCGCCGTTGCGGCTGCCTACGCCGCACGGGGTCTCGGTATCCACTATAACCATCCAGCTGCTGTGGAAGCCTGCCGCAGCAAGTTGCGAATGCGAGAGGTATTTCGCGACGCCGGACTACCGATGCCCTGGTTTCGACGCGTGCCTCTCACTCCTCCTCCCGAACCTGCGCTGGTCGGAGTCTCTTATCCATGCGTCGTGAAACCGCTCTCGCTTTCGGCGAGCCAGGGCGTGGTGCGCGCCAACAACCGGGATGAATTTCTCGCGGCTGCCCATCGACTTCGGCGGCTGCTCGAATCACCTGAAATTCAAGCTACTCGCGAGCCTCATCTCGATCAGATGCTCGTCGAAGGGTACATTCCGGGCAGGGAAGTGGCAGTGGAAGGTCTGCTCACCGACGGCTCTCTCCGCGTTTTGGCCATTTTTGATAAACCGGATCTACTCGAAGGTCCGTATTTTGAAGAAACGATTTACGTAACACCATCACGGCTGTCTACGTCGCAGCAACACACGATCGAACAGTGCACCATGAGTTCTGTTCGCGCACTGGGTTTGTCGCAAGGGCCGATTCACGCCGAATTCCGCGTAAACGAAGAGGGCGTCTGGCCGCTCGAAGTCGCGCCGCGTCCCATCGGAGGGCTCTGCGCGCGCTCGCTACGATTCGGCGAGAAAGCCAGCGGAACGACGATCGGCTTGGAAGAGCTGCTGCTTCGCCATGCACTCGGCCTGCCCGGCAGCGAATGGCCCCGCGAACAGTATTCTTCTGGTGTGATGATGATTCCAGTTCCGAAAAGCGGCGTCCTGGAAAACGTTGAAGGTGAAGAGACGGCGCGCGCGACACCTGGGATCACGGAGCTGCACATCACCGCGAGGCTGCGCGATTACATCTCAGCCTGGCCGGAAGGATCGAGCTATCTCGGATTCATTTTTGCAAAGGGGAACAAGCCTGAGGAGGTGGAATCTGCATTGCGGCTAGCCCATGCTGAACTGCATTTCACGCTGACGACGCGCCTGCCAGTCGAACATCCTGTCACGCGCCGTCTTGCGGCGCCAGGTAGCTAACCCTTCGCCTTCGGTGGCACGTAGCCTTCGGGAAGTGTCGCACCCTCGCCGAAGAAGAATTGCTCCATTTGCTCTCCCATGATCTTCTGGGAATTCGGGTCAAGGGGATTCAGCCGGTATTCATTCATAATCATTTTTGAATGCTCCAGCCAGAGCTTCCACGCTTCCTTCGAAACATTTTCATAGACGCGCTTTCCCAGCTCGCCCGCCCAAGGGATGCGCTCGAGGCCGGGCATTTCCTTTCCAAACTTTACACAGTGGACCATTCGTGTGCCGGGCTGGGCTGGCCCGTTTGTTGCCGGCTCAGGGCCGCAAGTTTCGTTAGCCATGCTGTTCTCCTCGCTGCAATGCCATTTTCACCTTACTGCAAGTCCAGCAATTTTCCTAGTCGGCGCTGCCCGGTTGCAACCGTCTGGCCTGCCATGAATTTTGGAAGAACAAGGTAGACTTATTCGCGAGCATCAACCGTATGGTAACCCGGTAATCTACTTTCGGCCGGAGTATCCGGGTCTTGTGCCGGTCGCATCCCGCCGAAGTTGAAACCGCAGAGCCATCTGGTTCATCGGATAACAGGTAGGGAAGGAAGCCAAGGAATCGGAGGGTTCGCAGATATGGCGGAGATCGAAACTCTCTTCTGGGATATTGGAGGAGTTATTCTGACGAATGGCTGGGACAGGGTTTCACGCAAAGAGGCCGCGGAGGCGTTCCACCTGAACTGGGAAGAGTTCCAGGATCGCCACGAACTCTCTTTTCCAGCTTTTGATTCTGGCCACCTGAGGTTGGATGAATACCTCGACCGCACGCTCTTCTATCGGCCGCGCCCATTTTCACGCGAAGAATTTACTGCTTTCATGTTTGCGCAATCCAAGGAGTTTCCCGAGTCCCGGGCCATCCTCGATGCTGTCGCCAATTCAGGAAGATATTTCGTGGGCGCCATCAACAACGAGCCGCTCGAACTCAATCAATACCGCATCGAGGCCTTCCATCTTCGCCGTAATTTCACAGTTTTCTTCAGCTCCTGCTATGTCCGTTCCCGCAAGCCGGAAGAGTTGATATTTCGTGTGGCGCTTGATGTCACGCAACGCCCGGCGGAGCAATGCATCTTTATTGACGACCGGGCACTGAATCTGGAAAGCCCGCGGCGGCTGGGGATGAACGTCATCCACTATCAAGGTGCGGAGCAATTGCGTTCCGAGCTGAGAAATCACGGTGTTGAGGTATAGTTTTTGGGCGTCTGAATCGATTGAATACGCACGCGAGAACAGGGAAGGGGATCAAGTCTGTGGAAAATAACCGTTCCGGAGCTGGCTATGGCGGAGTGGCTGAACCCTGCGCGGTAATTTTGTTCGGCGCGTCTGGAGATCTCGCCAAGCGCAAAGTTATTCCTGCCCTGTACGACCTCGCCGCGCATCATTCCCTTGGGCCGCGCTACTCGATCGTGGGGTTTGCCCGCACGCCCATGACCGACGAGGCATTTCGAGCCACCGCGGGTGATGCGGCCAAGAGTATCTCCGAAGTAGGCCCCATCGATCCAAAGGGCTGGGGCGAGTTCGCCTCCAATCTCTATTACAGCGCCGGCGATTACGCGGATCAGGAAGCGTACGCAAGACTGGCAAGCCGCCTCGCCGAGCTGGAAGCGGCCAAGAATCTAGGCGGGAACCGTCTCTTTTATCTTTCGACGCCCCCGGAGGTCTATCCCAACATCGTCGAGCAGTTGGGGCGAGCCGGGCTTGCGCGTCCCTCCTCGCCAAATTCGTGGGTGCGGATTATTATTGAGAAGCCCTTCGGCCGCGACCTGGCCTCGGCCAAAGAGTTGAACAAAATCGTTTTAAACGTGTTCGATGAAAAGCAGGTCTATCGCATCGATCATTATCTCGGCAAGGACACGGTGCAGAATTTACTGGTGCTGCGCTTCGGCAACGGCATCTTTGAGCCGCTCTGGAATCGCAACTACGTTGACCAGGTTCAGATCACCGCTGCCGAGACGCTGGGTGTGGAGCGGCGGGGCGGTTTCTACGAATCGGCAGGTGCGTTGCGGGATATGATCCAGAGCCACGTTTTGCAACTCACCTCGCTCGTTGCCGTCGAGCCCCCTGCATCGTTCGACGCGACAGCCGTCCGCAATGAGAAGTTGAAGGTGCTGCAGTCGATTCGTCCCTTCGATTTGGAAATGGTGGCGCAATATGTCGTCCGCGGCCAATATGCGCCCGGAGAGTTCGACGGCAATCAAGTCCCGGGTTATCGCGCGGAGCCGGGCGTCAGCCCACACTCGCGCACGGAAACTTTTGTGGCGGCCCGCTTGTTGATCGACAACTGGCGCTGGGCCGGTGTGCCTTTCTACCTGCGCACCGGCAAGCGCCTCGCCAAGCGCACCACCGAGATTGTCATTCAATTCCGGCGCGCCCCGCACATCGTTTTTCGCGGGAGGGAAGTGGAACCTAACCGCTTGATCTTGAATATCCAGCCTGACGAAGGCATCTGTGTTTCCTTCGGCGCCAAACGGCCGGGGACGGAGATGAGTATTGGCAACGTGACGATGAACTTCAGCTACCGCGAAGGATTCGGCGACGGCACGCGCAGCGACTATGCCACTCTCTTGCACGATTGCGTGCGCGGCGATGCAACTCTTTTCGACCGTGGCGACAACGTCGAAGCCGCCTGGTCGCTCCTCGATCCCATCCTCGACGTATGGACGGCTGCGCGAAGCGCTCCTGTTCCCGAGTATCCCGCGGGAAGTTGGGGCCCGCGTGAGGCGGATCACATGCTCGAACGTGATGGCAACGCGTGGCGTCTGCCATAGTTCAGTTTTTGCAAGGGAGAGACACAAGGGGAGCCCGTGATTCTTGCAGGCGACGTGGGTGGAACCAAGTGCAACCTCGCGCTCTTTTCGGAGAGTGGCGGCAAACTCACCCCTGTCTTCCGCCAGCGCTTTGCCAGCAAGGACTTCGCTCAGTTTGACCTGATCGTAAAGGAATTCTCGCGGCAAGCTGCGCCGCATCTCTCTTCTAACGGAATCCTTGCCGCGGGATTTGGCGTAGCGGGTCCTGTGCTCAATAATCGGGTTCGAGCCACGAATCTTCCCTGGATTGTCGACGCCGATTCGCTCACGAGAGAACTCCACGTTCCACAGATTGTGCTCTTGAATGACCTGGGGGCCACGGGGCACAGCATTGAGCATCTTTTACCCGAGGAATTTTGTGTTCTAAATCCTGGGAAACCCGAGCCCGCTGGTACGCGCGCCTTGCTCGCGGCCGGTACAGGTCTCGGCCAGTCTTTTCTCGTTTGGGACGGTAAGCGCTACCGAGTTGCGCCTTCGGAAGGAGGTCACGCCGACTTTGCTCCCCATACTGAACAGCAAATCGAGCTGCTTCGTTTCATGCGGCGTCGCCATCCGCATGTGAGCTGGGAGCTCATTTTGTCCGGCCGCGGATTCCGCACCATCCACGAATTTCTCGCACCCGACGTCAAACATCCTTCGTTCGACGATCCGGACGCCGACCCCGCGCCGGAAATCACCAGCCGGGGTCTTGCGAAATCTTGCCGCGTATGCGTGGACACTCTGGATCTCTGGACAGATATCTACGGATCGGAAGCGGGCAACCTCGCTTTGAAAGTGCTTGCTCTGGGCGGCGTCTACGTTGCCGGAGGCATCGCCGTCAAGATTCTCGAAAAAATCAGGGACGGTGCATTTTTCCGCGCCTTCAAGGACAAGGGGAACTTCGAAGGACTGCTCAGCAACATTCCCGTTACCGTCGTGCTGAACGAGTCGGCTCCGCTCCTCGGAGCGGCATACGAGGCGCTGGCTGCTGTCCGAAGTTAAGCCCCGGCCCGCGGGCTCCTCACACTTCGCGGGGTGGAGATTCAAAGAAGATTCGCATCAAAAATCAGCGACAAGTCCCAGCCCGAGGGAAACCCGGTTGAACAAGCCCATCACGGAAGAAGTCAGCACGGTTTCGTAAATCGCTTCGTCGTCCCAGCCTGCTTTTCGCAATAACTCGATATCGTCTTTAGAGATATCGCCGGGACGTTTCGTTAGCTTTGCCGCGAAGCGGAAAAGCTCCATCACCTTTGGCTCGACGGGAGCGTGTTCCCAATCGGTCGCAAGCTTTCGCGCCATTGGCTTTTCAATTCCCAGACGCCGCAGGATTTCCATGTGGGTGGCGATGCAGTAAGAAGATGTATTGATTCCTGCCACCACAAGCCCGATTTGTTCTTTCAGGGACTGAGGCAGCTCACCATTCTTGAAAACATTCGCGTATAGGTCATTCTGGATTCGGAGCAGATCGGGCCGGCGCCCCTGCGCTTGCCAGTAATTAGAAACGAAATTCCAGCCGTCCTTCACCTCTTCGTACAACGGCTTCAATTCGGGGCCAGCTTGCGATTCCGGAATCGTGCTTACAAAAGACATGGGACACCTCTTTGCGATATCTGATTCAGTTTATCCAGCCCGTTTCTGATGGGCAAGCATCGCGGGTGCTGCCGCTTGGCAACTTCCGCATCCGAAAATCTTTCGCTGCCGACTCGTCCTTGTTACGCTCCGGTTTGTGGCGCTTCTCGAAGATCGCTTCGGTGTATGGAAGCCGGTGTCCCGTTTCGCTGGAATCGGCTGGCTTTGCTTCTATGCGCTCTTTCTCCTCTACGCTGCGCTGGACCGCAGCGGGTTTCTCTTTCTCGATTACGTCAATCTGATGATTCACGAAGGCGGGCACCTGTTTTTCAGTTGGTTCGGCGAAACCATAATGATTCTTGGCGGAACCCTCGGGGAGCTCCTCGTGCCGCTCCTTTGCGCGGCGTATTTCTTCTTTAGACGCGAAACTCCCGGATTTGCCTTTTCTACGTTCTGGTTTTTCGAAAACTTTCCTTATATTGGCACCTACATGTCCGACGCCCGCGACCAGGCGCTGCCGCTCTTTGGCGGTGGTGAACACGATTGGGGCATGTTATTCGCGCAATGGGGAGTCTTGCAGCACGATCGAACGATTGGTGGCATCACGCGCGACATCGGCTGGATCGGTATGATCGCAACCGTCGCCTGGCTGGCCTACCGCGTCCTCCATGACGTAGCACAAAGCAATGCTCCCAAAGTTCCTTTGTAAGGGCACGGCATCGCCGTGCCCGTCCGACCTCGCCATCTTCTCCCGTGCCCTTGCACAGGCGCAGCTTTATCCCGAGCGTAGCCGAGGGAATGTTGTGTCCGACATGCCGCTGTAGCTCATCCCTTTAGGGATGAGGCCTGCAATTCCACAGGCCCAAGGCTGGAAAATCGAACAAAGAGAATCGCAAGCGCTAGAGGCGCGCCACAGGCGCACCAGAGGTTCTTGCTGTCTGCGTCCCGGTGTCTTGTACAGGGAAGCCCAGCCCAAAAGGGCTGGGAAACCTAGCAAAGGGAAACGCGAGCGCCGCAGGTGCGGCACATAACTTTTTTCGGTAGTTGCCAGCTTCCGATTACCCCTTAATACAGGACTTGGACCCTCGTCAGTCGGAGTGAGCGGTGCAAGATTCGCGCTAATTTCCGGCTTTCAGTTTGATTTCCGCCATGTCGCCCTTTATTTCAACCGTCGTGCGAAAGGGCTTTGACGCGTCGGCCAGGCGCTGGAGAATATAACCCGCTCTCGCACCCGTCACTGGCGAGGGCAAGCCGCGCGTGTCGAGGAACTGGTTGTTTGCGTACTCGTTGTGAACATCGGGCTGGCCCTCGCCCAAGTTGTTCAAGGCAATTGGCAGGAAGGAAATCGATCGTAGGCGCTTCCCCTGAAATTGGACGTACGCGATTGCGCTCTCCCAATTCATCGGTTCGTCGATGTACGTCAGCGTCGGCGGCAAGTTGTAAATGAAGTTGCCCAGATCGTAAAAGATGGGCCGGCCGTGATAAATCTCCACCCCGTGAAGCAGAGGCGCGCCATGCATCACTATGATGTCCGCACCTGCATCCACCTCCGCATGCGTCCACTTCTTGAGCCAATCATTCGGAGCGAGCCGCTCCTGCATCCCTTCCATGAAAATCGTCGCGAACGAGTGATTCCCGAAGACGTGGTTATGTTGGTACACGATCACGAGGTCTGCGTGCTGGCGGGCGTCACGAATGCTTTGAAGGATGCGCTGCGAATCCCCGTGATTCGGTGTGTTTCCGGACGCGCCGGGCAGATCGACTGTCGCCTCATTTTCCTTGTCGCCGGCTTCGATGCGAAGCTCATTCACACCCGGCCGATCCGCCGTGGCGCTTCCTCCCGGCGTAATCAGGCCTGAAGCGCTTGCTATCAAGGCAAACGTGCCCTTCGCTGTGTGCAGATAACCCGGCGCTGCAGCTTCGGCCAGGTTGTTTCCAGTCCCGGCATGAACGAGCTTCCGGCTGTCCGCCTCCCGGATCGTGTTCTGAATGCCCGTCAATTTCATATCGAATGCATGGTTGTTGGACAGAGACAACAAGTTAAAACCGAAGGTTGTCAGCGCATCGAGCGCTTCGGGAGGAGCGAGAAATCCCCTACCCTCGTGGACCGTCTCACCTTTTTCGGCCACTGCGGCTTCAAAGTTGGTGAATACCACATCGCCCTTCAGCAGCCCCTGGATTACCTGTACCGCTGCCGGTGCGGTCGCCCGGATATCGGACCGGATCATCGACTGCCCCGCCAAGGTGATCGTTATCGGGGCCTCCTGCGGGCGCTGCGCAGAGCCCATTGTGCACAGGATTGCTAACAGAACCGCGAGGCACTCCGCTCTCGTCAAGAGCCTGCGAGTCTTCAACATTGTCGCCATTAGCGTTGCCCCTCTCGTTTTCGTCTGAGCGCTCGATGTACTCGCAATTTCGCCTGGTTTCCATCCTTCAAGCTGTTCTATGCCGTATCGCTCTTCATCATACTCGGATTGGGTGAGTATCTTCCTGCTTTGGAGGGACTAGGCCTGAAGCGCAAGATTTTTGGTGAGTAGTCGGCTACTCGGAACTTATCGCCGGACCACGTGGCTAAGACCTGGAAAGTCGCATGATCGGAAACTGACCTAGTATGCTTTTTCCCACGGCGCCACGAGGTGGCGTGGCAGTTATTTCTGATTCTGGTCCACCTTCACGAAGCTGTACTTTGCGCTGAACTGGATGCGGGGAGCATTTGCTTTTTGACCGTTTTGCAGCATTGTCCAGCCATACAGGAATTCTGCGCCGACATTGAGCGAGCCATAGGGATTCCAGATCAGGTTGGCGCCCGTGTATGTAGCGTGATTGTACGTCCTAGCCGCCGCTAGGTCGGTATTGATCACCGCTGCGTACGAGTAAATTGCATTGGACCGCAGTGTTTTCAGCCAATAGTGTTGATAGTCTCCCTCGATTCCGACCCCAGGCGTCGCTACCAAATGAGGTTTGGCCCCCGATGTCGGCTCCGCATCAATGCCCAGTCCGGATGTGTCCTGGATATACCGTGAAATCCCGCGTCCGGAAGCTACCCCAACGATAAAATTATCCCTCCCGATCGTGTTCACGCCAAGGGAAGTGTTCACGCCCCAGCCAAAGGCTGAATCTGCTCTCCCGTCAGGAAGATATGCGGCGATGGAACGAAACAGTCCGGCCACCTGAAAGTGTCCTCGCTCGAATTCCCGGAGGAGACGAATTGTGCCGTCGGGACTTGGGGAGTTCGGCTGGGCAGCAAATTGAGACGTTTGAAAGAAAACGTCCGAACTGGGCCTTTCAACGGAAAGATAGAATGTGGTGCTCGAACCCAGGGCAAATCCGTAGCGAATTTGTGGATTCAGCAGAAGAACCATTCCATTCGGTCCCCGAAAGTCCAAACTGTCGGCAATTGCGTCCGGATCCATGAAATTCGTCCACGTCTGGCCGATAAGCAAGTTACGTACTTGCGCGTAAGCGTGGCGTAGGCGGGGCGTGGTCGCGTTAGTTCCAAATATGTCACCCTCCGCGTAGAGGCGCACATCGCCAAGCACGCTGCTTGGAATCCTGAAGTCCAGGCTTAGGCGTGTCGGCCGGATGGAAACGTTGGTATCGTACACGCCGGGCACTTGAGGAATGGGAAATGAGGAAGGAATGAACAAAAAAGTGTTTCCTGCGGGTTTCAAATCATAGATGAAGTCTGTCTTGAAGAAGCCGCCGATCTTCAGAATCGTCTGTGTTCCAGGCAATTTAAAGTAGCCATTGTACTTCGGGTCAAGGGGCAAGTTATCGAAGCGAGCGGCTGCAACCGTGTCCTCATCAAATTCTTGACGCTCTGCTATAGCTTTTCCAACTTGCGGGGATGTTGCGCCCTCCCGCGGAGGCGGTGCGGCTTCGATGGTGCCCTCTTGCGGAGTTGGAGAGATTGTAGGGACTGTAGCGGGCTGAGCTGGTGCATTGGGTTTCGTGCCTTTTAGCTGATCGATTTCCGTCTGCATCTCGCTCATCTGTGCCCGCAATTCTTCGACGAGCGTTCGCAACTCCCGAATCTCATCAGTGGAGTTTTGTGATTGCCCCAGAGCTCTCACGGGTGCTAAGGCTCCGATCAGAATAAGAGTCGCACTCAGGCAAAGCCCGTTCGATTTCATTGCATACCTCCTGGACGCGCATTGGTCCTCGTCCAACGTTCTGAATAAAATCGCAGAAGGCATTGATTTCTTCAAGCGGTCGGGCCTGATGCCCGCGTGCCACCTTTGCACGTGGGTCTGTTGGTTTCTCGCCTATAGACTTGCGTCTGCCGGTGGCCGCATGGCCCCCACCTGCGGCTTGGCGAGATGGGGTGCCCCTAGGTAAGAATCAAGGTGTTGTCAGAAACTCGTTTTTTCCGCAATGCCCTGAAGCACCGCCTGGCCGCTCTTCAGCGCCCCGCCGTTCCGCCGCTATCTTCTTCTCCTTCAATCACTTCCAAATTTTCCTTGACAAGTACGGTACTAATCTGGTAACATTAGTTGTGATACTCAGCCCTTATACGCGCCGTTCCACACGCCTTCGGTCTCCCGTCATAATTTCCTCCCATGCCACTTTTAAACCGTCTCCAGCTAAGCCTTGCAGAATCCGCACTTCTGAGAACCCACGCTTGCAACCCCTTTGGAATCCGCACATGCAAAAACGCTTCCTAAGTGCGGATTCCAAAAGAATTATCTTTGCGGAATGGCGCCTCCAATCCTTTTATAATCAACACTTGCGAGGCTACCCCGTAAGTGCGGAAAATGGAGGACTTATAACCCTTTTGAAATCCGCACTTACAAAAAATCTTCCCGCAACTCCTTTAGAATCCGCACTTCCAAAAAACAGGGGGAGGGGGCCTCAACCGGGGACTTCTTTGCTAAACTACAGCGACACCACATTTCAAATGGGCGATCGCCCCGGGGGTTTTTCCGATTCCGCGCAGAGCCCAAGGAGCCAAGCATGAGCAGTGCCGTAACAACGCAAGCGCCTGAGCTGCAAAACTACGTCAATGGCACCTGGCGCCGGCCCACCACCACGGAATACTCAGACGTTATGAATCCCGCCACAGGCGAACTTCTCGCGCGCGTCCCTCTTTCCAATGCAGCCGATGTGGACGCTGCCGTTCAAGCCGGCTCGGAAGCCTTTCCTGCTTGGCGCCGCACACCTCCAGGCGAACGCGTCCAATATCTCTTCAAATTGAAAAACCTCCTGGAAGAGCATCTCGACGAGCTTTCGCGCCTCATCACTCTGGAAAATGGCAAGACATTTAACGAATCCAAAGCCGAGCTCCGCCGAGGCATCGAAAATGTCGAAGTCGCATGCGGCATTCCTATGATGATGCAGGGCTACAACCTCGAAGACGTCACGCCGGGCGTTGACGAAATGCTGATTCGCCAGCCGCTCGGTGTCGTCGCGGCGATCACGCCATTCAATTTTCCCGCGATGATCCAATTCTGGTTTCTTCCCTACGCGATTGCCTGCGGCAATACGATTGTTCTGAAGCCTTCCGAGCGCGTGCCTCTGACGATGCATCGCGCCCTCGAGCTGATCGAAAAGACGGGCTTGCCCAAAGGCGTCGTGAATCTGGTGAATGGCGGGCGCGCGGTGGTGGACGCGCTCTGCGATCATCCGCAAGTGCGCGCCATCAGCTTCGTCGGCTCAACGCCGGTGGCCAAGCATGTCTACACGCGCTCCGCGGCAAGCGGCAAGCGCATGCAATGCCAGGGTGGCGCGAAAAACCATGTTGTCGTTTTGCCCGACGCCGATATGGATCTCGCCAGGCAAATTATCAGCGACAGCGCGTTCGGATGTGCAGGTCAGCGCTGCCTCGCCGTGTCCGTGGCCGTGACTATCGGTGAAGCGCAGAAGACTTTTCGTGACGCCATCGCGCAGGCAGCTTCCTCCATCCGCGTCGGCAATGGACTTGATGCTGGAATCCAAATGGGTCCGGTCATCACACGCGACAGCAAGCAGCGCATCGAATCCCTGATCGGCGCGGGCGTCAGCGAGGGCGCAAAAGCCATCGTGGATGGCCGCAACACTAAAATCTCGGGCTACGAAGCCGGCAATTTCGTCGCCCCGACAATTCTTGATGGATTGCCGTCATCGAGCCAGCTTGCGCACACAGAAATATTCGGCCCCGTCCTCAGTTTGATCCATGCGAATTCCATCGACGAAGCGATGGACTTTATTCGCCGCAGCCCGTACGGAAATCAGGCGTCGCTCTTCACAACCAGCGGCGCCGCGGCGCGCAAGTTCCGTTACGAAGCTCCCGCCGGCAATATCGGCATCAACATCGGTGTTGCCGCTCCGATGGCATACTTTCCATTCAGTGGCTGGAAAGATAGTTTTTTTGGCATTCTTCACGGGCAGGGCCGCGATGCCGTCGAATTTTATACGGAATCGAAAATTGTGATTGAACGCTGGTCGCGCCAAGAAACCCGCAAGTTTTGAGGGGCGAGGAAGCCCCGCTGGTTTTCACCCGGAGTTGTAGCTCAGGCCTTTAGGTCTGAGGGATCTGCTTTTCGCTCCATAATGGAATTCAGCCGGCGCTATTGAGTGTTGCATCTGAACGGTGAACTTTTAACTGTGAACATTTAACTTCCTCTCATGACCACGAAACCTCTGCATCTCGACGTCAACGAACAAATCGAATGCGCGCAGACGCTCGCGTCCAAATATTACACAGACCCTACGATCCTAGAGATTGAAAAAGCCCGCATCTTCCGGCGTGCCTGGCAGCTTGTCGGAACACTTGGCCAAGAGTGCGGGGAAGCGAACGGAGTCAGGCGCACCATCTCCGATCCAGAAACGTTTTTCACCGTGGACGTTGCCGGCGAACCCGTTGTGATTGTTCGCGACAAGCTGGGAACTCTTCGAGCCTTCAGCAATGTTTGCCGGCATCGCGCCGGCCCCATCGCGCTCGGCAGCGGTTGCAAAAGTGTTCTCCGCTGCGGCTATCACGGCTGGACGTACACGCTCGATGGCCGGCTGATTGGTACTCCTGATGTCGAGGGCGTGGAACTCTTCGACCGCGGCACGATGGGCATGTTTCCGCTTCGGGTCGAAACATGGGGGCAGTTCGTCTTTGTGAATTTCGACCCGGGCGCTGAGCCGCTCTCCGCTTTTCTTGGAAAAATTCCCGAACAATCGAGTAGTTTTCGATTTGAAGGGCTGCAACTGGCGGAGCGCCGCGAGTACGTCATCGAATGCAATTGGAAGGTTTACGTTGACAACTACCTCGAGGGGTACCACATTCCCATCGCGCACCCCGGACTAATGCGCGAAATTGATTACGCCCAATACCGCACGGACACCTATCGCTACCACTCGCAGCAATTCGCTCCCATACGTGCCATGAAACAGGAAGACGCGGGCGAGCGCTTGTACGGCCCGGGCACCGGCCTTCAGGAAGCTCTCTATTTCTGGGTGTTTCCCAATCTCATGCTCAACATCTATCCGGACAATATTCAAACGAATGTGATCGTGCCACTTTCGCATGACAAGACGCTCGCGATTTTCGAATGGTATTTTCACGATGTCGCTTCCGAAGCGAGCCGGGAACGTGTCAAGCGTGCCGTCGCCTTCAGCGACGAAGTTCAGCAGGAAGACATCGGCCTGTGCGCGCATGTGCAGCGCGGATTGCGCTCTGCCACCTATGATCGCGGGCGCTATTCCGTCAAGCGTGAGAACGGCGTCCATCACTTCCACTTGCTGCTTGGAGAGTTCCTCGGTCACCGCTCCGGAGGTATTGCCGAGTTGGGTTAGCGGACTTTCCGCCACAGGGCTGCCGGCCGCGCCAACGACAAATCTGCGATTTCATTTTTTGAAATATCCACAACGGTCTTGTCCACTGTGTCTGCGAAAATCTACAATCCCAACTGCTCCAAACGGAGGGCTCAATGAAACGTTTTCCCAAAAGGGCGGTCATGTTCCGGGTGTGTATTGGAATCATGGGTTTGATGCCAGGTTCGCTGACGGCCGTACCCAGGGACGAGGACGCTGTCCTGCAAGCAAACCAAGCTCTGGAGAAAGCATTTCAAAAGGCTGACAAAGCCGAAGTAGAAGCATTTCTCGATGTGGAATTCACCTGGGTGGACCCAGACGGAATCGTCCACAGCAAGCCGGAGGTTCTGGCGGAACTACCTCAACTGATTGCCGTGAGCGGAGGCGAGACTCAGGTGACGGAACGCGTGTACGGTCAGGTCGCAGTCGTCCAGGAGCACAACGGACAAGCGCACACGATTCGTGTTTGGGTCAAGCGTTCAGCGGGCTGGAAAGTCCTGCACGTCGGGGAGATCATACAACCCGCGAAGCCGGAGGTGGGCGGACCCGGAATCGAAACTCCCTGCATTAATCCTTGCACGATCCTCCCATTCAAGCCGAAGTCAGCAGCAGAACAAGCTGCCCTGAAGTCGTGGCAGCAGATGGAGACTGGAGCCTACAATCACCTTGGCACGGAGTGGGGCGCCCATGCTGCGGAGGAGTTTCAGGTCATCAGCTCTTGGAACAATAAGCCCTTAACTAAAGTGGATCGAGTGGATGATTTCGACAGACTGGGCAAGAAGGGAGTCCACACGAATCCGGTGGCGCCAGTCATGTGGGCGCACATGTGGGATTTTGGCGACACGTTCTTCATGTTGTCGGAACATATACGCTACGGGAGCAAACCAGATATCGCTTCTCGAGTGTGGGTGAATCGAGAGGGTCGCTGGCTGCTCGCCGTCAGCTATCACACGAGCATCAAGAATTCGCCGGCACTGATGTTCCAGACGACCGCTCCTGAATAAGTGGCGAAGCCACAAACTCGGGGACGCTTACGTGTGGACGTCGCGGCGCGGCGGCATGTTTAAGAACGCGCGCACGGTGTGCCAAAGCTGTTCGCGATTGGTGCCCAGGGCGACCGCATGCGAGGCGCCGGGGAGAAGGGCGAACTCACGATCCGGAGTCGGAAGTTTCTTGAAGAAATTGAGGAGATCCTCCTCGGTGGCAATGCCATCGTATTCGCCTCGGGCGATGAGTACCGGGCAGTGCAGCTTGAGCGGATCGACGATGGGCAGATTGACAGTCATATCGAGGTAGGTACCTGTCGGCACGGAATCGCCGAACTGTAACTCGGCATCCGCCATTGCTTCCGCCACTGCAGGATCGGAAGTTCCGGGCTGGTCGCGAGTGAAGATGCTGCGAATCATCGCGCGGTCGCGTGGGCGCACGTTGTGGGTCCGATAGAATTCGAGCGACTCAGCGCGCTTCGTGAGGGTGGGTGAACCTTGACCGGTCCAGGTGAAAGACAAAAAGACGAGACGCAGGACCCGGCTCGGTTGAGCCATAGCGAAGGCCCCGGCACGCAAGGCCCCCGAGGATTCGCCGTACAAATGAAAACGTTGTTGCCCGGTCTCGCGGAGGATGACTTCTGAAGCAGCCTTTAGATCTTCGACCCCGCTGGCGATGTCGGAGTTGCCCGCCGTTCGTGATGACCTGCCGTATCCTTCGAAATCCATGGTCCAGACATCAAAACCGTACTCAGCAAACTTATCCATGAATGAAAATTCACCGTGGCCTGGAACGCTGAGATCAAAGGCCGGGCGCGAGGAGACGGAGGAGCCATGCGCCAAAAACAATATTGGCAGAGCAGGCTGCCCAGCTTGAGGTTCACCGAGCCGCTTACGGAAAATATAGAGTGAGACTTGGCCCTTCTTCGCCCAATATTCACTGCTCCAGATTTTCTTCGTTTCCGGGTGAACCGGGCTCACAGTCGTGTCGCTCTGTTGCTTCATCGCGCCGCGGGCAAAGCCGAGCGCCGTTAAGGCGCCGGCGATTGCCGGTGCAGCGCCCAGCAGCAAGGAACGGCGCGTCAGGTAGGGCATCGCCATTGACATCGCGGACCTCCACGAGGTGCTCCGCGAGCAAGTCGCGGATTACAGCCAATATCCATCAAGCTGGGATAAACAGAAATCCCCGCGGAAGCGTCAGACGGGGCATTAACTAATCCAAAGGCTGAATGCGGACCATGTATCCGTTGTAGTCCACGTACCACACCGTGACAGGATGTGTCGAACTGTCGACCCAAGTCCTCCGGTCGTATCCATACGGTTCTGGCAAGCGATAAACGGTCCAGTGTTCCCTCCGCGGATCAAGTCTCACCATTTCCCGCCCGTGTATGATTCCAGCCCACACCTCTCCATTCTTGTCCGGCATAGCCTCATAAAAATCAGTGATGGGACTTGGAGCAGTAGGAGGCCAATGTTCGACGATGCGGGCGGCTTTCCCATCGAGTTCCACCAGAGCACCGTCACCGCCGCCAAACCAAGCATTGTCCGAAGGGTCGAATCCGCCCCTCTTGGCGGTGGCCATGTGGATGCCAGTATTTAGACTCATCATCTTCCCAGTTCGAATGTCCAAACGTTCGGCGGTATTCCCGTAGCCTGGTGGTCCACCGCCTGCCCAGTAGCTTCCGTCAGCAGAAATCATATTGTCATAACTGAATTCGACCTGATTTGGAAATTGTTGCAGGATTTTGCCAGTGGCCGGATCAATTTTCCGGACGTGAAAATCCTGGTTATCCCAAACGAAGCCATCGGGGGCTAGAGCGAAATTGCTGAAGCCGGCGACATTAAGGGGTTCCGGCACGGGGATGGGCACTTGCGTTATCTTTCCGGTTTGCGGGTCAACGCGGTCGAGGATGTGGCCCCAGGGTTCGGAAACCCAGACGATATCTTTTTTGTCGACGAAAACGCGATGAGTGCCGGGCATGGCGTTCGGTGTTAAGGGGATTTTGTACTCGGTCACAATTCCTGTGCGGGGATCTAGTTTACCGATGTACTCGGTCTTGTGACTGGTGTACCAGATATTTCCTTTCGAATCGGCTTCGACATCGTGAGGAAGAAGCAGAGTACGAGGTAGTTCGTATTCCGTGACGACCACGCGCGTTGAGGCTCCGCGAGGTCGGGGGAATATGCGGAACGGCGGGTCTTTGAACTCTGGAGACCGGATTCTTGAGAGCCAGTTAACGATGGTGTTGTAATCCTGTTCCGTGGTTCCAAGGACGGGTTTTCCTTTAATGCGGACGGCGAGCGACATGCTGTAGTAATGCATCATGCGATCGATAATCAGGCTCCATCCACGTTCGTCATAACGATTCCTGAAAATCTGATCCCAACCGTGACACGGGGAACAGGCCTTCTGGAAAGTTGCTTTTTCCTCGGCGGTACCTGGAAGATTCCATAGCAATTCGGCGCCCGTGAGCTGCGCTTCAATCTCAGGAGTGGGAGGCAGGCTATCGGACTTGGACACTTTTTCCAGAATGATGTCATCGAGTTTGGTAGCTCCATTTATGGAGACGGAATCGCGCCGGTAGGGCTTGAACTCCAGTGGCGTAGGGATCCGTAAGATATAGGAGCCGGCTCGCATTTTGGGGAATTCGTACTGACCTTCCACATTGGTGTACACGGTGGTTCGCACGCCGTTCGGCGCAACTAATTGGACTCCGATGCCTTCCGGCGAATCTCCGCTGGCGACCCGCACATCACCTCTGGCTCCGGCACTGAGCTCAGTTTGGACGGGCCACTTTTGAGTTTCGGCGCGATACCAGGGATTGGCTGGCGGATTTTCTCCCTCGACGCAACATTTCCCTTCGCGAATGTAAGCCACCAAGTCGGCGATATCGGAATCCGACAAGCTCGAACGGAAGGCCGGCATCAGCGGGCCGCCTTCCTTGATATGTTCCGCTACGCTCTGATCGCTGACGGGTTTACCCGATAGGAGACTGGAGCGCTGATACAGATCCTGAAGATAGGGAGCACTCTGCGTGTACCTGTTGTGGCAAGTCCAACATTTATAGAAATAGATGTTCTCGCCGCGCGCGGCGCCGCTGTTGGCCACAAGCGTATAGCTGTTCATTCTTGCTGAGCGCTGCAGAGCATCGCGAGGCGCGGTGGAATCAGACGGCGCCTGAGGCGGGTTGGGCGCCGCTCCTGCCGCGGCCGACCAACGCAGAATTTCGCTGCAATAAAGAGCTGTGCCGATAGAACCACACACCAGAAGTAGAGCAAATCTACAAGCGACGCTTTTCCTTAGCATGCAGTCCACCCAGTCATTGTCATTGCAGAGTGCGCTGTCGTGACTATTCTCAGTGGAAACGGTCCGTGCGATCGTCCATTCCATCAAAAGATCAGTTTCACCGCGAACTGAATTTCCCGGCTGGTGGTTGACGTCGAATCGAAGGCACCGGCGTTGCCAACCGGCGCTCCGGTATTATCGAAGAGCGTGCTGTTGGCGATGGGAGAGTTGAAGTTGGCGCGATTGAACACATTGAAAAATTCCGCGCGGAATTGCAGGTTCAGGTTCTCCCTGATTTTATTATCCTTGAAGAGAGAGAAATCGAAGTTTACCAGGCCAGGCCCGTAGACCTCGTTGCGGCCGCCGCTGCCCAGAAGGTTCGAGCAGGAACCTGCTAAAGACGAAAAAGGAATGCATTGAGCGGAAATGGCGGCGGTGGACATCGGAGGAGAAAAGCATTGAAGCTTTATGTAGTTTGTCGGATTTCCGGGATTGACCGGCGAACCACATCCCGCACCGGTGAGGCGAGCGGGATAGGCAAACGGAGAAGTATTGCCCAGGCCGAGGGGATCCCCACCAATCAGAGGAGTGAAAGGCAAGCCGCTTCTGACCTCGAAAATACCCCCGATCTGCCATCCACGAGACACCCATGCCGCGGGACCGTGGAAAGATTTTGGAGCAGGAACATTCCACATGTAATTGACTGTGAGATTCCTCGAAACATTGAAGTCCGAAATTGCGCGCCGGTACTTCGGAAGAAAATACAGCAAGCTGGGAATCGAATTTACGAACGGATCGCTGGCAATCGTTCCCGCTCCGCTATCGATGGCTTTGCTCCACGTAAAGCTGCCTTGAACTTCGAAGCCATGGCTCATCCTCTTGGAAAGCTGCACTTCGAGACCGTCGTAGAAGGTGTGATTGCCCCATTGCAAGGTATCCATCTGACCTACGTTCGGATTTATCTGGGCACCTAAAAGCGAACCAGTAATTGGGTCGCGGCCCGGGAAAAGGTAGCCAGCGGAAGTCAGTGTGGCTTGAGTCGTGTTGATATCGTCCGCGCGGAACGCCTGGTGCACGCCTCGCGAGCCGACGTAAGCGACCATGGCCGTGAAATTCGGAAGGAGCTCATGCTGGACGCTCAAGTTCCATTGCATGACGTAATTGCGTTTGGGGTTTTGCTCTACGAACGGGTTTCGCAAACCGGTCCCGGCGAGAATAAGGCTGCTCAGTTTGTTGAATCCGCCTGTGGGGAAATCTCCAGTTGTCAGGCAGAGTGGCGTTGTCGGCGGTTGCGTGCATTGGGGAACAGCGCCACTTTCCGTGAACGGGGCGGCGTTGGGTGTAAATTGCCCCAAAAGGTAGGGCAAGGGAAGAACATCAAACATGCCGAAACCGCCGCGCACGGAAGTCTTGCCGTTGCGGAAGGGATCCCAGGCGAATCCCAGGCGGGGCTCGAAATTGCGGTAAGTAGGATTGTGAAAGAGCGGATTGCCGATAACCGGAGCCGGGGCAGTGACGCTGTGGAGCGCCGATAATCTGCCAGCGCCATGGATTTCGTTAGGCACGGTTGACATTTCATAACGCAATCCCAAATTCAAGGTGAAGTTAGTCCGCAGACGCACATCGTCCTGAACGTAGCCGCCGAAAATAGTAGAGCGGAAGGCAAAAGGAACAAACGGTGCACTCGGAAGAGGACCGAAGAGAGCCGTGGCGGCCTGGTTTGCCAGGAAACCCTGGATGGAGCCAAAAGGATATTCGAGGGCAGGCGCAGGGTTGAAGGCATTGAGTTGGATTCGCTCGGCGGCAAAGCCGAATTTCAGACTGTGGATGCCTCTTGTGAGAAAGAGGTCGTCATATTCCTGGAAGGAGTTTTGGAAGAAATTGACGAGTTCTATTTGGTTCAAGCCCGGCTGAATTGACGTTAGCCCGGGAACGTCGATCTGCGGATTGTGAGCTCCTGGTGATGCCCCCAGAGAAGGGTTTGCCGACAACGGATTGATTGCTTTCACGCCCTGGGAGGTATGCGTGTTGCGGCTAAAGCCAAATCGAACGGAATTGACGAGTTGCGGGTTGAAAATATGAGTCTCTTCGATGGCGAAATATGACCGCCCGGTGGTATTTCCCGTGAGCACCTCATTTGCGGGATCAGGCTGGGTTAAGTCGGCTTT
>Ga0307479_10000968_pt1 | contig 25955 bp, 26 predicted proteins | sample atmos_gasesECM4C_FD_203743 | JGI IMG/M metagenome (GOLD analysis project Ga0307479, IMG submission 203743) | Hardwood forest soil microbial communities from Morgan-Monroe State Forest, Indiana, United States - atmos_gasesECM4C_515 | ecosystem: Environmental > Terrestrial > Soil > Temperate... | reverse complement strand
CAGGCCATGCAGGTGGAGGCCGAAGATGCGAGCCACCGCCGCAGCCCGGCCGATCACCGAAATATCGCCGCGGTCCGAATAGTGGAATGGACCCAGGCTGGCGGCCTTTCCTTGCGCGCGCGCGTTAATGACGCGCGCTGCGTAGGCTCCTCCCTGCATGGCCACCTGAGCTACGCCGGGCAGTGGATGACCATCTTCGCCGGCAACTACGGCCAGATCGCCCACCACGAAAATTTCGGGGAAGCCGGGCACGGTAAGATCAGGCCGCACCTTAATGCGGCCAACGCGATCCGTGGGCACTCCAGTCCGCCCCGCCAGGACGCGGCCGAATCCACCGGGTTGCACGCCGCCGGCCCAAAGGACGGTCCTCGTGGCGAGGCGTTCGTTCGCGCCCCTCTCATTGCGAAGAGTAACGCCGGAGCCATCCACCTCCGACACCATCACACCGGTGCGTACGCGCACGCCCAGGCGCAGTAAGGACCGCTCGGCCTCCCGAGAAAGATCTTCCGGATAGGTGGTGAGCAGGCGTGGCCCGCCGTCGAGGATCAGGATGCGGGCGGTTTTGGGATCGATCGAGCGAAATTCGTGTTTCAGGGTTTCACCGGCGATTTCCCCCAGCGCGCCCGCAAGTTCCACGCCGGTGGAGCCGCCGCCCACGATGACGAAGGTCATCCATGCGCGGCGCAAGTCCGGATCGGTCACGCGTTCGGCCGCCTCGAAGGCGTACAGGATCTTGTGGCGGATCGCGGTGGCCTCTTCCACGCTCTTCAAGCTTGGCGCCCACTCGCACCACTCGTCGTGACCGAAGTACGAGGTTTCCGAACCCGTGGCCACAAGGAGCGAGTCGTAAGCAAAAACGCCCCCATCACGTAACCGTAAGGTGCGCGCATGCGGGTCGAGATCTACCGCTTCGCCCAGCAGGACTTGCGTGTTTTTCTGCCGCCAGAGGATGCTCCGCAAGGGAGCGCAGATCTCGCCCGGCGAAAGAGACCCGGTTGCCACCTGATAAAGCAGTGGCTGAAACAAGTGAAAATTTCGGCGATCGATGAGGGTGACACTCACAGGCGCGCGGGCAAGGGCGCGCGCTGCATAGAGGCCGCCGAACCCTCCGCCCAAAATGATCAGGCGATGGGAAGCCGCAGCCTCACGAATCTGTGGGTTGTCCGTAGCATTCGAAAGCGTGCCAGTTCCCATCGTGATATCGATTCGAGGCCGGCAACGTAGACGCCCGGGTTTCTGTCCCTACTTATAGCTCAGGAAGAGTGCCGCGCTCCATTCTACAACCCATTGGCAAAAATATTGAGGAATGAAGTGCTCAGGCTCACTGGAATCGGCGTATTTGGGATCCAGGTGGCGAACCCATCAGAGATTCGCCTCACGGGCCGACAAAGCGCGGCGCTCCATCGGGGTGGTCCGGCAGCGCCGCCCCGATCTTCCATTGTTTGGCATCGTACGCAAAGCGCCGGCCGCAATCCAGACAGACGACATAGCTGTCGCCTTGCGGCGCGCCCCGATGGCGCACCGGCGCCATGGGGCGGCTGAGGTGTTTATGAGCGCACTGAAAGAGCCTGCTGAGAACACGGGCGAACATCGATACCTCCGTCTCGCGCGATGCGTCTCATATTCCTCATCGGCCCTGATCGAGGGAAACTTTAAGGCATCTCTGCTTAAACCGCGCGTGCCGGTTCTGAGCGATCGAGCCGGATGGCGCCGTACCGGCGACAAGATCGCCGGCGGTACCAGGAGCGCCGGCGCTACTGAGCCGGCTCCAGGCGTATCAGGGCGCCGTTCTCCTCATCGGTGAGCACGTAAAGCAGCCCGTCAGGCCCTTGGCGGACGTCGCGAATTCGCTGCCGCAGTTCTGTGAGCAGCGATTGCCGCGCGACCTCGTCCCAGCTCTGATCGAAAACGATGCGCTCGAGGTGTGGATAGCCCTGTGCCGCGCCGCCCAACAGCGCGCCCACGAAGACGTTATTCTTCCACTGCGGAAAACGATCGCCGGTATAAAAGGCCATCCCCGAGGGTGCGATCGAGAGGGGGCCCAGAACACGACCGGCCCGGTCATTCCTTCGCCGAAATTCGGAATTTTCGGTCCCGAATATTCGCGGCCGAAACTGACTTTCGGCCAGCCGTAGTTGGCGCCCGGTTTGAGGATGTTGATCTCATCGCCGCCGTAAGGCCCGTTCTCGTTATTCCACATCTCCCCGGTTACGGGGTTGAGCGCGAGACCTAGTGAATTGCGGTGGCCTATGGTGAAGATTTCGGCTTTATAACCGGCGCGGCCCTCGAACGGATTGCCCGGTGCGGGCGTCCCATCATCGCGCAGGCGCAGAACTTTCCCCCGCAAACTGCCGGGTTCCTGGGCCGCGTTGCCGTTGGAAGCGCCGGTGGTCATGTAGAGCATGCCGTCCCGCCCGAACGCCAGCCGCGAGCCGGAGCCCCCGTCGCCCGCCCAGGGATCGCACACCAGAAGATCCTTGACATCGACCAGTTCGCGGTCTTCCAGGCGGCCGCGGGCCAGCGTGGTGGCCACCAGGTCTTTCGCCACATCCTTGGTGTAAGTGAGATATACGAGGTGATTCTGCGCGAATTGCGGATGCGGCACGATCTCCATAAGGCCCGAAAGCCGCACGGAGTGCACAGGCGGCACACCCGCCAGAGGCTCGGGATCAAGACGCCCGTCGCGCACCAGGCGTAGCTTGCCGTCGCCGTTTGGAAGAAATGCCAGGCTCCAGGGATGCCACAAGCCGGTAGCCATGGTGACCGTACGAACCTGGGTGGGCGGCGCTTTTTTCTTCCCTTGTGGCTGCCCGGCGGCCTGCCGCGGCAGCACGCTCACGGACGCAAGCATCAGTAAGAAAACTACGCATGGGATACTGACACGGATCATTTCCGGAAAAGTCGGTCTTTGCGGCGCGAACCCTCTCATGAACGGATCTCCCTCCGAGGCCACTCGGTAGAAGCTAGCATGCGGTGCTCGGAAACCGCAACGATCGCCGGCGGCAAGATCGCCGGCGCCACCGGATTGGAGCGATACACTGGTCAAATGCGCATCAGCATTCTGGCATTGGGACTCCTCGCGGCGCTTCACGCCGAATCCGTGGCGGGCTTGAGGTGGACCGCGCCTTCGGGGTGGTCCAACAAAGGTTCGGCTCCCATGCGGGCGGCGACTTACATCGTCCCACCGGCGCCCGGTGACAAAACGGGCAGCGAGTGCGTGGTTTACTTCTTTGGCACAGGGCAAGGCGGCAGCGTCGAAGCCAACATGGACCGCTGGAAGAGTCAGTTCACGCAAGGAGGAAAACCCGCTCCGGCCCAGATCCAGAAGCGCACGGTACACGGTCTGCAGGTGACGACCATCGAATCGTCGGGCGATTACTCCGGCATGGGCGGGCCGCTGGCCGAGAGACCGACCGTAGAAGCAAGCTATCGCTTATTGGGCGCTATCGTCGAGGGTCCTGAGGGCAACGTGTTTATCAAGTTCGCAGGCCCCGCAAAGACCGTGTCCGCCAATGAGCGCAACTTCGAGCAATTGGTGAATTCGTTCGAAAAGGAGAAGAAGTAAGGCGGGCAGGGTTGTGTTTGGTGAGCAGGCGATCTCGTCGCCTGCCTGTTCGCAGAGTTGAGTGAATGGCGACGCGGATCGTAACGCAAGCCTTGTGGGGTTGAGGCTGGTTTCAAGAAGCAGGCGACAAAGATCGCCTGCCCCACCTCTTAAACCAGTTCCCTACCTTGCCGCATATTCTGTTTACGCCAGATCTTCCGGCCGGATTGGCAAGCGGCGCAAGCGTTTGCCCGTGATCGCAAAGACCGCGTTGGCGACAGCCGGGGCGGTGGTCGGAGTGCTGGCTTCGCCAATGCCGCCCGGTGCATTTTCATTCCTCACGATGTGCACTTCCACCACGGGCATCTCGTCGATTCGCAGCACTTCGAACTGATGGAAGTTCTGCTGCTCGACGCGGCCGTTCTTGATGGTGATGCCGCCCTTGAGCGCCGCGCTCAGCCCGTACACGATGCCGCTTTGGATCTGCGCCTCGACGATAGCCGGATTGACCACGTGGCCGCAATCCACGGCACACACCATGCGATGGACTCGCAGCTTACCCTGGGTGATGGAGACTTCGGCGACCTGGGCGTTGAAGCTGCCGATGTTATTGGTCACGGCGATGCCGCGCCCATGCCCGCCCGGCAGGGGCTTGCCCCAGCCCGCCTTTTCGGCTGCCAGTTCGACCACTGCGAGCATCCGCGGGTTCTTCGCCAGCAGGCGCCGGCGGAGTTCCAGCGGGTCCTTCCCGCCGGCAGCGGCCAGTTCGTCGAGGAAACTCTCGGTAAAGAAGGTGTTCTGCGAATATCCCACCGAACGCCAGAAGGTGGTCGGAATACCCGGGTCAGCCTTGTTGTACTCGACCTGGATGTGCGGGATGGCATAAGCGAGATCGTCGATGCCTTGTACAGCGGCGAAGTCGATGCCGTTGCGCATGCCCGCAAAGGACGGACACGCAATGCTCGTGGTCCAACACGTGGGCCAGCCGTCGGCGTCCAGGCTCCCCCCAAACCGCGTGTACGACGCGGGGCGGTACAGGTCGTGGGTCATGTCGTCTTCCCGCGACCATGTCAATTTGATCGGCGTACCGACAGCCTTGGAGATTTCCACCGCCTCGCCGATGAAGTCGGCTCCTCCGCGGCGGCCGAAGCCGCCTCCGAGGAACAGCGTGTGAATGTTGACCTTCTCGGCCGGCATCTTGGTAATCTGCATGGCGGTTTGCTGCGCGGCGGTCTGGATCTGCGTGGAAGCCCAAACGTCGCAGCCGTCCGCGCGCACATCCGCAGTGCAGTTCATCGGCTCCATGGGCGCGTGGGACATGTAAGCCGCTTCGTACACCGCTTCCAGTTTCTTGGCGGCGCCGGCCAGCGCGGCCGAACCGTTGCCTTCCTTGCGCGCCACGGCGCCGGGTTTCTCTGCCTGCTCCTGCATCATCTTGCGGATGCCGGCGCTATCGAGGTTGGCGAGCGCCCCCTCATCCCACTTGATATCCAGCGCGCGCCGACCTTCCATGGCGTTCCACGTGTTGTCGGCCACAACGGCGACGCCCCGCGAAATCTCCACCACCTGTTTGACACCTGGAACGGCCTTGGCCTTTGCGGCATCGAAGCTTGCCACCTTGCCGCCAAAGACGGGACACCGCGCCACCACGGCGTACTGCATGCCTGGCACCTTGGCATCGATGCCGAAAGTGGCCGTGCCATTCACCTTCAGGTGTGTATCAAGGCGTTTGACCGATTTGCCGATCAGCTTGAATTGGGCGGGATTCTTGGGCGCGATACCATTGGGCGCGGGTAATTTGGCGGCATCTTCCGCCAGTGCGCCGAACGTCATTCGCTGGTTGGCAGCCGCGCCTAAGACGGCGCCGGTTTCGGTGCGGCACTGCGATTTCTCGATACCCCATTTGCGCGCGGCCGTCTCGATCAGCATGGCGCGCGCGGTGGCGCCTGCTTTGCGCATCGGATCCCACTGGGTGCGGATGCTCATGCTGCCAAAGGTCCCCTGCATGGGGCCGTAGAGCTTGGGATCGACTGGCGCAAATTCGGTGCGCACCTTGGCCCAATCGCAATCCAGTTCGTCGGCCAGGATCTGCGAGAGCGAAGTCATCGGACCCTGCCCCATTTCCGATTTGGGCAGAACCAGAGTTACCGACTCGTCGGAGCCGATGTGGATAAAGCCGTTCAGCGCGGCTGATTTGCCTCCTGTTCCTGCTTGAGCCTTAAGCTTCGCGCTCTCGGGCACAGTAAAGCTGAGCGTAAGGCCGGCAGCGGCGCCGATACCGGTTTTCAAAAAATTGCGGCGGTTAACTTTTCTAACGGTGATCATGCGACACGCCCTTTCTGTTCGGCGCCGTTTGAGGCCGTCATGATCTCCGAGGCGCGGTGAATAGCTGCCCGAATGCTTTGATAGGTGCCGCAGCGGCAAATGTTGCCGCGCATCACTTCGTCGATATCGACGTCGCTCGGCCGCGCTTTTTTGGCCAGCAGAGCGGCCGCGGCCATAATCTGGCCGGATTGACAGTAACCGCACTGCGGCACGTCCAGTTCGATCCATGCCTTTTGGACGGCGTGCGTGCTATCCGGCGAAAGGCCTTCGATGGTGGTGATGTTCTTGCCCGCCACGCTGGAAACCGGCGTGATGCAGGCGCGAATAGCCTGTCCGTTCTGGTGGACCGTGCATGCGCCACAGAGCGCCATGCCACAGCCGAATTTCGTTCCGGTCATTCCCAGCGTGTCGCGCAAAACCCACAGCAGAGGCATCTGCGCGGGTACGTCCACAGTCTGGGCTTTTCCGTTAAGGGTAAATTTGATGCTCGCCATCCCGGCCCTCCTGGAAGTTCCTGATAGGATGTAGTATACACCGGGCGCGACCGGGGTCAGGAGAAGCAGGCTAACGGATGACGATCGATGAACGGATTGAAGCTATTGCAAGCAATCTCGACACCCTAACCAAGTTGCATCTCGACAACGACCGGGAGTACCGGGAGATAATCGGCAGCCTGGCCGCCACTGTCGGCAGAATGGATACCGCTGTCGGCAGAATGGATACCGCTGTCGAAAAGCTCACCGCCTTCGCGGCCGATGTGAAGGACGCGCTGCGCCGTTTGGCGAACATCGCCGGAGCGCACCAGGACCGGCTGGACGATCACGAGCGCCGGCTTGATGATCTGGAGTCTTAGAACGTTATGCGCGCGGCGACGGCCTACTGCCCTAACTCGCGCTCTTCCCTGCGTTCCCGCCGGTGCTGGAAGTAATGCTTGATATCGGGCCAGAATTCTTTGGCCACATTTGAAAAGGCGTCGGTGGCGACTGATGTCAGCAGCTTTTCAAGATTGTCGTTGAAGTTGCGTGTATCCGGGTAGTAAGCATTGGAAACCGCCGCAGCAGTCGCCGCACCGCCCCACTCCGAAAAGTTGAACGTGCGCCGGCCGGAATCCATGCGGGCCACCATGACCTGGCTGAGTGCGTAGAAGGCGCGGTGCTTCTTAGTGCCCTCACCTAAGCGGAAATAGCGCGGATCCTGATGGAATAGAGCGGGAATGATGCCTTCCTGGAACATGTTGCCGATCATTTGATCGCCGTATGCGGTCGCGAAGCGCTTGCCGTACCCTGCCATTCCCTGGCCGAAGGAGTGGTTCTGGTCCTCCAGTTGATACAGCGAAGCGAACAGCCCAGCTGTAGCGTAGGCAGGCCAGTCGAAGGAATCTTTAGCTGCAATGGCCATCTTCTGTTTACCGGTGATGGGCTGAAAGGGCAGCGAATGCTCGGTAGTGCGGTAATTAGGTAAGACGCCGAAGATTCGTTTATCTTCCTCGGGAGCAGCCACTGGCGCTGCGGTGTTGTCCTGAGGGACGACAACAGGGGCATCGGTTTGAGCGAGCCCAAAGCCGCCCGGCAGTAACAAAACCGCGGCCGCGACAATCCGTTTCAGCATCACTGTATAGATGAAGCGAGGGCGCACCTGGTTACGCCCATTGCACTTCCCCACTGCCGCGCATAAACTTGCGGAATGCGCCGCTGGGCCACCCTGATTCTGCTCACCACCGGCCTGATCATTGCCTACGTAGACCGCACCAATCTATCTGTAGCCCTGGCTGCGCCGGAGTTCCGAAATTTTTTTCAACTGACCGACGAGCAGAGGGGATTCGTGAATTCGGCCTTTTTCTGGAGTTACACGCTGCTCCAAATCCCGGCCGGCCTGTTGGTGGATCGCTTCGGCGTGAAACTGCCTGTGATGCTTGCGCTGCTTCTATGGTGCGGGGCAAGCACCGCAACAGGCAGCGCGGGCGTGTTGTGGCAACTGATCGGATTGCGACTCTTGCTGGGCGTGGGCGAATCGGTCATTTTTCCCGCGGGCCTCTGCTGGATTCACCGGAATGTGGAAGAGCGGCGGCGCGGCCTGGCGGCCGGAGTTTTCGTGAGTGGGACCAAGTGGGGACCGGCCTTAGGGGCGCCGCTCGCAGCGTGGCTCATCAGCCATTTCGGGTGGCCGAGCATGTTCCGCGTGATCGGGCTTGGAGGCCTGGTGTGGCTGCTGCCGTGGGTCCTCTTTGCGAGCGACGGAGAGAGGAGCGCCGGACAATCCGCGGCCGACACACTGCCGCTCGCGACACTGCTGAGATCGCGAATTATGTGGGGCGCCATGATCGGAACTTTCTGTTACAACTATTTCCTGTTTTTTTCGATCACATGGCTGCCCGCTTATTTCGTGGAACGCCGCCACCTTTCACTCAACTCGATGGGAATCTACACGATGTTCAGCTTCGCCGGCACGGCTGTGGTGGCGATCCTGGCGGGTGCGGCCGCGGACTGGTTCATCCGGAGAGGCGCGGATGCGGCCAAGACGCGGCGCTGGTTTACCATTGCGGGCTTGCTGGGCGCTGCGACGGAAGTGGCCGGGGCGCTTTCGGAATCCAACCCGGTGGCGGTGTTTTTCGCTATTTTTTCCATGGCAGGCTTGGGGCTGGCCACTGCCAACTACTGGGCCCTCACCCAGACCCTGATGCCGCGTAAGGCTGCTGGGCGAGTGGCCGGGCTTCAGAATACAGCCCTCAACCTGGCGGGCATCGCGGCGCCCATCATTACCGGCTGGCTGAAAGAAGTTTCGGGCAGTTATACGATTCCCATGCAGACCATCGGGCTCTTTCTGTTGATCGGAGTTTGGGCCTACTTGTACCTCGTCAGTGCGCAGCCTTCGAGGCATTCTGCAGCAACTGCGCTTTCCGAAACCAATTTGACATCAGCCCGCCGATCCAGCTAATCTGAACTATTACTGCAGTGAGCAGCGAGAAGTGTGTATTGATGAGTACAGAATTCCCTTCCAAAAACGGCATCAGTCGTAACTGGCATGTAGTCGACGCTCAGGACGTGGTTTTGGGCAAGCTCGCCAGCAAGGCAGCCATGCTGCTGATGGGCAAGACCAAGCCATCTTATACGCCGTTTCTGGACACGGGCGATCATGTCATCGTGATCAACGCCGAGAAAGTCCGCTTAACCGGCCGCAAAGAAGAAAAGAAGGTGTACCGGCACTTCACCGGCTACCCCGGCGGGCTGGTAGAAAAAAGCTTCAAGCGGGTGAGGGCCGAACGGCCCGTGCGTATCGTGGAGCAAGCCATTCAGGGCATGCTTCCGAAAACCAAGCTCGGCAAACAGATGTACCGAAAGCTCAAGGTGTATGCCGGCGATCGCCATCCGCACGCGGCGCAGAAGCCCGCGGTATTGGAAATCAAGTAGCGGACAGGATGAGTAGCGGGAAGGACAATTCGTGGCAGGGACAATAGTGCAACATCTGGGTACGGGACGCCGGAAGAGTTCGGTGGCGCGTATCTTCTTGCGATCCGGCAAGGGCGAAATCACGGTCAACAATCGCTCGTTCGACAACTACTTTCCAACCGAAAGCACGAGAGCCATGGTGCGGCAGCCGTTGCTGGCCACCGAGACCCTGGACAAATTCGATATTCTGATTCTCACCGATGGCGGTGGCGTGGTCGGGCAGGCCGGCGCGGCACGTCTGGGCATCGCCCGGGCATTGGTGGAGTTCAACGCGGAACTGCGATCGCGGCTCAAAAAGCTCGGCTACCTGACGCGCGATCCGCGCGCGCACGAGCGCAAAAAGTATGGGCAAAAGGGCGCGCGCAAGCGGTTCCAGTTCTCCAAGCGGTAGTTTCCATGAAGCCTGGAACAAAGTAGTGGGGTTTTATTTGGAGTTTCCAGGTTACTTTCCCACTTTCCAACAGGGCGGGTCAACCGCTCGGGTAAACTTCGCGGCGCAAATTTCGCTTTGGACGCGCTGGGAATCGAACAGGAGGTAGTTTGCCGGCAATCAGTATGAAGGAATTGCTCGAAGCAGGCGTTCACTTCGGGCACCAGACCAAGCGCTGGAATCCGAAGATGAAGGAATACATCTTCGGCGAACGCAACGGAATTTACATTATCGATCTGCAGAAGACGCTGAAGATGTTCAAGGACGCCGCGCGTTTCGTGGGCGAAATGGCGGCGCAGGGCAAGAACGTGCTCTTCGTGGGCACCAAACGCCAGGCGCAGGAAGCCATCGCCGAGGAGGCAACGCGGTGCAGCATGTTCTACGTGAACCAGCGCTGGCTGGGCGGTCTGCTCACCAACATGGCTACGGTACAGCGCTCGATCAAGCGGCTGAAAGAGTTGGAAGCCATGGCCTCCAACGAGAACGGTTATGCGGGACGACCCAAGAAAGAAATCATCCGGCTGGAGCGCGAGCGCAAACACCTGGACCAGAACCTGGCGGGCATCAAGGACATGCCGGGGCTGCCCGACATTCTGTTCGTGATCGATTCCAACAAAGAAGCCATCGCCGTTAAGGAAGCACGCCGCCTGGGCATTCCCGTGGTGGCCATCGTGGATACCAACTGCGACCCCGATGAGGTCGATCATGTGATTCCGGGCAACGATGACGCTCTGCGCGCCATCCGGTTGTTCGCCAGCAAGATCGCGGATGCGGTGGTCGAAGGCCGGTCGCTCGCCTCGGAGCAGGATTTCACTGCTGACAAGATCGTCACGGATGAAACCCCCGTGGGCCAGGGAATGGAGCAATACACCGAGTACGTGGACGCCAAGGTGCTTAGCGAGATCATGGCCGAGAGCCTGAGCATGGAAGAGGAAGCAGGACCGGGCGGCGCTTCGGCATCGCGTAAGGGCCCAGCTTCGGAGACCCATGAACCGGTTCCCGAACCGGCCGTGACCGAGAGCGGACATTAGTTCGACTGCAAAAGGCCGCCGATGAACGCAGAGAAACGCACATCACCCCAAAGTTATCGGCGTTCATCGGTGTTAATCTGCGGCCATAGATAAAAGGACGCGAAACGCGAATATGGTGGAGATCACCGCACAAATGGTTAAGGACCTGCGCGAGCGAACCGGCGCGGGGATGATGGAGTGCAAGCGCGCCCTGAAGGAGGCGAAAGGCGACCCCGCGGACGCCGAAATCCTGCTCCGGAAATGGGGCATCGCTTCGGCGGGCAAGAAAGCCTCGCGCGTCACCAAGCAGGGCCTGATCGGAAGCTATATTCACCACGGCGGGCAACTGGGCGTGCTTGTGGAAGTCAACTGCGAGTCGGATTTCGTGGCCCGGACCGACGATTTCAAGGAACTGGTGCACGACCTCGCCATGCACGTCGCGGCCGCCGACCCGCGCTTTATCCGCAAAGAGGACGTGACCGCCGATGTGCTCGCGCAGGAGAGGGAGATCGCGCGTGCCCGCGCGCTGGGCGAAGGCAAACCCGAAAAGGTAGTCGACAAGATCGTCGAAGGCAGGCTGCAAAAGTTTTATGAAGAGGTTTGCCTGCTCGAGCAACCCTTCGTGAAAGAAGCCACTTTGAGCGTCGGCCAGCTGGTGAAAACCAAGATTGCCAAACTGGGCGAAAACATCAGCGTGGCACGGTTCGTCCGCTTCAAGGTTGGCGACGTTGCCGCCGTGGAAGCGGGCGCGCACTCCGGGTCCGACGGTGCGGGCCCAGAGACGGCATGAACACGCCGAAACAATGCCTGGCTATAAGCGCATCCTGCTGAAATTAAGCGGGGAGGCACTGGCGGGCAGTGCGCGGTTTGGGATCGATTCCGAGCGCGTCCAACAACTCTCGCGGGAAATTGCGGACGTCGTTGCCACCGGGATTGAAGTGGGAATCGTGGTCGGCGGCGGCAATATCTTTCGCGGTATCGCCGCGGCGGCGCAGAACATGGACCGGGTGACCGCCGACCACATGGGTATGCTGGCTACGGTCATCAACTCCCTGGCGCTCTCTGACGCGCTGGAGCAAATCGGAATTCCAACACGAGTGATGAGCGCCATCGAGATGCACCAGGTAGCCGAGCCCTACATCCGGCGCCGCGCGATTCGCCACCTGGAAAAGGGCCGCATCGTGATCTTCGCGGCCGGAACGTCCAACCCGTACTTCTCCACCGACACCGCCGCCACCCTGCGCGCTCTCGAAATCAAGGCCGACGTGATCGCCAAAGCCACGCGTGTCGACGGTGTATACGACAAGGATCCTCTCAAGTTCCCGGATGCCATCAAATACAAAGAGATCACCTACCTGGAGGTGCTCGCCCAGGGCTTGGGTGTCATGGACGCTACCTCCATCGCCATGTGCCGCGACAACCGGCTGCCGATCATTGTTTTCAATTTAAATACGACCGGCAACATCATGCGCGTTTCCCGCGAGGAGCAGGTCGGCACCATGATTCACTAACTCCACGGTTTTTAAAGGTTTATCCGGGGACGCAGTGTATAATAAACCTCTGGAATCCAGAAGCCAGGAGCCAGAAGTCGGAATCCGTCGTGCGCTCGCTATTCAGACTCCTGGCTTCTGACTTCTGCTTTTTTGGAGACCGCCCTATGAAAACAGAACAGCCGGCCGCTACGGCCGCAGCGGCATTCAACTCGGTGAAAGAGGTGGAGGCCAATCTCAGGACGCGCATGGAAAAGGCGCTAGGGGATCTGCAGCACGAAATGGCCACCATCCGCACGGGCCGCGCGTCTTTGGGAATTCTGGATCACATCCGCGTGGACTATTACGGGACGCCCACCCCGTTGAATCAACTCGCGAACTTGCATGTCCCCGAGCCTTCATTGATCACCATCCAGCCCTGGGATGTGACGCAAATCGGGCCCATCGAACGGGCCATCCGCGTGTCGGATCTGGGGTTGAATCCGGCCAACGACGGAAAGATCATCCGCCTTCCCATTCCGCCTCTGACCGAAGAGCGCCGCAAGGAACTGGTGAAGCGGCTCCACGGGGTCGCCGAGCACCACCGGGTTTCGCTCCGGAACATCCGGCGCGACGCCAACGAAGCGTCGAAGAAGCTGCTCAAGGACAAAAAGATCACCGAAGACGACGACAAGCGGGCGCACGACGAGATTCAGAAGCTGACCGACGGTTACATGGAAAAGCTCGATCAGGCCGCCAGGGGGAAAGAAAAGGAAATTCTGGAGATCAAGTAGAATCTCAGTTTATGCCTTGGTTCACGGTCCGGGTGCCGGCCTCGAGCGCCAATTTGGGTCCGGGGTTCGACGCACTGGGCCTGGCGCTGGGGGTTTACCTGACATGCCGTTTCCGGGCGGGCGAGAAGCTCTCGATTTCCGTATCCGGGCGCGATGCCGGCTGCATCTCCACGGGATCCGATAATCTGATCTGGCAGACCAGCCTGGCGGTGGCTGAGAGCCATCGCATGAGCATGCCGGCCGTCGAGTTGGAAATCGCCAACGACATCCCGGTCGGCAAGGGAATGGGGTCCAGCGCGGCGGCCCTGACAGCCGGGGTCGTAATTGCCGACCGCCTGCTCGGTCTCAACTGGAAACCTCTCCGCATCCTGGATGAGGCTGCGCGCCTCGAAGGCCATCCCGACAATGTCGCCGCCTGTACCATGGGCTCGATCGTTGCCAGCGCCATCGATTCCGGCGGCGTGGCGCGCGCCGTTCGCCTGGACTTGCCGCAGCGGTTTGGGGTGGCGGTCGTGGTGCCCGATTTCGACCTGCCCACGGCCAAATCGCGCGGCGTACTGCCGGCCTGCTACAGCAAGGAAGACGCCGTGTTCAACGTGCAACGCGCCGCCCTCCTGGTGGCCGCTCTGGCCACCGGCTCCACCTCCGCATTTCCCGCCGCCCTGGAGGATCGATTCCACCAGCCCTACCGCGCCCCGCTCGTGCCCGGCCTGGAAGAGGTCTTGAAATTGCGCGCACCCGGGTTGCTGGGCTGCGCCCTGAGCGGCGCTGGCCCTTCCATACTGGTCTTCTTCGAGCGCGGCTACGAGGATGTGTGCGACCTCGTCCGCCAGATCTTCCGCTTGGAAGGGCGCGACTCGGAGATCCTGGTGACTCATATCGCCGAGCGGGGGTTTGAGGTGGGCGAAGAGGCGGGGGGAGCGTGAGGTGCCCCGAGCATCAGAGTAGCCGGATGTGGGCTGGAAAGGGACGTTGCGTTTGTTTCGTTATGTGAGAGCGGGATTTACGGACCGATTCAACCGTGGTCGAGCACTTCCCATATTGCCGTTGCGGCCACCTATCCGGAAGGCCGGCCAACGGCCCCCGAATCGGCGTTTTCCAATCTCCGGTCCAGCGGCTAACTAACGCCAGTCGTCGATTACAAGAGTGTCGGGGTGGTTGTAAGCGGGTGAGTCGGGGCGGTGCATCGCAACACCCGAGATATCGGTACGAAATCCTCGCTGAAGCATCCGGCGATAGGCTTTAGTTCGACTCAAGTTCACGCCCGCCTCTACGCGCACCAGGCGGCGTTCCACGGCAAGAGACTCGCATGCGCCCAGCAGACGATCGAAGGCTTTGTCTGAATCGATTCCAGGCTGAACCGCAGCAAACTTGACAAAGCACGTATCTCTTCCAGCCTCGGTTCCCTCGCCGCAATGGCAAACAGCGAATGCTTCGAGCGAGTCGCCGCCCCACAGCAACAGTGTCTCTCCAAGACTCTGCTGGTCTACCGAACGGATCTCCGATGTCACATCGAGTCCTTCGTAAATGGAGCCGGTGAGGTTGCGGCAAGCGGCTATAGCTTGATCTTGAGCAGCTTCGGTGAGTGAAGACAGCTTCAGCGCTGATGCATCGCTCACATTAATGGCCTTGGACATTATGGCCGTAAGAAATCTTGGCCAGAATCCGAACTTCTGGTACAGCCCGATGTGCTTGGGGCTGTGTGCAAAGGTGAAAAGGCCCGCATCTCTGACGCCCCATTTCGCAAAAACATCCATGGTGGGTCCCAGGATTGCCTGCGCGATATGCTGATTCCACAGTTCCGGGCGAATGGTCAAAGGGCCGAAGAATCGAAAACTCCCCCATTTCGTGGCAAAGTTCGATCCTGCCATCTGGCCGTCAATTTCGGCCACCAGTCCTGTATTCCGATCATTGCGCCAGCGCGTGAGGACATATTCCCGGTCAGCCCAGAAATCTTCCGGATTGGGTACACCAAGGAAAGTACCAAACGCCACTCGAAAGATCCGGCGCGCTTCGGCAAGATCTGTTTCCCGCATCGGACGAACCGAGATATTGACCGCTTCCTTGCTTTGAGACGGCATCGACATTGGAATCCCTCCAGGGTGCCCCGAGACAAATCGCATCATGATACAACATCCGGGAGGATTCGGGTCGTTCTGTTGTTGATCCCCGAAAGGGTAGCAGTGCGTGGCCGCGAAGCGTGTCGGGCCGGTAGCGCTTCCAAACCAACCCAGGGCCGGCCCTTCCATACTGGTCTTCTTCGAGCGCTGCTACGAGAATGTGTGCGACCTCGTGCGCCAGATCTTCCGGCTGGAAGGGCGCGACTCGGAGATCCTGGTGACGCATATCGCCGAGCGCGGGTTTGAGGTGGGGGAAGAGGCGGAGAGGTAGTTAAAGCCGTGGAGTAGTCTCTGCTTTCGAGTTGTTATCAGGCTGGCTAAGGTGAATTCCCGTGGCGGCGCGACCGCCATATTTACGCTTTCTTCTATAGGGAATAACGTCCCGCTGATCGGGGATACATCCACGCCATGACAGCACCGCAGCCAGAGTTTGGCGGGCTCGAAAAATTCAAACAATCACCAGCCATTCGAGGGGTTCTTGGAACGGCGAGTTTGTACGCCGTCTCCGGGACTCTTGGAGTCGATGAGTTCTTCCGCGGCGCCCCAGATGTAATATTTGGGGTAGCGCGGTTGCTACCGAAGACGAAGCTACGTTAGACGCGGAAGGCATCATGCAAGATAGGAACGTTGGCGCTGCTAGATTCTCCGCACGTTTTTCGGTTAACTGGCCCGTAAATGCCGGTGGATATCCACGCGTGGAGGAAATGGCTGCATTCCTCTCTAAATCTCCGCGACTTGAGGACGAGTTGGAGCAGCGCACGAGATCGGCCCTGGGGCCCGAGGGGGCGGTCGAACGCTTGAGTGTCGTTGCTTCAGAACGCGCCGTGGATATTGTCCTAACGATCAGGGCGCCGGAATTGGTCATAGCGGATCTGATGGGTAGCGATCATCTGCGGAGCTTGGGCGCCGCATTCGGCGACGACCTCGCGAGCTGCATCAAGACGTTCGTGCTTGTTGGGATTCCGGAAGCTCGACGTGGAGCGAACGCCTACCACGTTACGTACACCCTTGGCGACAGTCCTGTTGGCGATCCGGACGAGAAAGAAATCCCTGAGGTTGATCCGGCGCCTCCGGGCCCTGATGAGATTGCGGCGAGCACGAAGCCGGCCTCCCAGGCCCCCTCAGGTCCGACGCAAGTTCCGAAGGTCGAAGCGGTAGGCGAAGAGAGAATGCCGATTCAGGCCGACGATCCGGCTAGGAAAGATGAGCTTGAGAGACTGCCATTCGCACAAGTGCTGGCCAGCAGGATTACTGAGGCTTGGATCAGCGGGAGCTCCGGCGGTTCAAAGCTTCGCGCCGCTTTCATGATTCACATCGATGGACCATGGGGCTCTGGCAAAACATCACTGTTGAACTTGCTTTGTGACGAGCTCAAGCACGACCGTCGGGCGACCGGCCAAAACTGGATCGTGGTTAACTTTAACGCCTGGCAGAACCAACGGATCCTGCCGCCTTGGTGGACTCTGATCAAGGCCATTTATGATCAATCTAAGGATGACATTTACAAACAATTCAAGGACACCCTTCATGAGCAATCTAAGGATGATCATCCACAGCGACATTTGGTGCGCCTTTGGCTGTGCTGGTCCTTCTGGAGATTCCGGATGGACTGGGTGCCCGTGATTGTCTCACTAATTCTCACCGCAATGGCTATTTTTGCGGCGTTCCGATTGTTTGTCTGGTCTGGCAGCTCTTCTCCGAACAACAACCCGTTCGATCTCGCCTTTAAGCTTGTAACCTTGCTCCTGGCGGCGCCGGCTGCGGTCTTCTCATTTACGCGCTCGCTCCTTTTCGGATCTGCCCAGGCCGCTCAGACCTATACAACTTTGCGTAGTGATCCGCTTGCGCCTATCGCCCGGCTCTTTGAGTCGCTCATTCGAATTATTAGAGCGCCCGTGGTCGTCTTTATCGACGACTTTGATCGCTGCCGTTCCGAGTACGTGGTGGAAACCCTCGAAGGCATTCAGACTCTGCTGCGCGGTGTACCGTTGATTTACGTCGTGGCTGCCGACAGGAAATGGATTTGCTCCAGTTTCGAACAAACGTACTCCAATTTCGGGACAACCGTTGGAACTCCAGGAAGACCTCTCGGCTATCTTTTCCTCGACAAACTGTTCCAGGTTTCAACGCGAGTGCCGCGCTTGACGGGAGAATTAAGAAAGAAATTTTGGGACCGCCTGCTGAGCGGGGCGGCTTCGGGAAATCCTTTGGACCTGGAGCGCCAACGTATTGAAGCCGAGCGGCAGGCCGAGGAAGAACTCAAAGGCCTTCACACTTATGAAGAACTCGAAGCCAGGATTTCCAAGGTCCGGGAAGATCCCGTCAGGGAGTTGGCAATGCGTGCCGTTGCGGCAAAACAGATTACCGGAGCCGCCGCCGTGCAGCACACGGAACACCGGCTTTTGGCTTTTGCCGATCTCCTCGAACCAAACCCGAGATCGATGAAGCGGATCGCGAACGCGATCGGGATGCAGCAGGCAATTCAATTTCTCGAAGGCCGCCGTGTTTCGCCAGAGGCACTCGCTCGCTGGACGATCATCGACCTGCGTTGGCCCGCGCTTGCGGAGTTCCTGGTTGCCAATCCCGACCGAATATCCGAGGTTGCTGCGGGTGCCGTGACGAAAGACAGTTCCATCCCTGAGCCTCTTCAGTCGCTTCTCCAATCTGGGGATGTGACGCAAGTGGTAATCGGTGGACCACCATCTGGCCGATTGGACGAGCCGACGATTCGGGAGATCATTGGGGAGCGACTTCCGAGTCGGGAGCCGGCGAAAGAAGAGCCCAAGACCCGCACTGCCAAAGCTTTCTGAATGCATTGGCCGCCGGCGAGTTGCGTCGAGACTGGACGCCGGCTGAAAGCCGGCGGCAGGCTGACAGCCAGGCTGAAAGCCTGGCACACAAAAATTTGGTATATTTTCACCCATGAACCGGACACTGATTGCACGCGTCTCCACCGGAATTCTGTTCGCCGTCGGCGCCTGGATGGCCTACACGCAGGGCAACCAGCCAGCCAAGCTGAACCTCAACAAGGTAAGGGACGACCTGTACGAAATCGAGGGTGACGGCGGCAATGTCGCCGTGTATCTCACCGACGAGGGCGTGATTCTGGTCGATGATAAGTTCGACCAGGACCATGAGCAGATCGTGGCCCACGTCAAAAGCGTTACCGACAAGCCCATCAAGTACATCCTTAGCACGCACTATCACGCCGATCACAGCGGCGGCAACGCCAAATTCCTCCCCAGCACGGAGATCATTTCGACCGCGAACGCGCGCAAGAACATCCTGGCCCGCATCCAGTCCAATGCGCCTCCGGGAGTGATGCCGGCCCGCGTTGTGTTCAACGACGAGACGGCCGTATTTCTGGGCGGCAAAGAAGTGCGCGCGAAGTACTTCGGCCGCGGTCACACCAACGGCGACGCTATGATCTATTTCCCGGCTCTGCGAATCTTGCACACCGGCGACATGATGGCGGGCAACACGCCGCTTATCGATTACCCTGGTGGCGGCAGCGTGGTGGAGTGGACCAAGACGCTCGATGCTGTTATGAAGGCTTGGGATTTCGACACCGTAATTCCCGGCCACGGACCGGTAACCACCAAGGCGAACCTCATGACCTATCGCACCAACGTCGAGAAGCTGCGCAACCGCGCCCAGAGCCTGGTCCGCGGGGGCAAGAGCCAGGAGGAGTTAGGCAAGGTCATGATGGCCGAATTCGGCTGGATGCCGAACAGCCTCCAGATGCAATGGAGCCTGCCGGGCCTGATGACCGAGCTCAAATAGGCTCGTTTTTTCGCCCGTTCATGCGGCAAATGACGGATTTTCCCCTATAATCTAGGATTGCCCGAACTGCGAAAAGACCCCATCACGGGGCGGTGGGTTATCATCGCGACCGATCGCGCCAAACGCCCCGACGATTTTATCCGCGAGCCGGTACCGTCGCCAAGCAGCCGCGTTTGCCCCTTCGATTACGGAAATGAGCACAAGACGCCTCCGGAGGTCCTGGCCTACCGCACGAGCGGCGGCCGCGACCAGGAGGGTTGGCGAGTGCGCGTCGTACCTAACAAATTCCCGGTCCTTGGCATTGAAGGCGATCTCAATCGCCAGGGCGATGGCATGTACGACAAGATGAGCGGCATCGGCGCCAATGAGGTCATAATCGAAACGCCGGAACACTCGGCCACCCTCGGCGATCTGACGGACAAGCAGATCGAAGAGGTGATGTGGGCCTACAAGGAACGGATCATCGACCTTAAGAAGGATCGCCGCTTCCGCTACGTTCTATTATTTCGCAACCACGGCGAAGGCGCCGGGGCTTCCCTCGAACATCCCCACTCTCAACTCATCGCGCTGCCGGTGGTGCCCAAGCGCGTCCAGGAGGAAGTGGATGGCGCCAGGCAATACTACAGCTTTAAGGAGCGCTGCATCTTCTGCGACATCATTCTCGAAGAACGCCGCGCGGGAACGCGCCTGGTGACCGAGACCGAGTTGTTCGCCGTGATCGAACCTTACGCGGCGCGGTTTCCCTTCGAGACCTGGATTTTGCCCAAACGGCACAGCTCGCACTTCGAAGACACCGATGCGAATACCCTGGCCGAACTTGGCCGCATGCTCCGCAACACCATTCGCAAGATCGATAAGGTTCTAGAGCGGCCGGCGTACAATTTCATGGTGCACACCGCGCCTCTGCAGGAGGCGCCTCTCGCGTATTACCATTGGCATATGGAGATAATTCCCCGACTGACTAAGGTGGCGGGATTCGAGTGGGGCAGCGGCTTCTACATCAATCCCACACCTCCCGAGGAATCCGCCCGGTTCCTGCGGGAAGCCGGTTGGGCATAGATGGTTGCGGGCAGGCTCGCGGGTCTGCTATAAAACCCTCATTGCCAGGTAGCAACGGGGAACGATAACCATGGCCGATAAAAAAAAGCTGTCCCCAGTAAAAACGGAAAGGCGCATGAACAACCTGCCGCTAAGCGCAGGAGATGTGGATGGCCGCGGCAGCGCCAAGGGCTCTCGCATGACGGATGGGTTGCCGGGAAGCAGCCGTTCGGAGGTACAACTGGCCAACTTCGAGGCTGCCAGCAAATTGTTCCATACCCGCAAATTCCGCGAAGCCCACGACCTGTTCCTGCGCGCGGCGGAAGGACCGGAAAGAGATGTGGCGCACCGCGCCCGTCTCCACGCCGCCATGTGCGCCCAGCGTTTCCAGCAGCCGGAGGTTCGCTGCGAAACCGTTGAGGACCATTACAATTACGGCGTCGCGCTGCTCAACGCGCGCAAGGTGGAAGAGGCTCGCGCGCACCTGGAGCGGGCCCTCCAGATGGCGCCCGATTCCGAACACATCCATTACGCGCTGGCGGGAGCGCACGCCCTCACGGCCGATGCGACCCGCGCATACGAGCACCTGAAACGGGCCATCGAGTTGGACCCCAAGAACCGCATCATGGCGCGGCAGGACGGCGATTTCTCTGCGGTGGCCGGGCAGGCGCAGTTCCAGGCTCTTCTCTATCCTGAAAAGAAGAGCTGGTAACCACGGCCGCAGAGCCGCCACCATTTGCCGGCGCTGCTTCGGGTACCTTGCGTTCAAGGACGACCGGCGGCAAGACCGCCGGCGCTACCATGGAAGACACCACACCACTGCGCGTGGTAGCAATCGGCGGAGGAACGGGCCTGTCGGCGCTGCTCCACGGGCTGAAACAGTACGCTAAACCCGTAAGCCTGTCAGGGCATGCCGGCGGGCCGGCCGTGGATCTCACCGCCATCGTGACTGTCACCGACGACGGCGGCAGCTCCGGCCGCTTGCGTCGCGAATTCGACGTCCTGCCGCCGGGCGATATCCGCAATTGCATGGTGGCCCTGAGCGAGGATTCGGCACTGCTTTCGAGGCTGTTTCAACACCGCTTCCAGTCCGGGCGCGGCCTCAAGGGCCACAGCTTCGGAAACCTGTTTCTAATGGCGCTGACGCAGGTTATGGGCGACTTCCCCGACGCGGTGAAAGCCTCTTCGGAAGTCCTCAAGATCGCGGGCCGCATCTATCCGTCCACCGACACCAACGTGGCCCTTGAAGCCATGGTGGATGGCGGGGGAAAGATCGTCGGCGAGACTCGCATCAGTCGCAGCCACCGTAAGATCCGAAGCGTGCGCTTGCTGCCTCGCCGGGCGCGCCCGCTGGCCGCGGCCTTATCCGCTATCTCCGAAGCGGATTTGATCACGCTGGGGCCCGGTTCCCTGTTCACCAGTGTGATTCCCAATCTACTTGTAGAAGGAATTCCGGCCGCTATCCGGCGGTCGCAGGCGGTGAAGGCGTACTTCGTCAACCTGATGTGGCAGCCTGGCGAGACCATGGAGTTCCGTGCCAGCGATCATATCCGGGCCATCAACAGGCATGCCGGCGGCAAGCTGCTCGACTACGCCATCGTGAATATTCGCCCCATCACACCGGCGATGAAAAAGCGGTACGCGCGGCAATCGGCTCTGCCGGTCGAAAATGATCTCGACGCGCTGTTCAAGATGGGCCTGAAAGTGATGGCCGGGAACCTGGCGCTGACCTCCGGCATGGTGCGTCACGACCCGTGGGCCACCGCGACGGTGGCCCTCAAACTTGCGCAGGAGGGTAGACGAAGACGGAACGGGGGGAGCTTTAAGTGAAGGTTCCGTCTCGCCCGATTTCTGTTTCCCTTTGCAAGTGGGCCGCGCCAGAACGACAGGCGAAAGCGCCTGTCCCACCGAAGCATAGCCGCAACCAAAGAGCCACCAGCCGGCCTGCGGCCGGTGGACCGGATGACATCCGGTCCGCAGGCTCACAGCCTGCCCCACAATTCCCTCCAAAAGTGGAGCGCCCATCAGGATGTCACCGAGAGGGAGGACCTCCTCCGGGCAGGAAGCGCCTGCCCCACTGGGGCGAAGAGGTGGGGAAGACTAGAGTCGAGGAACGGCGCGGTATCTGCTACGCACAGCGACCCGTTTCCGTTCCCCGCTCATCCAACCGGACGTGCTGATTTCCAGCATCCGGCTTTCCGACAGAATTCTCACGAAGCACACGCAGTGATCTTTCTCGACAGCCGTACCACCCCGAGTTCCCCGAAGATCACCTGCCAGGAAAAGCGGCGGGTTCCGGCCGTCGAGTGCTTGTGCCGTTGACGCAGAAAGTTGCGCACCCGCCGTTCCACGTAGTTGTTCCCTATCTGATACGCCCGCGCGATGGTTCCCTGGTTTCGGTCCTACCGCCGGCTCCGGGCTTCCTCTCCTGACGCGTTTCACCTTCTCGGCGTGCCGTGCTCCTTACCCCGGCGGATCGATGCTTGGTACTTCTCGGTCGGATACGCGGCTCCCCGCGCGGGATCTTCCCAGCCATCGCACTGGCCTTCCCGGACCCAATTACCGGTCGGCATCCACGGTTCGACTTTTCCAGGTTGGCTCAAGCTTCACTCACGTTACCGCCCGTCGATTTGCTCACCCACCTTACGTGGGCTTGGTCGGAAGGCTTCGACGGCGCCCGTTACCAGGCGACGCCGCTTCTCAGCTACTCAGGCATACCGATGTCCTCCTGAGGCGGGACTTGCACCCGCTGGTGTTCCGCGCTGTAAGAGCGCACAATGGGGTCGTTTTTCTTTGCTCGTCCGTCTTTTCGGGCCACAAGACGAGCCTCCGGGCTCCAACAATTCGAACCAATCAACTCATTCGCTTTCAACACCACCTGCGTCTCGCCGAAGGCGCGCGCCAGGCGCCGCCGGGCACGCCCCCCAGAACCCGCGTTGTAAAATGAGGGGCATGAGCGAGGTAGAACGGCCAGAGGACGAGCAGGTGCAAGACGACGAACAAGAACCGTTCGACTTTCCATTGCCGCCTGCGTCCTTCGATTTTTTGGTGATGTCCCTGCGCGCCCAGGCGGAAATGCAGCTGGGGCTGGTGCATTATGGGCAAAAAGAGAAGCCCAGGCCGCAACTCAATATGGCGCGGCACACGATCGACCTGATGGGTATTCTGCTGGAGAAAACCAAGGGTAACTTGGCCCTGGACGAGCAGAGGATGCTGGAGAACTCTCTTACCGAGCTGCGATTCCGGTATGTGCAGGTGGCCGAGGAAGCCGGGACCACGGGGCAAACCGCCGCGCAGAATTCGTGAATGGCCTCGCCCACGTTCAAAATCACGGTGCTCGGATCGGGTACCAGCGTGGGCGTGCCTACGGTGGGCTGTCACTGCGCCGTATGTAACTCGGCCGACCCCCGCGATAAGCGGCTCCGCCCGTCCATCCTGGTGAGCTACGAAGGGCGGAACGTGCTGATCGATGCCGGACCTGACTTCCGGACGCAGGCGCTGCGCGTCAACCTGGACCGACTCGATGCCGTGGTGTTCACGCACTGGCACGCGGACCACATCATGGGCCTGGATGACATTCGGCCCTACAACTTCCGGCAGAGGGGCCAGATTCCGATTTATGCGTCTGAAGATACGATGGCGGTAATCCGGCGCGCGTTTCTGTACATTTTCGACGAGTCGAAGAAGGAATCGAACGTGCCGCAGCTTGCCACCCACGTGATCGACGGAGGCGGCTTCGACCTCTTCGGGTTGGAGTTCGAGCCCGTCCCAGTGTTCCATGGCAGCGCGACGATCTATGGTTACCGCTTCGGGGCCGCGGCATACCTGACCGACCATAGTGAAATACCCGAGGCGTCCATGCAGCGTCTGCAGGGGCTGGACGTGTTGTTCCTCGACGCTTTGCGCTACAAACCGCACCCCACGCATTCGACGGTGGACCGTTCGGTAAAGACGGTGGAGAAGCTGGCGCCGCGGCGGGCTTTTTTTACCCACATCTCGCACGACTTGGCGCACGAACGTACGGAGGGCCTGCTACCGCCGCGCGTCCGCCTGGCATTTGACGGGCTCGAAATCCAGGTGGAAGGCGCGACACGGACATGAAGGTCTACCGCAGCCTGGATAGCGTCCCACCGGATTTCGGCCCGAGCGTTCTCACAATCGGGAACTTCGACGGCGTCCACTTCGGGCACCGGCAGATTCTGAGGCGCGTCGCGCAGCTGGCCAGGGAGCGCGGCTGGAAAGCTTCGGTCCTTACTTTCGATCCGCACCCTACGCGCATCGTGGCTCCGGAACGCACACCCCGGCTGCTGACTTCCCCGGAGCGGCGCGCCGAACTGATGGCCGAGGAGAATATCGAACAGGTCCTGATCCTGCCCTTTACACGCGAGGTGGCCGAACTCGGCCCGGAAGATTTCGCCCGCCAACTCGTGTCGGAACGGCTGAAGGCACGCGCAGTGCTGGTAGGCGAAAACTTCCGCTTCGGGCGGCGGCAGGCGGGCAACGTTCGGAAGCTGGAAGAACTCGGCCGCGAATTGGGGTTTCTGACGGAGGTGATTCCCACCGCCCGGTGCCGCGGCCGCACGGTAAGCAGCAGCGTCATTCGTCAGGCGATCGACAACGGTCGCGTGGCGTTGGCGGCCCGTCTGTTGCAGCATCCATACGGTCTCGAGGGCAATGTCGTCAAAGGGCATGGAGTAGGCGCCAAACAGACTGTCCCGACTCTGAACCTCCAGACGGCCGCCGAGGTGATTCCCGCGCGCGGCGTGTACCTCACTCGGACGCGCGACCTGGAAACCGGCGTCACCTGGGATTCGATCACTAATGCCGGCTACCGCCCGACCTTCGGAGGCGACCCGGAGTTGTCGGTGGAAACCTTCCTCCTCGATGCCTTGGAGGGCGAGCCGCCCAAGCGCATTCGCGTGGAGTTTCTGTGTCGCGTCAGGGACGAGCGCAAATTCGAATCCCCCGAGGCCTTGAAAGCGCAGATCCTGAAAGACGTGCGCGTGGCACGGAGTTACTTCCGGCGGGCCAAGGCCTGGATCGGCCCCAGGCTTGCTCCCGCGTAGTTTCGATGCCCTTCGCGAACTTCCTGCTGAGCGTTCTTTCGATCATTCTGATCGACCTGCTGTTGGCCGGCGACAACGCTCTGGTGATCGCCCTGGCGGTTCGGGCATTACCCAAGCGGGAACGGCGGCTAGGCATCGCCGGCGGAGCCGCCCTGGCGGTAGTGTTGCGCATCATCCTGACCGGTGTGGCGGCGCGGCTGCTTACGCTTCCATTTCTCCAACTGGCGGGAGGCTTGCTGGTCCTGTGGATCGCCTTCAAGGTGCTGGTGGATGCGAGCGATCCGCCGGACGCAGCGCCTGCACCGCGCCGCATGCTGCAGGCGATCTGGTATATCACGGCGGCGGATGTGACCATGTCACTGGATAACATATTGGCCATCGCCGGAGCTTCGCATGGAGATTTGAGACTGATTGTGTTCGGACTGGCCCTGAGCATTCCCTTTGTGATCTTCTCGAGCAACCTGCTCGCGAGGCTTATGGACCGGTATCCCGCTACGGTCTATATAGGCGTCGCGATTTTGTGCAAGGTGGCGGGAGACATGATGCTGGCGGACCAATTCGTAGTGCGCGCGATCCATCCATCTACCCTGGCGCGCTACCTAACCGACGCGCTGCTAATCGCAGTGGTGTTGATGCTGGGGGCGCGCGTAGGCCGGGCGCGGCGGGAACGCGTGAGTGACAGGGTATAAAGATGGTGCGTGAATCTATTTATCGTAAACTGGAGGCGGGATGACTCTGCTGGCGCGTCTGCTCCATCTGGAGCCTCAGCTTTTTGAGCCCGGAGACCGCATGGGGCGGGAGGAGTTTATCTCGCGATGGGAACGCATGCCGGAGTTGAAATTTGCCGAACTCATCGATGGAGTGGTTTACGCGCCCTCACCGGTTTCCATCCCGCACTGCCAACGGGATGGCGTGCTCGCGACTTGGGCG
>Ga0307479_10000967_pt1 | contig 25957 bp, 26 predicted proteins | sample atmos_gasesECM4C_FD_203743 | JGI IMG/M metagenome (GOLD analysis project Ga0307479, IMG submission 203743) | Hardwood forest soil microbial communities from Morgan-Monroe State Forest, Indiana, United States - atmos_gasesECM4C_515 | ecosystem: Environmental > Terrestrial > Soil > Temperate... | reverse complement strand
CGAGAAATGACATCTCCAAATTTCTTAGGCCCATTGATGAAAATGAGCTCGCGTCGTATCGTAAGAGCAACTGATGTTCAAAGAGGCAAACCCAGTCATACACCCTCTCCTCGGTCAGGCAGAGATCTTTCACACGGAGGATCTCTAAGTGGGTTTTGAGATCGATTTCATGGCCGTGGGTGAAAAGTCATCGGGCGGTGATGCCATCGCGCTTCGCTACGGCAATCTCCATGGCTCGCGGGATGAGCAGCGCGTGATCGTGATTGATGGCGGCTACACAGCGAGCGGCTCAGTATTAGTAGGTCACATCCGGAACCATTATCAGACAGACTACGTAGACATTGTTCTGTCGACACACACCGACCAAGACCACATCAAAGGCCTTGAGGTCGTTATCGATGAACTCAGAGTCGGCCACCTCCTTATGCACCAACCATGGATTCATTTGAATTCGTTGGCGGTAGCGAAGTCCCTGAGCTTCATGACGCTCAGTGCAGGCGAAAAGTTCACAAAGTCGCTGAGAGAGATGTCAGCTCTGGAGGAACTGGCCAAGTCTAAGAGGATCCCGATTACTGAGCCCTTTGCTGGCCTTCAGATCGACAACGGTATGTTCAGAATCCTTGGCCCGTCCGTGGAGTACTACGAGACGCTCCTCCCCGACATGGCATCGACAGAATCCCCGCTTCAAAAGTTGCTCTCGCTGGCTAACCGGGGCAAGGAGAGTGTGCTCGCCAGACTTATCCCTGAGGATTTCGAACACGAAACTCTCAGAGACGACGGCGTCGCAGGTCCGAGCAATAACTCCAGTGTCATCAGCCTTCTATCTGTTGACGGCTACAGATGCCTCTTCACTGCCGACGCGGGGATACCGGCACTGGAACAGGCCGCCTCCGTTCTGGAAACGGAAGGTTTCACGTCCGGCAGCCTTGCCTTCGTTCAGATCCCTCATCACGGCAGCCGGCGGAATGTTGGCCCGACGGTGCTCAATCGGCTCTTAGGGGCAAAGGGTAAGACGTCCTGCCACGCGACCGCGTTCGTATCCGCGCCGCCTGAAAACCCCGATCACAAACACCCGTCGAAGAAGGTTACGAATGCGTTTACGCGCAGGGGATACGAGGTTCATGCTACAGCAGGCATTAACAAGTGGCACCGTCGGAATGCTCCCCCTCGGACCAATTATGTAGACTCGACTCCTGTTCCCTTTCACCCTCACGTTGAAGAGGATGAGGACTAATGGTTGCGGGCTTCGATAAATACGAGATGCGGGCTCGGGCTTTTCCAGGTTTGTTGGCTTGCGCGCCGGTAGCTGTACTCGCAGCTACTTTCGGCTGGAAGAGATTCCCCGCTATCGCAGTGGTTAGCGGCCTCGTTGTCGCAGCTGGCGGCACATACCTCATGACCCTGCTTGTGCGCCATCTCGGACGCAAAGTCCAGCCCGACCTCTGGACGAGGTGGGGTGGCCCCCCGACAACGCGGTTGCTACGTGCCCATCGCACGGAGGGCAATCCTGTAAAGCGAGACACCTGGCGCAGTGCCGTTGAGAAGGCAACCGAGATCAAGCTTCTCACTTCAGAGAAGGAGGCCGAGAATCCCAGCCTTGCCGATCAGACGATCGAGACCGCCGTTAGTCAGCTGACGAGGCTGGGACAGAGCACGGATTATCCGCTGGTAAAAGAAGAGAACATCAACTATGGGTTTGAGCGCAACTTCTACGGTCTTCGGTGGATTGCGAGGCTAATCAGCTTCGTCTGTTGCGTTGTGATCGTCCTTGCGCTGGCGGTCGGATCGGTGCGCTTTGGGGGTCAGAATGTTTCAGCTGCCGCTCTAGCAGCTGGTCTGATCATCGACGGCTTGTTCTTGGTGGGATGGTTGGTTCTGCCGTCGATCAGCCGTGCCAAGGACGCTGCGGATCGTTATGCCGCCCAATTGTTGGATGCCACAGTCGCGGAGAGCCGAAAGAGCGGGCAGCAATGAGCCTGGTTAAGTCATTCGCCATCGGAAACGGAGACATGTACTACATCAGGCACGGTTCCGATAACTTCACGGTCATCGATTGCTGCATTCCAGAAGACCGGGAAGGCAGCATCCTAATTGAGTTGAAAACGCAGTCCAAGGACAAGTCCATTAAGCGCCTCATCTCGACGCATCCCGACCAAGATCACATTTCTGGCCTTAGGGCTCTCGACGATGCAATGCGAATCGTCAACTTCTATGTAGTGAAGAACAACGCAAGTAAATCACCCGAGACAGCCGACTTCAAGCGATACAAGAAGCTGCGGGATGGCGAACACGCCTTCTATATCTACCGGCACTGCACGCGCCGATGGATGAATAAGAAAGGGGACGGAAGAGGTTCGGCGGGAATCAACATCCTTTGGCCGAACACGAACGACCCCGACTTCGAGAGCGCACTGGACGACGCTGAGAAGGGTCTGCCTCCCAACAACATCTCATGCATAGTGAAATACAGTCTTGAGGATGGCGCCACCTTCCTTTGGATGGGAGATCTTGAGACCGACTTCATGGAGAAGCTGGAGAAGAAGATCTCAATGCCCAAGGTCGATGTGCTGTTCGCGCCACATCACGGTCGTGATTCTGGAAAGGTGCCGCCCAAGTGGCTGTCCCAGATGGATCCCAACCTCATCGTCATTGGCGAAGCACCATCCGAATATCTGAATTACTACACAGGCTGGAACATCATCACGCAGAATTCATCAGGAGACGTGCTCTTTGAATGCTCCGGCGACACAGTGCACCTGTATGTCTCTGACAGTGCCTACCAGGTCGAGTTTCTAGAAGACGACGGGCTTGATCACAAGCAGGGCCTCTACTACATCGGATCGCTGACTCGATGAGTGATTCTGTCCCGACCCGCGTGTGGTACGCATGCTACGGCTCAAACCTGAGTCGTGACAGATTCATGGATTACATCAGCAGCGCTAGAGATACGACGGCGCCGAGCGAGTATGTGCCATGGCGGCTTCCATATGCACTCTATTTCTCTCGTAGCTCCACGCAGTGGGACGGTGGATCGGTTGCATTTATTACCCCGACTCGTGAGGAGCCGGTTTCCTTAGCCAGGGCCTATCTAATTACGTTTGAGCAGTTCACAGATGTGGCCTGTCGGGAGAACGGTCGAAAGGCTGGTTGTACCGGATTGTCGATCGACCTCGCCGCGGCAAAGAAGCATGGGCACAGTCGAATGCTCAAAACTGGGTGGTATTCCGAACTCATCTACCTGGGTGAGCGAAACGGTTATCCCGTGCTCACCTTCACATCGCCCGAGGATCTGCGTGGCGAGGATACCCGTTGCCCTTCTCCTAATTACCTACGCAAGATCCACAGCGGGCTTCAGGAAGACCATGGGTTCACGGTCAGCGAATCGGTGTCGTACCTGAAGGATCGGCCCGGGATCAAAGGAAATATTGGGGAAGGGGAGCTCGTCGGCATCTTGGGAGAATGAGCCCTGGTGATCGAAAGCTCATCCGCATCCGGACTCATCGGAACGTGCTCGAGCATATGGCCGTATGGCTTGCGCATAGCGACGTTGGCATCGCATAGGACCTTGTGTACGGTCCTGTTGCACGATCCCAGTGCATCAGCAATTGTCTGGATCGACTGCCCCGCCTTGTAGCGTTTGATGACTTCCTCTGGATCGGAGATACCAGGGTGGCGCTTGGCAAGCGCGGCCCGTTCGCGTGCTTCATGACGGTTGCTCGGTTGATCTCTTAGCGAACGGACAATTTCGTTGATCTTGATGCCTGGCTTGTAGTCCCTGATGAGCTCGTTAACCTGCTCTGGCTTCAAACGGACCTGGATCTGGTGCGAATGGACAGGAGCGGACGGACAAGGTTCAGGAGTCATATGCAGGAATTTCTTAAAGATTGGAGCTGATGATCCCGGTTCCGATAAGAACCCAGCAGCTCCACCTAAAGGCTCCTACTCGAACCCCCGAGACGGCAAGCGTCTGATTGGCGATCAGCGCCTGTCTGCGAACTCGAATCCTTCTCTGCCTGGCTTGAGCCCAGGCGAAGTGATGAGCCCCTTACAGGCGAGCTAGGCGATTGAGGGTCTGCCTGTACCACGCAATGAAGTCCGGCACGCCTGGGCGTTGTCCATAGAAGATTGAAGAATCACATCCATGCTCCTCGTCGAGCCACAGATCCCGTCGGATCTTATGGATGGTATTCCGGTCGACTTCTCGGCCTTCGCCGGCATATGCAATGTGTGATCGGAGTCTTCCCGATCGCCAGAACCGCGCTCGCCGTTGATCGAACGGTCGGGTCACGAGAATTCGATTGCCAGATAGCACGGTAAAGGTACACCCGTATGACGTCAGAATCTTCCGCAACTCATGAAACTTAAGTGGGTACTCCTCGTTGCGGGTAACCCTGATTCGATCGTTTAGCCAGTTCGCAATCGCCGCCACCTCTCTATCCGCGCGGTCCGGGCCAGTCTGTGAGACTAGATCTCGCTTTGCCGTTCGAAGAACAAACCGAAACAGGTCGTTTTCGTCGGGCACGTGGAGCATGTAGTTATTTTGTTCGAGCATCACAAGTGTCGCTACTAGAGCGGTCCGTTTGTTGCCGTTAAAGAAGGCATGATTGAGGGCGAGGGAATGAAAAAGCGCTGCCGACGCCAGGGGCACGGTGGGGTACTTGAGCTTGTCCCCAAAAGAGGTTCGCGGCCGGAAGGTGGCAGAGCCGAGGAGGGTCTGGTCTCGTACGCCAGGAGGAAAGATGGGGTCTCGGCTCGCAGCAAAGTCTTCTACAAGGGTCCAATGGATCCTTTCGATCTCGTCCACCTCGAGGAAACGAACCTGCTCCTCAACTCCGATCATTGGGAGTTCGAAAGAGCTGTCAACCGGTTCGTCGATGATCGCGGGTTCAGGCTGACTGGTGAGCACGCTGAGACCGGACACTCCCAGAACGTTTCTTGCTCGAGCTACGGAGCCCTTGGCGAGTCGGGCACCCTCGATGATCTTCACTCCAGCCTCATTGAGCTTCGCAACCGCAACATCCTGGTCAAGTTCTGCTAACTCGGCTAGGTAACGCACCGAGCGTAGATCCCGAGCTCGCGGCAGAGCTAGCGCCCGTCGTGCGGCGGACATCTGTCGCTTCGAGACGATGTCAGTCGGACCATTAGCACCGATTCCCGCGTCCCAAAGGATGAGGAGTACTTCGTCCAAATCCAGATCTGCCTGATCCGCGAGCTGCTGGACCGTCTTAGCGGAACGAGCCATTTCTGATCCTCACGTTGATTGCGGTTTACGCGTGACTAGCCAGGTTATTCCAAAGCCGAGCCCCATTTCGAAGCTGAACAAGGGCAGATATTCCTTTAATGGTTCTCCATTCTCCGAGACGCGTGATCGCGATAAACGCCAGGTCTTGGCAGGGAAAAGGAGCATCTGATCCAGATCAGCTGCCGACCCTTGTGAAGGTATCTGACCGGAGCTCAAACGTTCACATCCCGACATGGATAGCGTTTCGTAAATGGTCGAGGAACTTGGAAGAGGTCCAGGCTCAAACCCGTCGAGCGCCGCACTCACTTTGGCACTTGATGCGTTCGCCGACCAGTTCCGAGCGCAGGTCGACGCCGCTGGCCTTCCCACTCACGAGCACGCCTTGCATTTCTGTATTGCTCTCGGGCTGCAGTCGGCATGGTCTCTACCACCGGGTGCCATCGTCTTCGAACGTCCAGGCGGGGACAGATCGCATACGGATCTTTGGGTCCGTGCGCCGCACGACCTGGCGATCGAGGTGAAGTACTTGCGTCCAAATCCGAGCGGAAGTACGCGACCGTTCCCGCAGCTCTATGGGCAGATCCTTGCGGACTTCAACAAGGTCGCCCGCGTGAAGGCGACGAATCGGCTAGCGATCGTGGTGGCGGATCGTGATTACGTCGGGTACATCGAGCGCTCGGGGCGAGGTCTTTTGCCGTTGAGGATCGACGACTGTGGGCAGATCACTGCATCCTCGGTGGCCTCCCTTTCACAAACAGCTCAACGAACCGCCGGTTCCCACGGCGAGTGGGCCGATCTATCAGCGACGCTTGTTTGGTCGAGGTCAGTCGACGGGTACTCGCTGCTCGCTTGGGAGGTGGCACCGGGGTGACGATTTGAAGAATTGCAGTCGCCCGGAAATGGGGGGTTCAGGATGCGCAGGGTTGGGTCGCGAGTGCTGATCCGGCTCAGCGAGTACCCGGCATAAGAGCGCCAACAGATTCCCTGTGGCCGAGCAAGAATGCCGTTATGTGCTCTTCACAGAATTTGAAGGCCCCATCCGCGCCAGATGTTCAATCGATCACGGGGGATGATTCCATCTCTCCGCTAGAACAGCACCCGTCGGAACGTAGATAGTCCCGACTGGCGCATGACCTGGGCCTTGGGGGCGACTGCTCGTCGAAGAACAGGTCCCCTTATGAATCTGCCAACGAAGATTGGCGACCTCCGTTACCCGGACGTCGTTCCGCTTCTATCAGTGCGCAAGGACAATACTCAGATAGTTGTGCGAATAACCGTGAGGACGTCTCGCATTTCGGTGGCAGTGGTAAAGCGTTCGCTCCGTTCTGGAGCGCAGGACTTGACCAGAAAGCCTCCCAGGTCTCGGCTGAGATCGGATCGCCACGTCCGCGGATTGATGGCCTCTTGGTCGGCCCTCGGCTGCGATCCCGGGTAGGGGTGTTGTCCGTCGCATAGAAGCTGGTAGAGAATGACTCCGGCCGCAAATAGATCCGTCGAGACATCCCACAGGGTAAGTTCAGCGTCAGGTGCCTGGTATGCGGGGGTTCCGGATCGAGTCTTAACCCGTTCTCCGACTCGTGAAGCGATATTGAAATCGAGCAGTTTCGCGCCGGTCCGGGTCAAGATGATATTGCTGGGCTTCACGTCTCTGTGGACGAGCCCAGACTCCCGCAGACTAAGAAGCTGCTCGAATTCGGCCTCCGACAGAGAGTCCTCGTGTGCCTTTTGCTCCAGCTGCTCGATCAGCGCTGACGCGGGATGAATAGCAACGAGCGCTTCAAGAACGTCGAGGACCACATCGACTGCCTCTCGGTCGCGGAGATGAGATTTGCCTTCCACATATTCCTCTAGCGATTCACCTTCGATGAACTCGGAGACGAGGTACCAATCACCAGCGTCAGTCTTGTCGGCCCAGAACACCTCGACAACCTTTGGATGATGGATCTTACGAAGGGCACCGATCTCGCGACGGACTGCCTCATAACCAGAGGCGTGACGAAACAGCTTGAATGCCCGCTCTTCGTTCTCCATCTCGTCCCGAACCCGGTAAACTTTGGAGAAAGCTCCTTCACCAAGGATCCCGAGCACTCGGAATCGCCCGTCGATCACATCGTCGACGGTGTATTCATTATCCCGCACGCCTGAGGAGGATTTGAGTTCCTGCGGACTCGGCTGAGGCAGTTCGCCCTCCGCATCAGGGGCGCCGAGGTTTGTAGCAAGATCAGCTCGGCTCTGATCTAGCCACTTGAGAACATCTTCTGCATCTGTGGGGCGCTCAACAGGCGACTGAGCTTGGAGTCTCGCGATGAGATCAGCAAAGGAGCGCGGCAGATCCGAACGTACGTGTTTGAGTGCGTGAGGGTCGTGGAATGATTCCGTACAGGCCGCTATGCAGAGCAGTACGCCGCCGAGCGAGAAGAGGTCGGCACGACCATCTAGCGCCAGGCCGTCGAGCTCTTCGGGTGATGCGAACTCTTCATTAGTCAATTGTCGCCGCGAAGCTGGTGGATCGTCTAAGAGAATGGCCGTATCGAAGTCACCGAGGTGGGCCCCCAGCCGTTCGTCAAGCCAGACGTTGCTTGGGCAAAGATCTCTATGGATTACTCCGTGCAGGTGAAGGTGGGAAAGGGCTCGAGACAGCTGTCGCGCGAGGCGGAGAACATGGTCGGCCGAGAAATGTCTGCTCGAACGAGACGTCAGATGCTCAGCAAGCGTTCCGCCGGACAGGTACTCGAAGACCATATATTGCGGTTCGAAGTAGGGATTACGTTCGTAAAGCCGGACGATGTTTTCGTGGTGTCCAATAGCACCCAAGACCTTCGTTTCGTGTTCGGCGGCCTCAGGGTCCTCTTCGACGCTCTCTGGTTTCAGGAGTGCGAGCGCGACTTCCCTGTGCATTTGAGTATCGCGCGCCAAATAGACCACTTTCCGATGGCCTTCACCAAGTCGACTTTGGATTTCAAATCTGTCGGCGAAATGATCGCCCGGGTGCCACATGAGCGACATAACCCTCTTCTCCAGTCCGAGTCTCGAAGTCAATGGAGTCGACCACTGCCATTATTGTCCGTGGTTTCCTTGCCGTGCGAAGGTCGTCGAGGTTCAGGTGGTCACGCTAGCCCTCGTAAGGGCCTTTTCTCCCATCGTCGGCGTTTCGTCTTACGCAACTAGCCACGCTCGTGGGGTAACAGCGAGCGGTCGTGTCAGCTCTGCTTGAGCGCATAGGTGCCGACCGATGCAAACGAGGGGAAGCCAAAACGAGGGCATCTGATTCCCCCGTAGTTGCTCTTGCGCAATCTCGAGCCGATCGACCGCATCGTGTGCTACTCGACCGATAGGTCGTCTGACCGGAGTGCGTGGGCTCCTCCACTACGCCCGTCATGCCAAGCCGCTGCCGGACCTCCGGGTCAGACTGACGGAAACAGGCTGGAAGGGTCAATCGCCGCGATCCAACTCCTGGATGGCGTCGGTGACAGCTGACAAGAGCCCTACTGGAGGAGTGGGTTTTCGGAGACACCGAAAGACCTTGCCACCCAACCCCAAACGCTCGATGTCCTCGGGACGGTCGTACGCGAACGCCGAGCAGACGATGACCATCGGCGGTGATGGTCCGAGCGCATCGAGCACGGACAGGCCTTCTCGCTTCGGCAGGTGCATGTCCAAGATGACGACATCGACCCCCTGGAGGAGCGCCTGCAATGCTTCCTCGCCATCCGCCGCTTGAAGGACGTCGTAGCCAGCAAGGCTCAGGACTTCGGCGAACGTCCTACGCACCGCGCCGTCGTCGTCGGCGACGAGCACCGTTCGTTTTGGGCCAGAGGTTTCGGCAGGTGGCCTCACTGTTTCGGACACCTCTTTCTCGGCCTGCGACCCCTCTGGCGGAACCGTCGAGCAGTGCTCCCCGGACTAACAGGAGTCCGATGCACCCATTGCCCCCACCCCCTGTGAGTGGCAAGAGTGTAGGCGCAAGGCCGTCCCTGGTGTACGCCGTGTCGGACGATGCCGTCGGGGAGTCCCATTTGGCGCTCCATGCGGAGCGGGGAGAGCTCTGCTTCACAAGCGGGGCTCGGAAACCGCACTTCGCCGCACCGAAAGTGCGGGTACTTCTCTACCAAAGCATCTGATTTTCCCATCGGCTGCCGACCCTCGTGAAAGGCATCTGACCGGAGCTCAGATGTTTCAAGGCGTTGCCCGCCTAGGTCAGTCGTCGGAGCTGGGTAGTGGTTCTGAGCAGGCCATCGGACCGCGCTTGAACCCTCGCCGCCACCCTCACATCGTCGGCTCGGAGACCACGTCGAAGCGTTCCTGGTGGCGGGCGGCGCGGGGCCCGAGCTCACCGCGTCGAGTCGGTGTCGCCGAAGTGGTTGCGCCGATGGAGCGGTAGCGGCGGACGACCAGCACCCGCGATCTCTCAGAAGCCCTCAGCTCCTGTAACGCTGCGCGTCCTCAGCGCCCCCGGTGGCGTTGCCGGCACTGTAGGAGTGGGCACCGGCGCCGGCTAGCTTGCCCCCCTCGACGATGAGGTACTCGTCGCGGATCGGCTTGTCGGCGAACCAGCATTCCAGGATCTCGCGCGTCCCCGCCGCATAGCGGGTCTGGGCCGACAGCGAGGACCCCGAGATGTGCGGCGTCATGCCGTGATGGGGCATCGTTCGCCACGGGTGGTCGTTGGGCGCCGGCTGCGGGAACCAGACGTCACCCGCGTAGCCGGCGAGTTGGCCGCTCCCCAGAGCTTCGACCACGGCGTCGCGGTCGCAGATCTTGCCGCGGGCCGTGTTCACCAGATAGGCGCCTCGCTTCATAGTGGCGATGAGGTCCCGGTCGAAGAGGCCTTCGGTCTCGGGGTGCAGCGGCGCGTTGATGGTGACCACGTCGCAAGCAGGCACCAGGTCTCCCGCCGTCGAGTGATAGCTGAGGCCCAGCTCCGCCTCCACCTCGGCCGGCAACCGGTGGCGGTCGGTGTAATGCAGCGCCACGTCGAATGGTGCGAGGCGCCGGAGCACGGCCGACCCGATCCGGCCGGCGCCCACGGTACCGACGGTCATCCCCTCCACGTCATAGGACCGGGCCACGCAGTCGGCGATGTTCCACCCGCCGCGGGTAACCCACTCGTAGGAGGGCAGGTAGTTGCGGACGAGAGAGAGGATCATCATCACGACGTGCTCGGCCACGCTGATGCTGTTGCAGTAGGTGACTTCCGCCACGGTGATGCCGGCGTCGATGGCCGCCTGCAGGTCGACGTGGTCGGAGCCGATGCCGGCCGTAATAGCGAGCTTGAGCCGCGGCGCACGGGCAATGCGCTCAGCCGTCAGGTACGCGGGCCAGAAGGGTTGGGAGATCACAACGTCGGCATCGGGCAGCTCCCGCTCGAAGACCGAGTCGGGCCGGTCCTTGTCCGAGGTCACCACCAAGGTGTGGCCGGCCGCCTCGAGGAACGGACGCAGCCCCAGCTCGCCGGACACGCTGCCCAGCAGGGCGCCGGGGATGAAATCGATGGCCTGCGGGCTCGGCAGCGTCTGCCCGCCCGGGTAGGTGCTCAGCGTCGGTAGGTCGTCACGGGGATAGTTGGCGGGGTAGCCGTCGACGGGGTCGTCGTAGAGCACACACAGGATCTTTGCCACGGTCTGCTCCTCTCACCACGAGTGCACGGAGGTCACAGTACGACGAACAAGCGAAGTGCTGCGCCCCGCTCCGTCAGGGCAAGGTCTCCTCGACGTGGCCGAGGGCGATGGTCTCAGAGACGAACCGGTCGAGGTCGAGGCGGACCGGGGGATAGAGGTCGTCGCGATCCAGGTGAAGTCCGGCCGGCCCGCTTTCGAGCCACGCAGCGCCTAACCGGAACGCAGATTCTGCCCAACCTGCCGGGGCCAGTCGATCAAGTTGGTGTGCTTCGCTGCGCCGACCTCGAAGCGCTTACTCGAGCACCTCAAGTCGGTCAACGGTGATTCAGAAGCCATTCGCGCCCTCCCCGCACGGCCCAGATGAGGCAGCGGTCACGGGCTCAGGGGCGACCGGCATGGGGCACGGCGACCGGTTGGACGAGCACGATGCCATCCGAGGCACCGCTGCCGCTGTAGTGGTTGGCCACGATGTACAGCATGCGGCCGTCGTCGCCTCCGAGCATGCAGGCGAAACAGCCTCGATCGGCCTCGACCGTCTCGAGCACCTCGCCGCCGGCTGTGACCCGCGAACAACGCTGTGCGGGAACGCTGGCATACCAGATGGCGCCCTCGGCATCGGCGCAGATACCGTCGGGAGCAGAACCCGGGCCGAGATCGGCCCACACCCGCCGATCGGTCAGCTCGCCCGAGTCGGTGATGGTCCAAGCCGTGAGACGGTCCGCGTGAGATTCGGCGACGATGAGGGTGTCGTCGCCGATTACAGCCATCCCGTTGGGGAACCACACGTCCTCAGCCACCTGCCGACTGGTCCCGTCGGGTAGGACGACAGCCACGATGCCTGGCTTGGGCTCCTCCCAGGGCATCGAGCCGGGCATGTCCACCCAAGCCCTGCCGGAGGCATCGACCACGATCTCGTTGAACGGCTGGCCAGGGGCGCCGTACGGCTCTAGGGCCGGGCCGGCGACCAGACCACCCGGGGTGGTGGCGACCAGTCGGCCGTCGGGGAGCCAGTCGATCGAGAATGGCAGGCCGTCCACCCGGGCCACGACCCCCCGGTTCCCGCTGGCGTCGAAGTTCAGCACTTCACCGGCGAGCCAGTCGCACATCCAGAACCGGCCGTCGTGCCAGCGGGGGGACTCGCCCATCTGTATTGCTGTTGCAAATATCTCGGCCGTAGCTCAAAGACGCTACCTGCTGCCTATTCTCCTCGGTCCTCTGACGCATCTCCCGCTGAGGCAGGTCAGGGTCCGTTCCTAATGCTGAACGCCCAAACCCTCTATGGGAATACTGCTGGGGCGGGAAGGGCGATGGCATGAACTCGGTTATCACGTACGGCGAAGCGGAGGACGTCTCGAAAGGAGTCGGAAATGGCTAGATCGCTTTACACGGCGACGGCTCATGTGGTCGGCGGCCGGGACCAGGGTCACGGTGTGACCAGTGACGGGGCGCTGGATGTCCATCTACGAACCCCTGTCGAGATGGGAGGCGAGGGAGGAGGGACGAACCCCGAGCAGCTCTTCGCCGTGGGCTACGCAGCGTGCTTCGAGGGTGCGCTTGGCGTCGTTGGACGTCGAGAACGGGCTGATCTCGGCGCCGTGGCAATAGATTCGCAAGTGAGCCTGATCACCACTGAGAACCGAGGGTTCAATGTGGCCGTGGAACTCGATGTCTCACTTCCAGGAATAAGCGACCCCGAGCGCGCCGTGTCGATTGTGGCCGCAGCCCACCAGGTGTGCCCCTATTCCAATGCAACGCGTGGCAACGTCGAGGTGAACCTGAAGGCCAACGGCCATTTGGTGCCGGTGGCAGAGCCTGGAGACACCTGAGCCATTCCGACGTCTGGTCAGAGCATCTGATCGGAACTCAGACGGTCACGCACCCCAACCAGGACTCAGACGGAGTGAGACTCTTCGACCCACGAGCAACCCCGGCTGTCCAGTGCCTCTGGGTTGCCGCTCCTGGCGATTTCCGGTGAAATGGGCCGCGGCGGTTGGGGCGGCAGCGTTAGGGCGGAACATGCGGGTTCCCAAGGGGACACTTGTGACGGCGGCGGTGGCCGTGTCGGCCATGGCGGGGGCGGCGCTAGCTGCGGGGCCGGGCGGTTTGGGTCGCCCGGCATCGGCGCCGGGAACCGGCACCCCGACCCGGAGCGGCGTCGCCCATGTCTCGAGTCCCGCCGCGTCGACACCTCCCGTCGCAGACGGGACGTCGACCACGGCTCCGATCATCTCTGTGGTTTCGACCCGGGCCGACCTGGTAGCCGGGAGCGAGGTGCTGGTGGCGGTCACCCTGCCGCCTGGCACCGACCCCGCCGGCGTTCGCATGCAGCTCGGGGCTACTGACGTCACCACCCAGTTCGCCGAGCGCAGCGTCGGCCTCTATGAGGGCCTGCTCACCGGGCTGGTCGTAGGAAACGACACCCTGACGGCCACGCTGCCCGACGGTACCTCCTCCAGCGACACCATCGAGGACCACGCCATCGGCGGCCCGCTCTTCGCCGGTCCTCAAGTGCAGCCCTGGATATGCACGAACAACTCGAAGGACCCCCACTGCAACGCTCCGCCCACATACAGCTACGAGTACAAGTCATCGGTGACCGGTCAGCTCGAGCCCTTCGAACCGGGCTCCCCGCCGTCGGACGTCGCCACGACCACGACCCAGAACGGCACCAAGGTGCCGTTCATCATCCGGTTCGAGACGGGGTACCAGGACCGGGACGAGTACCAGATCGCCGTGCTGTACCAGCCAGGCAAGCCCTGGACGGCGTGGGACCCTCAGCCGCAGTTCGTGCACAAGCTGCTCGTCACCCATGGGGCGAGCTGCGGGGCTGACCGCCAGTCAGGCACCGCACCGAGCACGACGAGCGACACAGCCGGGGTGCCCGGTGGCCCGAGCGCAGGAAGTAGCCCCATGACCGCTCTCGGCATGGGCTACGCCGTCATGTCGACGGCCCTCGACAACGCCGGGCACAACTGTGACGTCGTCACCGAAGCCGAGTCGCTCGTCATGGCCAAGCAGCACCTGATCGACCACTACGGGACGCTCGAGTTCACCATCGGCACCGGCTGCTCAGGCGGATCCCTCGTTCAGCAGCAGGTGGCCAACGCCTTTCCCGGCATCTACCAGGGGATCCTGCCGCAGTGCAGCTTCCCCGATGCTTGGTCCACCGGCCAACAGCTTGCCGACTATCAGCTCACGCGGGACTACTTCGAGAATCCCCTTGGCTGGGGGACCGGCGTTGCCTGGACCCCGCTGCAAATCGCAGCCGTACAGGGCCACCCCAACTACGCGAACTCGATCGAGCTTTCGTACTTGTACTGGACCTCGCTGGCCAATCCCGCCTACGCCTGCGCCGGCGTGACCGCCTCGCAGCGCTGGAGCCCGTCGAATCCCAAGGGCATCCGCTGTGACCTCGAGGATTACATGATCAACGTGTTCGGCCCCTACCAGGGAACCAATCCCTACGGGTACGCCGGGGTCCCATTGGACAACACGGGCGTTGAGTACGGGCTCACAGCGCTGCAGCAGGGGCTCATCACGCCCGCCCAGTTCGTCGACCTCAACCAGAAGATCGGTGGTTTCGACGACAACTTCGGACGGACCACTGGTCGTACGCCGGCACAGGAGCCGGCGCTCGCGTACGACTACCGCTCAGGCGCGGTCAATGAAGCCAACAACCTCACCGACGTTGCCATCATCGACCTGCGCGGCCCCGACCCGGGTGCCTTCCACGACGCCTACCGGTCCTGGACCATCCGGGCCCGCCTCGAGCAGCAGGAAGGGCACTTTCCGAAGAACGACGTAATGTGGTTCGGAGAGACGCCGCTGATCGGCGATCCGCGGTACACGTCCGAGGGCCTCCTGGCCATGGACCGCTGGCTGTCCGTCGTGGCTGCCGACGGCCGCGGTGTCCCGCTCGGGCAGAAGATCGCCGACGACCGGCCGGCAGACGTCCACGATCAGTGCTCCGACATTCCTGGCGTCGACCAGGTGGATGTCCCCGGCATCGGCGAGGTGTGCCAACAACCGGTCCTGCAGACGAAGTTTTCGACACCGAGGATGGTGGCTGGCGAGAGCATCGCCACGGACGTCGAGAAGTGCCAGCTCAAGCCCCTACGCCGGAGCGACTTCTACCCCATCACCTTCGGCGCTGCGCAGTGGGCGGCCCTGGAACAGGCCTTCCCGACCGGCGTCTGCGACTACTCGAAACCCGGGGTCGACCAGCAGAACACTGTCCCGTGGCTCACGTACCAGTCCGACCCATCCGGGAACAACGTCGTGTACGGGGGCACGCCGCTCGGCCCGGCCCCAGCCGCATCGGGTGGGGGCTGGGCCGCTCCCACGTTCGACAGCTGGCTCGATCCGTCGAGTTAGACGCCGGAACCAGCTTTGTTCGTGACTTCGTGATGGCGGCGCTCGGACCTGGAGCCGAGCCGTCCGCTGTGGACGCCGTCCACGCGATTCTGGACTTCGAGGTATACCGCCGCCTGACCGTGACCGGGCGCTCGGCCGGCGATGCAGCCCGAACGGTTTCCGAGATCCTGGTGAGTTGGCTCGACTCCGTTCGGCATGCCGGACGACGGGCTCCAAAAAGCAACGGGGATGGGCCCCGTACCTCGGGCCTCGACGTGAAGCCGACCAGCCGGGAACACCTGCCCGAGCGATTTGCGTGCGGCATCGATGGAGCTGGCCTGGTCACCGCTCCAACGGGGATCGGCCGCTCCCCCGGCAAACCCGAACCCTGTGAGGATCCGGCCAGCCTCGGCATAAGGAGGCAATCGGTCAAGCGGCATTTGACCGTGCACCAGCGTGCCGCCATCTATAGAGGCAGACTTTGGTCATGCGGAGGGCGCACGAAGGTACCAAGCTCGCCCACGAGGTCAAGCATCGACAGCGTGGGGTCGAGCTCTTTGGTCGTCGCTTCGCATTCGATCATCGTCTTGATCAAGATGGCTAGATCAGAAGGCAGCACGATCCCCGCGTTGCGCAAAAGGTGGAGTAGTCGACCCAAAATGTCGCCGAGCCTCACGTCCTTCAACCTTGCATCGACAACAGGTTGGAGGAGTGTCGCAAGTTGCCTCCCAAAATCGGCCCGGTCGATAGAGCGCGTGGTTCGACTGACCGAGAGCACAGCGCCTGCGAGGGCTTCGCCGTCTCGGCCAAGCACCGCGGTCATTATCTGTAGGAGGGCGGAGCGCTCGGCGGGCCCGACCGAACCCACCTCGCCGAAGTCGATCAGGCCGAGGCGCCCGCCCTTGAGGGCAATGAGGTTGCCAGGGTGCGGGTCGGCGTGGAAGCGGTCGCACTGGAAAATCATCACTGCGTAGGCCTCCAGGATCGCCCGAGCAAGCCCAGCTCGATCAGCTCCAACCGCTTCCAGGCGTTCCCGATTGCTAAGAGGAATGCCCTCGATCCAGTCCATGACCAGGACCGATTCGCCGCTCATGTCGGTAAGTACGCGTGGGATCGTGACGGCATCGCTCACTGCGAACTTGCGACGGATCGCTTCCAGATTGCCGGCTTCGGTGGTGAAGTCGGTCTCCGCGCGGAGCAAGGCGGAGAACTCGTCGAGGATCGCGACCGGGTCGTAAGCCCGTACTCGGGACGAAAGCCGCGCCACCAGGCGGGTCAATTTACGTAGTAGCCAAAGGTCGGCATCAATATCAGAGCGGACCCCTGGTCGCCGTACCTTCACTGCGACACGAAGGCCATTGTGCAGAGTCCCTCGGTGCACCTGACCAATCGACGCGCAGGCGACGGGTGCCATCTCGAGTGTGGCAAACTGGACGCTCGAGGGTGATCCCAGGCTCCGCTCGAGTTCTGTTACGAGCTTCGCTTGCGGGATGCTCGGCGCGTGATCCAGCAAATTCGACAGCTCCTGTTGCACCTGTGGAGCGGTGATATCGGAGCGAGCCGAAAGCAACTGTCCGAGCTTCACGAATGTCGGGCCGAGTTCTTCCAGGGCAAGTCGGAGCTGACTGGGGAACGACCCGGCCTGGTCGATGCTGTGACTGCGGAGCCTGGTTGCCACGGTGTGCCAACCGATCCTGGCGCTCCGATGTGCAATGACCGCGGCAATCTTGCCGCCTCGCCGAAGCAGTGAAGTCACCCCCATCTCTCGACCATCATCGAGCGCGGCACGATTGTTGGCACTGTCGACAGGGTCGGTTCTTGAGCCCAAGGCACATCAGCTCCTTACGCGTCCGCCGATGCGACATATCTCTTCGAATCCTCGTCTCGTCCTCTATTGTGCCAAGTCCAGCGAGGTCCCGCCTCGGCGCAGAGGATCGAGGGCGCGGGATGAAGTCAGTGTCCCGGCATTTGCGACGAAACCGGGCTCCGGGCCTCGCTCTACACGCAGGGGAACCCCCCGAGCTGTGCGGGATGACCGGAACGTCGGCAGCTCGAAAAATGCTTCCGACTACCGGGCGAGCGAGGCAGTTCACCTTGACCAGGAGAACCGACCGATATCGATCTGCAGAACAGCCAAACGGGTGACGGGTCATGCCCGATAGCAATCATTGGGCGCAATCTCGGCAGCGAGACGGTCGTGATTGTCCATACCCGCGGAACACGCCCGAGTCGGCTGAACCGGCGCCCGCGTGACCGCCCCGCCGAGGCTTCATCACACAGGCAAGCTCCTTGGGCGCAAGCCAAGGAGGTTCTCACCGACGATCGTCGCCGCCGAGCCGGGTCGCGTCCTGGCATGGGAGGGACGAATACTTGCACCGGGACTGTTCGACGTGCATCACCGCTTCGACCTTTCGCCGACCAGCGGGGACGCCACGACACTCTGCCAGTCCGAACGATTCAGCGGCATGCTCATCCCCTTCTTCGCCAAGACACTGCGCCAAACCCAGGTTGCGTTCGAAACCGCCAATCAAGCGATCAAGTCCAGGTCCGAGAGTATTGCCAAGACGCATGCTTCTGGATCCTAACGTCCGTCGTCACTCGCGGTGAATTGCCCAACTTGTCGGACAGGTCGCTACGGATCAGCAGGTTTTGGGGGCTTTGCACCAGAACTCCTCGTTGGCACCGTCTCTGATTTCCCATCAGGATCTGTTCACCTTCTGAGCTCTACCTCAACCCCCGAGTGGGTTTCTGGCACCGTTCGAGCTCCTGAGGCCCGCACCTTCCTGCGCGTGTCTGATGGCCCGGTGGAGTGCGACGTTAAAGGGCGTTGCTGGATGGTGGGCGGTGACGCGGAGGGCAACACGCATGCAGGCGACGATCACTGCGGCAGTAACTCGGGCATCGTCTTCGCCGAGATCACCTCCCGCTCGTGTGCGGATCACGGGAGCCAACTTGTCTTCGAGGGCGGCAAGCTCGAACCCGACGCGGGCACCTAACGCGGGCACACCCTCAAGTAGCTGGGCGAGCATGCTTACCCCCGGCCAGCCGAGCCGGGGCTCGATATCGCCGATGGCGTGTTCGACGGCCACCCCCAAGACCTCGTCCCTGGGCCGGGCTGCCAGCAGGTCGATGAGCTCGCCCACGCCCTCGGCGACGATCGGGACGACCAGCTCGTCCTTGCTCGCGAAATAGCGGTAGAGGGTCCGCAGGGAGACGCCCGCGGCCTCGGCGACGGCCTCGACGCTCACGGCGTCGTAGCCGTGCTGCATGAAGAGCGCCAGCGCTTGCTCGGCGATCTCTCGCCGAGTTTGCGCCTTGCGCCGCTCGGTGAGACGGGGCCTGGTCAGGTGGACAGACTATCCCGCCCTTGCCATTTCTGACAAGTCATGCCATACTGCTAATACTTGCCACAAACCCCCAAGTTCGATAGGAGCGCCGGTGTCCACACAGATCGCAGAAGTGGGAGCGGCGCCACCGACCCGCCGGGCCCCGCCGTCATTAACGGGCGCCTTGGTGCTGCTGGCGACCGTCCAGCTCATGGTCGTGTTGGACACCACCATCGTGAACGTCGCACTTCCGTCCATCGGCCGTGGCCTGGGGTTCAACCTCGGCGACATCTCCTGGGTCGTCAACGGCTACGCCCTGACCTTCGGCGCCCTGCTTCTTTTGGGGGGACGCAGCGGCGATCTCCTGGGCCGCCGCACCATCTTCGTCCTATCGCTGGGTGGCTTCGCGGCCGCCTCCGCCCTCGCCGGCCTGGCCCAGAACCCGGCCATGCTGATTGTTGCCCGCCTCGCCCAAGGCAGCGCCGCAGCGTTCGCGCAGGCCACTGCGCTGTCGCTGATCGTCTCGACGTTTGCAGCAGGACCGAGTCGCAACCGCGCCGTCGGCGTTTTCGCGGCAATGGAGGGCCTCGGCGCCGGCCTCGGGCTCCTGCTCGGCGGCGTCATCGTGCAGAACATCTCGTGGCGCTGGGTGTTTCTCGTGAACGTACCCGTCGCGGCCGTGGTGGCCGCCCTCGCCCGTCGCATCATCCCCGCCCCGCCCCGAGAGCACGGCCGCATCGACTTGATCGGAGCGACGGTGGCCACGGCAAGCCTGGGCGCGCTCGTCTTCGGCCTCGCCCGAGCGGCAGAGCACGGCTGGAGCAACCCGTGGACCCTGGGTCCCGTCCTCGCCGGCGGGCTCGGCCTGACCACATTCGTGACCCTCGAGCGCCGGTCCGCCCATCCGCTGATCCCCCTGTGGGTGTTCGCCGACCGCAACCGAGCAGGCGCCTACCTGATCCAGGCCCTCCTCGGTGCCGCGCTCTTCGGGTTCTTCTTTCTGAGCACGCTGCTCCTGCAGAATGTCTTCGGCTACATGCCGCTCAAGGCCGGCGCCGCCTTCCTTCCGGCCACGGTCATCATGATGGTCGCAGCCGGCCTCGTATCCCGGGTCGTCGCCCGCGTCGGCGTACGCCCATTGATCGCCAGCGGTACCTCGATCGCGGCCGTAGGCATGTGGCTGCTCGGCGGGTTGCACCCGCACACCGCCTACCTGCCCGGGATCCTCGTTCCCATGATCGTCCTCTCGGTTGGCTTGGGAATGGTGTTCGTGCCCGCGACGTTGGCCGCTGTCTCTGGCGTCGATGAAGGACACTCCGGCCTCGTGTCCGGCGTCTCGACCACCGCCATCCAAATCGGCGGCGCCATCGGTGTGGCCATCCTCGCCACCGTCGCCGCCACAACCGCCGGCCACCCGTCTCCCGGTACGCCGATGCTGCAAGCGGCCACGGACGGCTACACGCACGCCTTTCGGATCGGCTCATTACTCATGGCCGGCGCCGTCCCCATCACCCTGGCCTTGCTGCGCCTCAGGCCGATCGGGTCACGGGTTCTCTGAGGTACCGGCCCATGGCCGCGACTCGGAGAAATTCCCGGCTGCCTCGCCCGGCCTACTCCGCCGAAGGCGCTGATGAGGCCTCTTGAGAATGGGTGGTGGTCAATCGCAGTCTTGAAGGCGCCTCGCATCGAAACGACGTAGCTTCGTTGTCGGTGAAGGCTTCGCTGATCGCTGCCGTTGGGCCCTTCCCACCCTGGCCCATTTGGATTCTCGTCGTAACAGGCGGCATCGCTTATGCAGGTTTCAAGGCAGCGAGGCGTCGAAACAGTTGAACGAGTTACAGTCCCTACGAGGTCATGTAGAACTCATCGGCCAAGTGGCAGCTATCGATCACCTGGCGTGTTTTGCAGCATTCTCGGCGGCTGCGATACCCGTGCGCCGCGCCAACCCCAGAGCTCTGTGGCCAGGGGTGAAAGAACCGGATACCTAAACATGCCGGCGCACCTACTGCCTGGCCCAATACGGACCTTGATGCCGACCTGGTCCACTGCCGCCGCACTCCGCGCTGTCAGGGCCGCGGTGGTTGTGTCTGGTCTGTTCGCCCTGTCGAGCAAGGTCATCGGCAGCCCGCAGGTGGCGACGTTTGCAGCCTTCGGCGGGTTTTCCACGCTGGTGTTGGCCAGCTTCGGCGGAGACAGGCGCGACAAACTGATCGCTCACGTGGGCCTTGCGGTCGCAGGGAGTGTCGTTCTGATCATCGGCACAGCGGTGAACGCCACGACCTGGATAGCGGCACTCGTCACCGTTGCGGTGGCTTTCTCCGTGCTCTTCGCCGGGGTGGCCAGCGCCAACGCAGCCTCAGGAGCAACAGCGCTCTTGCTCGCGTACGTCCTGCCTGCCGCCTCCCCTGGGACGATCAGCATGATTCCTGACCGCTTGGCGGGATGGTGGATGGCATCTGCGGCTGGGACAGTGGCGGTGCTGGTCCTCAACACGCGGCCACCGACCGACCGTCTTCGAGCGTCCGTCGTGCACCTCACCACGGTCCTCTCCCAAGAGCTCGGGGACGTGGTCAACAATGCAACCGATTCCGCCGGTTCCAGCCTTGTCATGAGCGCGAAACGTGAGCTCTTGAGCGCCTTCACCGAGGTTCCGTATCGGCCTACGGGGCTCACGGTGACTGACCAGGCGATCTCCGATCTGGTCGAGTCGCTCCAGTGGTGTGCGACGTCCGTCAGCCAGGCGATCGGCGCAGGTAGCTTTGACCACGTCAGGTCGGCCGACCGTGCCCTGCTCGGGCAGAGCTCGATGGCTCTGAGATTCACCACCGAGCTTGTGAGAGACGGCAAGTCTTCGGGGATCGAGGACGTCCTTCGTGAACTAGGCAGACGCCTTGCTCTCCCCGAAGAGTTTGAAGATCGCACGATCGGCACCGAGGACCTCCACCGAGCCTTTCACGCCCGCATCGTGGCGGTCGCAGCTCACAGCGTCGCGGCGGACGCCCTCATCGCCGTCAATCGGGCCCAGCCGGCTGCAGTGAGTGAAGACGCGAGCGATTGGTGGGGTCAGCAGATCCTTGCCGACCTTGCGGTCAAGCGCTACAGCGTGATCCGCGCAGTTGTGAACGTTGTCAGGGAGCACGCGAGTCTGCGGTCGATTTGGTTCGTGAACAGCGTCCGAGGCGCAGCCGCCCTTGCGGCGGCAGTGGCAATAGCCGACGGGACCAGTGTCCAACACGGCTTCTGGGTTGTGCTCGGTGCTCTTTCCGTGCTGCGCACCAGCGCGGCGTCGACAGGAGCAACAGCGCTGCGAGCGCTTAGTGGCACCGTCGCCGGCTTCGCAGTCGGCGCGGCCCTGCTACTCGCCATTGGGAACCACGCATCGGTTCTGTGGGCGGTCCTTCCGATCGCCGTCCTGGTTGCAGCCTACGCTCCCGGCACCGCGCCCTTTGCTGTGGGTCAAGCCGCTTTCACCGTAACGATCGCCGTGCTCTACAACTTGATAGCGCCAGTCGGGTGGAAGGTGGGGGAGCTTCGAGTCGAGGACGTGGCTATTGGCGTCGCAGTGAGCGCCGCCGTGGGCGTCTGTTTCTGGCCCAGAGGTGTGACCGCCGTCGTGGCCAAGGACTTGGCCGATGCCTTTCATTCAGGCGGCGTGTATCTGGTTCAGGCGACAGGGTGGGCACTGGGTATCCGGCGCGAGCGCCCCGAAGGGGCCTCCAAGGCAGTCGCCGCAGGGAGTCGTCTCGATGACGGGCTGCGGGCGCTGTTGTCCGAACAGGGGACCAAGCGCGTACCGAAGGAGGATTTGTGGCGGCTCGACGGGGCCGCACTTCGCCTGCGCCTCATGGCTTACGCGTTGGCGCGGGAAGTCTCACCCCAACACGCTCAAGGCGAAGGCGCCCGGACTATCATGGCGGAGTCGGTGCGTTTGGCCGGCGAGTACGACGCCCTCGCTGCTCGCCTCGGTCATAACCCTGACACCGTCGCTGAAGAACTCGCTGGTCTCGATCTCAGCGGGTTGGATCCTTCGGTCGAAAACCGGCAGCTCGTGTGGATAAAGCTTCACCTCGATCATCTGGCAGAGAACGTACAGGAGATCGGGGACTCGGCGCGATTGCTTGCAGACCGAGTTGCCTCTCCGTGGTGGCGCTGAACTCAAGACCACAGCGTCCCGACTCCTACGGGTCTGATCGCGCCCCGATCTTGCATCTCCGGATCGACCTCGATGACGACTCGGAGGACAAGAGGTCCGAGCGTCCTAGGAGCACTGCATGTTATCGACTTGCTGGAGGCTGCGAGGGTTTCCGGTCATGTGGAAGTCAATCGTCTGTCCAGCGTCGTTCAAGTTGGAGCCCTGGAACGTAACCGTGAATGCCTTGTCATTGCCCCATTTGGTCGCATGGCCCAGAGCCACGGGTACCCAACCGTCACTGGTGTGGGCTGCGTAGTAGGAGTCCCCCTCGACTGTCCGGTTTCCGTCAACGCTATTCGTGTTGCCCGAGATGAAGAGCAAGCCGAGGTCGTCGGCGGTGCGAAGTATGGGCGGGCAGGCCTCCGGGACGGTCCCTGGGAACGTGCCGGCGAAGTCTATGAACGTGCCGGCCGCCGAGCCACTATTTCCGGCGGCCCAAGCTGTCGGAGCGGACACGCCCAGACTGCCTACGACCCCAAGGCTGGTGGCAAGGCAGGCCAATGTGGTTGATCGGGTCTTCACGGGATCACCTCCGAAGCCAACTTGCGAGGGCTTCCGTCCTTTGGTTCTGAGGCAATACGTCCACCGCACGTTTGCTTACGCCCAAAACGGATCTGGGCTATAGGGCCGAAAGTCCCAATCCGTGTGCACTAGGCAACCGCGAGTCCAGAGCGCATCCGAAATGGCGGGCAGGCGTCGCCCCGGCTAGACCGCCGAGCGAGGTCTGGGGTGGCCACCCCGTCCGAAATTGCTCGAGGCTGTCCTTGCCGGCTGGCGACCTCACCCGGTAAGTAGCGCCAAGCGGCACGTTGCGATAAGGGTCGATAAATCGCAGATACCCGACGACCGACGACTCAGTTCCTATGCGCTGCTCCGTCTGGCGAGGTGGTGAGCCCTTGTGCAGCTTCCGAGCGCAGACCCGTCATCACGACACGAGTACCTCGGGACGGGATCATCGTCACGGCACGACGCCTGGGCTTCTCCATCGGTCCAACTGGTCGAAGCTCTGCTGCCGAAAGCACTATTCGTAGGACCGTCTTGATCTCGAGTGTGGCGAAGGCCGCGCCAATGCATCGCCTGATCCCTCCACCGAAAGGAAGCCAGCAGGACACATCGGCCGGTTGCTCCAAGAAGCGTTCTGGACGGAAGCGGAGCGGATCTCCATAGACTTCAGCGCGGTGGTGCGCCAGCAGGATGCTTGGGACAGCCGTCGCTCCTGCCGGGAGGCGAACACCACCCAGTTCGACTTCGTGGGTCAGGGTGCGACCGACTTCCAACACGACCGGAGTGAGCCTGAGCGTCTCCTTCACGACAGCATCGAGGTAGGCATCGTCACCGCCCCTCATCTCGGACATGAGGCGCTCAAGGACCGGTTGGTGACGCAGGAGCAGAGCGAAGGCCCATGCGAGAGCGGTCGCAGAGGTGTCGTGACCCGCCGTGAGCATCGTCATGAGCTGGTCTCGGAGGGACAGGTCGTCCAGGTCGACCGTATGCGCCAGCAATATCGACAGCACGTCACTGCGATCGCGCAGGTGAGGATCGTTGCGCCTGGCGGCGATATGCCTGTCGAGGGCCTCATCGATGAGTCTGCGCTTGGCGGCAAACCTGGCCCAAGGGCCATGGCCCCCGAAGTTGCGCTGCATCGGTTTCCACATGAGGGCCACTGCGTTCTGGGCCAGCCAGGGACGCATCACACCAATCAGCTCGTTGCGGGTCGCCTCGTCATCAGCTCCGAAGATGAGACGGGCGATCACATCGAGGGTGATGGCCTGGAGATAGGGGTGCAAGGAAAAGGGCTTACCGACCGGCCACGTCGACAGGCTCAGTTGAGTGACCTCCTCCATGGTGGCGGCGTATTCACTCATCGCCCCGCCATGCAGGCCGTCTACGAGGGCCTTGCGCTCGGCCTTATGGCGCTCCCCATCGAGAAGGAGCAGCGTCCGCGGTCCGAGGAACGGCTCTAACCAGGGCGCTCCCGCCGAGGCGCTGAAGTCCTCCGCCCCGAGGGCCATCACCGCCTTGATAGCGGCTGGGTCGACAAGGACGACCATGGTCCCGTCTCCTGGAAGCCGGACCCTGAAGACGTCCCCGTAGCGGCGCTGGCACCAGTGCAAGAAGGCAACGGGCCGAAAGCCATAACAGGGTGTCTGGAACCAGACCGGGAGGCGGGGCCCGGGGATGGTCTGCATAACGGCTATTATTTGAGATAATATTGACTATGTCAACCCATCGAGGAGGAGAAAGTGGAGGCAGTGAAGCCCCTCACCGCCGAACGTCGGCGTGCCATGACCCGTGAGCACCTGCTTGCCGCCGCCGCGGAGGTCTTCGCCCGTCGTGGGTATCACGCGGCAACCCTCGAGGAGGTTGCTCAGACCGCCGGGTTCACCACAGGAGCGATCTACTCCAACTTCGCGAGCAAGGAAGACCTCTTCCTCGCCTTGGCGGCCGAGGGAGAGAGGCAGCTGATCGAGGCTTTCGCAGCCGCCGCTGAGCCGGGCCTGTCACCTGCCGAGCTGATCTCTTCCCTTCGCTCCGTCTACTCGGGCGCCAGCGCCCAGGACAGAGAGCGCACCTGGCAGCTCTGGACAGAGTTCACCCTGCACTTGATGCGCGATCCCGATGCTCGCAGGCAGCTCATCGATCAGCAGAACGTTGGGCTTGCACTTGTCGCTGATCTTGTTCGTCGTCAATGCGACGAATCCGGCATCGACCCTCCACTCCCAGTCGAGCTGACCGCCCGCATCTTCCTCGCTCTCTTCACGGGCTTATGGCAACAGCAGGCTGTCGATGGCGCTGGCGTCGACGATAATGCCTTTCCGACTGCGGTCGTTTTTGTCACGCAAGCTCTTCAGGCTCTTGGCACCCCGAAGTGACGTCAACGGTCATCCTCGACTCGCTGGTGGGCTCTCGGGGGATCGTCCCCGGCCTCGGGCGTTTAGTCGCATCCCCGCCAGGCACGATGGCTGGCGGTGCAAGGCAATGAACCGTGTCGCAAAGTGGAGCACCAGGTGACGGTCACAGCGGCGTTGGCGGTGCGCTGCGGCTAGGAAGCCAGCGCTGACGAGGGGCGCTACCGAGCGGCTCTGGTTGGGATCGGCACCTACGGTCTGGCGAAACGCAGGTGACCGTGAGGTCATGGCGCTTCCTATTCGTCGCCCTCAGCGTCTCCTAGTGCGTCAGGAAGAGCCTGAGGCGCCACAACGCCGATGCCGCCGTCGATGGGAAT
>Ga0307479_10000966_pt1 | contig 25957 bp, 22 predicted proteins | sample atmos_gasesECM4C_FD_203743 | JGI IMG/M metagenome (GOLD analysis project Ga0307479, IMG submission 203743) | Hardwood forest soil microbial communities from Morgan-Monroe State Forest, Indiana, United States - atmos_gasesECM4C_515 | ecosystem: Environmental > Terrestrial > Soil > Temperate... | reverse complement strand
ATCACATTCTCGCCAGCGACGGTGTCGATGCCGATCTTCCCGGCCACTCTCCCGTCCACGCCCGCGCCACGCAGGCCGAGTTCACCATCAATGAGGCCCAGGACGGCCTGTCCAGCGCCGTGTTCACGGGTGACGTGCGTCTCGATTCCGCCGGCGATCGCCCCTCCCGAGCAAGCGCTGGCCGCATCGTCCTCGACTTCGGCGCCCGCAACCTGGTCCGCGCAATCCATGCCCAGGACAACGTCAAGCTGGTCGAGCTGCCCGGTCAGAGCACAAGTCCCAACACAACGTCCCAGCAAGTTGAGATCACCGCCCCCGCCATCGACTTCGTTCTCGCGAAAGGCAAGCATCTCGACCACGCCGAAACCTCGGCCGGAGGCCAGATCGAAATTCTCCCCGCCGGCAACGACGGCTCGCGTACCGTCGTCACCGCGCAACGATTGCTTGCCAAGTTTGACGATCACAGCCGCTTGACGACCGTGCATGGCGCCCCTGACGCCCACATCATCAGCAGCGCTCCTGGCCAGCCCGACCGCACCAGCACCAGCCAGAACATCGACGCGGTCTTTCGCGCCGCCGGCGGGATCGACTCCATCGTCCAGCAGGGAAGTTTCGCCTACGACGACGGCGAGCACCAGGCCCGCGCCGACCGCGCCCGCTACACGCCCGTCGACCACATGCTCGAACTCACCGGCTCCCCCCGCGTCACCGACAAGGCTCTCACCACCACCGCGCGGGCCGTCCGCATGAACCGCGCTACGGGAGACGTCATCGCCGAAGGCGACGTCAAGAGCACTTACAGTGATCTCCGCGAACAGCCGAGCGGCGCCCTGCTCGCTTCGTCCTCGCCGATTCACATCACCGCGCGCACCATGACAGCGCACCGCACCACCGCCATCGCCACCTACACCGGCGACGCCCGCATCTGGCAGGACGCCAACGTCGTGCAGGCTCCGACCATCCTGTTCGACCGCGACCACCGCTCCGTAGTCGCTCAGGGCGACGGCCAGCCCGTCTCCACCGTCCTTGTGCAAACCGACTCCAAGGGAAACGTCACCCCGATTTCCATCACTTCGTTCCGTCTCACTTACACCGACGACCAGCATCGCGCCCACTTCGAAGGCGGAGTCACCGCCCGTGGCGCGGACGCCACCGTTACTGCCGATCATCTCGACGCCTTCCTGGTCCCCCGCAGCCAGGAATCCAGAAGCCAGTCGCTCAAAGGTCAGGGGCAACTCGACCACATCATTGCAGAAGGCAATGTCGTGGTTCAGGAACCCACTCGCCGCGCCCAGGGCGATAAACTTCTCTACACCGCCTCCGACGACAAATTCGTCCTCACCGGCGGGGCGCCTAGCATTTTTGATGCCGAACACGGCAAAACCACGGGCGATTCGTTGACTTTCTATAAACGCGATGATAGGGTGCTGGTGGAAGGAAGGGCTAGCTCCCCAGCCGTTACTCAGACACGAGTGGCACGTTAAATGCATTCTCTGGCCACCGACGAAATCGGCAAAACGTACCGCGGTCGTCCGGTCGTCAACGGGGTCAGCCTTCGAGTGGAGCAGGGCGAAGTCGTTGGATTACTTGGCCCTAACGGTGCCGGCAAGACCACATCCTTCTACGCCATCGTCGGCCTCGTGCCCCCCGATACCGGTCGGGTCCTCTACGACAATGAGGACATCACCGACGTCCCCATGTACCTGCGGGCGCGTCAGTTTGGCATCAGCTACCTCCCGCAAGAACCCTCGGTTTTTCGCAAGCTGACGGTCGAGGAAAATATCCTCGCCGTGCTCGAAGCCCAGCCCGTTTCCTGGCACGAGCGCCGCGAGAAAATGGAGAAGTTGATTGAGCAGTTGGGTTTAGATCACATCCGCCAGAATCGCGGATACGCCCTGTCGGGCGGGGAGCGCCGGCGCGTCGAAATCGCGCGCTGCCTCTGCATCAACCCCACGTTCATCTTGCTGGACGAGCCGTTTTCCGGGATCGATCCCATCGCCGTTCTCGATCTGCAGAAGATCATTTCCGATCTCAAGGCCGGAGGCATCGGCATCCTGATCACAGATCACAACGTCCGCGAGACGCTATCGGTCACCGATCGCGCCTACATCATCAACGAGGGCCGCATTTTCCGGACCGGCACGCCGGAAGCTCTCGGCAGCGACCCGGAAGTCCGTCGCGTATACCTCGGCGAGAGCTTCTCGCTGGTGTGAGAATTTTGACTGAAGAAGGCGAAGGTGGCTGAGCGCGTAACCCACTGAAAAGTCAAGTACCTTCAGGGAGCGACGCGAGGCCAAGAACAGTTACGGCTGTAATGTAGACCGTTCCAAGGCTTTCCTTTGATACTGAACTCGAAGGTTTTTCTTAGTGCGAACCCGAGGTTTGGAACCCAAACGATCCGTTTGCGCCCCGGGGGGAGCTGGAACGAAGCGGTCGGTGCGTCGCTAAATTGTTAAGGCCTAAAGGCTAAGGGCTAAGAGCTAGGAGCTACGAGCTATTTCATGGTAATGCTGCAGCACAAACTGAACGTCCGGCTGTCGCAACGGCAGATCCTTACGCCCGGCCTCGTTCAGATGGTCTCCGTCCTCGCGCTTAACAAGATCGAGCTCAAGGACATGATCAACGCCGAGATGGTCGAGAACCCGGTCCTCGAGGAACTTGAAGACTCCGTTCCCCTCATCGACGAAGTCGGTCGCCGCGAAGAAGAGCGCGACCGCGTTTCCGCTGCCGCCGCCACCGAAGAAGCTCCCGTTCCCGCCGAAGAGAAGAAAGACCCCTTCGACGAAATCGACTTTGGATCGTTTTTCCAGGAGTACCTTGACCCCGGCTTCCGCAGCTCGGGCGAGATGGAAGACATCGAGCGCCCGTCGTTCGAGAACTTCCTCTCCAAGCCTGGCAACCTGACCGACCACCTGATGTGGCAGCTGGGCGCGCTTTCGGTGACCCCCGGCGTGCGCGAGGCCGCCGAGCTCATCATCGGCAACCTGAACGAGGACGGATACCTCATCGCCAGCGACGACGAGCTTATGGGCGTTACTCCGCCCGTAGCCCCCGAGGTCGACGCTGCTGCCCAGGAAAGCCTCCTGAAGGAAGCCGAGGCGCTCGGTCTCGCAGCCCCGCAGGACGAAGAAGCAGCCCTTGCGGGCGAAGATAGCGCCACCGATTTTTCTCAGGACTGGAGCGCCTCCGCGAAAACTTCACCTGAAATCAGCGGGTTGACCAGCGCAGCTGCAGTCGCGCTCGCGCCGGAGGCGCCGGCCGAATCTGCTCCCGCTCCGGTTGCGCAAGCGTCCCCGGCCACAGCGCCGCGTCCCATTTACCAGCCGAAATTCACCCACGCTGATTTGCTTGAGGCTCTCGAGGTTGTCCGCCAGCTTGATCCTCCCGGCATCGCCTGTCGCGATCTGCGCGAGTGCTTGCTTCGCCAGTTACGATACATCCAGGAACAGCACGCGCAGCAGAAGACCAGTGGCAACGGAGACGCTCAGGTTCTCGCCGACGCTGTCGCCGTCGTCGACCACCACCTTCGCGCCCTGCAGATGAAGCAGTACAAAGAAATCGGCCGGGCTATCGTTCGTCCCATCGAAGCCGTACAGGCTGCCCTCGAATTCATCAAGACGCTCGATCCCCGTCCCGGCCTGCAGTACAACAAGAGCACCACGCGCCTCATCGAGCCCGACGTTGCTTTCATCAAGCACGGCGACGAGTGGCTCTGCCTCATGAACGACGAGGACGTGCCTCAGCTCCGCCTGAATCCCGCATATAAGCGCCTGCTCTCCAAAGACGCCAACGACAAGGACACGCGCAACTACGTGAAAGAGCGCTACAAAAGCGCTATCCAGCTGATCAAAAACATCGAGCAGCGCAAGCAGACCATCATGAAGGTTTGCTACTCGATCGTGACCCGCCAGCAGGACTTCCTGGAAAAGGGCATCGACCAGCTCAAGCCCATGATGATCAAGGAAGTGGCGGAAGAAATCGGTGTGCACCCCTCCACCGTCAGCCGCGCCGTGGCCAACAAATACGCTCACACGCCGCAGGGCGTGTTTGAGCTGCGCTACTTTTTCTCCGAGAGCGTGCAGGGCCCCGAAGGCGGCAACACCTCCCTGCTGATCCTGAAACGACGCGTGAAGAAATTAATCGAGGAAGAAGACCCCGCCCGGCCCTTGACCGACGAGCAGATCACCCGCATCCTGCAATCGCAGGGCATCCAGGTGACCCGCCGCACCGTCGCCAAGTACCGTGAGGACATGCGCATTCCCAGTACCCACCAGCGCCGGGTGAAGAGTTAGCCCACGGGTCGTCGCGGAAACGCTGTTTTGAAATACAGGTTTTGTAATGCAGTACGGCAAGGACAGAGATGAAGTCCAGGTTCGGCGGCGACCATGTCAAACCACCGAGGCTTTCCCGAACTCAAGAACCGTCGTATCTCGACGAATGAAACGATCGCGTGGAAACGATTCTCTTTGAAGGGAGGGCGCTAAAGTCCAAAAAAGTCCGGAAGGGACGGCCGACCTTAGCCCAGCGCTTCAGCGCTCGGTAGAGCATGGCAAGGCAAGCAAGTCCCGTAGGGGCGATACAAGAAGAGCATGGCTTTAGCCATGCGCACCTGCAACACCGGTTGTTTGAGCCCAGATCATGGAGTCACGAATCCCAGGAGGGTGCTCAATGAACGTGGAATACACCGGCAGGCAATACGAAATCACTCCCGCCATCCGCAAAGAGGTTGAATCCGGCCTCAACAAGATCCGCAAAATTCTAGGCGATAAGTTCGAAACCAAGGTCATCCTGGCTGTCGAAAAACACCGTCACAAAGCCGAAATCACCATCAGCCCGCGCAACGGCCCCATCGTCGGCTTGGCCCAGTCCACCGACATGAAACTGGCCGTCAGCGAAGCGCTCGATCATCTCGAGAAGCAGGCGCTCAAGTACAAGACCCGTCTGATCTCGAAGAAACGCAAATCGCACAAGAAGTGGAACGGCGAAGCCAAGGTCGAACTCGGCGAAGTTCAGCCCAGCGTTGGGTTGACCGAGAAAACATCGGTTCCCGTCGTCGTGCACAAATATCCGGCCGTCGCCCGCACCACCGAAGTCCACCTGACGCACTCCTCCGAAGCCGTTGCCCTGCGTCCCATGACGCTCGAGGAGGCCATCAAAGAGTGCCACTTCCGCGACCGCGACGTCTTCGTGTTCCGCGACACGAAGGGCAAGGTGATGGTTCTGCACCGCACACGGGACGGAAAGATGGAGTTGATCGAAGCGCCTTAAGAGCAGTCGTCAGTCGCTAGTCGTCAGTCGTCGCCAAAACCGGGCACGTGGAGGCCGCGCGTGCCCTTCCGGTCAGCTACACTTGACGCATCTCATGAAGTGCCTGGTCGGTCTGCTCCTGTTTGTGCGTTTGTTCTCATGCGCGCAGGTCCTATCCGCCCAGAGTCGCTTTGAGGGAACTTGGGAGATGACGATGAAAACAATCGAGCTCTCAGGTCCTCCCGAAGAATAACCTGCTCGAAAATGGGATGTATCACTGCATCACCGGTGTGCTGCGCGTGGATGTCGAGATGAATGGAAAGGTCCAACACGTAACCGGGCACGCTAATTTTGATGCCCTTGCAGTACGCGTCGTAGATGCAAATTCGGTGGCGTTCACTCAGATGAGAGGCGGCCGTCCTAACGTTTGCATGCACCGAAACAGTCTCGCCTGACGGCAACACCATGACCGAAGAATTCAGCGAGACGCCCTCCACCCAGCTGGTTACCGGACGCGCAACCTTTACCCGGGTGGACAAAGGTCCGACGGGAGCGCACGCCCTCTCGGGATCGTGGCAAATGCACATGATCCGCAACGCCTTGAGCACAGGACCGGCCACGACTTATCAAGCCATCGACAATGGAATGAGAGTCACAGAAGGCGACCACAAATTCGAGGCCAGATTCGACGGCAGGGACTATCCCGTCGAAGGACAGCCCAAACACACGGTTTCGCTGAAGTTGGTCCACAGCGATACGATCGACCAAACCGATAAGGAAGACGGGAAGGTCGTCACAACAACTCGCACGACGGTCTCGAAGGATAGCAACTCAATGAAGGTTGAATCCATCGACAAGGTACGGGGCGGCCGGATGACGTACACTGCCGAGAAGAAGCCCTAGGATTTTCCACGGGCAATCGATCAACAAGCCCGGCTGGCAGGAGTGCAGGGAGAAAGGTCAGCCTCAGCAGTTCCCGCGACACCTCCGCTCCGGTCCAATCCGGATGGTCCTGCTGGATGCCCTGCTCGCGCCAGTTCTCGGGCGAACAGGCTCATCTCCCACGCGAGCAGCAGCCGCTGTTCACCGGTCCTGTTGCGCAGGATCTTCGCCTGCACCGCCTTTGCCTCGGGAGTCGTATCCGAGATCGCCACAGCGCGATGGTAGCACGCATGAGCGAAACCGCCCGTCCTGCTCCTATGGCAGCGGGTTCTTCCAGCGCAAACCCGGGAAGCGTGCGAAGTCGCGATCGGTTGTGTGCAGTACGCCGCCGCATTCGACGGTCAACGCGGCCAGTTGCGCGTCGGGAATCAAGTCGCCCGACGCCTGGCCCTCCACGAGCATTTGACGAAAGAGCGGCCAATGCTGCTCGCCAGGGCCAAGCGCGCGCACATTCGGCTGCTCCAGCCAGCGCTCGACGATCTCGACCGCGGCTGCCCCGCTAAGGGGACGGCCGGGTAGTCGCGGATTCGTAATGATGCGCACAAAGGCACTGATTGTTTGCCACGGAAGTCCAACGAGTTCTGATCCCGAGAGCACTTTCTCCAACCATGTGCGCGCAACTGGGTGCTGGGAAGAGCCTTGGTTGTAGGCGTAGATCAAAAGATTGGCGTCAACGACGATCAACGGTGGAGGGGGCCCTCCAGCATCTCGATCACCTTCTCCACGTTGTCGAAGTCGTATCCTTCCGGAAGACCAAGGTTTATGGGGGTGACAACAAACGGCTTGCGCTGCGGCTTGCGCGCAGCGCTCAGTCCCAGACGCAGAAAATGATTGACGGCTTCCTTGAACGAGGTCCCCGATCGCCGGGTTTCCTGACGCAGCAGCCGGACAACATCGTCGTCGAGGGTAAGCGTAGTCCGCACATCATGATGTTAGCATGAAGACATCATGATGTCAAACTCTGTGCATCATGATGCATCACGATGTGGATTTTCCTTTCCCCCTTGACCGGTTTCCATCGACGACCCTACCTTTCCTGACGACTTGCCCCTGACGACTCGTTTTCGCCAACGACCCCCCTCAGCTTGCCCTGAGCTGAACGAAGAGACTAACGACCAGAGACTCTTTGCCGACCACCGGCCGCTTTCCGCCGACGACAAACGACCGAGGAGCGACGACCGTCCTACGAACTCCCAATCAGTACCCCCGTCACAAACACTAGCGCTCCGCCCAGACCGACCTGCAGCGCGGCCGACGGAATCGGCGTATCCATGTACCGGTGCCGGATCCACGTAATGGTGCCCAGCTCCGCCAGTACCACCGCAATCGCAACGCCCATCGCGTAGCGGAAGTCGTGGATCAGGAAGGGCAGCGTGTGTCCAATGCCGCCCAGCGCAGTCATTGCCCCGCAGACCAGGCCGCGCAGCCACGGATGCCCGCGCCCGGTGAGGCTCCCGTCATCCGAGAGCGCCTCCGCAAACCCCATGCTGATGCCCGCCCCGACCGACGCTGCCAGCCCCACCAGAAACGCCGCCCAGCTGCTGCGCGTCGCCAGTGCCGCGGCGAACACTGGCGCCAGCGTCGACACCGACCCGTCCATCAACCCCGCCAGCCCCGGCTGTACGATCTGCAGTACGAACAGCCGCCGGTTGGCTTCGTCTTCTTCGTGTTTGGCGTCGCGCGTCAGCTTTTCTTTTTCGAGTTCGTCCGCGCGCTCCTCGTGGTGCCGCTCTTCGTTCGCCAGATCGTCGAGCAGCTGCCGGATGCTCGCGTCCTGCGACCGCGCCGCCGCCTTCTCGTAGAACCCGCGCGTCTCGAGTTCAATCGCGCTGGCCTGCTTGCGCACCGCCTCCAGCCCCAGCGGACGGACCAGCCACACCGGCTTGCGCTGCACAAACCCGCGCACATCCTGCCGCCGGATCAGCGGAATATGCTCGCCAAATTTCTGCTGGTACAACTCGATGAGCCGCCGCCGGTGGCCCAGTTCCTCCTGCCGCATGCCATCAAACACCGCCGCCGACGCGGGGAACGTCTCCCGCAACCCATCGACAAAATCGGCGTACACCCGTTGATCTTCTTCTTCCAGAGAAATGGCCAGGGCAAGGACTTCCTTTTCCGTGAGCGAGTCAAAGCTTTTCATGGCGGGGATAGATTACCAAGTTTGCGGAAGGGTGTCGGCTAGTGCGAAAGCGGGTGGAAGGGCCTGCGTTTTCAGCGAGCGTTCCACCCCTCGATCGCGCCACCACTCATCTTTTTCCCCGGGCCTGGCTGTAGGTCGAACGTGACGGCCAAGGTTCCTCCCCGCTCATCGAGGTCCAGGTGAATTCTGGAAGCAGGCGAACCATCCACAGGCATGCGAATTGTTGGGTTGTGGAAGAAGAACTCAGCAAGTCTCTGGCTGTAGACATTGCCTCGCTGGAGGGGAGAGTCTCGCAGCAGCCTCTCGGAGGTTAGATCGTCGACTCCCACGACTCGAACGTCTCGCACGAAAAACTGCTTGCCCTCGTCGATGTCAACATCAAGCGAAATACTCTGGGCGACCTCATCAACACGGGTGTCGGGAACGAAGGTGGTGTTCGTATATCCGAACTCACCATATGCGCGACGCAGATCGTCTAGCCCCTTTCGACAGTACAGGTCTCTGGAAAATGTCGCCGTCCTGGATCAAAAATAGATTCCGCAACGCCTTGGAAGTGCTGATTGCTCGATTGTTTCTAAACGTGATTCCGGCCAGTCGGTAAAGTTGTCCTTCGTCAACATGCAGGGTGATCGCTATGCGCTGATTTCCTGGATTGCTGTTCAGAGTTCTAGAGTCGCCTCGAACCTGCACTTGGAAATACCCGTGATCTTGCCAGGCTCGCTTCGCCGTTTCCGCGGATAGTTCTGCGATCGACGGACAGCGAGAGCATCACTGCTCAGTATCGGATGCGAGTTGCATGAAAATTGTTTGTCTAACAGCTATCTTAGTCGCGCTTTTACCCACAAACTTGTTGGCCCAGCAAACCCTCACCTCTCCACGGTCCGACGGCGCCCAAACCCCGCTCCGCGTCTTCACGCCCAGCGCGAATCCTGCGCTCCACTCGCCGTGATTTCCCCCGGCGCCGGCGGCACCGAGAATGGATACGCCTACCTCGCCGCAGGCCTGCGCGATCGCGGCTACCTCGCCGTCGTCATGGGACACAAAGAGAGCGGCCCCGCCACCCTGCGCAAAGACGTCCTCCACGGGGGCATCCACGGCGGTCTCAAAGACATGGTCACCGACTCGACCCTGCAGGCCGACCGCATGCTCGACCTCGCCGCCGCCCTCACCTGGGCCGACAAGCAATGCCACCACCCCTACAAGGTTCTCCTCGGCCACTCCATGGGATCGGACACCGTCATGTTCGAAGCTGGCGCGCGCAACAAGCTCGACGTCCAGGGCTAGGGGTGAAGGGTGAAGACCGCTTCGACGCCTACGTCGCGCTCTCGCCCTCTGGCCCCGGATCGATCTTCTCCGCCGATTCCTGGAGCAACCTCCACAAGCCGCTCTACGTCCTCACCGGTACCCGCGAAAAAGCCTCGAAGGCGACTGGCAATGGCGCACTCGCCCCTACGACGGCCTCCCGCCCGGCTGTAAATGGCTCGGCGTCATCGACGGCGCCACTCACATGAACTTCGCCGGCATCGGCTTCTCCGGCAAAACCCAGAACCAGACACTCTCGACCGTTACTGCATTTGTCGAAGCCGCGCGCAGCCGCAACTGCAAGCTTCCGTCCACGCAGTCCGGAATCACGCTCAAGAGCAAAATAGCGGAGTCGCAAGATCACCCTCCAGCTTGACCCCCCACAGCGGTCCACAATCCAGCGACATAAAATCATGGTGTACTGGGAGCGCTGAGCAACTAGAGATCGAGTCCCGCAGGGACGGCAAAGTTTAGCCCCGGACGTAAGTCCGGGGACAGCTCAGCCACGAAACCGAGCCCCGCAAGGACGGCTCCAAGCGATGCGGGCGTGAGCCCGCGAGCCGCTGCGAATGCCGGCCCGCCGCAACGCCGGTTACCACCGTATACCCAACGTAACGTGCCACTACGCGACGGCCTCACCCCCCGCGACTTTTCCCCACCACCCGTGTTCTTACTTCCAAGGAACGGAGGTGGCAAATGTTAAAGAAAACTTTATTCGCGGTGTTCGGATTGGCAATGGCTCTGGCGTTCGTAACTCCTGAGAAAGCGCACGCCGGCGTAGCGATCGGCGTCACAGTCGGCGGCCCGGTTTATGTCCGCCCCGCCTATCGCCCCTATGTGTACGCGCCCCCGGTCGTGTACCCGCGGCCTTACTTCTACGGCGGCCCGGTGGTGTATGGCCGCCACTACCATGACCGCCCCTACTGGCATCACGGGGCCTTCGAACGGCATGAAGCGTTCGAGCATCACGAATGGCGCGAGCATCACTGGGACCGCGACCGCCGCTAAATCCGCAGAAGATTTCTCTCGTCCCGGGCGGGCGCCTGCGAAGGCGACCCGCCCTTCATGTTTGCCCGAGCCCGACTTCCCTTTGTGGCGCCGGCACCCTGCCGGCTGTCGCGAGGGCGTCCCGCCCTCGTCCGCATCCCCCCACGGTCCCTTTTCCGCCACACAATCCCTCGTCCCAATCTCTGCTACCATCCCTGCAAGGTGGCGCTGAAAGCCAAAAAGAACTCGCCCCCGCGGCTGAAGCCCTCAGCCCGCAAGCCCGCGCCTCGCGATCCCCGCCCCGGCCCCGAACTCGTAATCATCACCGGACTCAGCGGCTCCGGCAAAGCTTCCGCTCTCAAGGCCTTCGAGGACCTCGGCTACTACTGCGTCGACAATCTCCCTGTCGACCTCATCCCCCGATTCGCCGAACTCGCCGTGCAGTCCGCCGAGATCCAGCGCACCGCTCTCGTCGTCGACGTGCGCGAAGGCTCCAAGCTCGAAAAACTCCCCGCCATCGTGAAGTCCGTCCGCCGGATGATCCCCACCATGGTCATCTACCTTGAGGCCACCGAGGCCTCTCTCATCCGCCGCTACAGCGAGACCCGCCGCCCGCATCCTCTCGGCGCCGACTCGCCCGTGCGCGCCTCGCTCACCGCCGAACGCCGCCGCCTCACACCAATCCGCGCCATTGCCGACTGGGTCGTCGACACCTCCAAGTTCAACGTCCACGAACTCCGCGCCCACCTCACGGAACGCTTTCAGAAGAAGTCATCCGACAAGAACATCCTCGTCTCCTGCGTCAGCTTCGGCTTCAAGCACGGTGTGCCCGAGGACGCTGACCTTGTCTTCGACGTCCGCTTCCTGCCCAACCCGCACTTCGTCCCCGAGTTCCGCCCGCTCACCGGCCGCGACCCCCGCGTCGCCAAATACATCCTCTCTTTTCCCCAGACGAAGGAATTCATCACCCGCATTTCTGACCTGCTGGTCTACCTGCTTCCGCACTATGTTCGGGAAGGCAAGAGTTACCTGACCATCAGCTTCGGCTGCACCGGCGGCCAACACCGCAGCGTCATGATCGCCGAAGACGTAAGCAAGCGCCTGCGCGACGCCGGCTACCGCGTGAAGGTGGTTCACAGAGATAGTCCGAAGTAGGATTCCACGAGATGCCGCTGTTGCTCGTCACATTTTCTTCCGCTTGGCTCTTCGTGACCGCTGCGGCCGTCGCAGCTTATCTGTTGCTCTGCGTCTGCCTGTGGCGCTTCCAGGCCCGCTGCATTTTCTTTCCGACCAACACCATCGAGCGGTCGCCCGCGGATCTTGGCGTTCCTTGTCAGCAGCTCCGGATTCCCCTGAACGAATCCGACGGCCGGCCGCAGACGCTCGATGCCTGGTGGCTTCCCGCGCATCGTGAAAACGCCCCGGCCGTACTGTATCTGCACGGCAACGGCGACAATATCAGCATCTCCACCTACGCCGACCAGGCCGTCCGCTTACGAAACCTCGGCCTATCGGTTCTCCTGTTTGACTACCGCGGCTTTGGCAGGAGCGATGGAGCCTTCCCTTCCGAAGAGAGTGTCTACCAGGATGCCGAGAGTGCATGGAGATACCTTGTGGAGCAACTTCGCATGAATTCAGAACCTGCCTTCATCTATGGTCATTCTCTAGGCGGGGCAATCGCCATTGAGCTGGCGCAACGGCACCCCGAGGCCGCCGGCTTGATCGTCGAGAGCAGCTTCACCTCAATCCGGGAGATGGCGCGATACTTCACAATATTTCGCATTTTCCCCCTCAGGCATCGGCTACGCCACCACTTCGACAGCATCTCCAAGGTCCCAACCTTGAAGGTGCCAGTCCTTTTCCTGCACGGCACCCGTGACCTGACTGTTCCCTGCCGCATGAGTCACGAACTCCACGCCGCCGCCCCCGAACCGAAGCAGTTGCTGATCATTCGCGGCGGCCACCATCTGGACAATGCTGTGATCGCTGGCGCCGTGTACCTCGACACGCTGCGCGGCTTTATTGACCGTAGCGGCCCGCTAGCGATGGTGGCCCAAATGCCAAACTGTCAATCGCCCACTTGCTGAATGCTGAGTGCTGAATGCTGAATGCTGCTGTAAAATACCCGCTTGCGCGCATTCCACGTCATCCTGACGCCCCGGCCTAACGCCCGCCGGGCACCTATTCTCCAGGAAGGTGTATGCGGCAACTGACCCGCCTTCTGCGCTACGCCGCGCCCTACTGGTGGCAGCTCCTGTCTTCTGTAATTCTCATGGCCGCCGTCGGCCTGCTCGATTCCTTCCGTTTCTTGCTTATCGGTCCCATCCTCGACCGCGTTCTCAACCCGAACTCCCCGGCGCACGATATGCAGCTGTTCCGCATCCCCGGCGGACGCGCCATCGAACTGCAGCAGTTTGTCCCCCGCAACTTTCAGAATCCCTGGACCATCGTCGCCTTCGCCCTGGTTGCCTCCACGCTGCTGAAAGGCCTGTTCGACTACGCCGGAACCTACCTTGTCAGTTATGCCGGCTTTGGTCTGATCACCGACCTGCGCAACGACCTGTACAACGCCATCCTCCGCCGCTCCGCCGCATTTTTTCAGAAGCACACGACCGGCACCTTGCTCTCGACCATCATCAACGACATCGAGCGTGTGCAGTTCGCTATGTCCAGCGTGCTCGCCGAATTTCTCCAGCAGGTCTTCACCCTCATCTTCACCGCCGCCGCCGTCATCCTGCTGGGCAAGAGACTCGCCTGGGTGTTGTTGCTTTTCCTGCCCGCCATCCTGTTCTCGTCGACCAAGATCGGCCGCCGTGTGCGCCACACAACCCGCCGCGGCCAGGACAAGCTGGCCGACATCCAGAACATCCTGCACGAAACCATCACCGGCAACCGCATCGTCAAAGCCTTCGGCATGGAGTCCTGGGAGGTCGCCCGCTTCCGCTCCGCCGCCAAGCGCTTGTTTCGTGCCAATCTGCGCTCCGTCGCCGCCGCGGCCGTGAGTTCCCCGTTGATGGACACCTTTGGCGCCATCGCCATCGCCCTGCTGCTTCTGCTCGGCCGCAATCAGATCCATCAGGGCGCCTTCACTCCCGGCACCTTCCTCGCCTTTATCGTCCTGGTCTTCAAACTCTACGATCCGGTCCGCAAGTTCGCTATGTTCAACAACAGCTTCCAGCAGGCGGTGGGCGCTTCGTCGGAAATCTTCAAATTCACCGACAGCGAGGACGACGTCCGCGAGAAGCCCGCCGCCAAGCCGCTGCCTCCATTCTCCAAGACCGTTGTGTTCGAGCGGGCCACCTTTTCCTACGAGGGCAACGGCGACGGCGCCCGCGAAATCCTCCGCGAGATCGACCTCGAAGTCAAAGCCGGCGAAGTGCTCGCTATCGTGGGCTCCAGCGGTGCCGGGAAAAGCACTCTGGTGCACCTGATCCCGCGCTTTTTCGATCTCACTTCCGGCCGCCTACTCATCGACGGCCATGACGTGCGCGACCTGACCCTCGCCTCCTTGCGCTCCCAGATCGGCATCGTCACCCAGGAAACCGTGCTGTTCAACGACACCGTGCGCAACAACATCGCCTACGGCCAGCCGCACGTTTCGCAAAAAAGCGTGGAAGCCGCCGCCCGCGCCGCCCTGGCTCACGACTTCATCCGCGAAACCCCGCAGGGCTACGAAACCGTCATCGGCGAGCGCGGCTTGCGTCTTTCCGGAGGCGAGCGGCAGCGCATCGCCATCGCGCGCGCCATCCTGAAGAACGCGCCCATCCTGATTCTGGATGAAGCCACCTCGGCGCTCGACAGCGAGTCGGAATCGCTGGTTCAGTCCGCCTTGCAACATCTCATGGTTGGCCGCACCGTGTTCGTGATCGCGCACCGCCTCTCCACCGTGCGCCGCGCCGACCGCATCGTCGTGCTGGAAAACGGCAGAATTAGCGACGTCGGCGCCCACGAAGATTTGATGAAGCGCTTCGGCACCTACCGCCGCCTATATGATCTGCAGTTCCTGGAAGTCGATCAGCCAAGGCCGATCTTGGCGGATAGCTGATCGCCGTTTGCTAGGGGCCAGAAGCTAGTCGCCACTAGCTAAACTGAGAACTGAGAACCGAGAACTGCCTTCATGCCCATCCGCTCCATGACCGGTTTCGCCCAGGTCAAAGGCCAACTCAACGGCCCGCTGAGCTTTACCTTGTCGCTCAAGTCCGTCAACCATCGCTTCCTCGACCTGCATTTCCGCATGCCGGGCGAGAGCGATTCGCTCGAGATGAAGTTGCGTCGCCTGCTCAAGGAGAAGGTTGCCCGAGGGCACGTCGAAGTGACTCTCAGCCTCGACCGCGGTGGGGTCGAAGGCTTTGCCCTGAATCGTGAACTCGTCGGCGCCTACATCAAAGCCTTCCGCGCCGCGTCCGCCGAGTTCGGCTTGGCCGCCGAACCCGACCTCAACGTCATCCTGCGCATGCCCGGCGCCATGGATGCGGCTTCCGGCGCGGCCGACGGCGAACTTGAAACCGCTGTGCTCGGCAAAATCGACGAAGCTCTCGCCCGCCTCGACCAGATGCGCGACGAGGAAGGCCGCAGCATCGAGCGCGAACTCCGCCAGCGCATGGAACAAGTCCAGAAAGCCAGCCACGGGGTCGAGCGCCACCGCCAGGCCATCCTGCAAGGCTACGTCGAAAAACTCCGCGCCCGCATGCAGGAACTCGTCGGCGCCCAGGTCGATCCCGAACGCCTCCTCCAGGAAGCCGCCCTGCTCGTCGACCGCAGCGACATTCAGGAAGAACTCGTCCGCCTGCAAACCCACATCAAGCACTTTCTCGGGCTGCTCGACGAAAAAGGCGAGGTGGGCAAGAAACTCGACTTCCTGCTTCAGGAAATGAACCGCGAAGCCAATACTCTGCTGTCAAAGACCTCCGGTCTTGCCGGCGACGCCCTCAAGGTCACCGAGATGGGCCTGGTCATGAAGTCGGAAATCGAGAAATCCCGCGAGCAGGTGCAAAACGTCGAATGACGACTGTTTTCATCATCTCCGCCCCCTCGGGCTCGGGAAAATCCACGCTGGTTGTTGAGTTGCGAAAGATCGTTGAGGGCCTGGACTTCTCTGTTTCCTACACCACCCGTCCCCCGCGCGGCAGCGAGCAGAATCGCAAGGAATACTACTTCGTGCCGCGCGAGGAATTTGAAGCCATGGTGGCGCGCGGCGAATTCCTCGAGCACGCCGACGTATTTGGCAAGTACTACGGCACGCATCGCCGCTTTCTGGAGCAGGCCCAGCGCGCTGGTCGAGACCTGCTGCTCGACATCGACGTGCAGGGCGCCGCCCAGATTCAGAAGAGCATTCCGGAGGCAGTCAGCATCTTCGTGCTGCCGCCCACTTACCAGGAACTGGAGTGGCGCCTGCATAATCGCGGCACCGATTCCGAAGAGGTCATCGGCCGCCGCCTGGACACCGCCCGTCGTGAGATTGAGAATTACGACAAGTACGACTATATTTTAGTGAACGACCGCTTGGACCAGTCCGTCGAACGGTTAAAGGCCATCGTGCTTTGGGAACGCGCGCGACGCTCGGGTCGACCGCTAACCAGCGACAAACAGGCGCTGCGGGAAAGAGCGGAAACGTGCTGCCTGCAGAATATGCGGGAACGAGTACAGCCTATCCTGGACTCTTTTCGCCGCGCGCGCGGCCAGGGACAGTCCTAGCGGCCGAACTCGGGGAGAACAGTCTATGAAGTTGATCGAAGGCTTCGATAGCAACTACCGTTACATTCTCGTGGCCGCTCGCCGTGCCCGCCAACTCCAGAGTGGAGCGCCGCCCGTCGTGGAAACCAGTTCCCGCAAGCCCTGCCGGATTGCTCAGGATGAAATTCGCGCGGGAAAAGTGAAGTGGATGATTGTGGAAACTCCGAAGTCGGCCGCGGAAGTCGCCAGTGAAACCCTCGATCAGGCGATCCGCACCGACACTTAACAAAATCTTGTCGTCAGCCCGGCACATCCCCGCCGCGAAACAGGTTTCTCGATGAGAATCGCTCTCGGTGTCAGCGGTGGCATCGCAGCCTACAAAGCCGCGGAAATTGTTCGTCTCCTGCAGGATCGCGATGTCCACGTTCAGGTTGTCATGACCCAGGCCGCCCAGGAGTTCGTGCGGCCCTTGACCTTTGCCGCCCTCTCCGGCGAAAAGGTCATTACTGGCATGTTCGAGGAAACGAACGCCGCGCCGAACATCGACTCCGCGGTCGAACATATCGCCGTCGCGCAATCCATCGACGCCCTGCTCGTCGCCCCGGCTACCGCCGATATCCTCGCCAAGTTCGCCCAGGGCATCGCCAACGACTTCCTGACCACGCTCTATCTCGCGACGAAAGCGCCGGTCGTGGTCGCGCCCGCGATGAACGTGAACATGTGGAACCATCCCGCCACCCAGGCCAATGTCGAAACCCTGCGCCAGCTTGGTGTGCTCGTCGTTGAACCCGACAGCGGATACCTGGCGTGCGGCATGGTCGGTACTGGCCGTCTCGCCACCAACGAATCCATTGTGTCGGCCGTCATGGAAGCCCTTGGTGCGGTGCAGGATCTGGCAGGGGAGACCATCCTCATCACCGCCGGGCCGACTCGCGAGAAGATCGATCCCGTTCGCTACATTACCAACCGCTCCAGCGGCCGCATGGGATACGCGCTCGCCGAGGCGGCTTTGCGTCGGGGTGCCCGTGTGCAACTCGTAAGCGGCCCCACCAGCCTCATGCCCCCCGCCGCGGTTCAGTTCACCCGGGTCGAAACCACCGAGCAGATGCGCGATGCCGCCCTGAACCTGCTCTCGCAGGTGACCATCGTGATCAAGACCGCGGCCGTGGCCGACTACCGTCCGAAAGCTACAGCGCCGCAGAAACTCAAGCGCACCGGCCCCGTTGCCCTCGAGCTCGAGCCCACCACCGATATCTTGGCCGAGCTCTCCGCCCACAAGACTCACCAGCTCATGGTCGGCTTCGCCGCCGAAACCCAGGACGTGCTCGAAAACGCGCGCAAAAAGCTGGCCAAGAAATCGCTCGACGCCATCGTCGTGAACGACGTCTCGCAGAACGACATCGGCTTCGACTCCGACCGCAACGCCGTCACCATCATTACCCACGACGAAGTGGTCGAGGTTCCCGAAACCACCAAGTGGGAGATCGCCCAGCGCATCCTCGACGTGGTCGCCAAACTCCGCCGCCGCGCCCGCGTGTCCACCACCTAGCGACTGCTCGCAGAAGCGATACCTCCTATTCCTTGTCATTCCGACGCCGAGCGCAGCGGAGCGGAGGAATCTGCTTTCCGTTCGTTCACCTCCCAGACCATATAATCGATGGTCCGACTGCCGGAGATCGAATGCGCATGGCTTGGCTAACCAGTGTGCTGGTGTTGCTCGCGGGTTCTTCCTCCGCCCAGGAAACGCCCATTCCCGTCGACCAGGAACCTCACCACAAAGTTGTGATGAAGAACGACTTCGTAATCGCCATGCACGTCACCCTCGCTCCCGACGAGCGCACCCTTTACCATACCCACGGCCATGACCGCGCCGCAGTGGAGTTGAGCAACAGCTCTATCACGCAGCAGACATTGGGAGAGGCCGAGGGCCCCGCCCACCCCACCAAACCGGGCGATCTCTCCGTAACCACCACGCCCGCCAACGGATACTCTCATCGCGTCCACAACGTCGGATCGGGCACCTTCGAAGTTTTCGACGTCGAATTCCTGCAGCGCCCCGAAACGCCATCGGACGACATCGCCGGCCCCGTCGCCGCAGAAAACCCCAGCGCGCGCGCCTACCACTGGCGTCTCGCCCCCGGCGAGAAGACTCTGCAACATACGCACCACCGCCCGTATCTCATTGTGGCCGCAGCGCCCATGAAGCTTAAGATGACCGCGCCCGACGGCCAGTCCCAGACCAACGAAATCAAGGCCGGAGATTTTCACTGGGTCGATGTCAAGGTCACCCACACGCTCACGAACGACGGCACGATCCCGGGCGAAATCGTTGAATTTGAGCTCAAGTAGTCAAGCGCTAGGCGTTTCCATGTCACTGCGACGTCGAAGCACTCTTCAACTTTGTCATTCCGACGCCGAGCGAAGCGGAAGCGGAGGAATCTGCTTCTCAACCACTCCCGTTCCCGCGTCAGTCTGTCTGAAAAACTGGGGCGACGTTTTCCCCGATGGTATTCTGGTCATTCATGTCCCAGACGCTCTCTCCCGAATTGCGGCGCGCCCTGAGCGAGCGCATCCGCTACTACCGGGAACTTGGCATCTATGACTTCTACCGGCGAGAGCCGATCGCGGGAGCTCAACCCGAACCTGCCCCACCATCGCCCTTAGCCTTCATCCAGCCAGATCAGCGAGAGGAAATGTCACTCAGAAAAGCCACGGTAGCCGTTCCGGTCGTATCCGAAGAAAGCATGTTCGAGGTGATCGCGTCGAAACCTGAGTACAGCATCGCCGATCCCATCAAAGCGTTGAAAATCATCCGCGACGACCTCGGCGACTGTACCCGCTGCCGTTTGCACAAGCAGGGCCGCAAACAGATTGTCTTCGGGGTGGGTAACCCGAAGACGGAATTGATGCTTATCGGCGAGGCCCCGGGCGCCGACGAAGATCAGCAAGGCGAGCCTTTCGTCGGCCGCGCCGGCCAGTTGCTCAACAACATGATCAAGGCCATGGGCCTGGAGCGCGAGCAGGTCTACATCGCGAACATCATCAAGTGCCGTCCGCCCAACAATCGCACTCCCGAACGGGATGAGTGCGAAACCTGCTCCCCGTTCCTGATGCGCCAGATCGCCGTGATCAAGCCCAAAGTGATTGTGGCGCTGGGCGCTGTTGCCGCTAAGTCCTTGCTGGCGATCAACGATTCCATGTCGAACCTGCGTGGCCACTGGTACGATTTCCGCCCCGCGGGCGCGCGTAGCGCCGACCCCAACTGGACCGGCGCCAAACTCGCCGTGACTTATCACCCCGCGTTCCTGCTGCGCGATCCCCGGCAGAAGAAAGAAGCCTGGAAAGACCTGCAGATGGTGATGAAAGAATTAGGCTTAAAGCCACCCGCGAAAGCCATGGAGTAAGTTGCCGGCGAGGGGGTGCAGGGAGTCTGGGGTCAAAACGTCGTCACCCAACCTAAGACCGAAGACCTGACACCTGACACCTGATCTCTTCCCATTGTGGTTCACTATGAGCTAAGATGTTGAAAGTTCGTCGGAAGCTTGAACAAGGGCGAATTCGAGGGTCAATCCTTCGCGTAAAATGCCCGCCATTTGCGTTTAGAAGCGATCCAGGCGCGTCCGTGAGGGTGGCCGACCTTTTGGGTCATCCGAAGGCCTGCTGCTCTTCCTGGAGCGTTTAAACGCGCTTTGTTAACCAGAAGCTAACTTGGCAGATGAGGCGGGCGAGGTGAAGGGCCACGGAATCCACAGAAAAAAGCCTTTAACCACAAAGGTCGCGAAGGAAAACCGCAAAGCACGCGAAGAAGAATCGGCTAATTGCTAAGTGCCAAATGCCAAGTGCTGAATGCTCGTTCTTGCCGACGACCAACGACCGACAACGGTTCTTTCACATCCTTCCCGTAGCAATCCCCTGCGCCCAATCATCCCGGCCGAGGGTGCGGGCGAGTTCGGCGGCGGCCTGGTGATCGTAGGCGACCCGCTCGAGCGAGACGTTCCAGCCCGCGCCGTTCTTTTCGAGGATGCCGTAACAGGCGTGCGGCGAGAAAGTCTGCATGCGGTACCGTACGGGATCGACGTCGTCGTAGGCAGGCACTCCGATGCTGCCCGGGTTCACGACCAGCTGTCCGCTGGCCAGCTCGACCACGCGCGGAATGTGGGTGTGCCCGCACAAGACCACCGGCTGATGCACGCCCTGCAGCAGCTCGCGGATCGCGCCCTCGGAGCGCACCTCGGGCAGGCCTTCCATGATGTCTTCGAGCAGGTAAATCGTGTCGCTGCCGGGAGTTCCGTGGCAGAGAAAGATATCGTCCTCAAACACGGCGGTCTTGGGCAACTCGCTGAGCCAGTGGATCGGTTCCTCCCCCAGATCGCGAATCACATACGAAAGCGTCGGGATCGTGGCCAGATCGCGTTCACTGGCTTCGTAGATCATCCGGTCCTGGTTGCCCTGGATCGTGATCAGAACGTTTTCATGCAGCAGTCGTTCGTAGGTGGCGTGCGGCTTCAGCGGACCGTACAGTGTATCCCCAAGGTTGACGTACCCGTCGACTCCGCGGCTCCTGGCGTGGGCAAGGACGGCGTCGAGCGCCCAGACGTTGGCGTGGATATCGGCGAGGATGGCAAGACGGGCAGTCACGTCAGCGGATACGAGGTGCTAATCAGCCTACCAGAAAGTCCGGGTATTGGGTGTCAGGTCTCAGGTGTCAGGTCTCAGGTCGTGGGTGCATCGTGTAGAGGAAAGGTTTTTCCGGGGCTGGCAAAACATCGGCTTGCAGATGGCACAGCTCCATCCTGTCTGTGCATGTGACATCCTGCTACGCTATGGGTGTGACCAATAGTTGAAACTCGAAACCTGAAACTGGAAACTCCGAAGCCTGAAACCCAAGACCTGACACCTAGGACCTGACACCTGAGACCCGAGCCCTGAGCCCCGCATTCCAATTCTGCGATGTTGCCTTGCCCGTGCCGCTCGACAACGCCTTCTCTTACCGCGTGCCCGACGGCATGGAGCCGGCGGTTGGCGGGCGTGTGCTGGTACCGTTCCGGCAACAGCGCATGAGCGGGATCGTCGTCGACCTGCACGATCGCCAGCCTGCAGTGCAGACCAAGAACGTCGTCAGTGTGCTCGATCCGGAACCGATGCTCGATGCGCAGTTGATGCGGTTGGGAAAGTGGATCGCCGACTACTACCTGGCGCCGCTGGGCGAGGTGTTCCGCACCATGTTGCCCTTGAGCGCGGAATTCAAGCGCACGATCACCTATCGGATTACCGAACAGGGTCAGCTCGCCTTGCATCTCGGGGGAATGTCGGGTTCGTCGGCACGAGCGCGGCGCACGCCGGAAGATCAGGTCACTGAGTTTCGCGTGCTCGACTACCTCGCCAACCGTGAGAGTGGGCGAGAACAGAGCCTCCGGAGCGCGACGCGTGTGAGTCGGGTTGTACTCGCTGGCATGGTGCGTAAAAAGTGGATCGTGCGCGAGGATGTGTCGGATGCGCAGGATGCAGCGCGCGTAGTGAAGATCGCGGTGCTGCTCGGAGCGAATCGGCCACAGGAGCCGTCCACGGGCGACGCACCAGCCCCGGCTGAAGATGTCCGCCGCTCCCTGAACAAGAAGCTCAACGCGAATCAGCAGATCCTGGTCGAGACCCTGGCCGCATCCGGTGGGCGCCTTGCCGTCGAGGCCCTGCAGGCTCTTGACGTTCCCCGCACCACGCTCAGCACGCTGGTAAAGCGTGGGTTGATTGAAATCGTCGAAAAGCCGGCGGAGTTTCACGTCTCGCGGGTGAAGGCGCGGCCGTCACCCTTTGATTTCGAGTTCAACGCCGCACAGAAGCAGGCGTTGCGGCGCATCGAAGAGAACGTGGTCGCCCGCAAGTTCGCGGGCATGCTGCTACATGGCGTGACCGGGTCGGGGAAGACCGCCGTCTATCTTGCGGGAATGCGGACGGTGCTGGAGGCCGGGCGTTCGGCGATCTTGCTGGTGCCTGAAATCGGCCTGACGCCCGCGGTCGCCGCCGATCTTCACCAAGTGTTCGGCGAGCAAGTGGCGATCCTGCATTCGGCGTTGTCTGACCGGGAACGCGCCGAGCAGTGGCATCGCATCAAGCGCGGGGACGCGCGCATGGTCGTGGGCACACGTTCGGCGGTGTTCGCGCCGGTGGCCGACCTCGCGCTGATCATCGTCGACGAGGAGCAGGACTCCTCCTACAAGCAGGAAGAAACGCCGCGCTACCATGCGCGCGACGTGGCCGTGATGCGGGCCAAGATGGCGAACGCAGTGGTCGTGCTGGGCTCGGCGACGCCGTCGCTCGAGTCGTACTACAACGCCACCAAGAACAAATACGCGCTGGTCGAACTGCCCGACCGGGTGGAGCAGCGGCCCTTGCCTGAAGTCGAACTCATCGACATGAAACAGGAGTTCCAGGAGACCGGACAGGAGCAGGTGATCTCACGCAAGCTGGCGGAGGAAATTCGCGAGCGGTTGGAACGCAAAGAGCAGGTGATGATCCTGCTGAACCGGCGCGGTTATTCGCCCGTGGCGCTCTGCCGCGCCTGTGGAAGCCGCATGGAATGCCGCAATTGCGCCGTGGCGATGACGCATCACAAGAAATCAAGCCGCATGGTCTGCCACTACTGCGGGTTCGAAGCGCCTGTGCCAAAGAAGTGCGGCGAGTGCGGCAGCGAGTATGTGTATTTCCTCGGCACCGGATCGGAAAAGCTGGAAGAGCTGCTGCACGGGATGTTTCCCACGGCGCGCATCGGGCGCCTCGATCGTGACACGGTTCGCGGCAAGGAGGACTTCGAGCGGGTGCTGGGAGCTTTGGACGCGGGTGAACTCGATCTGCTCGTCGGAACGCAGATGATCGCCAAGGGGCACGATGTGCACGGCGTGACGCTCGTGGGGGTGGTCGGAGCTGACATCGCGCTGGGCTTGCCTGACTTTCGCGCCGCCGAGCGAACTTTCCAGTTGCTGACCCAGGTTGCCGGGCGCGCGGGACGCGGGCAAACTCCGGGCAAGGTTGTGCTGCAGACTTTCTTCCCCGATCACTACGCGGTGCAGTACGCGGCGAACCATGACTTCGCCGGCTTCTACGAAAAGGAACTACGCTTTCGCAGCTGGATGTACTATCCGCCGTACTCGGCGCTGGCGAACGTCCTGATCCGTAGCGACAAGCTCGATGAAGCGCTCGAGTGGTCGGGTACGCTGGGCAAATGGTTCGAGAAAACACGGCACGAGGGCGTCCGCGTGCTGGGCCCGGCAGCCGCGCCGATACTGCGCCTGAAGCGCGACTACCGTTATCACTTCGTCTTGAAGTCGCCCAGCCGCGAGAAGCTGAACACCGTGCTGCGCGCGATGTTGGCCTACGCCGTGTCGCAGAAAATTCCGCGCACGCAGGTGATTGTCGATGTGGATGCGTTGTGGCTAATGTAAGGGAGAGGTGTCAGGTGTCGGGTGTTAGGTCTCAGGAAAAACCTAAGAACCAAGGCCCAAGACCTAAGACCCAAGACCCAAGACCTGACACCTGACGTCCCCCAATTGCTCTTCGCCCGTCTGCATGGTTTACTGACTATCTTTGTTTCGCGAAGGTCACTTGGAGGGTTCGATGCGCTTTGCCTACTTCGTTTTGTCTGCATTGATTCCGGTTGTGCCTCTAATCGCGCAGGTCAAAGCCAACCACGGTTGGATCGCGATTAGCAATGACTACACGAACCTGCTGGTGAAGGTCGAGATGAAACACAGCCCGGAGTCGGGATCGCGGCAGGGCCTGAGCGAGTTCGACGAACTGGTTTCGCAGCCGACCCTGGCGGACGAAGATCAGCAACGCAAGGAAACCGAAGAGGTCCTGGCCAAGCTGAAGGCCGTGATCCCGCAACAGAAGCAGAAAGAGGTCGCGCAGGATCTGGAGATCATCATTCGCAACATCGAGCTGGGATTCCGGTTGCAGGACTTTCAGCGCGCGCACGAAGTGCCCTTCATCAATGCCAGCCTGGTGGTGTTCGGTGGACTCCGCATGCTGCTCGATGACCAGACGCAGGCCGAGCGGCGTCCGGCGGCCGTGGCGCGAATTCGCAAGTACGCCGGGCTGGAGCCCGGGTACACGACGCTCACCGAAATCCTGAAACAGCGCGTCAAGGAGCAGATGGCGAAGCCGGGAGTGATTTATCCGGCGAAGGTTGAAATCGAAACTGAGATGGCGCGGAATTCCCATTACATCGAGGGCATCGCCGCGCTGCTCACCCAGTACAAGCTGGCGGGATGGGAAGAACCTTACGGGAAATTGAAGATGCAACTGGCCGACTACGACGCGTGGGTGAAGGCCATGGTGTTGCCCAAGGCGCGCGCGGATTTCCGGCTTCCGCCCGAGGAGTATGCGCTGAATCTGGAGGCCTTTGGCATCGACATCCCGCCCGCCCAGATGGCCGCCTTGGCCCACAAAGGTTTCGACGAGATCCAGGCGGAGATGAAGCCAATCGCGGAGCAGATTGCGAAAGAGCGTAAGTTGCCGTCGAGTGATTACCGTGACGTGATCCGCGAATTGAAGAAGCAGCAACTGGTGGGCGATGCGATCCTGCCCTTCTACGAGGACCGGTTGAAGCAGATTGAGGGGATCATCACCAAGCAGGGGCTGGTAACGCTGCCGGATCGTCCGGCGCGTATACGGATCGCGACCGCGGCGGAGACCGCGCAACAACCCGCGCCACACATGGTGCCGCCGCCGTTCCTGCACAACACCGGGCAGAAGGGCGAGTTCGTGCTGCCCCTGAACATTCCGGCGGGTCCGGGAGAGAAGGCGCAGAAATACGACGACTTCACCTTCGACGCGGCTGCCTGGACGCTCACCGCGCACGAGGCGCGGCCCGGGCACGAACTGCAATTCGACTCCATGCTGGAGAAAGGCGTTTCAATCGCGAGGGCACGCTATGCCTTCAACAGCACCAACGTCGAGGGCTGGGGGCTGTATTCGGAATACCTGGTCAAGCCCTACATGCCGCTGGAAGGACAGTTGGTGTCGCTAGACTACCGCTTGCTGCGGGCGGCACGGGCGTTTCTTGATCCCGAGTTGCAGTCTGGCAAGCTCAAGCCGGAAGACGCGAAGCGCGTGCTGGAGCTGGACGTGGTGCAATCCCCGGCGTTCGCCGAGGAGGAAGTAGAGCGCTACACCTATCGCGCTCCGGGGCAGGCGAACAGCTACTACTACGGCTACACCAAGCTGATCGCGTTGCGCAAAGACACGGAAGCCGCGCTGGGGGCGAAGTTCAACCAGCAGAGGTTTCATGATTTCATCCTGGCGCAAGGTCTGCTGCCGCCCGACCTGATGCGGAAGGCGGTGATGGAGGAGTTCGTGGGCGCGGGAGCGGCGGGGGCACAGTAAGCCGGCCTTAGCGCCGCTGGCGCATGAGTGCGCATCGGTTCGTGGTTGAGAGATCAGTCGGGCCGGTGGTGCCGCATGCGAACACGGGGTCCCTCGACTTCGTTCGTCTTACGCCTCACTCCGCTCCCAATGAACAGACAACGATACTGCGTGCACAGCTGTTCTCCTCTAGGCAGTCTGCGCCAAGGGAACGAGTGCATAGCCCAGTTGATGGGCATTACGTTTGAGCTTGTTTTCCATACGCTTGCGCTGGCGTTGCTCTTCGGCGGCGAAGACGGTCTCGTCGTA
>Ga0307479_10000965_pt1 | contig 25963 bp, 26 predicted proteins | sample atmos_gasesECM4C_FD_203743 | JGI IMG/M metagenome (GOLD analysis project Ga0307479, IMG submission 203743) | Hardwood forest soil microbial communities from Morgan-Monroe State Forest, Indiana, United States - atmos_gasesECM4C_515 | ecosystem: Environmental > Terrestrial > Soil > Temperate... | reverse complement strand
CTGCAGAACCCCAATTCGCACTTGCCCGCCTGCTGGCTGCACCAGCTTTGCTGCCCGCGCCGTCATCTAGCAGTGCTGCCTTCGCAGGTGCGCCCCAGCCTTTTCGGAAGCGATTAGTTTCCGATCCTCCCTGTGGAAAGTTTCTTCGGGACGAAGTCCGCTCAATCGGCGGAAGCCAATTCAGTGAGCCACCCGAATGGAACGACGAAACGACCCACGACCCGCAACTGCTTTCGGAGGATCCCATGTCGACGAAAACCCTGACCGCCGGCCCCAAGATCAAGACCGCCCTGCCCGGACCTAACGCCAGGCGCATCCTGGCGGGCGATGACAAATATATTTCGCCGTCCTACACGCGTTCCTACCCGCTGGTCGCCAAGAGCGGACGCGGCGTCGTCGTAACCGACGTCGACGGCAACGAGTTCTTCGATTTCTCCGCGGGCATTGCCGTGACCTCCACCGGCCATTGCCATCCTGAAGTCGTGGCAGCCATCCAGCGGCAGGCCGGCGAACTGATCCATATGTCGGGAACTGACTTCTACTACGAGAGCCTGGTGGAACTGGCCGAGCGCCTCTCGCACATCGCGCCCATGCCGGGGCCGCACCGGGTCTACTACGGGAACTCGGGCGCCGAGGCGGTGGAAGCCGCGTTGAAGCTGGCGCGCTACCACACCAAGCGGCAGCAGATCATCGCGTTCTACGGAGCATTTCACGGGCGCACCATGGGCGCGCTCTCGCTGACCGCCTCGAAGCCGCAGCAGAAGCGAAGGTTCTCTCCGCTGGTGCCCGGCGTGACCCACGTTCGCTATCCCGACGTCTACCGCGGCTGTTCCGGCGGTGCGCAGGACGCGGACGAGTTCGCCCTGGGTTGTGCCCGCTTCATCGAGGAAAAGCTCTTCAAGACGACATTGGCGCCCGAAGAAGTCGCAGCCATCTTTGCTGAACCCATCCAGGGTGAGGGTGGCTACGTAGTCGCACCCACAGCCTTCATGCAGGAACTGCGCCGGATCTGCGACCGCTACGGCATACTGCTAGTGGTCGACGAAGTACAGAGTGGCGTTGGCCGCACCGGGAAGTGGTGGGCGGTCGAGCACACTGGCGTTCACCCTGACATCGTTTGCAGCGCGAAGGGCATCGCTTCCGGCATGCCGCTGGGCGTTACCATCAGTCGCGCAGACATCATGGACTGGGTCCCTGGGTCGCACGCTTCCACCTTCGGTGGCAACCCGGTATGTATCGCGGCCGCGCTCGCCACGCTCGCCGTGATCGAGAACGAAGGCCTGCTCGCGAATGCGACGGAAGTCGGCAACCACATGCTGAAGCGCATGGCAGACTGGCCGAAGAAGCACCGCCTGGTCGGCGATGTCCGCGGGCGTGGCCTGATGATCGGCGTCGAGATCGTGAAGGATCAGAAGACCAAGGAGTACGGTCACGAGGAGCGCGACCGCATCGTCGAGCTGGCGTTCGAGCGGGGCATGCTGTTCCTGGGCTGTGGCCCGAGCACCGTGCGCATCTCGCCGCCCCTTGTCGTTACCGTCGAAGAGGCGGAGTTGGCCATGGATGCGCTGGAAGAGTCCATCGAGATCGTCGCGAAAGGCGCGTAGTACACATCAACTCTGGGAGGGGCGCTTGTTCTCATCCGGCGGAACGATTCCGCCCATCCCTCACTTCCATCAATGGAGAATTCCCATGTGGAGCGGCACAGTGGAGTTCGTTCACATTGCCAGCGCGGCCAAGGCGCCGATGCAGGCGGTCGATCATGTCGAAGCCATCCCAGGAGCAGGGCTACGGGGCGACCGCTATTTTCTGAAGCAGGGCACGTTCTACAAGCCAGAGCCTGACTTCGAACTCACTTTCATTGAGGCGGAAGCGATCGAGGCGATGAAGCGCGAGTATAATCTCGGTCTCGCTGCGGGCGAAGCTCGCCGCAATGTGGTAACCCGCGGGGTGCCCCTGAATCACCTGGTCGGCCGCGAGTTCTCGGTCGGCGGGGTGCGAGTCTGCGGCATTCGCCTGTGTGAGCCCTGCAGCCATTTAGAGGCGCTTACCGGACTTCCGGTCATCAAGGGGCTGCGCCACCGTGGCGGTTTGCGGGCCCAAATCCTGACCCAAGGCATGATCCGAGTAGGCGACCCCGTCTCGGAGTAGAAATGCCCACAGCTGATCCGACCTACCGGGAGCTTCTGCGCGGCAAAGGTGCGCACGCAGATCCCGTTGCCAGCCTCGCTGATGTCTCTGCGCAGGCCGCGGGCAGGTTGGTCGCGGGTTATCCGCACTCGATCTGGCAGATCGTCGGTCACCTGAACTACTGGATGGACTACGAACTGCGCCGGATTTCCGGAGCGCGTCCGGCCTATCCGGAGCACGCGATCGAGAGCTGGCCCGCCGCCGTGGCTCCGGAGAGCGATGACGAGTGGAGCCAGGAGCGGTCTCGCTTTGCGGGCCTTCTCCAGAAGTTCGAGGCACTCTCCGCATCGGAGCCGTCAGTTCTAAACGCGCCAGTCGACGCCATCACGGCGGCCGAAGCTTCCCAGGCAGCCACCGTGCAAGCGGTCCTGTGGCAAACACTGGTTCATAACAGCTACCACATGGGACAAATTGCCCTGCTGTTGCGCTGTTTCGGCCTCTGGCCACCGAAAGCGGGTGGGGATACGTGGTGAAACCGTCGAACTTGCCTTAATGCCCAGATTTCGCCAGGCGACTTATGCCGGCCTGAACCTGCCGCTGTGAGTGCGGTCACTTCCACTCAATGACCGCCCAGCTACCATGAACCACAGCTCCGGAAAATTTCCCGATGCTGGCCCGGTTCACACAAGCGACGGGCACCTGCTCGATCAGTGGGCGGAACGCTGCGCTTCCCGCGATGATTCTCCCGCCCACCAGCGCACCGGCCGACGGGGCGAGAGGACACCTACTTCTACCTGCGCCGGTTGGGCTACGTGATGGTGGCGCGCAACTATCGGTCCGCGCGCCGCCGCGGCGAGATTGATCTGATTGGCTGGGATCGAGGCATCCTCTGCTTCATCGAGGTGAAGACGCGAACCTCGCGCCGGGTGAAGCCCGCCGAGGCGGCGGCCGACTACGACAAGCAGCGGGAACTTTGGTTCGTGGCTCGTGAATACCTCCGTCACCTTGCCACCGGATGTGCCGTGTCGCTTCGACGCGGTCAGTGTTTACTACGAAAATCCGGCCTCTCGACCCGACATTGAATTGTTCAAAAATGCCTTCGTCGTGGCGTAAAATAGCAAATTCGACCGTTTCGTATTGAAAGGATTTAGTAATTGCCGGAACTTAGAAAAGATCCGATCGTTGGGCGCTGGGTGATCATCTCCACCGACCGCGCAAAGCGTCCCACCGATTTTGTGCGTGAGGGAGTTCGAATCAAGGGCGGCTTCTGTCCCTTCTGTCCTGGGAACGAGAGCAAGACGCCGCCGGAGATCCAGGCCTATCGCCCGAATCCGAACGGCGGGCCTCCGCCGCAGCGTGACACGGCGGGCTGGAGCGTGCGCGTGGTCCCCAATAAGTTTCCCGCCTTGGGGATCGAAGGCAACCTGAACCGCCAGGCTGAAGGCATGTTCGACAAGATGAACGGCATCGGCGCGCACGAAGTGATTATTGAGACGCCCGACCACGCTTCCACGCTGGCCACGATGCCGCCCAAGCGCATTGAAGACATGCTGTGGACTTTCCGTGATCGCATCCTTGATCTGAAAAAAGACCGCCGGTTCAAATACATCCTGATCTTCAAGAATCACGGCGAGCCCGCTGGCGCGTCGCTCGAGCATGGCCACTGCCAGCTGATCGCACTTCCGATTCTTCCGATCTACGTGCTTGAGGAAATCGAAGGTGCAAAGCAGTACTACATCTACAAGGAGCGCTGCGTTTTCTGCGACGTGATCCGGCAGGAAAGTGAGAATGGCACCCGCGTGGTGGCGGAAAACGACGATTTCATCACGCTGGCACCTTACGCGCCCCGCTTTCCCTTCGAAACCTGGATTCTGCCAAAGCTGCACGAGTCGGCGTTCGAGAACTCGTCCTCGCACATGTTCGAGAACCTCGCGAAGGCGCTCAAGACACTGCTGATGAAAGCGGACCGCGTGCTCGACAATCCGCCCTACAACCTGGTGATCCACAGTTCGCCGGTGCAGGACCCGACCAACGATCACTATCACTGGCACATCGAGTTCATGCCGAAGCTCACCAAGACGGCAGGGTTTGAGTGGGGCACCGGGTTCTACATCAATCCGACGCCGCCGGAAGAAGCTGCCCGGTTCTTGCGGGAAGCCAGCGTAGAGGAACCGGCTCCGGCGTCGGTAGGGTAACAGCAGACGCGCCGACATTCGACTGCGAAAAAATAGGGCACGCTCCCCCCAAGGGCGTGCCCTTTTAAGTTTTGTGAGAGAGAGACCAAACTCGAAGCAGGGTTGTCGACGTGTCCAGCGAACGAGCCAAATGCCGCGTCGCTCCTGGGCTCCACGCCGGCAATCGCTACTCAAGTCTGGCGCATAGTGTACGGTTGGGGCGCGGTTGGGGTTGTCACGGATTTGTAAATCCGAGGCCGCCGCAACGAGCCATTCGCGTTATGCTTGGGTGGCTCTGAACCCTATGAAACTCCTGACTTGTTTTGTCGTCACTTTCAGCGCCTTGGCCTGGTCCGCAGCTCCACCGTCTCCGCTCATCGGAAATATCCCCGGCCGAACCATCACCAGCCTCGATGGTCCCTGGCACGTGATCGTCGATCCCTACGAGACCGGCGTGCACGCCCGTTATTACGAGAATGCCACGCCGGAAACCCGCAGCGGCCCCATTGAGTACAACTTCGAGCAATCGGAGACTCTGAACGTCCCCGGCGACTGGAACATGCAGAAAGACCGGCTCTTTTTTTATGAAGGGCCGCTCTGGTACAAGCGCTCGTTCACATACAAGCGGCGCGAGCACACTCGCGTGTTTGTCTATTTCGGAGCGGCGAATTACTTCACGCGCGTCTATCTGAACGGCAAGCCACTCGGTGAGCACGAGGGTGGCTTCACTCCCTTCAACTTTGAAGTGACCGGCCAACTCGCGGACCGCGACAATTACCTCGTCGTCGAAGTTAACAACGCCCGCCGCGCCGATGGTGTGCCCGCCCTGAACACCGACTGGTGGAACTACGGCGGACTCACGCGCGATGTCCTGTTGGTGGAAACGCCGGAGACTTTCGTTCGCAATTACTCTGTCCAACTCGCGAAGGGGACGACGAGTGAAATTGCCGGTTGGGTGCAACTGGATGGCGTCTCACCCGCGCAGTCCCTGACGGTAGAAATTCCAGAAGCGGGCGTTCGCAAGACCTTCACGCCGGACGCAAACGAGCGCGTGGATTTCCGCTTTCCAGCGAAGGTCGACTTGTGGTCGCCGGAGAACCCCAAGCTCTACGACGTGGTCGTCTCGGCGGGCGCAGACACACTGCATGATGCCATCGGATTCCGCTCGATCGAGGTGAAGGGCACGCAGATTCTGCTGAACGGCAAGCCGATTTTCCTGCGGGGCATCTCGATGCACGAAGAATCGCCTATTCGCGGAGGCCGGGCCTTCAGCCCGGAAGACGCAGCGACTCTGTTCGGGTGGGCCAAGGAACTGGGATGCAACTTTGTGCGGCTTACCCACTATCCGCACAACGAGAACGAGATTCGCCTCGCCGACAAGCTTGGTTTGCTGGTGTGGTCGGAGATTCCGGTTTATTGGGATATCGCATGGAAAAACCCCGCCACGCTCGCCAATGCCGAAGCGCAACTCCATGACATGATCGCGCGCGATCACAACCGCGCCGCGGTGATCTTCTGGTCGATGTCGAATGAAACGCCAGTCGACCCGGACCGGACAGTTTTCCTGCAGAAGCTTGCGGAAGACGCCCGTCACCTGGATCCCACGCGCCTGATCACGTCTGCCCTCAATCACGTAACCGAGGCCGGGCCGGAAAAGCGCATTCTCGACGACCCCTTAGGCGAGTCTCTCGACGTGTTAGGACTGAACGAGTATCTCGGGTGGTATTTTGGTCGCCCCGAAGATGCGGACCGCTGGCAGTGGGCGAGCAAGTACGGCAAGCCGCTGATCGTCAGCGAGTTCGGTGGAGACGCCCCTTACGGCAAGCACGGTGAGGCGAGCACGCGCTGGACAGAGGAGTACCAGGCGAATCTCTATGTGTACCAGTTGGGCATGGTCCGGAAGATTCCTGGCTTTGTTGGACTCTCCCCGTGGGTGCTGATGGACTTCCACTCGCCCCGGCGCGTATTGCCGGGAATCCAGGACTATTTCAATCGCAAGGGATTGGTCTCAAACACGGGGCAGCGTAAACAAGCGTTTTCGGTGCTGCAGAAGTTCTATCAGGAGATGAAAGAGACGGGACCGACCCACTGAGGCGCGCTTAGCAAAGCTAACCTTGCGTCCGGTCGAGAAATTCCTCGTGCCAGGCCATCTGGATGGCCTCGAGCTTGGCCTCGTTGGACTTCTTGGGATCATCTTTGAACTCGGGAAGTTGCGTAACGTAAGTATGCAGGTCAGTGAAGCGCACGGCGAGCGGGTCCTTGTCAGGGTGCTTTTCAGACAAGAGGATGCCGATGTCCTCCGCATCCTCCCATGTCAGATCTTTAGCCATGCAAGCTCCCTGAGGAACAGCGATTGGCACTTATCTGTTGGCTCTTAGCCCTTCAAGTCTGTCGAGCCTGCTCATTGGCATGAGTACTGGCTAAGCGCTAAATGCTATCGGCTAATAGTTGCTTTCTAGTGTTCTTCCGAAACGTAATTCCGGTTCCACGCTGGGATCTCGACGACTACTTTGCCTGGCTTGGTGACCACGGCCTGGCAGCCGAGGCGCGAGTTTAGCTGCAGATCGGCCGCCATGTCGAGGCGGTCGGCTTCGTCGTCGTCCATGTCGGAGAGATTTTCAGCCCCCTCTTTTACCCAAATGTGGCAGGTGGTGCAGGCGCAATTTCCGCCGCAGGCGTGGTCGAGATGGATGCCGTTGTTCAGGGCAACATCGAGCAGTGACTGTTCTTTGCCGTGGTCCTTGTAGGGCAGCTTGCCATGCTCAAACTGCACCGTCTTACCCTCGGGCAGGAACGTGACTTGGACCGTGTTTTCGCCGGGCGCGTCGATAGTCGCGGCTCCGGTGCTTTGCGTTTTTTCGTCTGCCATAGAGAACTCCTGCGTTTCAAGGTCTCAAGGGAACTCAGGTTCGATGTGAAACTTTGAAAGCTTGAAACTCTGAAACCTTGAAACTCTGAAACCTGCTACACAAAACCTGACGCTATTCGAAATCTGCTTTCGCCACCGGATGCGGCGCGGTCGGGCCTTCTCCGAGATCGGCCTCATCCATGGTCTTACCCTTCAGGGCGGTCGAGACGGCGCTGTCCATCATCAATTCCGCCAGCCGCATCGTGCCCTGATTCAGTCCGTCGATGGCTTTGCGGATGGCCTGGTAGTCCTCTTCCTTCTTCGCCTCGTGCAAGGATTTCTCCAGCTTCGCGATGCGCTTCTGGTCGTTGCTCGTGAGTTGCCCCCAGGCCGGACTGCGGCGGCCTTTTTCAAGTGCAGTAAGAATCGTTTCGGCCTCAGTGCGTGCCTCGATCACCTGGCGCTGACGAAAGTCTTCCTCCGCGTAGTCGAACGACTCGAGCAGCATGCTCTCGACCTGTTCGTCGGTAAGGCCATAGCTGGGCTGAACTTCAATTTCTGCTTCCTTCCCGCTGCGCTGTTCGCGCGCCGAAACGTGCAGGATGCCGTTGGCGTCGATCAGGAACTTCACCTCGATGCGCGGCATCCCCGCTGTCATCGGTGGGACCCCTTTCAGATCGAAGCGCGCCAGCGAGCGGCAGTCTTTGGCCAGTTCGCGCTCGCCCTGCAGGACGTGGATCGCAACGTTGGTTTGCCCGTCGATCTGGGTGGTGTAAAACTGCGTGGCCGATGCCGGTATCGTCGAATTGCGCAGGATGATTTTGTCGGTAACTCCCCCCGCGACTTCGATCCCTAGCGAGAGCGGCGTGACATCGAGCAGCAGCATTTCTTTCGTTGCCTCGGAGCCGCCACCGAGGATGTTCGCCTGCACCGCCGCGCCCAGTGCCACAACCTCATCCGGATTAAGATCGGTGTGCGGCGCGCGCTGGAACAGTGTCTGCACCAGTTCGCGCACCTTCGGGATGCGCGTAGAACCCCCGACCAGCACGACCTCATCAATCTGCTCCGGCTTCAAGCCGGCGTCCTTCATGGCCTGCTTTGAGGGTCCAACGGTGCGGTCGAGGATCGGCTGAATGAGTTGTTCGAACTGCTCGCGGGTGATCTCACGCTGGTAGCGCTTTCCGCCGGGCAAGTTGATGTCGAGCTTCGTGGAGTCCAGCGCTGATAGCGCGATCTTCGCCTCAATCACGCCCTTGCGGATCGTCTGGACCGCCTCCCCGGTGCGCCGCAGGTCGACTCCCATGTCCCCGCGGATGTCCTCGAGGGCGATCGCGATCAGCAGGTTGTCGATGTCGTCGCCGCCCAGATGCGTGTCGCCGTTGGTGGCGATTACCTCGAAGATGCCATCGTGCAACTTGAGGATCGAAATGTCGAAGGTGCCGCCACCCAGGTCGTAGACCGCCACGACCCCGTTCTTTTTCTTGTCGAGCCCGTAAGCGAGTGAGGCCGCCGTCGGTTCGTTCACCAGACGGAGCACTTCAAGCCCCGCGATCCGGCCAGCATCCTTTGTGGCCTGCCGCTGCGCGTCATTGAAATACGCAGGGACGGTAATGACCGATTTCGTCACCGGCCCGCCGAAGTACCGCTCCGCGTTGCGTTTGAGCTGCCGCAGAATGAATGCCGAGATCTCCGGCGGCGTGTAGGTCTTGTCTCCCAGCGTGATGCGCAGCACTTCGCCGGGCTGCAGGTCTTCCGCCAGGCGAAACGGAAAGAGCTTCAGCTCATCCTGAACATCCTCAACCCCGCGCCCCATCAGGCGCTTGATGGAGTAAACGGCTCGCTCCGGAGTCTTAATGAGGTACTTGCGAGCGGCGCTGCCCACGATGATCTGCCCACTTGCCTCGAGAGCCACAACCGAAGGCACCAGGTTCAGGCCGTCCTCGCCCGGGATTACCACAGGCGTCTCCCCTTGCATGAACGCCACCAGCGAGTTGGTGGTGCCAAGATCGATTCCGACGATGCGTTCGTTGGGCATGGGTGTTTGTTGTACCGCAGCCGCCCGGATGGCCAGGCATTCAGCACTCAGCAATCGGCATTCAGCCTGGAGACGTTTGGCGAATTAGCAATCAGCCGACTCACTGAGTGCTAAGTGCTGATTGCTGAATGCTAACTTTCCAGCACCTCATTTACATCCCTCACCAGATTCCTCAAGTAATTGCGCCGGTTCAGCAGGTCGACCATCTGGTCGCGGATCTTCAGCCGATCCGCCTCGGCGCCGCTGTCCACAGCTTGATCCCACACTCTCCAATCGCGCTTCAGTTCTTCCAGCAGCGCTTCGTGCTTCTCTTCCAGCTCCAGCTTCTGACGGCCGATTTCCTCGATCAGGGCGGGATCGTCCTCTCCCATTTTCTTCTGCATGCGCAACTCTTCGAGCTGCATGTTCAAGTCGAAAACTTCCTCCAGAAGATCGGGCGGAACCACTTGCTTCTTGACCTGGCCCGTGGCCCGCGCCTGCTCGGTAGCAGACTTCGACTGCTCTTCGAGCTCCACCCCTTCCAGCCGCAGCAGATACTCGGTCCGCTTGATCGGATCTTTGAGCGCGCGATATGCGTCGTTGAGCTGCGAACTCTGCTCCAGGCTCCATTCCTGCTCGCGCTTGTCCGCGCCAGAATAGAGGTCGGGGTGCAGCCTCCGGCTGAGCAGGTAGAACTCCCGCTCTAAGCCCGCGACATCGATATCCAGCTTCCGCGGCAGCCCGAAGAAAGTAAAGTAGTCGACCGGAACCGGCGGCTGGACCTTGCCGCAGGCGCTGCAGAAATGTTCTGCCCGCATGGTGCCGCACGACCAGCAGGTCGAAGTTGCCTCGCCCGGCATGATCAGCGGCGAACTTGCTTTGGAGTCAGGGTTTGTCATAGACACATTCACCACGGACGCTCAACCGTCGCGCCGCCCGTATTGTGTTCGCCCGGGCCGGGAGAAGGTGGCGCCGTGGTGGAAAGAACCTGGAACTACGTTTCCTTGTCGCGGGTGAAAACGCCCGCCATCCGTTTGCCACCGCTTCGCGGGCTGGAGTACCAGCCACACTGCTCATGCCGAGAATGAGGTACCACAGCCGCACGACTTCGTCGAATTCGGATTCACGAACACGAAACCCTGCTGCATCAGCGTATCCTGGTAATCCAGGATCATGCCGTGCAGGTAGATGAACGATTTCGGATCCACGAACACACGAACATCGTCGAACTGGAAGATGCGGTCGCGCTCGCGCGGCTGGGTGTCGAAGCGAATGTTGTAGCTCAGTCCCGAACAACCGCCGCCCTGCACGCCGAGACGCAGTCCGCCCTCTTGCGGCGAGATGCCTTCCTTCACGATCGCAGTCCGGATTTTGGCAATCGCCTTATCCGTCACCTGGATGCCCTTAATCGGGGCAGCCGAGGCCGGACGGGCGACGGCCTTCGTCGTTTCTTCCGCCATAGTAGTCATGAGCCTAACCCGATGCCTGACCGCCGGTCAGTGATCCCGAACACAGCGATCCTGAGCCGGCGATGGGGGCAGCTGCTAGTGGCTGGCTTGCGCCCCGGTCGGCACCGGTGCCTTCGCATCCGCCGCACCGTTCTTCTTCTTCCAGTCGTGGATCGCCGCACGAATCGCGTCCTCCGCCAGCACCGAACAGTGAATCTTGACGGGAGGAAGCGACAGCTCCTTCACGATCTCCGTGTTCTTGATCTGGAGAGCCTCCTCGACGGTCTTGCCCTTCACCCATTCGGTGGCAAGTGAGGAAGACGCGATCGCAGAGCCGCAGCCGAAGGTCTTGAACTTGGCGTCCTCGATAATCTGAGTGTCCGGGTTCACCTTGATCTGCAACTTCATGACGTCGCCGCACTCGGGCGCGCCGACCAGGCCGGTGCCCACCTCGGTGCTGTTTTTGTCAAGCGAACCGACGTTGCGCGGATTGGAATAATGGTCGAGAACCTTATCGCTATATGCCATGATTCTTTATGCTCCTAAAACAGGTTTCAAAGTCTCAAGGTTTCAAAGTCTTCGCAGGTTTCGGGTTTCTTGAAACCTTCCAAACCTTGAAACCTGGTCTCTATTCTCCGGCCCACTTCACATCTTTCAAATTGACCCCTTCCTTCGCCATCTCATAGAGCGGCGAAAGTTCACGCAGGCGTTCGACGGTCTCGCAAACGCGGTCCGCTACGTAATCTACTTCAGCCTCCGTGTTGAAACGCCCGATCCCAAAGCGGATCGAACTGTGCGCCAGATCATCGCCCGTCCCGAGGGCCTTGAGAACATAAGACGGTTCCAGAGTCGCCGACGTACAGGCCGAACCGCTCGAAACGGCCACGTCATTGATGCCCATCAGCAACGATTCGCCCTCAACGTAGGCGAAGCTGATGTTCAGATTGCCGGGCAGCCGGTGCTCCATCGAGCCATTGATATAGACCTCATCCAGCCGGCCCATAATGCGGTCACGCAGACGGTCGCGGCGCGCTGCCAGGTGGGCACCTTCTTTGGCCATTTCTTCCTTAGCAATGGCACAAGCCTTGCCGAGTCCTACGATGCCGGGCACATTCAGGGTGCCGGAACGCATGCCGCGCTCGTGCCCGCCGCCGTCGATGATGGCGGAAATCTGGACGCGTGGGTTCTTGCGGCGCACGTACAGGGCGCCAACGCCCTTCGGGCCATAGATCTTGTGCGCCGTGATCGACATAAGGTCGATGTTGTCCTTGTTTACGTCGATCGGGACCTTGCCCACCGCCTGCACGCCGTCGGTGTGGAAGAGCACGCCACGCTCGCGGCAGATCTTGCCGATTTCCGCCCACGGCTGCAGCACGCCAATCTCGTTATTCGCCGCCATGATCGTGACCAGGATGGTCTTGTCGTCGATGGCACGCTTCAGTTCTTCCAGGTCCACGAGGCCGTCTTTCTGGACCGGCATATAGGTGACGCGATAGCCGTACTTCTCCAGCCGCTTGCAGGTGTCGAGCACTGCCTTGTGCTCAGTGACCGCCGTGATGATGTGGTTGCCTTTCTCGCGGTACATCTCGGCGACTCCCTTGATGGCCAGGTTGTCGCTCTCGGTGGCGCCAGACGTAAAGATAATCTCTTTCGCCGTCGCACCCACCAGCTTGGCAACCTGCTCGCGCGCCTGTTCTACGGCTTCTTCCGCAGTCCAGCCGAATGGATGGTTGCGGCTGGCGGCATTTCCGAACTTCTCCATGAAATAGGGCAGCATGGCCTCAAGCACACGTGGGTCCATGGGGGTGGTGGCATGGTTGTCCATGTAAATGGGCAGCTTGATGCCGTCGGGAGCCGGCGTACGCTGCTCCTGGGTTGCCGCTTTCAAATCCGTGATCATGATCGCCATCTCCTACCTTAAAGTTCTCCAAACCTGAGTCAGTAACGTAGTCAGGGTCAGGTCAATGTGACCAGGTCCGCGAGCGTTTTCTTCGCTTCGCGAGCGGTCCCGTCATGCCCTTCCGTCATCTCTGCAATCTTGATGCTCTTCAGCAGGCCCTCGATGCTCTGGTTCACCTTGCGCAGCGGCTCGCGGATCGTGCAGCGCTCGGTCTGATCACACTCCCCGCGCACCGTGATGCACGACGTAATGAAGAGCGGCCCGTCGATCGCTCGGATAACCTCGTACGCCGATATCTCGTGCGCATCGCGCGCCAGCGTGTATCCGCCGTTGATGCCGTGCTGTGAGTGCAGCAGCCCGGCCTTGGCCAGCCGCTGGAGAATCTTAGCCAGCGCCTCCGGTGGGATACCGTACGACTCCGCGACGTCTTTGGCGCTGCAAGATCCCTCGTGAGCATGCTCGGCCAGATGCTTCATGGCCATCAGCCCGTAATCCGCCTTCTTAGTGAGCTTCAGCATCCTGGACAACCGACAATCCGACTGATTTGATCGGATTAAACTCCGACTATTTGGGTCGCCTTTTATTCTAACCCCGCCCCGCTTTTCCGCGCAACCCTGCCCATTGGGCAGCTAGGATTCGTCCCTGGCTGGTAACTATCAGAGGTCGAACTGCTTACGGGAATCCGATGCTTTTGGTCGGCTTTTGTGAGGGGAGCGTTTCTCCCCAGTCCGAAAGGCGGCAACCTTTTGACAAAAGAGTTACCACAGGGGACTTGACTTGTTTCCGGGCCGGTCTAAAATACCCAAAATTTCCGGGCAATCGAGATCCCTCTTGTCCGGGACTGGGTACCCTCCGGAGCCATGAAGCCAACCGCCGTCCGAACCCCCCAAGCTGAGAAGGAACATGAATCAGTGTAAGCACCCGCGTGTGCAAGTGGTTAGCCGCGATGAGGACAGTGAATACGTCGAGTGCCTCGAATGCGGCGAGGTGTTTGAGTCCAGTGAATTCAAGGACATGGCGATCGAAGAGCGCGCTCAATCGGAAGAAGTTTGAACCCTCCGAGCCCCCTCCCGCCGACCCCTATGCTGAAGTTCCAGCATTCGTTTGCGTCCTTCGAAATGACCGACGTAATGCTCCGGGCCGCTTGTGTGTTGTTTTGGCCTTCCGGGCCCTGCTAATGTCGGGCACGCAGATTTCTGTCTCGCTTGGGGCGCCTGAATGCCGGTTGTGGCCTTAGTGGTCGACGATTCGATGGTCATCTGCCACACCATCTGCCGTTTTCTTGAAGAACGCGGCTTTGCAGTGGAGTCTGCCTCCAACGGGGTCGAGGCGCTGCAGGTGCTGGCTCGAGTGCGGCCCGATCTTGTCGTCACCGACATGCAGATGCCTGAGATGAGCGGTGGCGAACTCATCAGCGTTCTCAAGAGCAAACCGGAGACGGCCGCGATTCCCATCCTGATTGTGACTGGGCGCTCCAGCGGGTTCGACGCCAACGAAACCCGGGCCCAGTTCACCATTTTCAAGGACATTGATATCCAGGAGCAGCTCGAGAAAGCTGTGGCCGCCATGCCCTGTGGAAGCGCCGCTAAGGCACAAGCCTCTGGAAAGTAATCCTCACCGCCGGCGCAAAGCGAGACCCGCCTCCGCAGAAAAATCCATTGGCGCGAAATCTCGGGCCAGCCACTTGGGGTAAGCGGCGGCCGCAATCATAGCCGCATTGTCGGTAGACAACGGGCGCGACGGAAAGTACACAGGCAAACCTTCCTGAGCGGCATCGCGTTCGAAGGTCCGCCGTAGTTCATTGTTCGCAGCTACGCCACCCGTTACGAACAGAGTCGCCACATCGTACGCGCGGGCGGCCGCCAGCGTCTTTTCCACCAGATCCTCGACCACGGCCCGTTGAAACGACGCCACGAGGTTCAAAGTCTCGCGATCGCAGACGGCCAGGTGGTCTTCGAGCGTCGGCTTTTCCAGGCCGGCCAGTTTTCTTCGCCGGTCCTCGATCGCGGCCCTCATGGTGTGCGTCTCGACATAACGCAGTGCGGCTGTCTTGATCCCACTGTAGGAGAAGTCGAAGCGCGGACGACCTTCGTCCGGCTGGCCTCGATCGTTGCGGTCGCGGTGCTTGATCTGTGCGGTCCCGAACTTTACCGCGGACGGATCACCGTGGGCAGACAGCCGGTCGATGATAGGGCCGCCCGGATATCCCAGGCCCAGCAGCTTGGCGACTTTGTCGAAGGCCTCGCCCGCAGCGTCGTCGCGGGTGTGCCCGACGTTCTGGTACGACCAGTCTTCCCCCTTCTGCTCGGCAAGATAGAGATGGGTGTGCGCGCCGGAGACCACCAGCGCCAGCACGGGAAAGTTCACCTGGTGATTACCCTTCTGCCGCTCTTCGAGCAGAACAGCGTGGATGTGTCCCTCCAGGTGATTCACCGCAATCAACGGTTTCTCCAGTGCAAACGACAACGCCTTGGCATAGCTGATTCCGACCAGTAGGGCTCCGGCGAGTCCCGGTCCCTGGGTGACCGCGAGCGCGTCGATGGAGTTGTAGGTCTGGTTCGAGTCACTGAGTGCTTTGCGCACCACCGGCACGATGGCCCTGAGGTGCTCGCGCGAGGCAAGCTCCGGAACCACGCCTCCATACGGCCGGTGCGTGGCGATCTGCGAGAAAACCACGTTGGAGAGAATCCTCTCTCCCGAGCGCACCACGGCCGCGGCGGTCTCGTCACACGAGCTTTCGATGCCGAGGATGTGGGCGTCTGGCATAATCGCTAAGCTCCAGTCTAAACGGTGTCAACTTTTCACGCGTATGGCTGATTTGCTTAAACACATCGCCGACTCCGAATTCCCGCACAGGAGTCGATTGATTCATGTGTTCGTCGGTGGATCCGAGTTGCACGGCGCAAAAGTCCAGGGCGCCGACGACCTGGACATCTACGGCACCTACATTGAGCCCCCCGAATTGGTGCTGGGACTGGAATCCATGCCGCATTATGTGTGGTCGACGGCAGGCAGTGATCGCCGGAATGGCCCCGCCGATGTTGATGTGACTCTGTATTGGTTACGGAAATGGGCCGGACTGGCGTGCAAGGGCAATCCCACCGCTCTCCACTTCCTCTTTGCGGATGGGACTATGCGGAGCCCGACCTGGTCCCTTATAACAGAGCGAAAGGAAATCTTTCTCTCCCGGCTTTGTGCGAAGCACTTCATGAGTTTTGCCAACGATCAACTAGCGCGGATGGCCGGAAAGAAAGGCCGCGGCAAGAAGGGTCAGCGACCAGAGCTTGAGGAAAAGTTCGGCTACGACGTGAAGGCGGCGATGCACACGTTACGCCTTCTCTATGAGTGCAAGGAGGTCCTGCAGTCCGCGACCATCACCTTGCCGAGGCCGGAGCGCGACCTGTTGATTCGAGTTCGGACGGGGAAGTTCACTCTCGAAAGAGTGCTGGATATGGCCAACCGCCGCTTCGCGGAGTGTGAAAAAGCGACCAAAGAGTCCGCGCTTCCGGACAAGGTGGATCGCAAGGCAGTGTCTCAGGTGCTGACTGAGTGCTACCTGCGCTCTTGGCAAGCTGAGTAGCTGGCCAAGTTCTCGTAATCAGGGTGGTCCACTCTAGAGTCGAACCCTCATGACCACGGTCAAACAACACGCGGTCACCATCATCCGCACCCTGCGCGAGCGCGGCTTCCAGGCCTACCTCTGCGGCGGCTGCGTTCGCGATCTGCTACTGGATCGCGAACCCGCCGATTACGACGTGACCACCGACGCTACCCCGGACCAGGTCATGCGCATCTTTCCCGAGACCTACGGCGTGGGGGCCCAGTTTGGCGTGGTGCTGGTGCCCGTCCCAACTGACGTCGCGAGGGGGACCCAAGGCACTGAGCCCTCGCCCAAGGCGAGCGTCGTGGAAGTCGCGACCTTCCGCTGCGACGTTGGCTACAGCGACGGCCGTCATCCCGACCAGGTTCGCTACAGCAAGGACCCGCGCGAGGACGTTGCCCGCCGCGATTTCACCATCAACGGTCTCCTCATGGATCCGATTTCGGGCGAGGTGCTGGATTTTGTCGGCGGGCGCGAAGGCCTGGCAGCGCACCTCGTGCGGACCATCGGGGACCCGGAACTCCGCTTCGGCGAAGACAAACTGCGCATGCTGCGGGCCACCCGCTTCGCAGCCCGCTTTGAATACAGCATCCATCCCCCAACTTTCGCCGCCATCCAGAAACTGGCTCCACAGATTCACCAGGTAAGCAACGAGCGGGTTCGTGACGAACTCACCAAGATGCTCACCGAGGGGCATGCCCGGCCGGCATTTCTTTTGCTGGACGATTCGGAACTTCTGCGCGAAGTCCTGCCCGAGATCTCCGCCATGAAAGGGGTCGAGCAACCGCCGCAGTTCCACCCCGAAGGCGACGTGTTCGTTCACACGCTGTTGTTGCTACAGAACCTGCCGCACCCGTGCTCGCCCACGCTGGCATGGGGCGCGCTTTTGCACGATGTAGGCAAGCCGCCGACTTTCCGGGTGGCTCCTGACCGCATTCGCTTTGATGGGCACGTCGAGGTAGGCGTGAAGATGGCGGAAGAAATCTGCCGGCGCCTGCGCTTCTCCAAGGAAGACACGGAGCAGATCCTGGCGCTGGTGAACCAGCACATGCGCTTTGCCCACGTCACGCAAATGAAAGAATCCACCCTGAAAAAGTTCCTGCGAATGCCCGGATTCGACGAGCACCTCAACCTGCACCGCATGGATTGCCAGTCGAGCCACGGGGATCTGACTTCGTATAACTTCGCGAAAGAAAAGCTAGCCACGATTCCCCCGGAAAAAATGCGTCCGGCACCGCTGCTGACCGGTGACGACTTGATCGAGGCGGGCTACGCGCCGGGACCGCGCTTCAAAGAGATTCTGGCCGCCGTGGAAGACCTACAACTAGAAAGCCGCCTGCATTCGAAGCGCGAGGCCATGGAGTTCGTGGGCCGCGAATTTCCACAATGACCCACCTGCTTCCCGCTGAGGCGAGCGACAATCGAAGTGCTAGAATCAATTCCTTCACGCCAAGATCCTGGAGCGCTCAATGCAGAACATGCACGGTATGCATCCCGTGGGGGCCGAAATCGAAAAGATCGTCGCCCGCTCCTTGCGCAAAGCTCCGGCCGGAGAAGGGCCGTTGCTGGCGTGGCCGCTGGCCTGCGGCAGCACGGTGGCGGAGCGGACGCGGGCCTTCGATTTTGCCGGAGGCGTGCTGCGCGTGCAAGTGGGCGACCGCGGATGGCAAACCGAATTGCAGGCCTTGGCTCCGCGTTATGTCGCCGTCATCAACCGGTACGTCGCAGAGAATGTAACGCGCGTGGAGTTCGTCGTCGCCCCGCGAAAATAAGTGACGCGAGAAACGCAACAAGAGCACCTCGCAACACACCATCTGGAATCGATGAAAGTCACCGACAAAGATGTCTCCTACGTCGCCGACCTCGCTAACCTCGAGTTGACCGAGGAAGAGCGCACCCACATGGTGCGCGACCTGAACTCCATCCTGGGCTACATCGACCGGTTGAACGAGTTGAATACCGACAAGGTCGAGCCCATGGCTCAGGTTTCCGACCGCTACGGAGTGGACGAATCCGAGTCCGGCAGCGCGCGCTTCGCCTACGCCAGCCGCGAAGACATCCTCGAGGGTCTGCGCAAGTCCCTGCCCCACGAAGTGGCGCTCGAGAACGCGCCCGATGCCGACGAGACCTTCTTCAAAGTGCCCAAGGTGATCGAACGATAGAGAAGATGGAGAGTTGACAGAGACCATGCCAGCCGAACTGCAGATCCCGCCGAACGTCGTCTCCGACAAGAAAGCCTGCGAACTGATTCGCGCGTGGGCCGCGCATGGCGGCCTGGTCTGCAGCCTGAATACGGGCACCTGGCCTCAGGACGAAGCCGCCGTAGCCTGGGGAATCCTGCTCAGCGATATTGCGCGCCACGTCGCCGACGCTCTCCATCAGGCGCATGGTTCGGAGAAAGCCGCTGTGCTCGCCACCATGCGTGGAGTCTTCGACTCCGAGTTGGACGGCCCGACCGCCCCGGCCACGGGGAAGTTCGTCTAGCCGCATGGACCTCCACCTCCTCACCATCGACGCCGCCCGCTCCGCCGTCGAGGAACGCAAGACTGCGTCCATGGCGCTGGTGGAAGCCTTCTACGCCAGAATCCAGAAGGAAGACTCGCACATCGGCGCCTACCTTACACTCTCGAAAGAACGCGCCCTCGAGCAGGCCGATCGCATGGATCGCCTCGCCGCCGAAGGCAAGCCGTTGCCTCCGCTCGGCGGCGTGCCCGTCGCCATTAAAGATGTGATGTGTACCCGAGGTGTCCGCACCACCGCCGGCTCGCAAATCTTGGGAAATTTTGTTCCGCCGTTCGACTGTACCGCGGTCGCCCGCCTGGAAGCCGCCGGTGCCGTGATCCTCGGCAAGCTGAACTGCGACGAGTTCGCCATGGGCTCGTCGAACGAGAATTCTTCGTTTCATCCCGTGCGCAACCCGCGCGACACCAGCCGCGTCCCGGGAGGCTCCTCGGGCGGATCGGCCGCCGCCGTGGCCGCCGATATGGCGGTCGTTACTCTCGGCTCCGATACTGGTGGCTCCATCCGGCAGCCGGCATCGTTCTGCGGTGTGGTTGGCTTCATGCCAACCTACGGACGCGTTTCGCGTTATGGCCTGATCGCGTTTGCGTCTTCCCTCGACCACATCGGACCACTAGCAAAAACAACCAAAGACGCCGCCATCGTGCTGCGCACCATCGCGGGTCGCGATCCCATGGATTCCACCTCGGCCGAAGTTCCCGTGCCCGATTACGTCGCGGAACTCGACAAGCCGGTGCGCGGTCTCAAGATCGGCGTGGCCAAAGAGTATTTCGGTGAAGGCCTCGACGGTGAAGTCCGCAAGGCCATCGAAGAGGCCGTTCAGGAGCTGGCAAAACTCGAGTGTGAAGTGGTGCCGGTCTCGCTGCCGCACACCGAGTACGCCGTGCCCACTTACTACATTGTTGCCACGGCCGAGGCCTCCGCCAACCTGGCGCGCTTCGACGGCGTGCGTTACGGATACCGCGCCAAAGGCTCCCGCACCCTTTCCGACATGTACCGGCGCACTCGCGATCACGGCTTCGGTTCCGAAGTCAAACGCCGCATCATGCTCGGTACGTATGCGCTGAGCGCAGGCTATTACGACGCCTACTATCTGAAAGCGCAGAAGGTGCGCACGCTGCTGACTGGCGATTTCGATGAGGCCTTCAAGACGGTCGACGTGATCGTGACTCCGACCAGTCCGACGGCCGCGTTCAAGCTGGGTGAGAAAGTGAACGATCCGCTGGCCATGTATCTCGCCGACATCTACACCGTGACCGCGGACCTGGCCGGCATCCCCGGCATCTCGATTCCCTGCGGCGAGACCCGCGAGAAATTACCCATCGGCCTGCAAATTCTGGGCAAGCACTTCGACGAAGCCACGATCCTGCGCGTAGCCCACGCCTTCGAGAAAGCACGAGCCTGAGTGTGGCGCGGACACTCCTGTCCGCGGCTTCTCATCAGTGAGAAGCACTGGACGGTTGTCAGCTCCGCTGGGATTCAGTAAGCCCCACCGTTATTTTCTCCTCCACCGTACCCCGTCCTTGGTGATCTCCACCAGAATACCGGCGGCAGTGAGTTCGCCGCGCAACGCATCCGACTCTTTGAACTTGCGGGCGGCGCGCGCCGCATTCATCTCGGCGACCTTCGCTTCGATCGCCGCATCCGTTAGCGTCGCTGAACCGAGCAGTTCCAGAGCTTCCTTGCTGATGTCCTTTTCGCGGCCCTGGCCCCGCGCCCAATCGACGATCGCCTTAATCTTCGGAGCATCATAATCGGCCAGCACCGCGAAGATCTCATCGAACTTCTCCAGCGCCCCCAGCAACGGCGCAACATCTTCTTTCCGGATCTGCCCGGCATCGAACGCTGCGTTCGCGGCGCGCACCATCTCGAAAATCGCCGCCTGCGCCTGCGCGGTGTTCAGATCGTCGTCCAGAGCAGCCTTCATGCGGTCGAGGGTCTCTCGCGCCAACTTCGTCATCGCTTCGCTGGCGCCAGGGGGAAACTGCCCTTGCGAGAGCCTTAGACGAAAATTGCGGAGCCGGTCGACCGAGGTCGCAGCCTGCCGCAACCCGTCGAAGGTGAAGTTGAGCTGATTCCGGTACGGAACCGAAGTCAGCAAATACCGGATCGACGACGGTTTGTGCCCCTTGAGCACCAGGTCGCGCGGGGTATAGAAATTCCCCAGGCTCTTCGACATCTTCTCGCCCTCGACCAGCAAAAAGCGGGCGTGAAACCAGAAGTTCGCGAACGTCTTCCCGGTGAGCGACTCCGACTGCGCGATCTCGTTCTCGTGATGGGGAAAGATCAAGTCCTCGCCGCCCGCGTGCAGATCGAACGTCTCCCCGAGTTCCTGCATCGACATCACCGAGCACTCGATGTGCCACCCCGGCCGGCCGCGCCCGATGGCCGTGTCCCAGGACGCTTCGCCGGGCTTGGGAGCCTTCCAGAGCGCGAAATCGCGGGCATTGTCCTTTTCGTAGTCATCGACGTCGACGCGCGCGCCATCCTCCATCCCGGCGAAATCTTTCTTCGAGAGCTTTCCGTAGGCGGGGAACTTCGCGATCGGGAAGTAGTACGAGCCATCGTCCGTGCGGTAGGCAAGGCCCTTCTGCTCGAGCCGCGCGATGAAATCGGCCATCGCGGGAATGTGATCGGTGGCGCGCACCAGGGCCGCTGGCTCGATGTTCAGGGTGGCGGCGTCTTCCAGAAACGCTTTCTCGTATTTCTCGGTGTACTGCCGGACCGGAACGCCGTCGCGGGCGGAGTTGCGAATGATCTTGTCGTCGACATCCGTAATGTTCATGACATAACGGACCTGGTACCCGCTCTGGCGGAGGAAGCGCTGCAGCACGTCGACCGCAATAAAAGTACGGAAGTTGCCGATGTGGCCGTAGTCGTAGACCGTAGGTCCGCAGGCGTACATGCGAACTAGGTTGGGCTGAAGTGAGTGGAACTCCTCCACCCGGGCGGACATGGTGTTAAACAGGCGCAGTGGCATAAAAGAGATGAGAGCAGCCGAGTCGAACCGTTCATTCTAGGGGCGCGGGAGAAAGGGGGTCAATTGGCGAAGGGGTAGTGGAGATGACCGGAAAAATTGTCCCACCCCGTAACGAATGAGTAAACGGCATTAACTGATCGGTAATCGACGGGCGACGATCGGCGGGCGGGCGAGCGGCGTGCGGGGGCGGGAGAGGGGCTTCCGAAAGCCGAACCGTACCTTTAGTTACTTGTCCTCTTCGGGATGCTCAGCCGCGTTGCACGCGCTCGCGTTCTATCTGCTTCCGCAGTTCGGTCGAGTTCCTGCAGAGTGTTTGCGAGGCTCTCCAGAATGCCAACCAATTGCGGATCATTGGCTCCCAGAGTGTTTTCTTTGATTTGCAGAGCGTGCTGATAGAGCGGCAGCGCCTCCCCAAACTTTTTCTCCTCTACGTAGACTGAAGCCAAGTTGCGAAGTGTATCGCTTACGGGATCGTCTGTCAGCACGGAGTACCTTTCCTGAATTTCAATTGCCCGTTTGTATACTGGCTCAATTTCACTCAGACGTCCCTGATCTCTATAGAAATTTTCAAGGGCGAACGGAGAGCTGAGTATCCCCGCGATTCTCGGATTGAGCTTCGCATCTTGCTCGCTAACTTTCTTTTCGCGCAACTGAACGGCCCGTAGCAAAAGGTCTTCCGCTTCAGCATCCCGATGCTGTGCATGGCAAAGGTCCGCAAGCTCGTCCAGCGCATTGTCCAGATACGGCCGATTCCAAGAGGCAGGAAAACGATCCTGGGCAGAAATGACAAGACGGTAGTGGAGTTCTGCATCCTGAACCCTCCCGTGGAGCTTGAATTCTCTCGCCTGGATGAGATCGTTGTACAGACTCGTCAAGTCGGGTGCAGGAGCAGCGCTATTTGATGACGGACCTGGCGGAACCGGACCCGCGAGAAGCTGATCCGCTTCGTCGCCTTTACCCTCCATGCGGAGAATTTCGGCCAAGCTGGCGCGCACGGTCACAATCATGCTTCTCTGTCCTGGTAGCAGGCCTTCTCCCAATTCCAAGGCACGTCTCAGTAGCGCCTCCCCGTCCCGGTATCTCTCATGGTCGCGATCGAATTGTGCGGCTGCTGCGAAAATGCCCATTCGGAGAACACTGCTCATCTGCTGCGCGCCCTCTGCAATCGTTACAGCTCTCTTAAGGGATTTCCCAGCGCCGGCCGGATCACGCAACTGAGATTGCACACCGAGTTCGCGAAGATCCAGCGCCACCTGCGGATCTTCGGGCCCGAGCGCGATCTCGTCAATGGCGACGATGCGCTGGAGCAAACTGATTGCTTGTGGCTTGTCATCCTCGGACATGCTGTAGATCGGCACGATCTGGAAAAGAAGACGCGCCTTCTTCGGATTTGAATCCGGAAGCTGGTCTGCACGCTCAAGCACGGCCAAACACAACTTCTTCGCGTCCACCCACCTGCCACGCTGCCACGCTTCGTCGCACTGGTGAACAACATTATCTAAAGATACTTCGTCCTGCGCGGTGGCTTGCGGCTCGGCTTTGGGTGCGGCTTCCAGAGAGACGACGTTCCCCGCCAGCGACGAAGCGAAAACTAGGCATAACAGAAATCTAGAATGTGGGTTAAATGCCATGGCAGGTGCCTGTACGTTTGCGGATTATTGTAACTCTACTGGGCACGCGCATAAACGAACTGTTTTAAGTGCAAGCGCCTGTGTGCGGCAGTTACCAACCCGAGAAGCAGCTTCCGGGACCTGCGGAATACATTGCGCTATCCAAACTGAATTGCTGTACTGAGACTGCGGGCCCACGCGGGTAGTACTTGAGCGTTTGGTTCCCGCTGTCGGTCGCGATACTGAGCTGCACTTCCTTAGATGGCTCACCAAAGCTAAAGGACCAGCCGAGCAGCCTCTGACCATCTCGAAGGCCCGCTTTATAGGCCGCGCTCCCCGGTTCGACACCGAACGCTACCGCGGGCTGGTTTCGAGTGGATCGGCGGTCAAACCCAAGATCGAACTTCGCGTTCGGCTCGATGTGAGGCTGTACACAGGGTCCCAGGGCAGTTTCCGGAACCGGAATGCTTCCGCCCTGCTCTACATATTGCTGGAGCTTCTTCTGCGAATCACGGCGAAGGTACTGCGCCGCCGCGTGAAAGATTCGCTTATTGGTGATCGCCATGGGTTTACCTTCGTGATGGCGTTCGTATGCGGCGTTTTGACGAACCAGATCGAACATCAGGTTATCGAGAGACGATCGCTTGCCGGTTTTCTGGCGGATGGTGGCGTCCATCCACATCGCCAGCACGGCCCCGCGCCTGTTATCAAGTTGATCCAAAACCGAGTGATCCGCGGAATGCCGGCGCATGAAATCTTGAAGGGTAACGTCGGTCCCTTCCCTCAGTTCGTACTTTCGCAGCTTCTCGTTGATACCGGCGACGTAGTCAGGAAACGAAATCAGCCCCGCACGGAAGAGCATGACATCTGCGTAGTACGCGGTGAACCCCTCCCAGAGCTGGCGATAGCCGAGCGCTTGGTTCGTGACGCGGGCGGATGCCACGCCATGATGGACACCGATTCGATCTTGGTTATCGCAAACGAATCCGGCGGATTGTTTCCCTGCGAAAGTGGGCCGGAGCGATATCCTGACGGAAGCGCGGCGGTGCGCGCCCTCAGCTGGCAACAAGCAGATCAGCTATTTATGCGCTTTGATGTCATCTCGCCCTATGACTCGAACGTCATCCCTCACCTGTTCAGGAAAGAAGACGTGAATTTTTCAGCCGATGGGAAACAGGTGGAGCTGCGCTACTTCGGGATTGCCAGCAAGCGCTATGTTGGCTTCCGCGGCGATCCGCGCAATCCACAAATCATAAAGCCCTCCCAGCACGGCGTAGGGTGCTACTTCAAACCCGACAAGCGTAAATGGGTCAAGCCCAGAGATTGTGCCAACGACGAGAAATATCCAGCATTGGCCTTCGATGACTGGGAGCATATCCTGAAACAACAGTTTTCAGACTATGCGGCTCACACGGACGGACATCATCCCTTCTTGAACCATCTCGCGATGCGCAAAGTGCGCGTCAACACTCCCCGCGAACTGGCGGCGCTGCGCAAGTTGGACCCGGACGAAGCCCGTCCGTTCAATTTCTGCATCTCACCCGTGCTTGTAGAAAATCCCTTTAGGCCAAAGCAAGTCCTGATCACGTCGTTCAATTTGCATCCCGAGCAATGGCCCAAACTCAAATATGTCGACAAAGACACAGGAAAGGTTTACAGCTTGCACGACCGCTCCACAGAAAAGGTGATCAACGGAGTGGTTCATGATGATCCAAATGTTCCCGTGCCGCAACTCTATGGCGGAGCTTTGTTTGCCTATCACCACCATAAAGAGATGAAGTACCCAGGCGGTGATCGCGCCGGACTGCTGAGCCGCTGGCAGATTCATGCTACAGATGAGTTCCACTACCTGGGCAAGGAAATAGAGCGTAAACGGGAAACGGGAGACAATCTGGCCGACATCCTCATGGAGCCTCCGCTCGAATACAAACCTCTGAAACACCGGTCCCCGGGCTCCAGAAGAACCCTGCACCCAACGGTTATCGAAAAGCTAAGAAGCCGATTTTCCATCAAGCAGCTGGCAAGAAAAGCCAAGCTCGACCGCGATGTAATTCGCCGGGCATTCCGGGCCAAACTGATTCAGTTGCGCAGCTGGCGCTTGCTGATGCGAGTTTATGAAGACATGCAATGACTGCGTCCGAAGGGTCGTGTAATTATTTGCAGAAAAGAAGGTTTACTTTTGCAAACATGCCTTTTGGGCACAGGTCTTTTGGGGGTACACGGTACACGGTGCACGCATCTAGGTAAAGGTATGCCTTATCGCGATCCAGCACAGAGAGCGGCCTGGATGCGGGAATACCGCAAACGGAAGCGCTTGGGAAACACCCGTGCGCCCGCGTCGCTGCCATCCGCGCCTTCTGTCGTGCGTGCACCAGAGCCTTCACATCCCGTCTGGCCGACACCACAGAGATCAGGCCCCCAACCCTCGCCCGCGAGTGCTGTGCTCGCGGCAAAAGCCGTGCGAACCAAGCTTAAGACCGCCCTGGACCTCGCGCGACCTTTTCCTTTCGGGTCTCTCGCATCCCAAGTGTGTCCGTATTGCTATAACACCGGATACAGTTCGCCCGGTACACGGTGCAGCTATTGTCGAAGTGGTCAGAGATGAGAGCGGCGGGAGTTGTGTAATCGCGATTTTGCAACAATCAGTGTCTTCCTTGCATCCGCACAATCCAGCGCGTATCCTGCCTCGGAGGCGAATCTGCCAATCGTCGCCGAGCCCGAACCCGCCCGGCACCCCCGGC